>Ga0206106_100037_pt1 | contig 318803 bp, 288 predicted proteins | sample 1B1ome_FD_148677 | JGI IMG/M metagenome (GOLD analysis project Ga0206106, IMG submission 148677) | Enriched microbial communities from leaf-cutter ant dump, University of Wisconsin, Madison, United States - 1B110A | ecosystem: Environmental > Terrestrial > Nest > Insects nest > Nest dump... | reverse complement strand
AAGTTGTACGAACGCATGGGGTTCATTCGAGAGGCGGTGAAGCCGCGCGGCATGCGATTCGACGGAGTGTACTTCAATTCAGTTCAAATGAGCCTCATCTTCGATGATGAGGCATAACCGCTCCATCGAGCGGACGTCTTTGGACTGGCGGTGCAAGACCAAAGCCGCCATTCATGTCGAGCGTTAGGCCTGCTACCAAAACAGGGGTCAGTGTGCACTTATCCGATTAAGTCCACTCTGACCCCGGTTTCCGATTCGGGTTTGCGTTTGGGCTTGGGCAGGGCGAGCAGGTGATCGCGCTCAAAACGGGGTCAGGTTCACTTCCATGGCGAAAGTGAGCCTGACTCCGTTTCAGTTTTACACTTACTTAAACCGTTTCGAATGTATGCGCCATTCGCGCAGCAACGCGCCGATCGGTGGATGACTCGGAGAAAGCACTTGTGTTGGGGCCCCCACGCGGTGATCCGCGACAGGATGCTGTCGAATGTGCCAAAAACAGGGGTCAGTGTGCACTTATCCGATTAAGTCCACTCTGACCCCGGTTTCCCGGTCTTTGTGCCGATTACCTCAAGCGTTAGGCGCAAGGGGAGCGCCCACCGATGGCTACACAAGACAAGATCATTGCCGGAGCAATGTTGATTCACGGCTCATTCGGTACCCTTTGGACTCTCTGGGCAGCTTGCCAGACTGGCTTTCCGCCTATGTTCGTTGCGGCAAACCTTGCACTTGCTGCTGTTGGTGTCGCCGCCGGTATCGGCTGGTTCATGCAGCGCCGTTGGTCAATCTACTTGGGCATCGCATTCTTTCTTACGCAGCTCGTACACATTTTTACCCCAGCCTTCCAGTGGTCGTTTACGCTTGGGTTCAACCTCACTATTTCGCTTGGATGGATCAGCACCGGAGAGTTTGGCCTCAACCTGTTCGCTCTGGCCATGCTGCTGTGGGTCAGGGCAAGGGCCTTCGCACCTAACAACTCGGCAGGAGACTTCCCCATCACCCCGGACGCATGAAGCTTTTGCCCTGGGCTTTCGGGCGGCTGCCGGTGGTGTGGATGTCGAGATCTGCCTGTCGCGTGGCGCGTGTCAGTGCGTGGCAGTCGCGCGACGTGTGTCAGACGGCATTTCCGTAGACGGTCTTGTTGCACCGATGCGACCGGCTCGGACCATGGAATTGGTCGATCCCGTTGAAACTGCTGGGAAGGCGAGGCTTCTACTCGATGCGCTCCGTGTGCGGATTCGTTCTGCCCAAACAAAAAGCCCATGAACTTCATGGGCTTTTGGTCTGTTCTGGCGGAGAGAGTGGGATTCGAACCCACGGTAGGCTTGCACCTACGGCAGTTTTCAAGACTGCTGCCTTAAACCGCTCGGCCATCTCTCCATTGAATTGTCTGCGCTAGGCGCGCAAGGCCGCCATGCTATCAGGAACGTTGCGGCGGGCGCTTGTCTGGTCTGCCGCGTTCTGTGTAGGAGCGCACCCCGTGCGCGATGCTTTTGGGCCCAGATGCTTTTGGGCGGCGTGACGGAGAGCATCGCGCACAAGTGCGCTCCTACGGGGTGGTGTCTTTTTTTGACAGGGCTACCAGGCAGATCGCCAGGATGGTTACCGGGATCAGCGCGCCCAGCAGCGGCAGCAGCAGGATCGGTTGGCGGACGACCATCGGGACGAGCTGGGTGGCGGCGGCGAAGGTGATGATGGCCAGGCGCCAGCGGCAGCTGTGGCGGGCCAGCCAGAAGCTGGCCAGTACCAGGGGCAGCGCGATGGCGGACAGGTCGAGGTCGATGGTGGGCAGGCGCCACACGCTCTCGAAGCCGAGGCGCATGCCGATCACGGTGGCCAGCACGGCCAGCAGGAAGAAGCTGGCGTAGAACTCCACCCTGCCCCAGCGTCCACGTGCCGGCGCCGTGTTCATGCGATGCGGTCCACCCCGCCCATGTACGGACGCAGCGCCTCGGGCACGGTGATGGAGCCGTCGTCGTTCTGGTAGTTCTCCATGACGGCGATGAGGGTGCGGCCGATGGCGAGGCCGGAGCCGTTCAAGGTGTGGACGAGTTCGGGCTTGTTGGTGTCGGGGTTGCGCACGCGCGCTTGCAGGCGGCGGGCCTGGAAATCCTCGCAGTTGGAGCAGCTGCTGATTTCGCGGTAGGTCTGCTGGCTGGGCAGCCACACTTCCAGGTCGTAGGTCTTGGCGGCGCCAAAGCCCATGTCGCCGGTGCACAGCAGCATCTTGCGGTACGGCAGGCCGAGTTTTTGCAGCACGGTTTCGGCGTGGCCGACCATTTCCTCCAGCTGCGCGTAGGACTGCTCGGCGCGGGCCACGTGCACCATCTCCACTTTCTCGAACTGGTGCTGGCGGATCATGCCGCGGGTGTCGCGACCGTAGCTGCCGGCCTCGGCGCGAAAGCACAGGGTGTGGGCGGTGAGGCGCAGCGGCAGCGCGTCGGCGTCCTGGATGGTGTCGCGCACCAGGTTGGTCAGCGCCACCTCGGCGGTGGGGATGAGGTAGCGCTTGGCCTCGTTGACCTCGGTGGCAAACAGGTCGTTCTCGAACTTGGGCAGCTGGCCGGTGCCCTGCATGCTTTCGGCGTTGACGATCACCGGCACGTTGCACTCGAGGTAGCCGTGCTCGCGCGTGTGCAGGTCGAGCATGAACTGGCCCAGCGCGCGGTGCAGGTGGGCAAGCTGGCCGCGCAGCACGGTGAAGCGCGCGCCGGAGAGCTTGGCGCCGGCGTCGCCATCGAGCCAGCCGTGGCGTTCGCCCAGCTCGACGTGGTCCTTCACCGCAAAGTCGAACGCGCGCGGCGTGCCCCAGCGGCTTGCTTCGATGTTGTCGTTTTCGTCCTTGCCCTGCGGCACGGACGCGTGCGGCAGGTTGGGAATGCCCAGCGCCACCTGTGCCAGCCGGGCCTGCACGTCGGCCAGCGCCTGCTCGTTGTGCTTGAGCTTGTCGCCCAGGCCGGCCACCTCGGCCATCAGCGCGGTCACGTCCTCGCCCTTGGCCTTGGCCTGGCCGATGCCCTTGGACAGGGTGTTGCGCGTGTTTTGCAGCTCCTGGGTCTGGGTCGCCAGCTGCTTGCGCTCGCTCTCCAGTTGCTCCACGGCCGCCGTGTCCAGCACATAGCCGCGCGTGGCAAGCCGCTGGGCGGTATCGGCGAGATGCGCTCGCAGCAGCACCGGGTCGAGCATGGTCGTTCCTTTCAGGTCATCTACGGGGTGTTGAACCCGCGGATTATCGTGGCAGCCGGCAAGGCGGCGCAAACCGCCGGCCGCTGTGGTATGCCTTTGGGGGCCACGTAACCTTTCCCGTCGCCAGGGCGAATGACCCGTGATCGCCCGGCCGCGCACGCCGGGCCCCACGCAGCGCTTGCCCACGAGGACGATGCCCCATGCCCGGACACCCGCCGCTTTTTTCCCGCCACGGTCGCGCGTCATGAGCTGGCGTCGACTGTTGCCCCGACTGCTGGTGGTGGCGCTGATCGTGGCGGCCATCACCTGCTTTTTCGCGTTTGATCTTTCCCGCTACCTGGACCTGCACGCACTCAAGGCGCGGCAGCAGTCGTTGCAGGCGTGGCATGGCGAGCATCCCTGGCTGCTGGCCGCCGGCTTTGTGCTGGGCTACATCGTGATGGCGGCGGCGTCATTGCCGGGCGCGGCGCTGGCCACCATCGCCGCCGGCGCGGTGTTCGGGCTGGTGGAGGGCACGGTGCTGGCGTCGTTCGCCTCGTCCATCGGCGCCACGCTGGCGTTTCTGGCCAGCCGTTTCCTGTTTCGCGACGTGGTCAAGCAGCGCTTCGGCACGCGGCTGGCGGCTATTGACGAGGGGCTGGCGCGCGATGGCGCGTTCTATCTGTTTACCCTGCGGCTGGTGCCGGCGCTGCCGTTTTTCGTGATCAACCTGGCGATGGGCGTGACGGCGCTGCCGGTGCGCACGTTCTACTGGGTCAGCCAGCTGGGCATGCTGGCCGGCACCGTCGTGTTCGTGAACGCGGGCACGCAACTGGCGCGGCTGGAATCGGCCAAGGGCATTTTTTCGCCGGCGCTGCTGGGCTCGTTCGTGCTGCTGGGCCTGTTTCCGTGGATCGCGCGGGGCGTGCTGGCGCTGGTGCGCCGGCGCAAGCAGCTGGCGCGCTGGAAAAAGCCGCGCCGCTTTGACCGCAACCTGGTGGTGATCGGCGCCGGTGCGGCCGGGCTGGTGAGCGCGTACATCGCCGCCGCCGTGAAATCGCGCGTCACCCTGGTGGAGAAAAGCGCCATGGGCGGCGACTGCCTCAACGAGGGCTGCGTGCCGTCCAAGGCGCTGATCCACAGCGCACGAGTCGCCGCGCAGGCGCGCGAGGCAGCGGCGGCCGGCGTGCATGCCGACGCGGTGACCGTGGATTTTGCCGCCGTGATGGCGCGCGTGCGGCGCGTGGTGGGCGACGTGGCGCCGCACGATTCGGTGGAGCGCTATCGCGGCATGGGCGTGGACGTGCGCCAGGGCCACGCCACCATCGTGTCGCCGTGGGAGGTGCGCATCGACGGCGAAACGCTCACCACCCGCGCCATCGTGATCGCCGCCGGCGCGCGGCCGCTGGTGCCGGACATCCCCGGCCTGGCCGAAGCCGGCTACCTCACCTCCGCCAACCTGTGGACGCTGCGCGAGCTGCCGCAGCGGCTGCTGGTGATGGGCGGCGGCCCGGTGGGCTGCGAGCTGGCGCAGGCGTTTGCGCGGCTGGGCTCGCGCGTGACCTTGCTGGAACAGGGCGAGCACCTGCTTGGCCGCGAGGACGCGGACGTGTCCACCTTCGTGGAGGCGCGCCTGCGCCACGACGGCGTGGATGTGCGCACGCGGCACAAGGCGGTGGCGGTCACCACCGACGACCACGGCAAGACCTTGCACGGCGAGCACGACGGCGCCGCCGTCGCCCTGCCCTTTGACGCCTTGCTGGTGGCGGTGGGCCGGCAGCCGCGCGTGGAGGGCTACGGGCTGGAGGCGCTGGGCATTCCCGCGCCGCGCACCATCGACACCAATGCCTACCTGCAAACGCTGTACCCCAACATCTACGCCTGCGGCGACGTGGCCGGCCCCTACCAGCTCACCCACGTGGGCGCGCACCAGGCGTGGTACGCCACCGTCAACGCGCTGCTGGGCGGGTTGTGGCGTTTCAAGGCCAACTACGCGGCGATACCGGCCACCACCTTTGTCGACCCCGAGGTGGCGCGGGTGGGCCTGAACGAGCGCGAGGCCGCCGCGCGCGGCATCGCGGTGGAGGTGACCCGCTACGACCTGGCCGACCTGGACCGCGCCATCGCCGAGGACGGCGCGCAAGGCTTCGTCAAGGTGCTGACCGCGCCGGGCAAGGACCGCATCCTGGGCGCCACCATCGTGGGCGCGCACGCCGGCGAGCTGCTGGCGGAGTTCACCCTGGCGATGACGCACGGCCTGGGCCTGGGCAAGCTGCTGGGCACGGTGCACGCCTACCCGACCTGGGCCGAGGCCAACAAATACGCGGCCGGCGCGTGGCGCAAGGCGCACGCGCCGCAGGCCGCGCTACGCTGGGCCGAGCGCTGGTTTCGCTGGCGGCGCGGATGAACCGCCAAGCCGCCATGCCGCCTCTCATGCGCACCGACGCGCCGGAGTGTTTCCATGCTTGATGCCACCCACGCGACACGTCCCTCCTTCGCCCGCACGCTGCGCGCCCATGGCGTGACACTGCCGCGCACGCCGCTGAAAATCCTGCAGGTCAACGTGGGCAAGCTGTGCGACCTGGCCTGCCACCACTGCCATGTGGAGGCCGGCCCCAAGCGCACCGAGATCATGCAGGCCGCCACGGTGGATCGCCTGCTCGCCCTGCTGGCCGACGCGCCCGGCGTGCACACGGTGGACCTGACCGGCGGCGCGCCGGAGATGAACCCGCACTTTCGCCGCCTGGTGCGCGAGTCGCGCGCGCTGGGCAAGACGGTGATCGACCGCTGCAACCTCACCGTGCTGTTTCGCGAGGGCCAGCACGACACCGCGCAATTCCTGGCCGAGCAGGGCGTGCGCGTGGTGGCCTCGCTGCCGTGCTACACGCAGGCCAACGTGGAAAAGCAGCGCGGGCAGCACGTGTTCGAGCCGTCCATCCGCGCGCTGCGGATGCTGTCGGCGCTGGGCTACGGCAAGGACGGCAGCGGCCTGGAGATCGACCTGGTCTACAACCCGCTCGGCGCCAGCCTGCCGCCGCCGCAGGCCGCGCTGGAGGCCGACTACAAGCGCGAGCTGGCCGAGCATTTCGGCATCCACTTCAACCGGCTGTTCACCATCACCAACATGCCGATCAAGCGTTTCCTGCACCTGCTGCAGCGCGAGGGCCGCTACGAGAGCTACATGCAAACCCTGCTGGATGCGTTCAACCCGCAGGCCGCGCTGGGCGTGATGTGCCGCAACCAGTTGTCGGTGGACTGGCGCGGCCACCTGTACGACTGCGATTTCAACCAGGCGCTGGAGCTGCCGCTGGGTGGACGCGAACGCACGCTGTGGGACATCGACGCACTGACCGACATCGAGCGCGACCCCATCGCCTTCGCCGACCACTGCTACGGCTGCACCGCCGGCGCCGGCAGCTCCTGCGGCGGCGCGCTCACCGCGTAGGCGCGCAACCTCGGGCGCGATGCCTTTCGACCGCAGCCACCACCCAACCTGGCGCAGAGTGCCCACCAACATCGGCCTTCATGGACCACATCTCCAACCACAGCAGCACCGACCGCAGCGCCGCGCCACCCGCCGCCACGCCACGGCTGTCGGTGATCGTGCCGCTGGCGCGGGGCGAGGCCGCGTGGCGCGCGCTGGTGTGGCAACTGGCGCAGGCGCTGCCGGCCGACAGCGAGGTGATCGTGGTGCATGCCGAGGCCCAGCCGCTGCCGGCCTTGCCCGCCGCGTCGTGCGCGCTGCGCCAGTTGGCCAGCCCGCCGGGTCGCGCGCGGCAGCAAAACCTGGGCGCGCAGGCTGCATGCGGCCAGTGGCTGTGGTTTGTGCATGCCGACTCACGCCTGATGCCGCCGACGCTGCCGGCCTTGCAGCGGTTTCTGCGTCGGCCGGATGACGCGCTGGGCTTTTTCGACCTGCGTTTTGACCGCGACGGCCCGCGCTTGGCCGCCCTCAACGCATGGGGCGCCAACCGGCGCTCGCACTGGCTGAAGATGCCGTTTGGCGACCAGGGCCTGCTGCTGCCGGCGCACTGCTTTGCCGCGCTGGGCGGCTTCGACGAGCACGTACGCTACGGCGAGGACCACCTGCTGGTATGGGCCGCGCGCCACGCCGGCCTGCCCATCGCCGCCATCGGCGCACCATTGCTGACCAGCGCGCGCAAGTACGCGCGCCATGGCTGGTGGCGCACCACCGCGCGCCACCTGTGGCTGACCGCGATCCAGGCCTGGCCGCAATGGCGGCGCCTGCGGAGCGGGTCGCGATGAGCGCCGCGCTGGCCATCTTCGTCAAGACGCCCGGCCACTCGCCGGTAAAGACCCGCCTGGCCGCGAGCATCGGGTGCCCGCGCGCCGAACAGTTCCACCGGCTCGCGGCCGCCGCCGTCGCCGCCGTGGCCCGCGCCGCCATGCCCGGCGTGCAGCCGTACTGGGCCGTGGCCGAACGCGACGCGCTCGACCACCCGATGTGGCGCGCGCTGCCTACGCTGTGGCAAGGCAGCGGCACGCTCGGCGAGCGCCTTGATCACGTCTGCGCGACGCTGCAGCAGCAACACGGGCGCGCGCTGCTGATCGGCGCCGATGCGCCGCAGATCCGCATCGACCTGCTCGCCGCGGCATGCGCCGCGCTGGATGATCCGGCCACGCCCCATGTGCTGGGGCCAGCGCACGACGGCGGCTTCTGGCTGTTCGGCACGCGCCAGCCGGTGCCTGCGGCAGCGTGGATGGCGCCGCGTTATTCGTGCGCCGACACCGCCCGCATGCTGGTCGCCGCCTTGGCGGACGACGGCGCGGTCGCTTCGCTGCCGATGCTCAACGACGTGGATGACGGCAACGACCTGGCCCCGCTCATCATCGACCTGAAAGCCCTGCCCGCGCCGCTGCCCGAGCAACGCGAACTGCTCGCGTGGTTGCGGGACAACGGCATGGATGCGCCGGAGACTTCCCAAAGATCGCTCCCCCCGCCACGCGGGGGGAGCGGCCCGAAGGGCTGAGGGGGCGATCTTTGCCATGCAGACACGATCAAGCGCGCCCTCTTCCGCCCTTCGGGCACCTTCCCCCGCAAAGCGGGGAAAGGAAACAACCAACCCACTGCACGGAGCCATGCCATGACGACTCGACCGCCTTTCCCCTGGACCCGCCGCATCGCCACGCTCGGCCTGGCCGCCGGCATCATTGCCGTGCTGACCATGTTCAGCGGGCCGCTGTACCGCTTTGGCCTGATCGACCTGGGCGCGGCGTTCTCGGGCACGTTCTTCGGCTACTGGCTGGGCCAGTTGGCGGCGCTGTTTGGCGTGGTGGCGTTGCTGCTGGCGTTGGCCCGCACGCCGCGTCGCCATGTGGGGCGCGCGCTGCTGGCGATCGTGCTGGGCGTGGTGGCGTTTGTGCCGCCGATGCTGTTCAAGCACAAGGCCGGCTCGGTGCCGGCGATCCACGACATCACCACCGACACCGCCAACCCGCCCGCGTTCCAGGCGCTGCTGGCCGCACGCGCGGATGCACCCAACCCGGCCGAGTACGGCGGCGCCGAGGTGGCGGCCAAGCAGCACGCGGCCTACCCCGACATCCAGCCGCTGCAGTTTGACGCGCCGCCGGCCAAGGTGTTTCCCGCTGCGCTGGAAACCGCCCGCGCGATGGGCTGGGACATCGCCGCGCAAGTGCCCGACGAAGGCCGCATCGAGGCCACTGCCACCACGTTCTGGTTCGGCTTCAAGGACGACGTGGTGATCCGCCTGCAGCCGGCTGCCGACGGCACGCGCGTGGATGTGCGCTCCGAATCGCGCGTGGGCGGCAGCGACGTGGGCGCCAACGCGGCGCGCATCCGAGCGTACAGCCGCAAGTTGCGTGAGGCGTTGGGCAGCCACTGACGCGCCAGCTCGTCATGTAGGAGCGCACCCTGTGCGCGATGCTTTTTGCTCGGGATTCGCAAGAGCAAAAGCCATCGCGCACAGGGTGCGCTCCTACGCGTTTAGCGGAAGGGTTGCAGCAGGAGGGCGCCGAAGCGTTGTTCGGGCTTGTCGCGGAAACGGTCCAGGCCCAGCGGCAAGGTTGCCTGCGGCTGGCGCGGTGCCTGGCGGTAGCTGCGAAACAGGCGGTCCCAGCACGACAGGTTGAAGCCGTAGTTGCTGTCGTGCTCGTCGCGCCGCAACGAGTGATGGATGCGGTGCATGTCGGGCGTCACCACCAGCCAGCGCAGCGGGCGGTCCAGCCACGCGGGCAAGGCCAGGTTGGCATGGGTGAACATCGCAAAGCCGTTGAGCAGGATCTCGAACGCCAGCACCGCGGCCGGCGCGGCGCCCAAGGCCAGCACGGCGGCGATCTTCAGCGCCATCGACAGCAGGATTTCCAGCGGGTGGAAACGCACGCCGGAGCTGACATCCAGCGCCAGGTCGCTGTGGTGCATGCGGTGCAGCCGCCACAGCCAGCCCACGCGGTGCATCAGCCGGTGCTGGGCGTAGATCACCAGGTCCAGCGCCACCAGCGTCAGCGGCACGGCCAGCCACGCCGGCAGTGCCTGCAGCAGGCCCACATGGTGCTGCCGCGCCCACAGCGCGGCGTCGATCGCCAGCCACGGCATCAGCAGGCGCAGGCTGAGCGCGCCGGCCACGCCGAAACCCAGGTTCACTGGCCAGCGATGGCGGCGGTCGGGACGGGCCCGGTGGCGCGGCCAGCGCCACTCGGCCCACGCCAACACCGCCAGCAGCAGCGCAAACACCGCCACGCGCCACGCCGCGGCGCCCATCGGCTCACTCGCCTCGCGCTTCGCGGCGGCGCTGGCGCAGGTCGAGCAGTTTCTGGCGCAGTTGCACCTCCAGCCCGCGCTCCACCGGCTCGTAGAATACGGTGCCGGCCAGCGCATCGGGCAGGCATTGCTGGTCCAGCGCGATGCCGCCTTCCACGTCGTGGTCGTACTGGTAGCCCTTGCCGTAGCCCATGCCCTTCATCAGCTTGGTGGGCGCGTTGCGCAGGTGCATCGGCACCTCCAGCGTGCCGCTTTCGCGCACCACGGCCCGGGCCTTGTTGTAGGCCGTGTAGGCGGCGTTGCTCTTGGGCGAAATGGCCAGCCAGATCGCCAACTGGGCCAGGCCCAGCTCGCCCTCGGGGCTGCCCAGGCGCTCGTAGGTGTCCCAGGCGTCCAGCGCCATGCGCCAGGCGCGCGGCTCGGCCAGGCCCACGTCCTCCACCGCCATGCGGGTCAGCCGGCGGGCCAGGTACAGCGGATCGACACCGCCGTCGAGCATGCGGCACAGCCAGTACACGGCCGCATCGGGGTCGGACGAGCGCACGGATTTGTGCAGCGCCGAGATCTGGTCGTAGAACTGCTCGCCCTGCTTGTCGAAGCGGCGGGTGCGGTCGGCCAGCACCTGGGTCAGCGTGGTCTGGTCGATGCGCCCGTCTTCGGCCAGTTCGGCGGCGATCTCCAGCAGGGTCAGCGCGCGGCGCACGTCGCCGTCGGCGGCCTGGGCGATCAAGGCCAGCGACTCGTCGTCCACCTGCAGGTGCTGCGCGCCCAGGCCGCGCTCCTCGTCGGACAGCGCGCGCCGCAGCGCGCCCACGATGTCGTCGGCGGACACCGGCTCCAGCACGTGCACGCGGCAGCGCGACAGCAACGCGGAGTTCAGCTCGAACGAGGGGTTTTCGGTGGTGGCGCCGACAAAGATGATCACGCCGCGCTCGATGTGCGGCAGGAAGGCGTCCTGCTGGCTCTTGTTGAAGCGGTGCACCTCGTCCACGAACAACACGGTGCGCCGGCCCTGGGCAAAGTTGGCCTCGGCCTCGGCCAATGCCTTGCGCACGTCGGGCAGGCCCGAGAGCACGGCGGAAATCGCCTGGAAATCGGCGTCGGCATAGCGCGCCACCAGCAACGCCAGCGTGGTCTTGCCGCAGCCGGGCGGCCCCCACAACACCATCGAGTGGATGCGGCCGGCCTCCAGCGCGCGGCGCAGCGCGCGGTCGGGCGCGACCAGGCGTTGCTGGCCGACGATTTCGTCGAGGCTGCGCGGGCGCATGCGCTCGGCCAGCGGTTTCAGCGCTTCGGGCTCGGCGAACAACCCGCCGCCGGGGGGAACGGCATGTCGTGGCATCCGCGCATGATAAGTCATGCGCGCGCCGCGCCCGGCGACGGCGCATTGCCGCTATCATGCCTTGACGGCGCAAGAGCCCGCAGGATCAAGGCGTGAATGCAGATTTCGCCCGCTTGAACAGCCAACGCGCCCGGTCGCCACACACGGTTTTCCCAGCCCTCACTCGCGCTGTCGTACGCGTGGGCCTGTTGCTCGGGCTGCTGTTGCTCGCCGGCCTGCCCCCGTCGGCGCGAGCGGCCGGACCGGATCCGTGGGCGCCGTTCGACAGCCCCTGGTTCGACTCGATCAGCATGGCCGACGGCCTGCCCTACTCGATCACCACGTCGGTGGTGCAGGACCGCGAGGGGCTGGTCTGGATCGGCACGATGAGCGGCTTGGTGCGCTACGACGGCCACCGCATGCAGGTTTTCGGCACCGGCGCCGAGGCCGTACCCGGCCTGCCCGACACCTACGTGCGCCAGCTGGTGGCGCTGCCCGACGGCGGCCTGCTGGTGGGCACCAACGCCGGCGGCCTGGCCCGCTTCGATCCGGCCGACAACACGTTCAAGGTCTACCCGGTCGGCCCCGACGGCCTCGCCAGCGGCAGGATCTACGCGCTGGCCGATGACCACGCCGGCGGCTACTGGATCGCCACCGACGCGGGGCTGGACCACATCGACCTGGACAGCGGTGCGATCACCCGCGTGGATACCGGCAAGGACACCGCCCCGCTCACGTTTTCCGTGCGGCAGGATCGTGCCGGCGACCTCTGGCTGGGCAACGAGAAGGGGTTGTTCGTGCGGCGCCATGGCGCGACCGGCTTCGTTCGCGTGCGCGTCGCCGACCGCATCGCCGCCGCCGTGCTCGCCAACCAGATCTGGGCCATCCGGGAGGACCGCGACGGCCGCCTGTGGATTGGCAGCGGCCAGGCCGGCGCGGCCTACCGCGACACGGACGGACGCTGGCACGGCGTACCCGGCTTCAGCGGGCACGACAACGACGCGCGCTGGTCCACCGTGCGCGATTTCCTGCAGACCGACGCGGACAAGGTGTGGCTGGCCACCGACGGCAGCGGCGTCATCGAATACACCCCCGGCGACACGACGACGCGCGCGATCGTGCACGACCAGGCGATGCCGTCGTCGCTGCCGGGCAATTCGGTGCGCGCGCTGCAGCAGGACCGCTCCGGCAACGTGTGGGTGGCCACCGAGCTGGGCCTGGCGCGCTATGCGCCGCATGCGCGCACGGCCTTCGCCCTGCTGCCCTCGCCGCTGGAACAGCGCGCGCTGTCCGACACCAGCGTGCACGCCATCCACGTGGACCGGCGGGGCCGCATCTGGCTGGGCCTGGGCAGCGGCCACATCGACATGATCGATCTCGATGCCGGCCGGATGCACCACCTGCGCCTCGACAGACGCCAGGCCGGACGCGACATCTACAGCCTGGCCGAGGCCGACGACGGCGCGATCTGGGTCGGCACGATGGGCGTGGCGCGCATCGATCCCGACACGCTGGCGATCCACGACTCGGTACTGCCGGCGCTGCACGACAAGCCCGTGCTGAACATGAAGCAGGACGGCTCGCGCCTGCTGATCGGCACCTACGAAGGCCTGTACCGCTACGACCTGGGCACGCGCCAGCTCGACCACATCACCCGTGTCGCGGACAACCCCGACAGCCTGGCCGGCAACACGGTGCGGCGCATCGCCCGCATCGGCGACACCTGGTGGTACGGCACCAACCAGGGCGTCAGCATCGCGCGCCACGGCGACAGCGCCGGCCCGTTCGACAACCTGCGCCACGACGACAACGACCCGGCCAGCCTGCCCGACGACTACATCCGTTCGATCGACACCGACGGCCACGGCCGGGTGTGGGTCAGCAGCCTCGGCCGCCTGGCCCTGGTCGATCGTGGCGCGGATGGCGCATGGCGCGCCCGCACCGTCGATGCGGCCCACCGCCTGCTGCCCGACAAGGCCATCGCGGTGCTGGCCGACGACCACGACCGGACGTGGGTCGGCCTGTCCAACGGCATCGTCCGCCTCGACAACGGCACGGCGACCAGCCTGGGCGCGCGCGACGGCCTGCACGTCGCCAGCTACGTCAATGCCGCCGTGGCCCGCGCGCCGGGCGGCGAATTGCTGTTTGGCGGCCTGGGCGGGCTGACCGTGATCCGGCCCGATGCCGCGCCGCCGTCGCTGGCGCCGACACCGCTGGCGATCACCAACATCGTCGCCAACGGCAAGCCGATGCCGTTCGGCCAACTGCCTACGTCGGGCGCGACGATCACGCTGGACAAGGACCACCGCAACCTGAAGCTGGATTTCGCCCTGCTCGACTACCAGGCACCGACGGAAACCCGCTACAGCTATCGCATGGACGGGCTCGACGAGGGCTGGACCCACATCCCCCACGGCAGCCTGCCCAGCGTCATCTACACCAACCTGCCGCATGGCGACTACCGCCTGCGCCTGCGCGCCGCCACCTCCGGCATGAACCCGCTGGCGGCGGAAACGGCGCTGGACATCACGGTGGAGCCGCGCTGGTACGAAACCACCGCCAGCCAATTGCTGGCCGGCCTGCTGCTGGCCGCGCTGGTGGTGCTGCTGGTGCAGTTGCGCACGCTGTACCTGCGGCGCAAGGCGATCGAGCTGCAGCGGCAGATCGACCTGCACACCAGCAGCCTGCGCGCGGCCAACCAGCGGCTGGACGAGCTGGCCAACATCGACGGCCTCACCGGCATCTACAACCGCCGGCGCTTCTTCGAGCTGACCGGCGAGGTGCTCGAGCGCGCGCAACCCGGCGACACCTGCATCGCCTTGTTCGACCTGGACCGTTTCAAGCAGGTCAACGACACCTACGGCCACCAGGCCGGCGACGCGGTGATCCACGGCGCCATCGCCGTCATCCGCCAGCACTGCCGACAGGGCGACCTGCTTGGCCGCTACGGCGGCGAGGAGTTCGTGCTGTGCCTGGCCGGCACCCGCCCGGCGCAGGCGCTGGAGATCACCGAGCGCATGCGCATCGCGCTGGCCCGCACCCCGGTGGTGCACGAGGCGTTGTCGATACCGGTCACGGCAAGCATCGGCATCGCCCGGCACCGGCCGGGCGAATCCATCGAGGCGTGGTTGTCGCGTGCCGACAAGGCGTTGTACGAGGCCAAGCGCGACGGCCGCAACCGCTGCGTCATGGCCGGCTGACGCGTTACGGGCTTTTTGCCGCGTACTGGCAATAGACGCCGTACACCGCGCCGCACAGGCCGGTGAGCACGGCGGGAATCAGCAAGGTGCGCTCCTGCAGCAGTTGGAACAGCACCGCGCCGGCCACGCCGCCGGCGGTGAACGCGCCGATCACCAGCACGCACACGCGCACGCGCAGGCTGTCCACCGCCAGGCCGCGCAGGCGCTGGCCGATATACATGCCAAGGTCGGTGAACATGCCCGAGACGTGGGTGGTGCGAAACACCATGCCGCTGTAGGTGCTGGCCATGCCGTTCTGCAACCCGACCGCCACCGACGCCAGGTAAAGACCGATGTCGCTGCCCCGGTGCAGCAGCGGCACGGCCGCAAACAGCAGCAGCGACTCCAGCACCAGCGCCACGCCATAGCGGCGCCCCAGCTTCAACTGCCCCTGCTGCACCACCACGCCGCTGAGCAGCGCGCCGAACACGAAGGCGGCGATGGACAACGCCCAGTGCCAGGCCTCGGCGCCGTCACCCGTGCCCACCGCCACGCCGAGCAGGCTGGTGGAGCCGGTCAGGTTGGTGATCGACTGGTGCCGGAAACCCATGTAGCCGGCGGCGTTGACGATGCCGGCGATGAACGCCAGCACGCCGCCGCCGATCCACGCCCAACGCGGCAACTGGCGCAGCACAGGCATGGGCGCGTCAGTCTTTCAGCGGCTGCACGTTGATCACCGGGGCGTCGCCGATCACGTCGGCGTCCGGCGGCGGCACGAAGTTGAAGGTGGCCGGCGGCACCGGCGCATTGCGCTGCCAGCCGGAGAAGCGGATGTCGGTGGTGGAACCGAGCTGGTCGCGAAACGTCATGCGCGCCAGGCCGTTGGCGTCGAAGCCCAGGTCGGCGTACTCGAACTGCGGGTCAGCGGCGGTGGAGGTGAGCCGCAGCCATTGCAGGCCGTCGCGCTCGCCGCGCTCGGCCACGTGGAAGCTGTGGTCCAGCTGCGACACGTCGGTCAGCACGGTGAGCGGGCTGTGCGCCTCCTCGGCGCTCTGCACGCGCACGGTGACCTGGTCCAGCTCCGGGTCGTACAGCCACACCCGGCTGCCGTCGGCCACGATGGTCTGCTTGTACGGCGCCAGCGTGTCCCAGCGAAACTGGCGCGGCGCCTCAAGCGCCAGCGTGCCCGAGCTGGACTTGCCGGCATGCCCGTTGACGTCGATCAGCGACTGGCTGAACTGCCCGGTCAGCGAATGCAGGCCGGTGGCGAACGCATCCAGCCGCGCGCGCGCCGGCCCGCTGGCGGCCTGGGACACGAACGAAAGCAGCAGGAGGGCAAGGGCGAGGGTGAGGCGTTTCATCGGATTTCCCGGAGCGATGGCGGTGCGGATTGTGGAGACTATTGGCTTAACCGACAGGTAGGAGCGCCCTGTGCGCGACGGCTTTTGCGGAAATCGAGAATCGCAAAAGCAAAAGCCATCGCGCACAGGGTGCTCCTACCGAAGGGGTCAATCGCGCGGTGGCGGCGACGCCAGCACCTCGCGGTTGCCGTTGTGCTGGGGTGCGCTGACCACGCCGTCGGCCTCCATCTGCTCGATCAGCCGCGCGGCGCGGTTGTAACCGATGCGCAGGTGGCGCTGCACGCCGGAGATCGAGGCGCGGCGGGTCTGGGTGACCACGGCCACGGCCTTGTCGTAGAGCTGTGCCTCGCTGTCGCCGCCGTCCTCGCCGTCCTGCGGCAGGCCGGACTCGTTGATGAACTTGCCGTCGGCGGTGGCCTGCACCTCCTCCAGCACGCCTTCGACGTAGTTGGGCGCGCCCTGCGCCTTGAGCCAGTTGACCACGCCGTGCACCTCGTGGTCGTCCACGAAGGCGCCGTGCACGCGCTCGGGCGTGGCGGTGCCCGGCGGCAGGTAGAGCATGTCGCCGTGGCCCAGCAGCGCCTCGGCGCCGCTCTGGTCCAGGATCGTGCGCGAGTCGATCTTGCTGGACACCTGGAACGCGATGCGGGTGGGGATGTTGGCCTTGATCAGGCCGGTGATCACGTCCACCGACGGGCGCTGCGTGGCCAGGATCAGGTGCACGCCGGCGGCGCGCGCCTTTTGCGCCAGGCGGGCGATCAGCTCCTCCACCTTCTTGCCCACAATCATCATCATGTCGGCGAATTCGTCGATGATGATGACGATGTACGGCAGCGGCTCCAGCGGCTCGGCGGCCAGGTTGGGCATCTCGGGATTGGGGCGGAACAGCGGGTCCAGCAGCGGCTGGCCGGCGTTCTCGGCGTCCTTCACCTTTTTGTTGAAGCCGGCCAGGTTGCGCACGCCGACGGCGGCCATCAGCTTGTAGCGGCGCTCCATCTCGGCCACGCACCAGCGCAGCGCGTTGGCCGCCTCCTTCATGTCGGTGACCACCGGCGCCAGCAGGTGCGGGATGCCCTCGTAGACCGACAGCTCCAGCATCTTGGGGTCGATCATGATCATGCGCACGTCTTTCGGGCTGGCCTTGTACAGCAGGCTCAGCACCATGGCGTTGACCGCCACCGACTTGCCCGAGCCGGTGGTGCCGGCCACCAGCAGATGCGGCATCTTGCCCAGGTCCACCACCACCGGCTTGCCGCCGATGTCCTTGCCCAGCGCCAGCGCCAGCGGCGATTTCTGCTGGTCGTACTTGTCCGAGCGCAGGATCTCGGACAGGTAGACGATCTGCTTGCGGGTGTTGGGGATCTCCAGGCCGATCACGTTCTTGCCGGGGATCACGTCGACCACGCGCACGCTCACCACGGACAGGCCGCGGGCGATGTCCTTGTCCAGGCTGGACACCTGCGAGCCGCGCACGCCGGCGGCCGGCTCCAGCTCGAAGCGGGTGATCACCGGACCGGGATACACGCCCACCACCTTGGCCTCGATGCGGAAATCCTTGAGCTTCAGCTCCACCTGGCGCGACAGCACCTCCAGGGTTTCCTCCGAATAGCCGGGCCCCTGCTCCGGCGCCTCGTCCAGCAGCGACAGCGGCGGCAGCTCGCCCGGCACGGAGGCGCCCACGAACAGCGGGATCTGCGTTTCCAGCCGGGCGCGCTCGCTCTTGACCACCGGCGCGGGCGCCGACTCGATGCGCACCGGCTCGCGCTTGGCCTGCTTGACGGCGTCGTCCTTCTTTACCGCCGCACGCTCGGTGCGCGCGGCGCGCGCGGCGCGCTCCTCCGGCGCCTTGCGCAACCGCTCGCGCGCCAGCTCCACCAGGCGCAGCACGGTGCGGCCAGTCCAGTCCATCACCTTGAACCACGACAAGCCGGTGGCCAGCGTCACCGCCACCAGGAACACCGCCAGCAGCAGCAACGGCGCGCCGCGATAGCCGAACACGTATTGCAGGCCCTTGCCCACCGCCTCGCCGACCATGCCGCCGGCGCCCTGCGGCGCCATGCCGCTGGTGGGAAAGTTGAGCCAGCACAGGCCCGGCGCAGTGATGAAAAAGAACACCGAGCCGATCAGCCGCAGCGACGGCTCCCAGCGGCTGGTGCTGGGCTCGGCGCCGTGGCGCAGCACGTGCACGCCCAGCAGCACCAGCAGCAGCGGAAACGCGTAGGCCACCATGCCGAACAGGTAGCGCAGCAAGTCGGCCACGTAGGCGCCCAGCATGCCGCCGAAGTTGCGCGCATGGTCGGCGCTGCCCACGTGCGACCAGCTCGGGTCCATCGGGTTGTAGCTGAAAAGGCACACCAGCAGGTACAGCGCCAGCGGCAGCAGCAACAGCGCGCCGGCTTCGCGCAGGCGACGTTTCAGTTCTTCGCTTAGGCCTTCCCGGGCCGGTTGTCGGGCCGGTTGTCGGGTGTTCGTGCTACGCGGCACCGTGGGCGATCCCTTTGGTTGTATCGGACAGAACCCAGAGCATACCTTGCCCTGCCCGTCGCCAGCGCGCGGCCAGCGGTGCCGGCGCCAGGCGAAACCGCACCAGGTGCGGCTGCCGCCTTGAATCGGCTGGAGCTATTCCCCATGCTTGCGGACTCGGCCACGGTCGCCGGCGCGGTGTCGATGACAACGGCGCGGCGGACGGCCCCAGCGGCGCCCCAGCCATCGGTCACGCCCGCGCAAGCGAAGCGGCATCAATGACTTGGACCGGCCTTGCCACCCTTCCCGAAAACCGCTGCAACGCAACGCGGAGTGACTGCACCATGACCACCGTCCCCAAGCACAGCCGTCTGCTGATCCTCGGCTCCGGCCCCGCCGGCTACACCGCCGCCGTGTACGCCGCGCGCGCCAACCTCAAGCCGACCATGATCACCGGCCTGCAGCAGGGCGGCCAGCTGATGACCACCACCGACGTGGACAACTGGCCCGGCGACGTGGAGGGCCTGCAGGGCCCGGCGCTGATGCAGCGCATGGCCGAGCACGCCGAGCGCTTCCACACCGAGATGGTGTTCGACCACATCCACACCGCCGACCTCACCCAGCGCCCGTTCCGCCTGCGCGGCGACGCGGGTGACTACACCTGCGACGCGCTGATCGTCACCACCGGCGCCACCGCCAAGTACCTGGGCATCGCCAGCGAGGAGAAGTTCAAGGGCAAGGGCGTGTCCGCCTGCGCCACCTGCGACGGCTTTTTCTTCCGCGAGCAGGTGGTGGTGGTGGTCGGCGGCGGCAACACCGCCGTGGAGGAGGCGCTGTACCTGTCCAACATCGCCGACAAGGTCTACCTGGTGCACCGCCGCGACAAGCTGCGCGCCGAGAAGATCATGCAGGACAAGCTGTTCGAGAAAGCCGCCGCCGGCAAGATCGAGCTGGTGTGGAACCACGCCGTGGACGAGGTGCTGGGCGACGACTCCGGCGTCACCGGCGTACGCGTGAAGGACGTCAACTCCGGCGCCACCCGCGACATCGAGGCCACCGGCTTTTTCGTGGCCATCGGCCACACGCCCAACACCGGCATCTTCCAAGGCCAGCTGGACATGCACGACGGCTACATCAAGATCCACAGCGGCCAGTCGGGCATGGCCACCATGACCTCGGTGGAGGGCGTTTTCGCCGCCGGCGACGTGGCCGACCACGTCTACCGCCAGGCCATCACCTCCGCCGGCTTCGGCTGCATGGCCGCGCTGGACGCCGAGCGCTGGCTCGACCAGCAAACCCCCGCCGCCTGACACGTAGGAGCGCACCTTGTGCGCGATGCTTTTCGTTGCTTGACGAAGAGCATCGCGCACACGGTGCGCTCCTACAGGCCGTGCCATGCTCACTGCGCGCTTCCATGACGCCATCGCCGAACTGCCTGCCGCGGCGTGGGATGCGTTGCGCGGCGACGACAATCCGTTCGTGTCGCACGCGTTTCTGCATGCGCTGGAACGCGGCGGCTGCATACGCGGCGCATGGGGCTGGCAGGCGCACCACCTGGGCCTGTACCAGGACGACCGGCTGATCGCCGCCGCGCCGCTGTACCTCAAGGGCAATTCGCACGGCGAGTTCGTGTTCGACTTCAGCTGGGCCAGCGCCTGGGAACGCGCTGGCGGCGCGTACTACCCCAAGCTGCTCAATGCCGTGCCCTACTCGCCCGTGCCCGGCCCGCGCCTGCTGGCCGGCAACGACGCACAGACCGAGGTGCTGCGGCGCGCCCTGGTGCAGGCCATGCGCGAGGAGGCCGAGCGGCTGCAGTTGTCGTCGGTGCACGCCAACTTTCTGGAGCCGGCCGAGGCCGAGACGTTCGACGACGACTGGCTGGCGCGCTCGGACGTGCAGTTTCACTGGCACAACGCCGGCCATGCCGATTTCGCCGCGTTCCTGGCCACGCTCAACCACAAGAAGCGCAAGAACATCCTGCGCGAACGCCGCCAGGTGGCGGCCAGCGGCCTGGCCATCGAATGGCGCAGCGGCGCCAGCCTGAGCCTGTCCGAATGGCGCCGCGTGCACGCGCTGTACGAGGCCACGTTCGACGCCAAGGGCAACCACGCCGCGCTGACCGCCGCGTTCTTCAGCCACCTGGGCGAGCTGGGCGACATGGCGCAACTGGCGCTGGCCCGCCACGGCGACACCATCGTGGCGATGGCGCTGTTCGTGCAGGGCGACGGCGTGCTGTACGGCCGCTACTGGGGCGCCGCGGCCGAGGTGCCGGGACTGCATTTCGAGCTGTGCTACTACCGCGGCATCGAGTACGCCATCGCGCACGGCCTGCGCCGTTTCGAGCCTGGCGCGCAGGGCGAGCACAAGCTGGCGCGGGGCTTTTTGCCGGCGCGCACCCATTCGCGGCACTACATCGTCCACCCCGGTTTCCGCGCGGCGGTGGCCGAGGCGCTGGCGCACGAGGCACAGGCGGTGGACGACTACGCCGACGACCTGGCCGCCCACAGCCCCTACGCGCGGCGATGATCCGCCTGCCGCTGCTCGATCCGGATGCGCCGGAGCGCTTTCCCGACCCGCGCCACGCGCTGGACGACCCGAACGGCCTGCTGGCCTTTGGCGGCGACCTCTCGCCCGCGCGCCTGCTGGCCGCCTACGGCCAGGGCATCTTTCCGTGGTTTGGCGAGGGCGAGCCGATCCTGTGGTGGTCGCCCGACCCGCGCTGCGTGTTCCGCACGCCAAGCCTGCACCTCGGCCGCAGCCTGCGTCGCCAGCTGAGGGACAAGCGCTGGCACCTCACCCTCGACCACGCCTTCGACGCCGTGGTGCGCGGCTGCGCCGCACCGCGCGGCGACGGCTCGGGCACGTGGATCGTGCCGGCGATGATCGACGCCTACGGCGAACTGCATCGCCTCGGCCACGCGCACAGCCTGGAGGTGTGGGACGGCGAGCGCCTGATCGGCGGCATCTACGGCATCGCCCGTGGCCGGCTGTTTTGCGGCGAGTCGATGTTCAGCCGCGAGAGCGGCGCCTCCAGGCTGGCCCTGGTGGCATTGGCCGACCTGCTGCACGGCTGGGATTTCCCCCTCATCGACGCGCAGGTCGCCAACCCGCACACGCTGGGCCTGGGCGCGCTGCAACTGCCGCGCGCCGACTACCTGCAGACCGTGGCCGAGTTGTGCGCGGCGCCCGGCCAGCCGGGCGCGTGGCAGGCGTTCACGCCGGCGCTGATCCAGCCTTGCCGGCGACTGCCGCAGGACGATTTTCGCGCCGCGCCTGGTCGCGACTGAAGCCGCTCCCAACAAATGTGGTCACAGCACTGCGGGAGCGACCATGCGCAGCGTCGTGTGTAAACGCTGGCATCGACCCTGCGCATTGCCGGTCAGCGATGGCCACCTGCTGCGCTACCATTTTTCCGCCCTGATGCACAGGTCGCCGATCTGCACGTCGCGCCCTATCCGCCCGAATTCGATCAAGAACATTCGCGCACTGCGTGCGCTTCTATGCCGCCTCGGGGCGGCCCTGCGCCTTGATCTCGTCGTAGTGTTCGAGGAACAGCGCCACCAGTTGCGGGTCGAGCTGGGTGCCGGCGGCGTTGCGCAGGTAGTCCAGCACTTCGGGCTCGGGCCAGGCGGGCTTGTAGACGCGCGGGCAGATCAGCGCGTCCCAGATGTCGACCACGCTGAAGATGCGCGCGGCCAGCGGAATCTCCTCGCCGCGCAGGCCCTTGGGGTAGCCGCCACCATCCCAGCGCTCGTGGTGGCTGTACGGGATGTCGCAGGCGTCGCGCAGGAAATCCACCTGCTGCAGCAGGTCGCCGCCGAGCCGCGCGTGCTCGCGCATCACGGCGATCTCCCCGTCATCGAGCTTGCCGGGCTTGATCAGGATGGCATCGGGCAGCGCCAGCTTGCCGATGTCGTGCAGCAAGGCGCCCAGCGACAGGTTGCGCAGCGCCTCGCCATGCACGCCGGCCACGCGCGCCAGGCCGGTGGCCATGCGCATCACGCGGCCGGAGTGGTCGCTGGTTTCCTGGTGGCGGATGTCCATGGCCGTCACCACCATGCGCAATGCCTGCTCGTGGCCACTGCGCAGCATCCGGTTGGCCCGCTGCAGGTGGCGCATCTCGCGCCCCAGCAGCGCGTACAGCAGCACCGCCGTACCCAGCACGAACAACCAGCCTTTCATGCTCTGCAGAAAAGCCATGTCCCAGCCGCCGCCACTGGCCAGCACATGCAGGGCGTGGTCGGAAAACCATATCCACAGGGCCGACAACAGGACGTACACGAGCACGGCGCGTATCTGGGGAAGTCTCGTCACGGCAGGCATCCGCAAGGGGAAAAAGCGGTCTCTTGGGCGACGTCGTCGACGCCGGTGGAGGGGATCGGCGTTGACGATACCTGCCGCGACCACCCGGCGCATGCTGCAGGTGCGGCGAAATGGCCGCCCCGCAGCCCGCCCGGGCGTCGCGACCGACGTCGCGCCCCGAATCAGCCGCCGCGCGCGGCGTACTTGCGCGCCACGTAGTCGTCCAGGATGCCCACGAACTCGCTGGCGATGTTGTCGCCGCGCAAGGTCATGGCCTTTTCGCCGTCGATGAACACCGGCGCGGCCGGTGCCTCGCCGTTGCCCGGCAGCGAGATGCCGATGTTGGCGTGCTTGGATTCGCCCGGCCCGTTGACGATGCAGCCCATCACCGCCAGGGTGAGGTTTTCCACGCCATCGTACTTCACCCGCCACAGCGGCATCTGCTCGCGCACATGGGCCTGCACGGTCTTGGCCAGCACCTGGAAAAACTCGCTGGTGGTGCGGCCGCAGCCCGGGCAGGCGGTGACCAGCGGCGTGAACGAGCGCAGGCCCATGGTCTGCAGCAGCTCCTGCGCCACGATCACCTCGCCGGTGCGCGAGGCGCCGGGCTCGGGGGTGAGCGAGATGCGGATGGTGTCGCCGATGCCCTCCTGCAGCAGCACCGCCAGCGCGGCGCTGGAGGCGGTGATGCCCTTGGAGCCCATGCCGGCCTCGGTCAGGCCCAGATGCAGCGCGTAGTCGGCGCGCGCGGCCAGGTCGCGGTACACCGCGATCAACTCCTGCACGCCGGACACCTTGCACGACAGGATGATGCGGTCACGCCCCAGGCCGATCTCCTCGGCCTTGGCGGCCGACTCCAGCGCCGAGCGGATCAGCGCCTCGCGGGCCACGCGCGAGGCGTCCCACGGCTCCTCGCGCTGCGCGTTCTCATCCATCAGCGCGGCCAGCATGCTCTGGTCCAGCGAGCCCCAGTTGACGCCGATGCGCACCGGCTTGGCATGGCGCAGGGCCATCTCGATGATGGACGCGAACTGGGTGTCGCGCTTGGCGCCGAAACCGACATTGCCGGGGTTGATGCGGTACTTGGCCAGCACCTCGGCGCAGGCCGGCTCGCGCTCCAGCAACTGGTGGCCGTTGTAGTGGAAATCGCCCACCAGCGGCACGTCCACGCCCATCATCGCCAGGCGCTCGGCGATGCGCGGCACCGCGGCGGCGGCGGCCGGCGTGTTGACCGTGATGCGCACCAGCTCGGAGCCGGCGCGGGCCAGTTCGGCCACCTGCTTGGCCGTGCTGGCGGCGTCCTCGGTGTCGGTGTTGGTCATCGACTGCACCACGATGGGCGCGTCGCCGCCGATGCGCACCTTGCCGACCTGCACGGCAACACTGTGCCGGCGCGGTGCCGGCCCGGCCGCAGGGAGCGTGGCGGCCATGGGCGTGGGGGTAGTCATGTCGCGGAGCTTTCGCAGGGGAAATGCGGCCAAGGATACCTGATCGGCCGCGCCGCCCCACGCCAGCGGCGGCAGTGGCATGGCGGGCATCCGTGGTGGACACTGCGCGGGTATGCCGCCCGTTGGCCGGCGTTGCCGACGGTACGCATTGTCGCAGCCACTTGATTGGCGTCATGGCGCGGCGTTTCATTCTGCGCAAAATAATGCAGTCCACCGCCCGGGAATCCGCATGCCAAACACCGAGTACTACAACGACAAAGTCGTGCGCCAGTTTCTGCTGGCGGCCGCCGTGTGGGGAATCATCGGCATGTCGGTGGGCGTGTACGCCGCCGCCCAGCTGGCCTGGCCCGCGCTCAACTTCGACACGCCCTGGCTCACCTTCAGCCACATCCGGCCCGACCATACCTTTGGCGTGATCTTCGCCTTCGGCGGCTCGGCGCTGATGGGCACCTGCTACTACGTGGTACAGCGCACCGGCCATGCCCGGCTGGCGTTCAACAAGCTGGCGGGGTTCACGTTCTGGGGCTGGCAACTGGCCTGCGTGCTGGCGATGGTGACGATGCCGCTGGGCATCACCCAGAGCAAGGAGTACGCCGAGCCGGAGTGGTTCATCGACATCCTGGTCGCGATCGTGTGGGTGAGCTTCGGCGTGGTGTTTTTCGGCAGCCTGGCGCGCCGGCGCATCAAGCACATCTACGTGGCCAACTGGTACTACGGCGCGTTCATCATCGCCGTGGGCCTGCTGCACATCGTCAACAACCTCGCCCTGCCGGCCTCGCTGTTCAAGTCGTACCCGATCTACTCGGGCGTGGTCGATGCGATGGTGCAGTGGTGGTACGGCCACAACGCGGTGGCGTTTTTCCTCACCGCCGGCTTCCTGGGCATGATGTATTACTTCGTGCCGCGGCAAGCGCAGCAGCCGCTGTGGAGTTATCGCTTCTCCATCGTCAACTTCTGGGCGCTGATCTCGGTGTACATGTGGGCCGGCGCGCACCACCTGATGTACACCGCCCTGCCCGACTGGGTGCAGTCGGTGGGCATGGCGTTCTCGCTGGTGCTGCTGATGCCCAGCCTGGGCTCGGCCGCCAACGGCCTGCTCACCTTCAACGGCTCGTGGCACAAGCTGAAGATGGACCCGGCCGCCAAGTTCATGGTGCTGTCGCTGGTGTTCTACGCCGCCTCGACCTTCGAGGGTTCGATGATGGCGATCAAGACGGTGAACTCGCTGTCGCACTACACCGACTGGACCATCGCCCACGTGCATTCCGGCTCGCTGGGCTGGGTGGCGATGATCACCATCGGCTCGCTGTACGCCATGGCGCCGCGCGCGCTGGGCCAGCAAAAGATGTACTCGCACAAGGCGATGGAATGGCACTTCTGGATCCACACCATGGGCCTGCTGCTGTACGTCGGCTCGATGTGGACCGCCGGCGTGACCGAGGGCCTGATGTGGCGCAAGACGCTGCCGGACGGCTCGCTGGCGTACGCGTTCATCGACAGCCTGATCGCGGTCAAGCCGATGTACTGGATCCGCTGGCTGGGTGGCGTGTTCGTGCTCAGCGGCATGGTGATCATGGCGTGGAACCTGTGGCATACGGCGGCCGACGCCCGCGCCCGGCTGATCAAGCCGATCCCGGTGCCGATCCCCGAGCCCGATCCGCACCAGGTGCCGATGCCCCTGCCTGCGGCCGCCAACTGATGCGCCCGTCCCGCCACGTCGCGTCGGCCGGACACCTGTCGCGTGGCCGCAGCCCGGCCCTGCCCATCCAAAAGCGTCCCTCCGTGGCCGCACTTTTCAAGTAGAGCGCACATCATGGCCTACAGACATTTCGAAGCCATCGAGAAGCACGCCGGCCTGCTCGGCGTCCTGATCGCCATCATGGTGTCCATCGGCGGCCTCGCCGAGATCACGCCGCTGTTCGTGGAAGCGCACTCGGTGAAGGCGCCGGTGGGCGTGCAGCCCTACGACGCGCTGCGCCTGGCCGGGCGCGACGTCTACGTGCGCGAAGGCTGCTACCTGTGCCACTCGCAGATGATCCGCGCGCTGCGCTCGGAGACGCAGCGCTACGGCCACTTCTCCACCGCCGAGGAGTCGGTGTACGACCGGCCGTTCCAGTGGGGCTCCAAGCGCACCGGGCCCGATCTCGCCCGCGTGGGCGGCAAGTATTCCGACCAGTGGCAGCGCCTGCACCTGGAAAACCCGCGCCAGGTGGAGCCCGAGTCCAACATGCCGGCCTACCCGTGGCTGGACGAGAACAAGCTCGACGTCGCCGACGTGCAGGCACGCATGCGCACGCTGCGCCGGCTGGGCGACCCGTACTCCGACGACGACATCGCCAAGGCCGACGAACTGCTGGCCGGCAAGACCGAGATGGACGCGCTGATCGCCTACCTGCAGGGCCTTGGCATCAAGAACGAGCCGGTCGCCAACGTGCCGGCGCCCGCCGGCCACGGAGCGCAGCCATGAGCCCGGTCTGGGGCCACATCACCGGCGTGATCACCGTGGTGATGATGCTGGTGTTCATCGGCATCTGGGTGTGGGCGTGGCAAAAGGGCCACGTCCGGACCTTCCAGCGGATGGCGCAGATCCCGATGGAGGATCCGCCCGAGGGGCCGTTGCCCAGCCTTGCCGGCACCAATGGCAAGCACACCGCCAACACGAAAGAGGACGGCCAGCCGTGAGCAGTGGATTGTCGCTGTGGGTGATGTTTCTGGTGGTGCTCAACATGGGCATCACGTTTCTTCTTTTCCTGTGGGCGCCGCGGGCCAAGATCCCCACCCAGCCCGACCAGACCAGCGGCCACGTGTGGGCGCACGGCGCCATCCGCGAGGGCGTGCGCCGGCTGCCGTTGTGGTGGGTGGTGTTTTCCGGCGCGATGTTCGCGATCGGCTTCATCTACCTGGCGCTGTTCCCCGGCTTCGGCAACCACAAGGGTTTCCTGGGCTGGACCTCGCACGGCGAGCTGGCCCAGGCCGAGGCTGCCAACGACGCCAAGCTGGACGAGCTGCTGACGCGTTTTCGCGAGTACCCGATCGAGCAACTGGCCAACGACCCGGCCGCGCTGCAGATGGGCGGCCGCCTGTTCGTGGACAACTGCGCCGCCTGCCATGGCCGTGGCGGCTACGGCAACGTGAAGGTCGGCGCGCCCAACCTCACCGACGACGACTGGCTCTACGGCGGCAGCGGCGACGACATCCTGGCCAGCATCCATGACGGCCGCAGCGGCCTGATGCCGCCGTGGGCCAGCCTGGGCGAGGACAACGTGAAAAACCTGGCGCAGTACGTGCTGAGCCTGTCCGGCTCGCCGCACGACGCGGCCAAGGCGGCAGCGGGCAAGCCGCTGTTCACCACCTGCGCGGCCTGCCACGGTCCCGAGGGCAAGGGCAACCCTGCGCTTGGCGCGCCCAACCTCACCGACCACGTCTGGCTGCACGGCGGCACGGTGGAGGACATCGAGCAGACCATCGGCGGCGGTCGCCAGGGCGCCATGCCCGCCTGGAGCAAGCGCCTCACCGATGACCAGGTGCGCGTGCTGGCCGCCTACGTCTACCACCTGGCGCACCAGGGCGATGCCGCCGGCCAGGGACATGCCGCAGACTGATACCACCGCGCCCGCCCCGCGCGCGGGCTGGTATCGCCAGCCGGTCGTGTGGCTGGGCGTGGCCTTGTTTGTCGCCTCGCTGGCCGGCTGCGTGTGGATCATCATGGCAGCCGCCCACCACCCTGACACGCCGCTGGACCACGGCGGCCGCAGCGTGCTTGGCGTACCCGCCGCCGCGCACAGCAGCCACGGCCCGCCGCCCGCCGCGCAGCCATGAACACGCTCGCGGCCTGGGCGCACCCGCAACTGGCGGCACAGGTCATTCGCCCCCGCCGTGACGGCCGCAGCGAGATCGCGCTGCGCGTGGACGGCCTGCGCGACGCCCGCCAGGTACTGGCCCTCGAACAACTGATCCATGCCCTGCCCGGCGTGCAGCGCGTGGCCATCGACGCGCCGGCCGGACGCGTGCGCGTGGTGTGGGACGCGCGGCGCACGTCGCTGCCGGCGCTGCTGGGCGTGTTTGCCGGCGCCCGCTGCAGCGCGCAGCCGCTGCGCCACGACAGCATCGACGACGCCCGCGCCGAGGAGATGCACGCGGCACTGAAGCGCCTGCTGGTCGGCGGCATGTTTGCCATGCAGGTGATGACCTATGCCTTCGTCATCTACATCGGCGTGGTCGATTTCGTGGACTTCACCACGCGCGGACTGTTCCGCTGGCTGAGCCTGCTGTCCACCGTGCCCATCGTGTTCTATTCGGCGCAGCCGTTCTTTGCCGGCGCGCAGGCCGAGCTGCGCCAGCGGCGGCTGGGCATCAACCTGCCGGTGGCGCTGGCGGTGGCGCTGGTATTCCTGGCCAGCGCCGTCAACACGCTGCGCGGGCATGGCGAGATCTATTTCGACTCGGTGAGCATGTTTGTCTTTCTGCTGCTGGGCGGCCGCTACCTGGAGCTGCGCGCGCGCCACCGCAGCGGTGCGCTGGGCGATGCGGTGATCGACGCCACGCCGCTGCTGGCCGAGCGCCGCCGCGCCGACGGCACGCTGGAAACCGTCGCCGCGCTGGCGCTGGTGCCCGGCGACCGCGTGCACGTGGCCGAGGGCGGCACGGTGCCCGCCGACGGCGTGCTGGAGAGCGGCACGGTGCGGGTGGACGAGGCGCTGCTCTCCGGTGAATCGCGCCCGGTGACCCGCCACGCCGGCGACCGGCTGGTAGCCGGCAGCGTGGTGCTGACCGGCCCCGCCCAGCTGCGGGTGGAAGCCAGCGGCGCACACACCGCCGCCGCACGACTGGGCGCGCTGGCCGAGCGCGCGCGTCAGGCGCGTTCGCCGGCGATGCAGGCCGGCGAGCGCGACGCCAGCCGCTTCGTGGCCCGCGTACTGGCGCTGACCGTGCTGACCGCGTTGGGCTGGCTGCTGGTCGATCCCTCGCGCGCGTTCGAGGCCGCCGTGGCGGTGCTGGTGGTGGCCTGCCCCTGCGCCTTCGCCCTGACCCTGCCGGCCACGCTCACCCGCGCCTTTGGCCTGCTGGCACAACACGGTGTACTGGTGACCCGCAGCGACGCGCTGCAACCGCTGGCGCGCGCCGACTACGCGCTGTTCGACAAGACCGGCACGCTGGCCACGCCGCAATTGTCGCTGGCCGACATCACGCCGCTGCGCGGCGACACCCCGGCGCAAGTGCTGCAATGGGCCGCCGCGCTGGCGCACGAAAGCTCGCACCCGCTGGCCCGCGCCCTGGCCGATGCGGCGGCCGCCCACGGCCCGCCGCCGCGTGCCGAGGCCGTGCAGGTGACCGCCGGCGCCGGCATCAGCGGCACGCTCGACGGCCGCGCCCTGCGCCTGGGCCAACCCGGCTTCGCCCTGCCCTGCGCCGACGCGGCCGCCACCGCCACGATGGACGGCGCCCTGCTGCTGGCCGACGCGGACGGCGCCATCGCCCGTTTCCAGCTGGCCGAGCAGCCGCGGCCGGATGCGGCAGCCACGCTGGCCAGCCTGCGCGCCGACGGCGTGAGCCTCGCCATCGCCAGCGGCGACAGCGCCAGCCGCGTCGCCCCGCTCGCGGCGACATTGGGCGTGGACGACTGGCACGCGCGGCAACACCCGGCCGACAAGCTGGCCCTGCTGGAGGACGCGCGCCGGCGCGGCCACGTCACGCTGGCCGTGGGCGACGGCAGCAACGACGCCCCGATCCTGGCCGGCGCCGACGTCTCCGCCGCACTCGCCAGCGGCACCGGCCTGGCCCAGGCACACGCCGACCTGCTGTTGCTCGATGGACGCCTGGACGGCCTGGCGAACGCCCGCGTGATCGCAAGGCAAGTGCGCGACGTGGTGGCGCAGAGCCGGCGCTGGTCGCTGGCCTACAACCTGCTCGCCGTACCGTTTGCCGCGTTCGGCCTGGTGCCGCCGTGGCTGGCCGGCATCGGCATGTCGCTCAGCTCGCTGGCCGTGGTGCTGAACGCGTGGCGCGTGGGTGGGCGCGCATGAACATCCTGCTGATCCTGATTCCGGTCACCCTGATCGTCATCGGCATCGCCGTGGCGCTGTTTTTCTGGGCGGTGAACCATCAGCAATTCGACGACCTGGACAGCCCCGCCGTCCTGCCGCTGCTGGATGATCCGCCGCCGCGCGACGACAGCGACGCGGCCTGCGTCGAAGCGGAAAAGCATCGCGACTGAAGTCGCTCCCACCGGGACGGGACGGGACTTTTTTTTTGCGGGGGCGGCTTCAGCCGCGACGCGAAGCCTGGCGCAGGGCCGCCAGCAGCAGGCGTTGCAACAGGCGATCCTTCCACGTTGCCGGCGTGGCCAGTCCCATGCGGGCGAGCGCCTCGGCCTCGCCCGCCACCGGTTCGCCGGGGCGCAGCATGGCTTTCAGCAGGCCGTAGCGGCCGCGCCAGTTTTTGCTGGCGCGCTTGAGCCTCTCCAGCACCGGCAACAAGCGCTGCTCCACCTCGTCGAAATCGCTGCCGAACGGAAACGCGGGCAGCAGGCCCTTGCGCTGCAAGGGCGCCAGCGCCTGGCGCAGGACATCCGGGCGATGACGGCGCCAGGCCTCGGGTATCTCGAAATCCGGCGCCAGCTTGCCGTGCAGCTTGGCCTCGGCACACAACGCGTCGAGGAAGCGGGCGTCGCAGATGGCCAGCATCGCCTCCACGCATTCGCCGTCGGTCTTGCCGCGCAGGTCGGCCACGCCGTACTCGGTGATGTAGATGTCGCGCAGGTGGCGGGCGATGGTGGTCTGGCCGTAGTTCCAGCGGATATTGCTTTCCAGCCCGTGACGGCCCTGGCGGGTGGCGCGCAGCAGCAGTACCGAGCGGCCACCGGGCAGCTCGTGCGCCATCGCCACGAAGTTGTACTGGCCGCCCACGCCGCTGACCACGGCGCCCTCCTCCAGCGTGTCGGACACCGCCGCGCCCAGCAGCGTGGCCATCATGCAGGTGTTGAAAAAGCGCGCGTCGCGCCGCTGCAGCGCGGCCAGCACCTGGTGCTGGCCGTACAGCTGGTTCACCTGCGACACCGGGCACATGTCGATCGCGTCCGGGTCGCTCGCCTCGGTCTCGCGCAGCCAGTCGTACAACGCGTGCGACCCCAGGAAAAACGCGCCACGCAGATAATGCCCGCCGGGCGTGGCCGGGCTCAGCCGGCCGGCGGCGGCGGCGCGCTCCAGCGCCAGGTTGTCCCAGCTGCGCCGCTTGAGGATGCCGCCACGCTGCAAGTGCATGAAGCCGTCCATCACCATCTCGCTGGCGCCGTACAGGCCGGCATCGAACGGCGCCATGCCACCCAGCTGGCCGGCCAGCGCCCGCGTGGCACCGCCCTCGTCCAGCGCCGCCAGCGCGCCGCGCCAGGCGCTGTTGGATTGCTGGCGCAGCAGCAATGCCTTGACCAGCGCATCGGACAGCGCGCCGATGCCGATCTGCAGGCAGCCGCCATCCTTCACCAACGCGCTGGCGTGCAGGCCCAGCGCGTACTCGGCCACGTCCACCGGCAGGCGCGGCAAGGCGAACAGCGGCGGCGAGCTGGCCGGGGCAAGCTCGATGTCGAAGAACGCCTGTGGCACTTCGGCCGCGCCGCTCATGTACGGCAGGTCCGGGTGCACCACCGCCACGCAGCACGGACGCGGCCGGCCGGCGGATTGCGCCTGGGCCAGGAAATCCAGCGTCAGGTCGGGGTTGCACGACAGGCTGTAGTGCACGCCGTCGGGGCCGTCGCGTCGCGCCACCAGTTGCACCACCAGGTTGATGTCCTGCTGCGCCAGGTCGCGCGCCACGTGGGTGTAGTTCTGGCTGATGTAGCTGCGCTGGGCGTTGCCCGAGCGCAGCAGCGCGCCCGACTGCAGGTAGAACTCGTGCACCGCCACGTTCGGTGGCAGCGCGTCGCGCGCCTGGTCCAGCGCGTAGCGCGGGTCCACGTGACCGGCGCCGAAATGACGGTCGAGGAACGGCGCCATGAAACGCGCCTGCAGTCCGCTGCCGGCCGGCGGCCGGGTCAGCGACAGCGCGGTATACAGGCGCAGCGAGCGGGTGGTGTCGGCGGCGGTCAGTGCATACAGCGCGTTGAGCAGCTCGTGCGGCTTGCCCAGCCCCAGCGGCGCGGCCACCCGCAAGTCCGGCCCCACGGCATCGGCGAGGTACTGCGCGCAGGCGGCGGCATCGGCGTAATGGCGTTGGCTGGGCATGGCTTTGATCATGCCAGAACGCCCGTCGCCGCCAACCGCATGGCCGCCACGACGCATCGCTTACACTCCGGCCATGTCGCCGCTGCCGCTGATCCCCGCCACGCCCCACCGCCTGCTGGCCGAGCAGGCACTGAGCCGCGCCGCCGGCGCACCGTTGCTCAACGGCAACGCGGTGGAGTTGCTGATCGACGCGGCCGCGCACTACGACGCCTGGCTCGCCGCCATCGGTCGCGCCACCCGGCGCGTGCTGCTGGAAAACTACATCGTGCGCGGCGACGCGGTGGGCCGCGCCTTTCGCGACGCGCTGGTCGAACGCGCGCGCGCCGGCGTGGCGGTACACGTGGTGGTGGACTGGATGGGCTGCCTGGGCCAGTCCGGCAGCAGCTTCTGGGCGCCGCTGCGCGCGGCCGGCGGCGAGGTACGCGTGTTCAACCCGCCGAAGCTGGGGCAGTCGTTCGGCTGGCTCAGCCGCGACCACCGCAAGGTGCTGGTGGTCGATGGCGTGCAGGGTTTTCTCTCCGGCGTGTGCATCAGCGAAAAATGGCTGGGCAACCCCGGGCGTGGCGTGCCGCCATGGCGCGATACCGGCGTGGCGCTGCGCGGGCCGGTGGTGGCCGAGCTGGAGGCGGCCTTTGCGCAAAGCTGGGCCAGCATCGGCACGCCGCTGGCGCCGTTGGCGGCGATACCCGGCGCGCGCGAACCGGCCGGCACGGTGGCACTGCGCGTGATCGCCACGCAGCCGGCCAGCGCCGGCATGTACCGGCTCGACCAGCTCATCGCGGCGATGGCGCGCAAGTCGCTGTGGCTCACCGACGCGTACTTCGTGGGGTTGGCGCCGTACGTACAGGCGCTGGTGGCCGCCTCGCGCGACGGCGTGGACGTGCGCCTGCTGGTGCCGGGCAACAGCGACATCCCGGTGGTGGCCAGCATGTCGCGCTCGGGCTATCGGCCGCTGCTGAAAGCCGGTATCCGCGTGTTCGAGTGGAACGGCTCGATGCTGCACGCCAAGACCGCCGTGGCCGACGGCCAATGGGCGCGGGTGGGCTCGTCCAACCTCAACATCGCCAGCTGGCTCAACAACCGCGAGATCGACGTGGCGGTGGAGGACGAGGGTTTCGCCGGCCAGCTCGCCGCGCAATACGAGCGCGACCTGGAAAACGCCACCGAGATCGTGCTGGCCCCGCATCGCCGTCCCGGCGGCAGCGCGCGCGTGCGTCCCGGCGAAAGCCGCCCGCCGCGGGTCCGCCGCCCCGGAGGCAGCTCCAGCCGCGCCGCCGTGGGCGCACTGCGCATCGCCAACAGCGTAGGCGCGGTGCTGAGCAACCGCCGCGTGCTGGGCGACACGGCCAGCGGCCCGATGTTCGCCGGTGCCGCCGCGCTGGCGGGGTTGGCGGTGGTCTCGCTGCTGTGGCCGGCGTGGATCGGCTGGCCACTGGGCGTACTGGCCGGCTGGTTCGCTCTGAACCTGGCCATTGCCGCCTGGCGCGGCTACCGCCGCCGTCGCCAGCGGCCCGCCAGCGGCGAGTAACCGCCGCCGCGCCGTACGATGCGGTTTCTCAACAACTTGCGCCAAGTATGTGTTTCTGCGGGACCATCGCCCGATGACGCGTGGTAGGCTCGCCCTCCCATGCCCCGCTTCGACGACAGCCTCGACAGCCCGCCCGACCACGGCCAGCCCCGCCATGTCCTGACGCCCAGCTCGCTCAACCGGCTGGTGCGCGACCTGCTGGGCGACGCGCTGCCGCTGGTGTGGATCGAGGGCGAGCTGTCCAACGTGGCGCGGCCGGCCTCCGGCCATGTGTACTTCACGCTCAAGGACAGCGGCGCCCAGGTGCGCTGCGCGATGTTCCGCATGAAGGCCGCCACGCTGCGCTTTCGCCCCGTGGACGGCATGCAGGTGATGCTGCGCGCCCGCGTCGGCCTGTACGAGCCGCGCGGCGAGTTCCAGCTGGTGGCCGAGCACATGGAGCCCTCGGGCGAAGGCGCGTTGCAGCGCGCGTTCGAGCAGCTCAAGGCGCGGCTCAACGCCGAGGGCTTGTTCGAGGCCTCGCGCAAGCGCGCGCTGCCGCCGTACGCGCGGCGCATCGGCGTGATCACCTCGGCCACCGGCGCGGCGGTGCGCGACGTGCTGAGCGTGCTGTCGCGACGCTGGCCGCTGGCGCAGGTGGACGTGCTGCCGGTGCCGGTACAGGGCCGCGAGGCGCCGCCGGCCATCGTGGCGATGCTGGGCAAGGCCGCCGCCAGCGCCCGCTACGACGTGCTGCTGCTGACCCGTGGTGGCGGCTCGCTGGAAGACCTGTGGGCGTTCAACGAGGAGGCCGTGGCGCGGGCGATCCACGCCAGCGCCGTGCCCGTGGTATCCGCCGTGGGCCACGAGATCGACTTCAGCATCGCCGACTTCGTGGCCGACCTGCGCGCGCCCACGCCCTCGGCCGCCGCCGAGCTGCTGGTACCCGATGCGGTGGCCGTGAACCGGCACCTGCACCAGTTGCAGCAGCGCCTGGCGGCGCTGCAACTGGGCCGCCTGCAGGCGCAGGCGCAGCGCGTGGACCAGTTGCTGGTGCGCCTGCAGGCCCAGCGCCCGCAGGCACGGCTGCGACGCGACCGCGAGCGGCTGGCCCACCTGCACGGTCGCCTGCTCGCCGTGCTGCGCGAACAGGGCCTGCACCGCCGCACCCGCCTCGACCGCCTGCACGCGCGACTGCTGGCGCGCCATCCACGCCAGCAGTTGCCGCTGCTGCAACGCCGCCTGGCCGAGCAGGACCTGCGCCTGCGCCGCGCCATCGCCCAGCTGCTGGAACGCCGCCGCACGCAACTGCGCCACGACGCCCGCGCGCTGCACGCCGTCAGCCCACTGGCCACGCTGGAGCGCGGCTACGCCATCGTGTTCGACACCGACGGCAAGGTGCTGCGCTCGGCCGCCCACGTACCGGCCGGCACGCCGTTGCGCGCACGCCTGGCCGACGGCGAGCTTTCGCTGCGGGTGAGCGACGACTGAGCCAGGCCTTGCTCCTCCCCCTGCTTGGCAGGGGGAGGCTGGGAGGGATGGCTGGGGCGAAGCGCGAAGATCAAGAGCGAACCCCTCCCCAACCCTCCCCTGCAAGCAGGGGAGGGAGAAAAGCGGTCGACCCTCCGCTGCCTGGCAGGGAGAAAAAAAACGGCTGGCGGCTCACGCGTGCTGAACGTGTGTGATTCCATGCTTGGCGTGATGTCCCACGGAGTTTTCCCATGCTCGACAAGACCTACCCCTACTACCTCGCCAACCGGCCGCAATCGTCCAAGACGATGCTCGAGGTGCGTGACAAGTACAGCGGCAAGGTCGCCACGCGCGTGGCGGTGCCGGAAGGCAAGGCGGTGGAAAAGGCGATTGCCGCCGCCGTGAAGGCCGCCGCGCCGATGCGCAACTTCAAGCCGTGGGCGCGGCAGGCGGTGTTGCGCCACTGCGTGCAGCGCTTTGCCGAGCGGCGCGACGAGCTGGCGCTGGCGCTGTGCATCGAGGCGGGCAAGCCGATCCGCGACGCGGCCGGCGAGGTGACGCGGCTGATCGAGACTTTCCAGATCGCCGCCGACGAGGCCGTGCGGCTCAACGGCGAAACGCTCAACCTGGAGCTGGCCAGCCGTCTGGACGGCTATCACGGCTACACCCGGCGCGTGCCGCTGGGGCCGGTGTCGTTCATCACGCCGTTCAATTTTCCGCTGAACCTGGTGGCGCACAAGGTGGCGCCGGCGATCGCGGCGGGCTGTCCGTTCGTGCTCAAGCCGTCGGAGAAAACGCCTGTCGGCGCGCTCATCATCGGCCAGGTGCTGGCCGAGACCGACCTGCCGCAGGGCGCGTTCTCCATCCTGCCGATCGATGGCGCGCACGCTGCACCGCTGGTGGAGGACGACCGCCTCAAGCTGCTGTCCTTCACCGGCGGCCAGGTGGGCTGGGAGCTGAAGGCGCGCGCCGGCCGCAAGAAGGTGGTGCTGGAGCTGGGCGGCAACGCGGCGTGCATCGTCGACGCCGACCAGGGCCCGCACCTGAAGCACGTGGTGGAGCGCTTGGTGTTTGGCGCGTTCTACCAGTCGGGCCAAAGCTGCATCGGCGTGCAGCGCATCTATGTCCACGACGAGATCTACGACGCGCTCAAGCGCCGGCTGGTGGCCGCCACGCGGAAGCTCAAGGCCGGCAACCCGAAACAGCCCGACACTTTTCTCGGCCCCATGATCGACGAGGCCGCCGCCAGGCGCCTGCACGGCTGGATCGAGGAGGCGCGCAAGGCCGGCGCAAAGCTGCTGTGCGGCGGCAAGCGCGAGGGCAACATGCTTGCCGCCACGCTGATGGAAAACGTGCCCACGGACGCCAACGTCAACCGCATGGAGGCGTTCGGCCCGTTCGCCCTGCTGCAACGCTACCGGCGCTTCGACGACGCCATCGCCATGGTCAACGATTCGGACTACGGCCTGCAGGCCGGCATCTTCACCAACAACCTGGACCACGCCATGCGCGCCTGGAACGAGCTGGACCAGGGCGGCGTGATCGTCAACGACATCCCCAGCTTCCGCGTGGACAACATGCCCTACGGCGGCGGCAAGCGCTCCGGCCTCGGCCGCGAGGGCGTGCGCTACGCCATCGAGGACATGACCGAGACCCGCCTGATGGTGATGCGCGAACGTTGAGCGCCGCCGGCGCGGCGTGCGATGCGGCGGCGCCTCACCAGGCCACGGCGTTGGCGTCGATGTAGTGCCCGATCGCGCCGGCGATCACCGCGTCATCGGCCGCCGAAGGGTGTGCGTCGCAGGCGGACATGGCCAGGCCGTTCACCGGGACAAAGGCGATGCGGCTTTCGCCCAGCGCCTTCAGTTTTGCCACCACCTTGCGCGCCTCGGCCGCCACCTCGCCGTCCACGTTGTCGGTGGACCACAGGATGAACATGGCCTTCGGGTGGCTTTGGCGCAGGCGCTGGATGAACGCCACGTAGGTCGCCTCGACGTCCTCGTGCAACTGCTCGCGCGAGGTCCACTTCTCGCCCGCATGCAGCGGTGTGCTGAAGTCGTTGGTGCCCAGCGACATGACGACGACGGCGGGGTTCCACGCGTCATCGGCGGGCTTGCCGGACTTGTCGAACACCGCAAACGGATAGGCCTGCGGCAAGGTGTCGGCGGCAAAGCCATCGTAGTTGCGCACCACGCCACGGCCGGAAATGGCGTTGACCTGGTAGTCGGCGTCGTAGTGCCTGGCGATCAGCGGACCATAGGCCACGGTGGTGTCGGTGGATGCCCAGATCTCATCCTGCGTGCACGACAGCCGCGACAAGGTATTGCCGTAGCCCACCGTGTGCGAGTCGCCGATGAACTCGATCTGCCTGGCCCGCACCGGCGGCGGCAGCGCGCTGGCGCCCTTGGCCAGCCAAAAGCCGCCGAAGCGATTGACGCCGGACTGGCTCTCGGTGGCCACCTCCATCCGCACCCGGTGCGCGCCCTTGGCCAACCCCTTGACCACGTACAGGCCCGGCTCGGGCGAGGTCAACGTCGCCGTGTCGGCGTCATCGACACGCAGGTGGAAGATGGCGTGGTTCTCGCCCACGCGGACATACACCTCGCTGCCCTCGAACGCCGCCTCGACATACACGCCCGGCCATTGCTGGATCACCCCGCCCTGCCCGTCGGCCATCACGCGACCGCCGACGTGGGCGGAAAGCGCGGTCAAATCCGAAGGCGGCGACGGCAACCGGGCCACGTCGAGCGACGCGGCCGACACGTTGGACGCAAGCAGCAAGGCAAAAGCGACAAGAGCTTTGTTCACGGGATCTCCTTCTTGTTTTCCACCAGAGCGCCATCAGGCGATCATCCACCGCCTGCCATGGTACACATCCGCCACGAGCCACCGGCGATCAACCCATGGAACGCCGGTTCCCCACGACACCACACGCGGCGGGCACGGCCCGCCACCGACATGCGAGAGGGAGCGACAACGCCATGACCTTGTCCACATTCTTGACGTGCGCCCTGGGGAGCGCCGCCCTGGCCGCATCCACCATGGCATTCGGCACGACGACGACGGGCGCGACACGCCCGGCCGCACCGACGCCGCGAACGATAACCATCGACCTCGACACGGCCCGGCGGCCGCTTGACCGGTTCTTCAATTTCTCGATCGGCTCGGACTATCCCGGCACGTTGATCCGCGAGGACGCGCAGGCCCAGCTGCAAACCACGGTCGATGAACTGGGTTTTCGCTACATCCGTTTCCACGCGATCTTCCACGACGTGCTGGGCACGGTGAAGATCGTCGATGGCAAGACGGTCTACGACTGGCGCCGGATCGACCAGCTCTACGACAACCTGCTGGGCAAGCGCATCCGTCCCTTTGTCGAGCTGGGCTTTACGCCCGAGGCATTGGCGACGTCGAAGCAGACGCTGTTCTACTGGAAGGGCAACACCTCACACCCCCGGCTGGACGGCTGGCGCGACCTGGTGGACGCCTTTGTCCGCCATCTGGAAACGCGCTACGGCCCCGCCGAAGTGCGCCACTGGTATTTCGAGGTATGGAACGAGCCCAACCTGGCCGGCTTCTGGGAAGGCGCCGACCAGGACGCGTATTTCCAGCTCTACGACGTGACGGCCCGCACGATCAAGGCGATCGATGCCGACCTCCAGGTCGGTGGCCCGGCCACCGCCGGCGCCGCGTGGGTGCCGGCGTTCCTGGCCCATGTTGCCGCCAGCCATGCGCCCATCGATTTCGTCACCACGCACAGCTATGGCGTCGATGGCGGTTTCCTCGACGAGAACGGCAAGGACGACACCAAGCTCTCGGCCAACCCGCAGGCCGTCATCGACGACGTCAAGGCCGTGCGCAGGCAGATCGCCGCCTCGCCGTTCCCCACGTTGCCGCTCTATTTCACCGAATGGAGCACCAGCTATACCCCGCGCGACGCGGTGCACGACTCGTATGTCAGTGCCGCCTACATCCTCTCTCGCCTGAAGGCGGTGGAAGGCGACGTGCAGGGCATGAGCTACTGGACCTACTCCGACCTGTTCGAGGAGCCCGGCCCGCCCACCGCGCCGTTCCAGGGCGGCTTTGGCCTGCTCAACCCCGACGGCATCCGCAAGCCGGCCTATTTCGCCTACAAGTACCTCGACAAGCTTGATGGACGGGTCATCCCCACCACCGATGCCCAGGTCACCGCGACCACCGGGGGCGGACGCACCCAGGTGCTGCTGTGGGACTGGCAGCAGCCCGCGCAACCGGTGAGCAACCGCTCCTTCTACACCAGGCTGGTGCCCGCCACGACCGCCGCGCCGGCACACGTCCGCTTCGAGCACCTGCAACCGGGCACCTACGACGTGCAGGTGTTCCGCACCGGCTATCGCCACAACGACGCGTACTCCGCCTATATCGACATGGGCTCGCCCCAAAGCCTCACCCCGTCGCAGACGCAGACGCTTCAACAGCTCACGCAGGACGAGCCGGCCATCCATCGCAACGTGACCGTTGACGACACCGGCCGCTACGCGATCGACCTGCCGATGCAGAGCAACGACGTGGTGCTCGTCACGCTGTCGCCCGCGCGGTAACCGCAGGCGACGCCAGGACAGGCCACCCGCCACGGCGCAGACCATCGCCGCCTGTGGCGCCATCGGCATGCCCACGCTCGTCCAAAAGGCGTGTACCGCCGCTGCGGGGCTTGCGTCATCATCGTCGGCATTGCCTCGCGGAGCGATGCCATGACCACGCTTGTCTTTGTGCACGGCTGGAGCGTCACCAGTACCGCCACCTACGGCGCGTTGCCACGGCAGTTGCAGCAGCAGGCCGCCGCCGGCGGCATGACATTGACGCTGGCGGACATCTGGCTTTCGGAATACGTGAGCTTTGACGACGCGGTGGGCATGGCCGACCTGGTGCGCGCGTTCGACCATGCACTGCGCGACCTGCACCTGCTGGATGCCTCCATCGCCTGCATCACCCACTCCACCGGCGGGCCGGTGGTGCGCGAGTGGTTGCGGGCGCAGCGCGACCGGCCCGGCAGCCACAGCACCATCCGGCTCACCCACCTGGTGATGCTGGCGCCGGCCAACTACGGCTCGGCGCTGGCGCAACTGGGCAAGGGCGTGCTGGGCAAGCTCAAGTCGTGGTGGAACGGCGTGGAGCCGGGCCAGCGCATCCTCGACTGGCTGGCGCTGGGCAGCGACGCCTCACTGTCGCTCAACCTCGACTACATCCATGGCGCCGATCCCGCCAGCGCCGGGCAATACCTGTTCGTGCTCACCGGCGACCGTCCCGACCGCGCGTTCTACGACCACTTGAACAGCTATACCGGCGAGGACGGCTCCGACGGCGTGGTGCGCATCGCCGCGGCCAACCTCAACGCCTGCCACGCCGTGCTGGTGTCCAACGGCAAGGCCGCCACGGTGGACACGCTCTCGCTCAACGTGCAGCGCGGGCCGCGCTGCGCGTTCCGCATGATCGCCGACGCGGCGCACTCGGGCGACGCGCACGGCATCATGGCCAGCGCCGCGCCCGACACGGTGGCGTCGATCCTGCGTTGCCTGGCGGTACGCAGCGCTGCCGACTACGCCGCGCTGTGCACCGCGTTCGAGCAGGACAACGCCGCCCGCGACGCCGCCAAGGTGGAGCTGGAGCCGGCCGGCCCGTTTGCCCCGCGCGTGCACATCCACGATCCGCGCAGCCTGCTGGTGCTGCGCCTGTCCGACGAGGCGGGCGAGCCGCTGCCCGACGCCGGTTTCCTGCTGACCGCCGGCACGCCGGCCAGCCCCGACCTGATGCCCGACGGTTTCCTGCTCGACCGCCAGGCCAACGCCAAGAGCCGCGCGGTATCGCTGTTTCTCAACCACAGCCTGCTGGCCGGCGACGCCCGCGTGGCCGACCCGCGCAACAGCCGCAAGACGTTGCGCGCGGCGGTCGCCAGCCATCAACCCTACGGCGCGCGCGTGCAGCCGGCCGACCTGGCCGGCCTGGTGCATCACGCCCTGGCGCAAAGCGCGCCGGGCGACGACCTGCTCGACGTGCTTTCGCCACACCAGACCACGGTGCTGGACGTGGTACTGCCGCGCCACGTGCACGAAGGCGTGTTCCGCCTGACCCGCGACCTGGCCCCGCACGACTTCCACAAGCCGGTGCCGGGGCCGGTCATCGGCGGGTGACTCAGCCGCGCACGCGCATCGTCAGCCCCTTGAGGAAGTTGCGCAGCAGTTGGTCGCCGCACAGCTTGAAGTTCTTGTGGTCGCTCTGGCGGAACAGCGCGCTCAGTTCGGGCTTGGAGACGGGGAAGCCGGCGCTTTCGAGGATCTGGTGCATGTCCACGTCCTTCAGCTCGAACGCCACGCGCAGCTTTTTCAGCACCACGTTGTTGGTGACGCGCTTTTCCGGCGGGCGCGGCGGGCGGCTGTCGTCCTTGCCGCGACGGTCGTAGACCAGGCCGTCGAGGAACAGCGCCAGCACGCGGTTGCTGCATTCGCGGTAGCCGGGCTCGTCGTCCTTGCGCAGAAAGGCCTGCACGTCGTCCTTGTCCAGCGCGACGTCCGGGTCCGCCAAGTGGACCAGGTCGGCCACCTTGCCGTCGCTGAGATCGAGCATGTAGCGGATGGCGCGCAGGACGTCGTTGTTGATCATGGACTGGCCGCAGGACAAAGGGAGGCCATGCTACCGCGACGGCGCCGGCATGGCCGCGCCGGGGGCGCGGAAGATCATCCATAAATCATATTTTCATATATACACAGCGTGGCGAATGCGCGATGATCGGACGCACCGCCAGGCGAGACGGCGCCCGCGCTTGCCACGGCTCCCGCACTATTTGTGGACGGTCCCATGACGGTTTCAGCGACATCGAGCAGCAACGGCGTGCCGGCACCGGTCGTGCGCACGCTTTCGCGCCTGTCGTTCGGCGGCGCGCCGATCGGCAACCTGTACGAGCCGGTGGCCGACGACGCGGCCACCACGGCGGTGGCGCGGGCGTGGACACTGGGCATCCGCCATTTCGATACCGCGCCGTACTACGGCTACGGCCTCAGCGAAAGCCGCATCGGCGAGGCGCTGCGAGGCGTGGAGCGCGACAGCTACACGCTGTCCACCAAGGTGGGCCGCATCATCGAGACCGACATCGGCCGCAAGGATCACCCCGACGGCTTCGTGGTGGATGGCCGGCGCGCCCGCTTCGACTACAGCCGCGACGGTATCCTGCGCTCGCTGGAGGCCAGCCTGCGGCGCCTGCGCAGCGACCGCATCGACATCCTGCTGCTGCACGACATCGGCGCGCTGACGCACGGCGCCAACCATGCGGCGGTGCTGCGCCAGGCGCTGGACGAGGCGCTGCCGACCATGGCCGAGCTGCGCGACCAGGGCGTGTGCCGCGCCATCGGCATCGGCGTCAACGAGGAGGCGATCTGCCTTGAGGTGATGCCGCGCTTCGCGCTGGACACGATCATGCTGGCCGGCCGCTACACGCTGTTCGAGCAGCAGCACAGCATGGCGGCGATGGCCCAGGCGCAGGCGCGCGGCGTGGCGATCATGGCGGCCGGCCCGTACAACGCCGGCCTGCTGGGCGGCAGCACGCGGCCCGGCGCGTTCTACAACTACGCGGCGGCCGATGCCGCCACGGTGGCGCAGGCGCAGCGCTTCTACGACGTGTGCGCGCATACCGGCACCGAGGTGGGCGCCGCCGCGCTGCAGTTTCCGCTGGCCCATCCGGCGGTGGCCACCGTGGTCTGCGGCCTGCGCTCGGTGGCCGAGGTGGAGGCTGCCGATGCGCGATTGCGCGCCACCGTGCCCGCCGCCACGTGGAGTGCGCTGCGGCTGGCCAATCTGCTCGCCAACGGTGTGCCCACGCCGTGATCATCGACGCCCACCAGCACTACTGGCAGCCCGCGCGCGGCGACTATGGCTGGCTGGCGCAGGCACCGGCCGCGCTGCAACGCGTGTTCGGGCCCGACGACCTGCACGCCGCGCGCGAGGCGGCCGGCGTGTCGGCCAGCGTGCTGGTGCAGGCCGCGCCCACCGAGGCGGAAACCCGTTACCTGTTCGACCTGGCCCGCCAGGACACGGCCGTGGCCGGCGTGGTCGGCTGGGTGGACATGGCCGCGCCGGGTGCGCCCGCACGCATCGACGCGCTGGTGCACGACGGCGGCGGCCGGCTGTGCGGCCTGCGCCCGATGGTGCAGGACATCGCCGATCCCGACTGGCTGGCGCGGCCGGCGCTGGATGCCGCGTTTGATCGCCTCATCCACCACGGCCTGGCGTTCGACGCGCTGGTAAGCGTGCGGCAGCTGCCGGCGCTGCGTGAGCGGCTGGCGCGCCATCCGTTGCTGCGCGTGGTGCTGGACCACGGCGCCAAGCCCGCCATCGCGCAAGGCGATTTCCGCCCCTGGGCGCAGGCCATCGACACGCTGGCGCGGCTGCCGGGCGTGCACTGCAAGCTTTCCGGCCTGCTCACCCAGCTCGACGGCGACATGCACGAGGCCGCCATCGAGCCCTACGTGGGCCACCTGTTTGCCAGCTTTGGTGCGCGGCGCCTGATGTGGGGCAGTGACTGGCCGGTGCTCACCACCCATGCCGACTACGGCCATTGGCTGCGCCTGGCGCGCCGGCTGGTGCGGCACTACGCGCCGGATCAGCACGACGCCGTGTTCGGCGCCAACGCCGCCCGTTTCTATGGCCTGGCCGTGGCCGGGCCCGTCACCGATGGAGTTGCCCCATGAGCCCTGCCCTCGCCACGCACGCACCGCCGCCGGCCAGCCGGTTGCAGGGCAAGCACGCGCTGCTGACGGCCGCCGGCGCGGGCATCGGCCGCGCCACCGCGCTGGCCTTTGCCGAGGCCGGCGCGCACGTGCTGGCCACCGATATCGACACCGACGCGCTGGATGCGCTGGCGGCCGCCCATCCGTCCATCCGCACGCAGCGCCTGGACGTGACCGACGAGGCCGCCATCAGCGCGCTGGTGGCGTCGGCCGGCCCGCTGGACGTGCTGTTCAACTGCGCCGGCTACGTGCACGCGGGCACCTTGCTGGACACCGACGACGCCGGCTGGCGACGCTCGTTCGCGATCAACGTGGACGGCATGTTCCACCTGTGCAAGGCGGTGCTGCCGGGCATGCTCTCGCGCGGCGGCGGCAGCATCGTCAACATGTCCTCGGTGGCCTCCAGCATCAAGGGCGTGCCCAACCGCTTCGCCTACGGCGTCACCAAGGCCGCCGTGATCGGGCTGACCCGCTCCATCGCCGCCGACTACGTGGCGCGCGGCATCCGCTGCAATGCGATCTGCCCCGGCACGGTGAAAACACCGTCGCTGGAACAGCGCGTGGCCGCACTGGGCGGCGACCAGGACGCCGTGTGGCGCAGCTTTGCCGAGCGCCAGCCGATGGGCCGACTCGGCCGCCCGCAAGAAATCGCCGCGCTGGCGCTGTACCTGGCGTCGGACGAATCCTCCTTCACCACCGGCACCGTCCACATCGTGGACGGCGGCTGGTCCAACTGACGGAAGCCTGCTGATGAAACTTGTTCGCTATGGAAACCCGGGGCACGAAAAGCCCGGCATGCTCGACGCCGACGGCCGCCTGCGCGACCTCTCCACCGCCGTCGCCGACATCGACGCGGCCGTATTGAGCAGCCACGGCCTGCGCCAGCTGGCCGCGCTTGACCCGGAGCGGCTGCCGCTGGTGGAAGGCACGCCGCGCTACGGCACGCCGGTGGCGCACGTGGGCAAGATGATCTGCGTGGGCCTGAACTACGCCGACCACGCCGCCGAGGCCAAGGCCAAGGTGCCCGAGCAGCCGGTGCTGTTCATGAAGGCCACCAGCGCCATCATCGGTCCGAACGACGACGTGGTGATCCCGCGTGGCTCGGTGAAGACCGACTGGGAGGTGGAGCTGGGCATCGTCATCGGCGACACCGCGCGCGACGTGTCCGTGGCCGACGCGCTCAAGCACGTGGCCGGCTATGCGGTGGTCAACGACCTGTCCGAGCGCGAGTTCCAGATGGAGCACGGCGGCCAGTGGGTCAAGGGCAAGAGCTGTGACACCTTCGGCCCGATCGGCCCGTGGCTGGTCACCGCCGACGAGGTGCCCGACCCGCAAAACCTGCCGCTGTGGCTGGAGGTCAACGGCCATCGCTACCAGGACGCCAGCACCCGCACCATGATATTCGGCGTGGCCCAGCTGGTGAGCTACATCAGCCGCTACATGACCCTGCTGCCCGGCGACGTGATCAGCTCGGGCACGCCCGCCGGCGTGGGCCTGGGGCTTGATCCGCCCACCTACCTGCGCCCCGGCGACGTGATGGAGCTGGGCATCGACGGCCTGGGCCGACAGCGCCAGCGCGTGCTGGCCCATCCCGCCGACCGCTGAACCGGTCCGTTCCACGTCAATCCGCGATCTGACGGCGGGAGGCCGTTGTCCATGGCAAGAATCACCGCGCTGGAAACCCACGATGTGCGTTTCCCGACCTCGCTGGCGCTGCAAGGCTCCGACGCGATGAACCCCGACCCCGACTATTCGGCGGCCTACCTGGTGCTGCGCACCGATCGCGCCGACGGGCTTGCCGGACACGCGCTGGCGTTCACCATCGGCCGCGGCAACGACGTGCAGACCGCCGCGCTGGACGCGCTGGCGCCGATGGTGGTGGGCCTGAGCGTGGACGAGGTGGTGAACGACCTGGGCGGCTTCGCGCGGCGACTCACCGGCGACTCGCAACTGCGCTGGCTGGGCCCGGAAAAAGGCGTGATGCACATGGCCATCGGCGCGGCCATCAACGCCGCCTGGGACATGGCATCGCGCAACGCCGGCAAACCGCTATGGCGCTTCATTGCCGACATGACGCCCGAGCAGATCGTGGCGCAGGTGGATTTTCGCTACCTCACCGACGCGCTCACGCCGGCGCAGGCGCTGGACATCCTGCGCCGTGCCGAGTCCGGCAAGGCCGCGCGCATCGAGCAGTTGCTGACCGAGGGCTACCCCGCCTACACCACCTCCCCCGGCTGGCTCGGCTACAGCGACACGACCATGCAGCAACTGGTGCGCGAGGCGGTGGCCGACGGCTTTCGCACCATCAAGCTGAAAGTGGGCCTGGATCCCGTCGCCGACCTGCGCCGCTGCCGCCTGGCCCGCGAGGCGGCCGGGCCGGACGTGGCCATCGCCATCGACGCCAACCAGCGCTGGGACGTGCAAACGGCCATCGACTGGCTGCGCCCGCTCAAGGCGCTCGACCTGGCCTGGATCGAGGAGCCCACCAGCCCCGACGACGTGCTTGGCCACGCCGCCATCCGCCAGGGCGTGGCACCGCTCCCCGTCTCCACCGGCGAGCACACGCACAACCGGGTGATGTTCAAGCAACTGTTCCAGGCACAGGCGGTGGACCTGGTGCAGATCGACGCGGCGCGCGTGGGTGGCGTCAACGAGAACCTCGCCATCCTGCTGCTGGCGGCGCACTACGGCGTGCGCGTGTTTCCGCATGCCGGCGGCGTGGGCCTGTGCGAGCTGGTGCAGCACCTGGCAATGGCCGACTTCATCGCCATCAGCGGCAAGAAGGACGACCGCGCCATCGAGTTCGTCGACCACCTGCACGAGCACTTCGTGGACCCGGTGACGATCAGCCGGGGCCACTACATGGCGCCCACCCGGCCCGGTTTCTCGGCCGAGATGCACGCGCCGTCCGTGGCCGACCACAGCTACCCCGACGGCGCCGTGTGGCGCGACGCCGCCCTCGCCGCCAGCGCCTGACGCCATGGCCGCCCCCGTCACCCACATTGCCGACCTGCGCGACCTGGCCAGGCGGCGCGTGCCGCGCGCGTTCTTCGAATACGCCGACCGTGGCGCCTACGACGAGGCCACCCTGCGCGAGAACCGCGCCGCGCTGGACCGCCTGCACCTGCGCCAGCGCGTGATGATCGACGTGGACCAGCGCTCGCTGGCCACCGAGATCGTGGGCCAGCGCGTGAGCATGCCGCTGGCCATCGCTCCCACCGGACTCACCGGCCTGCAGCACGGCAGCGGCGAGATCCACGGCGCCCGCGCCGCCGCCCGCGCCGGCATCCCGTTCTGCCTGAGCACCATGTCGATCTGCTCGATCGAGCAGGTCCGCGCCGCCACCGACACGCCGTTCTGGTTCCAGGTGTACGTGATGCGCGACCGCGGATTTACCCGCGACCTCATCGTGCGGGCGCGCGAGGCCGGCTGCTCCGCGCTGATGCTCACCGCCGACCTCACCGTGCAGGGCCAGCGCCACCGCGAGATCAAGAACGGCCTGTCGGTGCCGCCGAAAGTCACCTTGCGCAACCTGTTCGACATCGCCAGCAAGCCGCGCTGGGCCTGGCACGTGCTGCGCGCGCCCAGCCGCTCGTTCGGCAACCTGCAAGGCCGCATCGGCGGCGACAGCCTCACCACGCTGGCGCAATGGATCGCCAGCCAGTTCGACCCCACGCTGTCCTGGCACGACCTGGCCTGGATCCGCGAGCTGTGGCCCGGCAAGCTCATCCTCAAAGGCATCATGGACCCCGAGGACGCCCGCCTCGCCGCCGCCCACGGCGTGGATGCCATCGTCGTCTCCAACCACGGCGGCCGCCAGCTCGATGGCGCACCGGCCACCATCGACGTGCTGCCCGGCATCGTGCAGGCCGTGGGCGGCAAGCTGGAGGTGCTGTTCGACAGCGGCATCACCAGCGGCCAGGACCTGCTCAAGGCACTGGCCCTGGGCGCCCGCGCCGGCCTCATCGGCAAGGCTTTCCTCTACGGCCTGGGCGCCAACGGCGAAGCCGGCGTGACCCAGGCCATCGAGATCATCCGCCGCGAACTGAGCGTCTCCATGGCCCTCACCGGCCAACGCGACGCCCGCCACATCAGCCCCGACACCTTGCTGCGCTGATCACCCGACCCACCCTGCTCCTGTGGGAACGGCTTCACCCGCGATGCCTGCGCTGCCCGTAGGAGCGCACCTTGTGCGCGATGCTCTTGCTTTCCATGGTGGATGCAGAGCAGAAGCTTTCGGCTCTTCAAAAGCATCGCGCACAAGGTGCGCTCCTACAAAAAGCGCGAGCAGAAACAGGGGCAGTGGGCACTTATCCGATCAAGTCCACTCTGACCCCGGTTTGCTCGCGTAGACCAGGCGACAGCCCGCTGTGCGCAGCTTGATCCTGTAGCAGTCCGGCATGCCGTGCAGGCGTGCCGAGGGCGCCCACGGATTGGCCGGGCGTTCGGCCAGCTTCTTTTTTCAGCGGTTGGCGGATGGTGGTGGGCAGTTTGCGCCATTCCTTCAGCGCGGACTCGACCGACTCCAGGCCACGGGTCATCAAGCGTGACCTTGATGCGCCGCTCGTGCCGGCGCTGGCGCACCTGTCCGGCCAGTTCCAAATCTTGCGGACGATCCAGCAGACCGCGCCAGGTTTCCGCCGGCACCAGGCGGGCCCCGGGTTTGTTGTGTACCAGCACGGCGATCGACTCGCCCTCGGCCGCCTTGCTGCCGTCGCAGACAATCGCCGCGCAGGCATGCTGGCTACCTCCTTTCGGCGTATCCACGGATACGGGTCGCCCCGCTCCGGATCATCCCGCGGCGGGGCAACGAACCGGGAGATATCTGACGTCCATATCGAAGGCGACGCAATGCCACTGCACTTGCCTGCCTTGCTGCACCGCGATCAGCAGCATCCGGCGACCGGCGAGATACCCGCCCGTTGCAGCCGCGCCGAACGTGAGCAGCAGGCTTCCCTTGACCACCTCGATCTCGCCAATGTCGCGCCCGTGCAGCTCCGTCGGCGGCGGCAACGCGGCGGCCTTGTTGTTCTCGGGCAACCTGCCGTGTTCCTGCAGGTAGGTTTCGACGACGCCTTGTTCAAACGCGACCGACGCCAGCGCCTCCGCCACCTGCCCCCGCACGACGTCGACCCGGTCCAGCGACACCGACACCCATGCCAAGGTCGCCAGCGTGATCGCCCCACTGGCGACCAGGAACAGCCGGAACGTCCCTTCCCGCCTCGCCGGGTCCGCGATCGGCAACCCGGCATCATCCGGGCGGCGGATCCGGCGCAGCCGACCCGCTGCCCGCATGCGATTGTCCGACTTGCCCGACCGTACGAGGTGCACCAGAACCAGCACCGCCGCCATCACGAGTACCGCCGAGATGAACGTCTGCAACGCGGCCACGCCCCAGAACATCCCCACGCGCTCGTCATGACTGAAACAGACCACATGCAGCGAATGCCGCCCCGCCACACAGGCGACCCCGTCCAGGCCATTCATGGCGGCGTGGGCATAGCGACCGACGAAAAACACCAGCACCGACAATGTCATCACGAAATGGGGAACCCGCTTCAGGCCCTCTCTCTCATGAAAGAACCGAGCCCACGCGAGCCACAACACCACCCCGACGGTAAACAGGAGCGCCGCCGCATACAGCGTGTCCTTCGAGTCGGCAAGACGGAGCAGGTGTTCCACGCACAAAATCCTTTCCACGCCCCCCCGAACGGGGTCAGGGTCACAACGAAATGCGGCGAACCACGTTACCGGAGATCCCGATGCTCGCGCAGCAGCCTGTTTGTTCCGAGATGCAAGCGGCCGCTTGCCGGCAGCCACCGGAGCTCCCGCACTTCAAGGCCCATGGAAGACCGCTTCCACCTCGGCTCTGGAAAGCGACATTGTCTGGGCAGATGGCAAGCACCATGTCGCCGCAAGCTGGCGCGCCATGGGCGACCTCCGACTCGGGATGCCGGGTGAACAGGAGATGTCCGGACCTCCCTAGCGCACGTCCGCAAGCAACTGGTCGATGACCGGCGTCATCTTCGATTTCACGCCCTGCCACTTGGCCAGGGAAAGACCGCCCCTGCCCCGGAGATGATATTCCGCCGACCCGATCTGCAGTCCGTTCTTCCAGAGACGGAGCTCGGCACGCGAAAGGTAGGGCGAGAAATCCCAGGAGCGAAGCGCCGTATAGGTCAACGTCACCGGACACGAGGCGGCCTCATTCGCGTTCACCAGCCTGGTGGGCAAGCCGTGACGGCTGAAGCCTTCCCGCACGACGTCCACGAAGCCCTCGACGATCACCTTGGGATTGTTGACGATGCACACCTGCGTCCCCGGCTCGATCGAACGGGCCGACTTCACCTCGACGGAGGTGCAGCCGCCCATGGCGACCACGGCCGCTGCCAGACAAATCATCTTCTTCATGCCATCCCCCCCGGATTCGCAATCACTCACTGAAAAGCCCGGCTCAGAGGACACTCTGCGCATGCTGACCAGACCATCCACGCAATTTATCACGCCGCCATCCGCACCTTGCGCACCGTCTTGGGCGCTTTCAACAGCGCTTTCGCCGCACCGCTCGACTCGCAAAGAAAGTGGCGTGGTCAATCGAACCAAACAGGTCGTTCGTTTCGCGAAACGACGATGGCATCTTGATTGGCCACATCCCGCTTGACTCACCGCAGCCCAGCGCTGGAACCCCGGCCGGCGCGTGCGCGACATCGAGCAAGCCACGGACGACTCGCTGTGGATGGGGGAAGACAACAGGTCCGACGGGGGCTGTACCACCTGACGCCGAGGCAGGGTGGGCAATGCCTGTCGACAGGTTGCGACAAGGTGTTCGAACGCATTCCCACCCGTGTCGGCGGCACGCGCCACATCGCCGTGGGCCGACGCACGGGCAAGGTGGTCGACATCGGCTTGATCGGCGAGTGAAGGATCAGGGCGACCTGTCGCTGCGACGCCGCCCATTCAGTGGCAATCGTCTCCGCGCTGATGGCGCACGGCGAGGATGGTGAGCGTGGTGCTGTCGGTGATCTCGAACAGGGCGACATGAGTCGCGAGCGATGGACTCGGCCTGCACGCGACGACGCTTCACTTCACCGCGCAGCGATTGCTCCATGAGGCTGGACAGGCTTTCGCCCTCATGCACGGATTCGGCATGCCGGCACAATTCCGAGTCATCCCGACCCCGCCGCCGTGGTGCAGCGGGACCTTGGCGGCGCCGACGACGACGTTGTAAATCCAGGGTCGGAGTCGATTTCAAAAATTCACCTTGACCCTGGTTTTTCGGGCAAAACAGATCCACACACGACCGGCTCACTCCAGGATCGACCTCACCGCATCCAGCGCCTCCTCGACCAGCGAAGACGCTACCGTCTCGATACGCCTGAAAGTACGGGCACGGGCATCGATGGTGCGGGTCTGATCGCACAGCGCCACTCCCTGCGTACGCGTTCCACTGCCCATCAAGGTCACGCTAAAGCCGGTTTCACGTGATGCCGTGCCACCTTGGGTTATCGGGGCAACCAGCAACAAGCCGGCAGCTTTGTTGAAGGCGTCGATCGTCATCACCTCGCCATGCATGGTCCCCCACGCCAGCCATCAACTGCCGTCGGGCACTCCCCCCCGCCGGCAGTTCAATCGGGACTGAAAACTCGCACCATCGGCAACTTCAACCCCTGCGCCTGCGCGCACTCGACGGCAATGTCGTAGCCGGCATCCGCATGCCGCATCACGCCGGTGCCCGGGTCGTTCCACAGCACCCGCGCGATCCGCTTGTCCGCCTCTTTCGTGCCGTCGCACACGATCACCAGGCCGGCATGCTGCGAGTAGCCCATCCCTACCCCGCCGCCGTGGTGCAGCGAGACCCAGGTGGCGCCACCGGCGACGTTGAGCATGGCGTTGAGCAACGGCCAGTCGGAGACGGCGTCGCTGCCGTCCTTCATCGACTCGGTTTCGCGGTTGGGGCTGGCGACGGAGCCGGAATCCAGATGATCGCGGCCGATCACCACCGGCGCTTTCAGCTCGCCGTTGCGCACCATCTCGTTGAAGGCCAGACCGAGCTTGTGGCGCTGGCCGAGGCCGACCCAGCAGATACGTGCGGGCAGGCCCTGGAAGCTGATGCGGTCCTTGGCCATGTCCAGCCAGTGGTGCAGGTGCGGATCGTCGGGGATCAGCTCCTTCACTTTCTGGTCGGTCTTGTAGATGTCTTCCGGGTCGCCGGACAGCGCCACCCAGCGGAACGGGCCGACGCCGCGGCAGAACAGCGGGCGCACGTAGGCGGGCACGAAGCCGGGGAACGCGAACGCGTTGTCGCAGCCGACGTCCTTGGCCATCTGGCGGATGTTGTTGCCGTAGTCGAAGGTGGGAATGCCCTGGGCGTGGAAGGCGAGCATCGCGTCCACGTGCCGCTTCATCGACTGCTTGGCGGCGTCGCGGGTGCCTTCGGGGTCGGCCTTGCGGCGTTCCAGCCACTGCTCCACGGTCCAGCCCTGCGGCAGGTAGCCGTTGACCGGATCGTGTGCGCTGGTCTGGTCGGTGACGGCGTCGGGCTTGACGCCGCGGCGCACCAGTTCGGGCAGCACGTCGGCGGCATTGCCGAGCAGCGCGATGGATTTCGCTTCGCCGGCTTCCGTGTACTTCCTGATTCGCGCCAGCGCGTCGTCGAGGTCAGTCGCCTGCTCGTCCACGTAACGGGTCTTCAGGCGGAAGTCGATGCGGCTCTGCTGGCACTCGATGGTGAGGCTGCATGCACCAGCCAGGCTGGCGGCCAGCGGCTGCGCGCCGCCCATGCCGCCGAGGCCGGCGGTGAGGATCCAGCGGCCCTTCAGCGAGCCACCGTAGCTCTGCCGGCCCATCTCCACGAAGGTTTCGTAGGTGCCCTGCACGATGCCCTGCGAGCCGATGTAGATCCAGCTGCCGGCGGTCATCTGGCCGTACATCATCAAGCCCTTTTTATCGAGCTCGTTGAAGTGCTCCCAGTTGGCCCAGGCCGGCACCAGGTTGGCGTTGGCGATCAGCACGCGCGGGGCGTCGGCATGGGTGCGGAACACGCCGACCGGCTTGCCGGACTGCACCAGCAAGGTCTCGTCATCGTTCAGTTCGCGCAGCGATTTCAGGATCGCGTCGAAGCATTCCCAGTTGCGCGCCGCCCGGCCGATGCCGCCGTAAACCACCAGCTCCGCCGGGTTCTCCGCCACCTCGGGGTCGAGGTTGTTCTGCAGCATGCGGAACGGCGCCTCGCTGAGCCAGCTCTTGCAGGTGAGCGTGCTGCCGCGCGGCGCGCGGATGACGCGGGTGGTGTCGATGCGGGTGGGAGCGCTCATCGAAACGGCCTCCGGGACGGGACGATCGAGTATAGGCCCACAGGCCGGCGCGGCTTTGGCGCAAAGGTCACGGTCGCATAACCCCGACCGGTGGATGATTGGCGGCCAAGACTTTGCGCCACACCGCAGGACAGGCATGAAAGCGGTATTTCCCGATGGCCAGGTCGTCCTGCTGGTGGAGGACGAACCGCTGGTGGCCGACACGCTCGACGCCGCGCTCACGGCGTGCGGCTATCGCGTGCTCGGCCCGGTCGCCACGGTGAACGCGGCGATGCGGCTGCTGCAGACCTCGCAGCCGGACGTGGCACTGATCGATTACCGCCTCGCCACCACCACGAGCGAGGCGCTGCTCGCACCGCTGGTGGCGCGCCACATACCGGTCTGCGTACTGACCGGATGCGACCCTGCACAGTTGCCGTCGGCCTATGCGCACTGCACGGTGCTGCGCAAGCCTTTCAAGCTGGACGCGCTGATGGCCGCGCTGGGCCAGGTCACGATCTGATCCGCACCGACCGCAGCCGTGTCCGAAAACGGCGAGTCCGCGCCCGGCGCCGGTGCTAGCCTGCGCGCATGGACAACACCCCTCCCCTGCCCGATCCGCGCATTTGCGAGCAAGCCCGGCTCAGCCGCGACGCGCGCTTCGACGGGCTGTTTTTCACCGCCGTCAGCAGTACCGGCATCTATTGCCGCCCGGTCTGCCCCGCGCCCGCGCCCAAGCGCGCGAATGTGCGCTACTTCGCGAACGCGGCGGCGGCCGAGGCGGCGGGGTATCGGCCGTGCCTGCGTTGCCGGCCGGAGCTGGCGCCGGGCAACGACACGTGGCAGCACGGCGACCAGGTGGTGGCGCGCGCGTTGAAGCTGATCGACAACGGCGCGCTGGACGAGCAATCGCTGCCGCAACTGGCCGCTCGTCTCGGCATCGGCGAGCGCCAGTTGCGGCGCCTGTTCGTGGAGCGCGTGGGTGCGCCGCCGATCAGCGTGCACACCACGCGGCGCCTGCTGTTCGCCAAGCAGTTGCTGACGGAAACCGCGTTGCCGGTGACCGAGGTGGCGCTGGCGTCGGGCTTTCGCAGCCTGCGCCGGTTCAACGCGGCATTCGCGCAGGCCAATCGCATCGCCCCGCGCGAGCTGCGCCGCCATCCGCGCACGCCGCCGGGCGCCGCGCTGGAGTTGCGGCTGGGCTATCGGCCACCGTACGACTTTGCCGAGCTGCTGGCTTTTCTGCGCACGCGCGCATTGCCCGGCGTGGAGCACGTGGACGCGCACGGCTATGCGCGCGTGTTTGGCCCGGCCGACGCGCCCGGCTGGCTGCACGTGAGCGCGTGGCCGGGCGAGCATGCGCTGAAACTGCGCCTGCACGGCACGTCGGCAACGCCGCTGCTGGGCGTGGTGACGAGGCTGCGACGCCTGTTCGACCTGGACGCGAACCCGCAGGCGATCGCCGATGCATTTGGCCACGATGCCCTGCTCGGCCCGTTGCTGGCCCGACGCCCCGGCCTGCGCCTGCCCGGTGGCTGGGACGGTTTCGAGATCGCGGTGCGCGCGATCCTGGGCCAGCAGGTGAGCGTGGCGGCCGCGCGCACGCTCGCCACGCGTCTCGTGCAGCGCTGGGGTGAGCCATTGCCGAGCGCGCCGCTGCCGGGGCTGGAGCGCCTGTTTCCCTCGCCGCAAGCGCTGGTCGACGCGGACCTGCGCAGCGTCGGCCTTACCCGCGCACGGGCAGACACCGTGCGCGGCGTGGCGCAGGCCGTGCTGGACGGGCGCGTGGATTTTCACGCCGGCCAGCCATTGGACGCGTTCGTGGCACGCTGGGTGGCGCTGCCGGGCATCGGCGAGTGGACCGCGCACTACATGGCGATGCGCGCGCTGGGCGAGCCGGACGCGTTTCCCGCCGCCGACCTCATCCTGCGCCGTGCCGCCGGTACCGATGGCACGCCGCTGGGCACCCGCGCATTGATCCAGCGCGCGCAGGCGTGGCGCCCGTGGCGCGCCTACGCCGTCATGCACCTGTGGCGGGCCAGCGCGGATGCGCCGCCCGCCAGCACACCGGAGAAAACCGCATGAAACCCGACACCGACACCCTTTACTACGACGACATGCCAAGCCCGATCGGCCGCCTGCGCCTGATCGCCGACGCCCACGGCCTGTGCGAGATCGCGTTCGAGGACGAGGCGGTATCGCACGACCCGCCCGCGCACTGGCGCCCTGCCGGCGCGCATCCCCCGGCGGCGATCACCATGGCGCGCACGCAACTGGCCGAATACTTTGCCGGCACGCGGCACGCGTTCGACCTGCCGCTGCATCCGCGCGGCACGCCGTTCCAGTGCGAGGTGTGGAACGAGCTGGCGCGCATCCCCTACGGCATCACCATCAGCTACGCCGAACTGGCGCGCCGCATCGGCCGACCCAAAGCGATGCGCGCCGTGGGCGCCGCCAACGGCCGCAACCCGCTGCCCATCGTGGTGCCCTGCCACCGCGTGATCGGCCGCGACGGCAGCCTCACCGGCTTCAGCGGCGGACTGCACATCAAGCGCTATTTGCTCGACCAGGAACACGCCGCGCCGGCCGGCGACCTGTTCGTGGCATAGGCCACGCTGCGCCGGCAATGTGGGAGTGACTTCAGTCGCGATGCCTTTCGGCGAGGCCAAGAGCATCGGGGCTGAAGCCGCTCCCACACAGGACCGCCCTAGCGTGAACGCGTGCTCGACGGTGGCGGCACCGGCAAGCCCCAATAGCGATCAACCAGGCTTTGCTCGTGGGCGCGTGCCTGGTCTTGCCGCGCGCGGTCGGCCTGGTCCAGTTGGCGCGTGGCGGCGGGGTTGTCGGCATACGGCTGCCTGGCCACGTTCGACACGCTCTGCTGCAACTGGCTCTGCAACTGGCTGTGCTGGATCGCCTTGCGCAGTTGTTGCTGCTGCACCTGCTGCTGGAACAGCGGATCCGGTCGCGGCGGCACCGGCGCCACGCGCAGCGGTGGCGGCGCCGGCACGGGCGGCGTGGCGTGCTGTGGCGTGGCGGCCACACCCAGCGGCCACAGCCATGCGACAGCCAGCCAGCGCCGTGCGGTAGCGATTTTGCGAAGGCGTAGCCACGTCATCGTCATGCGTCTGCGCGATCATGGGCGATTGTTTCGATCCATTGTAGGCAAGTCACATGAAGATCCTGTTTCGCCTGGCGTGCGCGCTGGTGCTGGCGCTGGGTGCCGGTTGCGCCACGCAGCGCACGCCACCGGCGCCGCGCACGCTGTTGCTGGTGTCCATCGACGGCTATCGCCACGATTACCTTTCGCGCGGGCTCAGCCCCACGCTGGCCGCGCTGGCGCGCGACGGCGTGCAGGCGTCGATGCAGCCGTCATTTCCGTCGCTGACGTTTCCCAACCACTACACCCTCGTCACCGGCCTGCGGCCTGACCGCCATGGCGTGGTCAACAACACCATGTTCGACCCGGCGCTGGGCAAGTTTTCGCTGGGCAACCGCCAGGCGGTGGGCGACGGGCGCTGGTGGGCCGAGGGCACGCCGATCTGGGAAACCGCCGATCGCCACGGCGTGCGCACCGCCACCATGTTCTGGCCCGGTTCGGAGGCCGACATCCACGGTCACCACCCCGACTACTGGAAGCCCTACGACGGCGCCGTCACGCCCGACCAGCGCGTGGATCAGGTGCTGGCCTGGCTCGACCTGCCCGCCGGCCAGCGGCCGGGCTTTCTCACGCTGTACTTCGACGACGTGGATCACGCCGGCCATCACCACGGGCCGGATTCGCCGCAGGTGGACGACGCGCTGCGCCGCACCGACGCAGCCATGGCGCGCCTGGTGGACGGCCTGCGGCGACGCGGCCTGTTCGACCGCATCGACATCGTGGTGGTGTCCGACCACGGCATGGCCGGCGTGCCGTTGGCGCACAGCGTGAAGATCGACCAGCTGGTGCCGCTGGACCAGGTGCAGGTGGTGAGCCTGGGCGTGCTGGCCGGCTTCAATCCCGCCTCGGCCACGCCCGAGGCGCAAGCCGCGTTTGCGCGCATCGAGAAGACCCTGGAGCAGCCGCAGGCGCACATGGATTGCTGGGACAAGACGCGCGTGCCCGCGCGCCTCCACTACGGCCACAACCCGCGCGTGCCGCAGTTGCTGTGCTCGGCCCACGTGGGCTGGCGCATCACCACCACCGATTACCTCGCCAGCCACCAGGGCCGCGTCAGCCTGGGCGAGCACGGCTACGACAACGCCGCGCCGTCGATGCAGGCGCTGTTTGTGGCGCACGGGCCGGATTTTCGCGCCGGCACCACGCTGGCGCCGTTTCCCAATGTGGATGTCTACCCGCTGATGACGCGCCTGCTGGGCCTGCCCGCCGAGCCGAACGACGGCGATGCGGCCACGGTGGACGCCATGCTGGCGCCCGCGCCACTGCGGGGTGGCGCGCTACACTAGCCGGCTCGCCTCCACGTCTTGCCGTCCGCGGCCGCACCGCGCCACGCGCCGCCGGACCGATTGTGCCTATGCCTTTGACCTTTTCGCTGCCGTCCCTGCCCACCACGCCCAAACAGCGCCGTTTCTGGACACCGCCGCACGGCTCCTCGCGCGCGCTGCTGGTGGCCGAGACGGCGCGCGCCCACACCGGCCTGGTGGTGGCCGTGACGCGCGACACGCAGCGCGCCCGTGCGCTGGAGGACGAGCTGCGCGTGTTTGCCGGCACGCTGCCGGTGCTGCATTTCCCCGACTGGGAGACGCTGCCCTACGACGTGTTCAGCCCGCATCCGGACATCGTCTCCCAGCGCATCGCCACGCTGTACCAGCTGCCCGCCATGCAACGCGGCGTGCTGGTGGTGCCGGTGGCCACGCTGATGCAGCGCATCGCACCGCGCAGCCACATCACCGGCGCCGGCCTGGTGCTGGACAAGGGCCAGAAGCTGGACCTGGCGCACGAGCAGCGTCGGCTGGAGGCATCCGGCTATCGCCACGTGCCGCAGGTGGCCGAGCCGGGCGACTTTGCCGTGCGCGGCGCGCTGATCGACATTTTTCCGATGGGCAGCGACGCGCCCTACCGCATCGAGCTGTTCGATGACGAGGTGGAGTCGATCCGCAGCTTCGATCCGGAAACCCAGCGCTCGCAGCAACAGGTGGAAAGGATCGAGCTGCTGCCCGCGCGCGAGTTTCCGCTGACCGAGGCCTCGGCCAAGACGTTCCGCACCAACCTGCGCGAGCGCTTTCCGATCGACGTGCGCCGCTGCCCGCTGTACCAGGACATGAAAGAGGGCGTCACGCCCGGCGGCATCGAGTACTACCTGCCGCTGTTTTTCGAGCAAACCGCGACATTGTTCGACTACCTCGCCGACGACGCGCTGTTCGTGCTGGGCGAAAACGCGGGCGAAGCCGCCGACCAGTTCTGGGCGCAGACGCTGGAGCGCTACGACCAGCGCGCCCACGACATCGAGCGCCCGGTGCTGCCGCCGGCCGAGCTGTACCTGCCGCCGGAGCAATGGCGCGCGCAGCTCAACAAGCGGCTGCGGGTGGAAGTGGTCGAGCCCGGCCACGCCCACGCCGTGGACACCGGCACCCAGCCCGCGCCCGAGCTGCCGCTCAACCGCAAGGGCGAGGAGCCGGGCACCTCGCTGCGCCATTTCCTCGCCAGCTACCCCGGCCGCGTGCTGATCGCGGCCGACTCGGCCGGCCGGCGCGAGGCCTTGATCGAGACGCTGGCAGCGGCGGGGCTGAAGCCCGAAGCCGTCGAGAGCTGGCAATCCTTTCTCCTCCCCCTGCAAGCAGGGGGGGGAGCCAAATTCGCCATCACCATCGCCGGGCTTGAGCAGGGTTTCGCGCTCACCAAACCCGCCATCGCCGTGCTCACCGAGCGCGAGCTGTACGGCGAGCGCGTGCGCAGCGAGCGCGACCGCAAGCGCCGGCGCGGCACGGCGCGCGACCCCGACAGCATCATCCGCGACCTCACCGAGCTGACCATCGGCGCGCCGATCGTGCACGTGGACCACGGCGTGGGCCGCTACCAAGGCCTGCTGTCGATGGACGTGGGCGGCATGGACGGCGAGTTTCTCGTCATCGAGTACGCCAAGGGCGACAAGCTCTACGTGCCGGTGGCGCAGCTGGGCCTGGTCAGCCGCTACTCCGGCACCGCGCCGGAGCTGGCGCCGCTGCACTCGCTGGGCGGCGACGCGTGGGAGCGCGCGCGCAAGAAGGCGGCGGAAAAAGTGCGCGACGTGGCCGCCGAGCTGCTGGCGATCTACGCCCAGCGCGAGGCGCGCGGCGGCGAGTCGCTGCCGATCGACCGGCAACTGGTCGAGGAGTTTGGCCGCGCGTTCCCGTTCGAGGAAACACCCGACCAGGAAAGCGCGATCGAGGCGGTGCTGAACGACCTGGCCGCGCCGCGCGCGATGGACCGGGTGATCTGCGGCGACGTGGGCTTCGGCAAGACCGAGGTGGCCTTGCGCGCCGCGTTCGCCGCCGCCACCGCCGGCCGCCAGGTGGCCGTGCTGGTGCCCACCACGCTGCTGGCGCAGCAGCACTACCGCAACTTTGCCGACCGCTTCGCGGACTGGCCGGTACGCGTGGACGTGCTGTCGCGCTTCAAGTCGGCCAAGGACGTGAACGAGGCGCTCAAGCGCCTGGCCGACGGCCAGATCGACGTGATCGTGGGCACGCACAAGCTGCTGATGCCCGACGTGAAGTTCAAGAACCTCGGCCTGGTGATCGTGGACGAGGAGCAGCGTTTCGGCGTGCGCCAGAAGGAGCAGCTCAAGAAGCTGCGCGCCGAGGTGGACCTGCTCACCATGACCGCCACGCCGATCCCGCGCACGCTGAACATGGCCATGGCCGGCCTGCGCGACCTGTCGCTGATCGCCACCCCGCCCGCCCACCGCACCGCCGTGCGCACCTTCATCGCCGCGTGGGATCCGGCCACCATCCGCGAGGCGCTGCAGCGCGAGCTGTCGCGCGGCGGCCAGGTGTATTTCCTGCACAACGAGGTGCAGAGCATCGAGCGCAGCGTGCGCGAGCTGGAGGAGCTGGTGCCGGAGGCGCGCATCCGCGTGGCCCATGGCCAGATGCCCGAGCGCGAGCTGGAGCAGGTGATGGCCGATTTCCACCGCCAGCGCTTCAACGTGCTGGCGTGCACCACCATCATCGAAACCGGCATCGACATCCCCACCGCCAACACCATCATCATCGACCGCGCCGACCGCTTCGGCCTGGCCCAGTTGCACCAGTTGCGCGGCCGCGTGGGCCGTTCGCACCACCGCGCCTACGCCTACCTGGTGGTACCCGACCACCGCTCGATCACCGCCGACGCGCAGAAGCGGCTGGAGGCGCTGGCCTCGCTGGAGGAGCTGGGCGCCGGCTTTACCCTGGCCACGCACGACCTGGAGATTCGCGGCGCCGGCGAGCTGCTGGGCGAGGAGCAGTCCGGCCAGATCCAGGAGGTGGGCTTTGGCCTCTATACCGAGCTGCTGGACCGCGCCGTGCGCGCACTCAAGTCCGGCAAGGTGCCCGACTTCGACCTGACCAGCGAGCACGAGACCGAGGTGGAGCTGCACCTGCCGGCGCTGATCCCCGACGACTACCTGCCCGACGTGCACACCCGCCTGACCCTGTACAAGCGCGTGGCCAGCGCCCGCAGCCACGGCGACCTGCGCGACCTGCAGGTGGAGATGATCGACCGCTTCGGCCTGTTGCCGCCGCCGGCCAAGCAGTTGTTCGCGGTGGCCACGCTGAAGCTGATGGCCACGCCGCTGGGCATCCGCAAGCTGGATCTTGGCGCGGCCGGCGGGCGCATCGTCTTCCGCGAGAAGCCCGAGATCGATCCGATGACCATCATCAACCTGATCCAGCGCCAGCCGCGCGTCTACAAGCTGGACGGCCAGGACAAACTGAAGATCATCCTCGACCTGCCCGGCGCCAGCGAGCGCGTGCGCAGCGCCGAGGAGCTGCTGGTCACGCTGGGCGCGCGTCGGCCGGACTGAGCGCCGCCGACGCGCCGATCGCCACGCGGTTGCGTCCGGCGCGCTTGGCCTCGTACAGCGCCGCGTCGGCCGCGCGCAGCAGCGCGGCCGGGTCGTCACCGGCAGGCCGGCACATCGCCACGCCAACGCTCACCGTCACCACCGCGCCCGCTTCCGCTGCCGCCAGCCCCAGACGCTCGACCGCCACGCGCAGCGCTTCGGCGCGTTCGCGCGGCGCGACCGCCGTGTCCTGCGCCAGCACCACCACGAATTCCTCGCCGCCGTAGCGCGCCACCCATTCGGTGGCGCGCGTGGCCGATGCGGCCAGCACCTGCGCCACCGCACGCAGGCAGCGGTCGCCCTCCGGATGCCCGAACGCATCGTTGATCTGCTTGAAGTGGTCGATGTCGATCATCAGCAGCGCCAGCTCGCCACCGCTCCGGCGCGCCCGGTTCCACTCCCGCTGCAGGATCTCGTCAAACTGGCGCCGGTTGGCCAGCCCGGTCAGCCCGTCGATGCGCGCCAGCTGGCGCAACGTGTCCTGTCGCTCGAATGTCCACACCTGGGTCAGCACGCTGCGCAGCCCGTAGCCGACCACGGCCACCACGAAACCGGAAACCGCCAGGCTCAGGTGATGGCGCGCGATCAGCGCCGACACCACCAGCAGGCTCAGCGGCATGATCAGCGGACTGCCGGCGCGCACCACCAGCGCCAGCCGCCGGGACGACGGTCGCACCGTCGCCGCATCGCGCCGGCGCCAGGCCATCCAGGCCAGCAGCGCAAACGGCACATCGACGACCACGTCGACCAAGGCGCCGTAGTCGTCCTCCGCCTGGGAATGGTTGAAGTACCCGGCCGTCACCAGGTAGACCACCGAAAACACCGCCAGCGCCCGGAAAAACGGCTGCAGCGACGCCCGCTCACAAGCGCGGTAGCGCACCAGCGCGAACGCGGCGACAAAGACGTTCTCCACGTCGAACATCCGCCGCAGGTGCGCCAGGCCGTCGCTGGTGGCGTCGTCCAGGGTGGCGAACGAAAAGGTGTGGACAAAGAACAGATAGCCCAGCACGGCCGCCAGCACGCCGTCGACGATGCGCGCATGGATCACCTCCCGCCCCGGGCTGGCCAGCACGAAAGTCAGCGGCACGCCGTACAGCACATACAACAGCATGCTCAGGCCGGGCGTGGTGTTGACGCCGCCCAGAAACACCTCGTGGTACATGGCCGCCGCCATGCCGCCGGCCCACAGCAACATCGCCAGCGCCAGCGCGGCCCAACCACCCACGGCCGCATGGCCGCGGCATCGCCGCAAACAGGCCAGGGCCGCCAGCAAGGGCGTGGCGGCGAGGAAGGCAAACGAAAGCGTTCGTGCGTGCGAAGGGAAAAGCACCATCGCCAGGCCGTGGCACAACAGATAACCCAGTACCCATCCCACGGGCATCTCCTTCTCCCCGACGTCAGGGAGAAGATACGCGCCACCGGGGCAAAGACACAAAAGGCCGGCGCGGCCCGAGGTGCGCGATCAGGCGGCCAGCAGCGCCGGCAACTGGTCGGGCGTGGCGGCCACGGCAGTGGCGCCGGCCTCGTGCAGCTCCTCGCGGCTGCCAAAGCCCCACAGCACGCCCAGGCCGCGCACGCGGTTGGCCACGGCACCCTCGATATCGAAACGACGGTCGCCGATCATCGCCGCCTGCGCGGCCGGCACGCCGAAATCGGCCAGCGCGGCGGCGATCATGCTGGCCTTTTCGCAATGCGGGTTGCCCGGCTCGGGGCCGTAGACGCGGGCAAAGGCCTCACCAAACGGCAGGTGCTGCACGATCGGCAGCGCGTGCAGCCGCGGCTTGCTGGTGACCACGGCCAGCACATGGCCGTCGGCCTGCAGGCCGGCGATCAACGCCTCGATGCCGGGATACACGGTGTGCTCGCGCCAGCCCACGGCGCGGAAACGCTCGTGGTAATGGCCGATGGCGGCCTGGATGCCGGCCTCGTCGTGATCAAGCAGCGGCGCAAAACTCTGGTGCAGCGGCGGGCCGATCCAGCTGCGCATGGACGCCGGCTCGGGCTCGGGCACACCCATGCGCGCCAGCGCGTGACGCACGCAGGTGAGGATGCCCAGCTCCGAGTCGATCAGGGTGCCGTCGAGGTCGAACAGGCAAAGCATTACTTGCCGGCCCGCGCCTTCAAGGCGGTGACGGCCGGCAGCTCCTTGCCTTCCAGGAATTCCAGGAACGCGCCGCCGCCGGTGGAGATGTAGGACACGTCGTCGGCGATGCCGTACTTGTCCACCGCCGCCAGCGTGTCGCCGCCACCGGCGATGGAGAACGCCGGCGAGCTGGCGATGGCGCGCGCCAGCGTCTCGGTGCCCTTGCCGAACGCGTCGAACTCGAACACGCCCACCGGGCCGTTCCACACCACGGTGCCGGCCTTGGCGATCATGTCGGCGTAGATCTGCGCGGTGCGCGGACCGATGTCCAGGATCATCTCGCCCTCGTGCACCTCGTCCACGGCCTTCACCGTGGCCGGCGCCTGCGCCGAGAAGGTGGGCGCCACCACCACGTCCACCGGCACCGGCACGTCGGCGCCGCGCGCCTTGGCGTCGGCCATCACCTTCTTTGCCGCGTCGATCAGGTCGGGCTCGACCAGCGAGTTGCCGATCGGCAGGCCCATCGCCGCGATGAAGGTATTGGCGATGCCGCCGCCCACGATCAGCTGGTCGACCTTGCCGATGAGGTTTTCCAGCAGGGTCAGCTTGGTGGATACCTTGGAGCCGGCCACGATCGCCAGCAGCGGGCGGGCCGGGTTTTCCAGCGCCTTGCCCAGCGCGTCGAGCTCGGCCGACAGCAGCGGGCCGGCGGCGGCCACCGGCGCGAAACGGATCACGCCATGGGTGGACGCCTGCGCGCGGTGCGCGGTGCCGAACGCGTCCATCACGAAGATGTCGCACAGCGCGGCGTACTTCTTGGCCAGCGCCTCGTCGTCCTTGCCCTCGCCCACGTTCATGCGGCAGTTTTCCAGCACCACCACCTCGCCGCTGGCCACGTCCACGCCATCGAGGTAGTCGGCCACCAGCCGCACCGGCGAGCCAAGCTGCTCGCCCAGCCACGCGGCCACCGGCGCCAGCGAGGACTCCGGATCGAACTGGCCCTCCTTCGGGCGCCCCAGGTGCGACAGCACCAGCACCTTGGCGCCGGCATCGCGGGCGGCGCGGATGGTGGGCAAGGCCGCATCCAGGCGCTGGGTGGAGGTGATGCGGCCGTCGTCGATCGGCACGTTGAGGTCTTCGCGGATCAGCACGCGCTTGTCGCGCAGGTCGAGATCGCTCATGCGGGTGACGGACACGGCAGGACTCCGGTGATATGTTGGGCAAACCGCCAGCGGCGGACAGGAACCGCCTATTGTCCGGCGCGGCTCCCGACGACGCAAATGGCCCTGGGCCGGGATTCGCCGCAGGCGCGGCGATGCGGCGGCATCCCGACGACCGTCATGCACGCCGTACGAACGTCAAACCCTCGCTGCCGGAGCCTTGCCTTGACCTCCACACTGACCCTGTACGGCTACTGGCGCTCCAGCGCGGCATACCGCGTGCGCATCGCGCTCAACCTGAAAGGGCTGGACTACCACTCCCGGCCGCTGCACTTGCTGCGCGACGGCGGCGAGCAGCACGGTGCCGACTACCGCGCCATCAACCCGCAGCAACTGATCCCCTGCCTGATCGACGGCGAGCAGGCCATCACCCAGTCGTTGGCGATCATCGAATACCTGGACGAGACACGGCCCGAGCCGCCGTTGCTGCCCGCCGACAGCCGGGGGCGCGCCCGCGTGCGCGAGCTGGCCATGGCGGTGGCCTGCGACGTGCACCCGCTGGGCAACCTGCGCGTGCTGCAATACCTGCAGGCGCGCTTCGGCGCCGACGAGACCGAGCGCGCGGTGTGGTCGCGGCACTGGATCAGCACGGGTTTCGATGCGCTGGAGGCCATGCTGGCCGGTCACCCCGAAACCGGCCGCTTCTGCCACGGCGACACACCGACCATGGCCGACGCCTGCCTGGTGCCGCAGTTCTACAACGCGCTGCGCTGGAAACTGCCGCTGGAGCCCTACCCCACCCTGCGCCGCATCCATGAGGCATGCAGCGCGCTGGAGGCGTTCCAGCGCGCCGCGCCGGAAGCGCAGCCCGACGCGGTGGCCACCACGCCCTAGCGTAACGCCCTAGTCAGCCTGCGCACGCACCAGCAGCACATCGGCGGGCATGGCCGGCACGATGCGGCGCGAGGTGCCGCCCACCAGCACATGAAAGGCCAAACCGCGACGGAACGCGCCGATCACCACCAGATCGGCGTCCTCCCTGAGCGCGTAGTCGCGCAGCACGATCTCCGGATGGCCGTGCTCGACCAGGGCCACCACCCGCGCACGCGCCTCCTCCGCAAGCGGCGCGCTGGACAGAAACGCCTGCATCGTCGCCATCTCCATGCGCGCCAGCGCCTCGCCGCCGCCCTCGTCAAGCCAGAGCGAGGTATAGGGAATGTCCAGCACGTGCAGCAGCGCCAGCCGCGCGGCGGGAAACCACCCGGCGGCGGCGGTCAGGCCGTCGCGGGATTCGCTGGTGAAATCGGTACCGACCACCGCATGCGCATAGGCGCCGCGCGGCCGGTTTTTCACCACCAGCAGCGAAACCGGCGAGCGGCGCAGCAGTTGCTCGGTGACACGGCCGGGCGCGCCCGGCGCGGTGGACTCGGCGCCACCCAGCACGATCAGGTCGCAGCCCAGGCTGGCGGCGGTATCGAGAATGACGTCGGCCGGCTCGCCCTCTCCGACGTGGACAACCAGCTCGCCCACATCGTGCCCGAGGTTGCGGCGGATCTTCCGCTCCACCCAGGCAGCGGGCGCGGACTCGTGCCGCCACGACAACGGCATGGGCGAGATGAGGTCGCAGCCATCGCCGGCTTGCACGTACACCACGTGCAGCGGCACCCGCCATTGCCGCGCCAGTTGCGCGGCGCGATCAAGCGCGCGGTCGCCATGGGCGTGCAGGTCGCTCGCCAGCAGGATGTTCCGCGGCGGAGGAAGGGTCGATGCGTTCACGTGCATGCGCGGTCTCCGTCTGGGCCCCGCGCGCCGACGACCGGGACGCAAGGCCATGCAGGCCACTATAGGGCTTTGGTCGCGCCGAGAGGTCACCTGTAGACTGGGGCGACGAAGCCTGTTGTCTGCCGTTGCCGCGTCGGGTCGCGGCAACGAAGACTCCACGGACCGCATACCGCGACCGGCACTGCCGGCGCATTCACGCACGGTGGCCCATGACCCACGACTTCGCCCTGCCGGCCCTGCTCTGCCTGCCCTTTGCGGCGAGCGCGGCCGCGTTGCTTTTGCGCGGGCGCGCGCGGGCGAGCTGGCTGACGATGGCGACGGCGGCGATCGGCCTGCTGCTGGCGGTGGCGATCCACCCCGCCCTGTCCGGCGGCGCGCTGCGCCATGTGCTGCCCTGGGTGCCCACGCTGGGGCTGGACCTGGTGCTGCGCGTGGACGCGTTCAGCTGGCTGTTTCTGGTGCTGGTGTGCGGCATCGGCCTGCTGGTGGGCGTGTACGCGCGCTACTACATGCCGCCGGACGACCCGCTGGGGCGCTTCAGCGCGCTGCTGCTGGCGTTCATGGGCGCGATGCTGGGCATCGTGATGTCCGGCAACGTGATCCAGCTGGTGTTTTTCTGGGAGCTGACCAGCCTGTTCTCGTTTTTGCTGGTGGGCTACTGGAACCAGGGCGCCTCGGCGCGCGAAGGTGCGCGCACGGCGCTGATCGTCACGGCGGGCGGCGGGCTGTGCCTGTTCGCCGGCATGATGCTGCTGGGGCGCATCGTGGGCAGCTACGACCTCGACGTGATCCTGGCCGCCGGCGCGCAGGTGCGTGCTTCGCCGCTGTACACGCCGATGCTGGTGCTGGTGCTGCTGGGGGCGCTGACCAAGAGCGCGCAGTTCCCGTTCCACTTCTGGCTGCCGCAGGCGATGTCGGCGCCCACGCCGGTGTCGGCCTACCTGCATTCGGCCACGATGGTGAAGGCCGGCGTATTCCTGCTGCTGCGCCTGTGGCCGGTGCTGTCGGGCACCGAGGCGTGGTTCTGGCTGGTGGGCGGCGCCGGCCTGCTGACCCTGTTGCTGGGCGCGGCGGCGGCGGTGTTCCAGCAGGACCTGAAAGCCGTGCTGGCGTATTCGACCATCAGCCACCTGGGCTTGATCACCATGCTGATCGGCCTGGGCAGCGCGCTGGGCGCGGTGGCGGCGATCTTCCACATCGTCAACCACGCCACGTTCAAGGCCTCGCTGTTCATGGCCGCCGGCGCGGTGGACCACGAAACCGGCACCCGCGACCTGCGTCGCCTCGGCGGCCTGCGCCGCGTCATGCCGATCACGGCGGCACTGGCCGTGATCGCCAGCGCCGCGATGGCCGGCGTGCCGCTGCTCAACGGCTTCCTGTCCAAGGAGATGTTTTTTGCCGTGGCGCTGAGCACGCATCACGGCACCGCCGTGGACACCGTGGCCGCCTCGATCGCGGTGCTGGCCAGCGCGTTCAGCGTGGTCTACTCGCTGCGTTTCGCGGCCGGGGTATTTTTCGGGCCGGCGCGCCACGACTACCCCAAGCCGCCGCACGAGCCGCCGCGCTGGATGCGCTTGCCGATCGGCCTGCTGGCGCTGGCCTGCGTGCTGGTGGGCAGCTTGCCCGCGCTGGTGATCGGGGCGCCGCTGCGCGCGGCGGCGCGCTCCGTACTGGGTGACGCCACGCCGGCGTTCGACCTGGCCATCTGGCACGGCCCCAGCGCGCCACTGCTGATGAGCGCGATCGCGTTTGCCGTCGGTTGCCTGGTTTATGTCCTGCTGCGCCATCGCTTTGCCGCGCGCGAGACCCTGCCGTTGCCGGGCCGACTCAGCGGCCGGCTGATCTTCGACGGGCTGCTGACGTGGCTGACCGCCACCGTGCCCGGCGCCATGGAGCGCGCGTTTCCGGGCCGCCGGCTGCAACCACAACTGCTGCTGATCGTGCTGGCGGCCACGCTGGCGGCCGGCCTGGCGATGTGGGGCGCGCCGTCGCCGCTGACCCTGCACGCCACGCGGGTGGATCCGGCCTTTGCGCTGCTGTGGCTGCTGGGCGGCGCCTGCGCCCTGGCCGCAGCAACGCAGGCGAAGTTCCACCGGCTGGCGGCGCTGGTGCTTACCGGCGGCGCCGGGCTGGTGTCGTGCGTCAGCTTTGTCTGGCTGTCGGCGCCGGACCTTGCCGCCACCCAGTTGCTGGTGGAGGTGGTCACCACCATCGTGATCCTGCTGGGCCTGCGCTGGTTGCCCAAGCGCATCAGCGGACTGGCTGCGGATACTCGGCGCGCGCGGCTGCGCCGTCGGCGCGACATGATGATCGCCGCCGCCGTGGGCCTGGGCCTGGCCGCGTTGGCGTACGCGGCCATGCTGCATCCCGTGGCCGATTCGGTATCGCGGTTTTTCCTGGAGCGCGCGTATACCGAGGGCGGCGGCCACAACGTGGTCAACGTGATCCTGGTGGATTTTCGCGGCTTCGACACGCTGGGCGAGATCAGCGTGCTGGCGATCGTGGCGCTCAGCGTGTTCGCGCTGTTGCGCCGTTTCCGTCCGGCGATCGAGAGCGTCGACGCGCCCACGCAGCAGCAGTTGCAAGCGGCCGTGGCGGCGGCGGCCGGTCAGGAAACCGCGCCGATGGTGGCCGACTACCTGCGCATCCCCGGCCTGATCGTGCAGCTGATGGCGCCGGTGATCGTGCTGTTCGGCGTGCACCTGCTGATGCGCGGCCACGACCTGCCCGGCGGCGGTTTCGCGGCGGGCATCACCGTGTCGGTGGCGCTGATCCTGCTGTACATGGCGCGTGGCGCACGCTGGGTCGAGGCGCGCCTGCGCATCGCGCCGCTGCGCTGGATGGCTGTCGGGCTGCTGCTGGCGGTGGGCACCGGCCTGGGCTCGATCGCGTTTGGCCAGCCCTTCCTCACCTCGCATACCAGCCACCCGGTGCTGCCGCTGCTGGGCGAGCTGCCGTTGCCCACGGCCATGTTGTTCGACCTTGGCGTGTTTTGCGTGGTGGTCGGCGCCACCTCGCTGATGCTGGTGGCGCTGGCGCACCAGTCGCTGCGTCGCCCGCGCGTGCTGCCGGAGACCGCCACGGACGCCGAGGGGGAACGCTGATGGAGGCCGTGCTGGCGCTGGCGATCGGCGTGCTTGCCGCCTCGGGCGTGTGGCTGCTGCTGCGACCGCGCACGTTCCAGGTGATCATCGGACTCACCCTGCTGTCCTACGCGGTCAACCTGTTCATCTTCTGCATCGGCGGCCTGCGCACCGGCGCCGACCCGGTGCTGCGCGACGGCGTGGACATCGCGCACTACGCCGACCCGCTGCCGCAGGCGCTGGTGCTCACCGCCATCGTCATCGGCTTCGCCACCACCGCACTGTTCCTGGTGGTGCTGCTGGCCTCGCGCGGGCTGACCGGCAACGACCACGTCGACGGCAAGGACGGCACGCCATGAGCGCCCACCTGCTGGTGTTGCCGATCGTGCTGCCCCTGCTGGCGGCGGCGCTGCAGTGGCTGCTTGGCGAGCGACGGCGCCGTCTGGCGACGGCACTGAGCGCGCTCTCGTGCACGGGCCTGGTCGTGCTGGCTGGCGTGCTGGTGGCGGCCGTGGCCGATGGCGACCTGGCGGTGACGTACCGCATCGGCGGCTGGCCGGCGCGCTTCGGCATCGTGCTGGTGGCCGACCGGCTGTCGGCGCTGATGCTGCTGTTGACCAGCGTGCTGTCGCTGGCGCTGCTGCCCTGCGCGCTGGGCCGCTGGCAGGCCGCCGGCGGGTCGGTGCAGTCGCTGTTCCAGTTCCTGCTGATGGGGTTGAACGGCGCGTTCTTGACCGGCGACCTGTTCAACCTGTTCGTGTTTTTCGAGGTGCTGCTGGCTGCATCCTACGGGCTTGCGCTGCACCGGCCCGGCGTCAGGCGGGTGAGCGGCGGCCTGCACTACATCGCGGTGAACCTGCTGGCGTCGATGCTGTTTCTGATCGGCGTGAGCCTGATCTTTGGCGTCACCGGCACGCTCAACATGGCCGCGCTGGCGCGATTGATCCCCGCCGTACCGGACAATACGCGCGCCCTGCTGCACGCGGGCGCGGCCATCCTCGGCGTGGCGTTTCTGGTGAAGGCGGCCATGTGGCCGCTGGGTTTCTGGTTGCCGCGCACCTACGCGGCTGCCGCCGCACCGGTGGCGGCGATGTTCGCGATCATGACCAAGGTGGGCGTGTACGTGCTGCTGCGGCTGGGCCGCCTGCTGTTCGGCGACGGCGCGGGCCCGGCGTCGGCGCACTTCGGCGCCGACTGGCTGCTGTGGGGCGGCGCGGCGACCGTGCTGGTGGGCGTGGCCGGCATACTGGGCGCGCGCGAACTGGGCAAGCTGGCCGGCTACAACGTGCTGATCTCCTCGGGCAGCCTGCTGGGTGCGATCGGGCTGCAGCAGGGCGCGGTCATCGCCGGCACGCTCGCCTACCTGGTCATTTCCACCCTTGGCATTGCCGCGTTCTTCCTGCTCGCCGGCATGCTGGCGCCGCACGAGGAAACCGAGGCGCCGCCGTTGCTGGAGCCCTACGACCCGGCCGGCGACGCGCTCTACGCCGACGAGGACGAAACCCGCGCCACGCTGCCGGCGCCGGTGGCGCTGCTGGGTGCGTGCTTCATGCTTTGCGCGGTATTGCTGGCCGGCCTGCCGCCACTGTCCGGTTTCCTGGCCAAGCTGGCGCTGCTGGCGCCGATGCTGGACGCCGGCCATGGCGCCACGATGCTGTTCACGCTGATCGTGGCGGCGGGCCTGGGCACGGTGATCGCGATGTGCCGCACCGGCATCCAGATTTTCTGGGCCGACGAGCACTGGGTGTTTCCGCCGATACGCGCCGGCGAGGCCGCGTCGGTGCTGATCCTGCTGGGCCTGTGCCTGGCATTGACGGTGCTGCCCGACGCGCCGCTGCGCTACCTGGAAGCCACCGCGCGGGATCTGCATGCCCCGTGGCGCTACATCGACGCGGTGCTGCCATGAGGCGCTGGTTGCGACATCCGCTGATGGCGCTGTTCCTGCTGCTGGTGTGGCTGCTGCTGCGGCAAAGCCTGGCGCCGGGCGCGATCATCAGTGGCGTGGTGGTGGCGCTGGTGCTGTCGTGGGCCTTCGGCAAACTGCGGCCGCCGCGCGCGCGGCCAAGGCTGCGGCGGTCGGCGTTGATGCTGCGCCTGTTGTGGCGGGTGCTGCGCGACATCGTGCGATCCAACCTGGCCGTGGCGCGCATCGTGCTGCGACCGCGCGGCGAGGTCACCTCGGGCTTCGTGGCGATTCCGCTGGAGCTGGTCGATCCGTACGGCCTGGCCGCGTTGGCCTGCATCATCACCTCCACGCCGGGCACGATCTGGGTGGATCACGACTCGCATCGTCACGTGCTGCTGATCCACGTGCTGGACCTGGTCGACGAGGCCGCCTGGATCGACACCATCAAGCAGCGCTACGAGCGCCCCCTGCTGGAGATATTCCAATGAGCCACGGCTTTCTCGCGCTGGCCATCGTGGCGGCGCAATGCCTGCTGCTGCTGGCCATGGCCTGCTCGCTGATGCGGATGGTGCGCGGCCCGCGCGCGCAGGATCGCGTGCTGGCGCTCGACGCCTTGTATGTCAACGCGATGCTGTTGCTGCTTTGCATCGGCATCCGCACCGGCAGCGCGCTGTACGTGGAAGCAGGCCTGATCATCGCCCTGCTGGGCTTTGCCGGCACGCTGGCGTTCGCCAAGTTCCTGCTGCGCGGCGAGGTGATCGAATGAACCACCTCGATGCGCTGCCGCCGTGGGCCGCCGTGCTGGTGGGTCTGCTGGTGATGCTGGGCGCGGGGTTCGCGTTTGTCGGATCGCTGGGGCTGCTGCGCCTGAGGGATTTCTACAAGCGCGTGCATGCGCCCACGCTGGGCACCACGCTGGGCGCGTTCTTCATGCTGGCCGGCTCGATCACCTGCTTCTCGGTGGCCGAGGGCCGGGCGATCTTCTACGAGGTGCTGATCGGCGTGTTTCTCACCTTGACCACGCCGATCACGCTGATGCTGCTGGTGCGCGCGGCGCTGTACCGCAACCGCGTGGAGGAGCAGCAGGCACCCGCCGCAGAAACCCGTCAGAAACCCATGCCGTAGGGGTCGTTGCCGGCGAACTCCGCGTTGTTGCCGCCTTCGGCCAGGCGGATCTTGAGCGACAGGCCGTCGCGCGAGTCGGCCTTGGCCAGCGCCTCGTCCAGCTCCACGCGGCCTTCCTTGTACAGCCGATACAGCGACTGGTCGAAGGTCTGCATGCCGTCCTGCAGGCTGCGGTCCATCGCCTCCTTCACCTCGTGGATCTGGCCACGGCGGATCATGTCGCGGATCAGCGGCGTATTGAGCAGCACCTCGGCCGCCGGCACGCGGCGGCCGTCCTTGCCCATCACCAGGCGCTGGCTGATCACCGCGCGCAGGTTGAGCGCCAGGTTCATCAGCACGTTCTTGTGCGCCGACTCGGGGAAGAAATTGAGAATGCGCTCCAGCGTCTGGTCGGCGTTGTTGGAGTGCAGCGTGGCCAGGCACAGGTGGCCGGTCTCGGAGAACGCGATGGCCGCCTCCATCGTGATCGTGTCGCGGATCTCGCCGATCATGATCACGTCGGGCGCCTCGCGCATGGCGTTCTTGAGGGCCTCGTGGTAGCTGTGCGTGTCCAGCCCCACCTCGCGCTGGTTGACGATGGATTTCTTGTGGCGGTGCAGGTATTCGATGGGGTCCTCGATGGTGAGGATGTGCCCCGACGAGCTGGTGTTGCGGTGGTCCAGCATCGCCGCCAGCGTGGTCGACTTGCCGGAACCGGTGGCGCCCACCACCAGGATCAGCCCGCGCGGCTCCATGATCAGGTCGCGGAAAATCGTGGGCAGCTGCAGTTGCTCGATGCTGGGGATCTCGCTCTTGATCGCGCGGATCACCATGCCCACTTCGCCGCGCTGCTTGAACACGTTGATGCGGAAACGCCCGGCGTCCTTCACCGCCAGCGCCATGTTCAGCTCCAGGTCGCGCTCGAACTGCGGCACCTGGCCCTCGTCCATCAGCGAGTAGGCGATTTTCTTGACCATGCCGTTCGGCAGGCCGGTATTGCCCAGCGGGTAAAGCTTGCCCTCGACCTTGATGTTCACCGGTGCGCCCGTCGACAGGAACATGTCGGACGCGCCCTTGTCTACCATCAGCTTCAGAAAGTAACCGATGTCCACGTATGACCCCTGTACAGACGTGCGTTGCAATGCGAATTATGCCTGCACACAATACGCTGGATTACTCGATTGGGAATGTGATGGTGCACATCTTTTTTCCGCCGCTCCGCGCATGGGGCCGATTTTCCGCCATTGCTGTCGCGCTTGGCGCGGCGCTGGTCATCGGCGGCTGCGCCAGCGTGCCGCCACCCGACAGCGCGATGAACCTGGCGCAGAGCCAGTTGCAGGCCGCGCGTGACGCCGGCGCCGCCGACTACGCGCCGGTGGATCTCGGTTTTGCGCAGGACAAGTTCCAGCAGGCACAGACGGCGATGAGCCAGCGCAAGTACGCCGACGCGGCCAACCTCGCCGACGAATCGCGCGCGGATGCGGAACTGGCCGGCGCCAAGGCCCGCCTCGGTGCGGCGCGCGCCCAGATCCAGGCCAAGGTGCAGGAGAACGCTCGCCTGCGCCAGCTCGGCGAGCAGCAGAACGCCCCCGCCGGCGCGGCCTCGGTCGACGACACGCCGCTGCCGCCGGCCGAGCCGATGGAGGACATGCCCGCCCCGTCCGCCTCCGTGCTGGCGCCGCCCGATGACGGGGGCTTCCAGACCGTACCCGGCTCGTCGCAGGAGGGTCAGCCATGATGACCAAGCGCCTTCCCCTTTTCCTGGCAGCCGCGTTGCTGGCGTGCAGCGGCACGGCGTTCGCCGCCAAGGACGACATCGACGTCAGCCGCCTCAACAACAGCCTTGAGCAGTTGGCCAATGACCCCACCCTGGGCAGCTACGCCGTGGCCGAGCAGGCGCGCGCCCACGACGCCATCAACCGGCTGGCCCAGGCCCGTTCGCGTGACCGCGCCCACGAGCTGTACCTGGCCGAGCGGCGGGTGGACCTGGCCAAGGCCGCCGCGCAGTGGCAGGACGCCCAGGTCAAGCTGAACCAGCTCGACCGCGAGCACGACCAGATCCTGCTGGAAAACACCCGCAACGAGGCCGAACGCGCCCGCCGCGAGCTCGAGCGCCAGCGCATGCAGTACCAGATGGCGCAAGAGGAGGCCGCCCGCCTGCAGGAGCAGGGCCAGGCCTATTCGCAGCAGGCCGAGCAGGCACGCAGCGAGGCGGAGAAGGCCAAGCGCCTTGCCGCGGCGCAAAGCCGGGTGGCGCGTGCCGCCCGCGAGGAGGCCGCACTGGCCACCAAGGTGGCCAACGCCATGCGCTCGCAGATGCAGGGCGACGAGGCCGCCCCCACCCCCGCGCCATCGCCGAAACCCAAGCCCGGCAAGCCCTGAACCGGCCCGCCCCTCCCCGCGCGGGGAGGGGCAAAACGCCGCGCCCCGCCGTCCGCACAGCCTGCCGCAACCTGAACACAAAAGCCTGTTTCGACAGGTTTTTTTCGTCCATGCCAAGCCGTTCACGGCCGGCGCCGCCGAGGCTTGCACCCCCTTTCGGGCCGGAGTAGGGTCAAAGTCCCACGGGCATCCAGCCCCGTGGGTCACTGACCCGAATCCATGCCCATCAGCGTCCACATCCCCACCCGCCTTTCCGGACATCCGGCGCGGGTCGCTGTCGCGTGCATGCATTCACCCGTCGGCGGACGCCGGCACCCCGGCATTCGCCAGCCAACTCGCGAGGAGGTCGGATCATGTTTGAAAACCAGCAGCGTGATGATGTCGAGGCATTGATGAAGGCGGACGCCGAGTTCCGCCGGCTTTACCAGCACCACCGGCAACTCGACAGCAAATTGCACGATGCCGACATCGGCGTGCTCCCCATCGACGACGTCACCCTCAGCAGCATGAAAAAGGAAAAGCTGCAGGCCAAGGCCCGACTCGAACGGATGTGGGAAAGCCGCCGGCCACCGACTCACTGACCTGCCCGGTTCGACATGACACGCGGCCCCGACGCTTTCGCAAGAAGGCGTCGGGGCCGCGGCCTTTCCGCCCCCCGATCACCCCGCCCTGTTCCCGCCCGGGACAGCAACTCCACCCACGGCCTCGGTTATCATCGGCCGTCTCATGGCGGGCGCACGCGCCTGCCGCTTTCGCGGAGCAGTCATGGTTCACCAGAGCGTTCTCGAACTGATCGGCAACACGCCGATGGTGCGCGCGCAGCACCTCGATACCGGCATGTGCGAGCTGTTCCTGAAACTGGAAAACACCAACCCCGGCGGCTCGGTGAAGGACCGCATCGGCCTGTCGATGATCGAGGGCGCCGAGCGCGCCGGCCGCATCAAGCCCGGCGACACCCTGGTGGAGGGCACCGCCGGCAACACCGGCCTGGGCCTGGCGCTGGTGGCGCAGCAGAAGGGCTACCACCTGGTGCTGGTGGTGCCCGACAAGATGAGCCGCGAGAAGATCTTCAACCTCAAGGCGATGGGCGCCGAGGTGGTGCTGACCCGCTCCGACGTGGCCAAGGGCCACCCCGAGTACTACCAGGACATGGCCGAGCGGATCGCCCGCGAAACGCCCGGCGCGTATTTCATCAACCAGTTCGGCAACCCCGACAACCCGGCCGCGCACCGCCACACCACCGGCCCGGAGATCCTGGCGCAGATGGACGGCCGGCTGGACGCCATCGTGGTGGGCTGCGGCTCGTCCGGCACGCTTACCGGACTGTCCCAGTACTTCGCCGAGCATTCGCCGGCCACCGAGATCATCCTGGCCGACCCGGTCGGCTCGATCCTCAGCCAGTACATCAACGAGGGCACGCTCTCGACCAAGTCCGCCAGTTGGATGGTCGAGGGCATCGGCGAGGATTTCCTGCCGCTGATCAGCGATTTCTCGCACGTGCGCAAGGCCTACCCCATCAGCGACCGCGAAAGCTTCCTCACCGCCCGCGAGCTGCTGGCCAAGGAGGGCGTGCTGGGCGGCTCGTCCACCGGTACCCTGGTGGCCGCCGCGCTGAAGTACTGCCGCGAGCAGACCACGCCCAAGCGCGTGGCCACGCTGGTGTGCGACACCGGCAACAAGTACCTCTCCAAGATGTACAACGACTACTGGATGCTGGACAACGGCTTCCTGGAGCGCGAGCAGCACGGCGACCTGCGCGACCTTCTGCTGCGCCCGTTCGCCCAGCGCGACACCGTGGTGGTCGGCCCGAACGAGCTGCTGGTGACCGCCTATACCCGCATGAAGCTGTACGACGTCTCGCAACTGCCGGTGATGGATGGCGACAAGCTGGTGGGCATCGTCGACGAATCGGACGTGCTGATGCACGTGCACACCGACGAGACCCGCTTCCGCGACCCGGTGTCCGTGGCGATGATCAGCCAGCTGCACATGCTGGACATGCGCCAGCCCATCGACGCGCTGCTGCCCGTGTTCGAGCGCGGGCACGTGGCCATCGTGGTCGACGGCGAGCAGTTTCTTGGCCTGATCACCCGCATCGACCTGTTGAACTACCTGCGCCGCAAGGTCAATTGAGCTTCGCGCCGGCATGTCGAGGGGACCGCCGGCGCCCAACCCAAAAAGGATTTCTCCATGTGTGGAATTGTTGCTGCCGTGGCCCAGCGCGATGTGGCGCCGCTGCTTATCGTTGGCCTGAAGGCACTGGAATACCGCGGCTATGACTCCTCCGGCCTGGCCGTGCTCGGCCGCGAGGGCGAGCTGCGCCGCGTGCGCGCCAAGGGCAAGGTGCGCGAGATGGAGGCGATGTACCTGGCCGACCCGCTGACCGGCGGTACCGGCATCGCGCACACGCGCTGGGCCACCCATGGCGTGCCCAACCAGGCCAACGCCCACCCGCACATCGCCGGTCGCGTGGCGATCGTGCACAACGGCATCATCGAGAACCACGCCAGCCTGCGCACCGAGCTGCAGCGCACCGGCCACGTGTTCACCTCCGAGACCGACACCGAGGTGATGGCTGCGCTGATCGACCGCCAGCTGGACAAGGGCCTCAACCTGCGCGACGCCGTGCTGGCCACCGTGCGCGACCTGGAGGGCGCATACGCCATCGCCGTGGTTTCCAGCGACGAGCCGGACCGCATCGTGGGCGCCCGTCGCGGCGCGCCGCTGCTGGTGGGCCTGGGCATCGGCGAAAACTTCCTGGGCTCGGACGCGCAGGCGCTGATCCAGGTGACCAACAAGATCATCTACCTCGACGAAGGCGACGTGGTGGAGATCACGCGCGACAGCGTGCGGGTGTGCGGCCTCGACGGCCAGGCCGTGGAGCGCGCCACGCACGAGAGCGAGCTGTCCGCCGACGCGGTCGAGCGCGGCGAGTACCGCCACTACATGCAGAAGGAGATCTTCGAGCAGCCGCGCGCCGTGGCCGACACGCTGGAGGCGCGACTGGGGCCGCACGGCGTGCTGCCCAACATCTTCGGCATCGACAGCGACGCCCTGCTGCGCGGCACACGCGGCGTGCACATCATCGCCTGCGGCACCAGCTACCACGCCGGCCTCGTCGCCAAGTACTGGATCGAGGAGCACGCGCGCCTGCCGGTGGCCGTGGAGGTGGCCAGCGAATACCGCTACCGCGAGGCCGTGGTGCCGCCGGATACCCTGCTGGTGGCCATCTCCCAGTCGGGCGAGACCGCCGACACGCTGGCCGCGCTGCGCGAGTCGCGCCGGCGCGGCTACCTGGGCACACTGGTGATCTGCAACGTGCCGGAGTCGTCGCTGGTGCGCGAAGCCGACCTCAAGCTGATGACCCGCGCCGGCCCGGAGATCGGCGTGGCCTCGACCAAGGCGTTCACCACCCAGCTCACCGCGCTGGCCCTGCTGGCGCTGGAGCTGGCGCAGCGCAACGGCATGGACGCGGCGCGCCATGCCGCGTTGTGCACCGAGTTGCAGCACCTGCCGCGCGCGATCGAGGACGCGCTGAAGCTGGAGCCGGCCATCATCGAGCTGGCCGCCGAGTTCATCCACCGCCAGCACGCGCTGTTCCTGGGGCGCGGCGCGCAGTTTCCGGTGGCGCTGGAGGGCTCGCTCAAGCTCAAGGAAATCTCCTACATCCACGCCGAGGCATACCCGGCCGGCGAGCTCAAGCACGGCCCGCTGGCGCTGGTGGACGAAAACATGCCGGTGGTGGCGGTGGCGCCGAACGGCCCGCTGCTGGACAAGCTCAAGTCCAACCTGCAGGAAGTGCGCGCGCGCGGCGGCCGCCTGATCGTGTTTGCCGACGGCGAGGCCGGCATGGACGACATGGCCGGTCATGGCGCCACGCTGCGCGTGACCGCCGGCGGCGGCTTCATCGCGCCGATCGTGTTTACCGTGCCGCTGCAGTTGCTGGCCTACCACGTGGCCGTGCTGCGCGGCACCGACGTGGATCAGCCGCGCAACCTGGCCAAGTCGGTGACGGTGGAATAAGCCCGCCTCAGGAGCTGCACGACAGCATCGAGCAGCCCGGTGCATGCCGGGCCCAGTCCGGGCGCTTGCGCGCAAAGGCGTCGCGCCCGGGCTGGTCGTCGTAGGGGCGACGCATCACGTCGAGCAGTTCATGGATGCCGGTGTTGTCGCCCTGCATGGCGCGGTCGATGGCCTGCTGCGCCAGGTAGTTGCGCAGCACGTAGCGAGGGTTGGCCGCGTGCATGCGTTGGCGTCGTTGCGCCGTCGACAGTGGATCGTCGCCCAGCCGCGCCGCATAGCGCGCCAGCCAGGCCTGCAAGGCCGGCGCATGCTCGCGCCGCTTCGCCTCGTCATAGAACGCCTCGTCCAGCGGCGCCAGGGTGGGTGCGCCTGCATCCACGTCGGCCAGTGCGCGAAACCATAGCGTCATGTCCACCTCGGCCTGCGCCATCAGCGCGTGCAGCGACTGCATCAGCGCGAGATCCTCGTCGCGGCACGCGGCCAGACCCAGCTTGGCCGCGACGTTGGCGCGATGGGCGGCCTCGTACGCGGCGGCGTAGCGATCCAGCCCCGCCTGCAACGGCTCCACACCGGAAAACAGCGGCGCCAGCGCACCGGCCAGCCGGCTGAGGTTCCACCAGGCCACGTCCGGTTGCTGGCCGAAGCGATAGCGGCGGCGCTGTGCGTCGGTGGTGTTGGGCGTCCAGTCCGGGTCAAACGCGTCGATCCAGCCATAGGGGCCGTAGTCCAGCGTGAGTCCCAGGATGGACATGTTGTCGGTGTTCATCACGCCGTGCACGAAACCCACCCGCATCCACGCCGCCACCATCCGCGCCGTGCGCTCGCACACCTGCGCGAACCATTCGCCGTACAGCGCCTCGCCCTGCCCTGCCAGCTCGGGAAAATCGCGGCCGATGGTGAAGTCCACCAGTTGCCGCAGCAGCGCGCTGTCGCCGCGCGCAGCCAGCAGCTCGAAGCTGCCGAAGCGGATGAACGAGGGCGCCACGCGGCACACGATGGCGCCCGGCTCCGGCGCGGCGTGGCCGTCGTAGAACATGTCGCGCAGCACCGGCTCGCCGGTGCCGACCAGGCTCAGCGCGCGCGTGGTCGGCACGCCCAGGTGGTGCATCGCCTCGCTGCACAGAAACTCGCGCACTGACGAACGCAGCACGGCGCGACCATCGGCCCCGCGCGAATACGGCGTGGCGCCCGCGCCCTTGAGCTGCAGCTCAAGGCGTTCGCCACGCGCATCGACCACCTCGCCCAGCGAGATCGCCCGTCCATCGCCCAGTTGGCCCGCCCACTGGCCGAACTGGTGGCCGCCGTAGTTGGCCGCGAATGGCTGCATGCCGGGCCAGCGCGCATTGCCCGCCATGACCTCGGCAAAACGCGGCGTGGCGATGTCCGCCGCGTCGATGCCCAGCAGCGCTGCCGTCTCCGGCGAATGCGCCAGCAGGCGCGGGGCCGCCACCGGCGTGGGCTCCACGCGCGAATACAGCGCGCCCTCCACCTGGCGCGGGCGCGAGCCGCGCTCCGGATCGCCAGGCAGGTCGCGCACGAAGGCATTGTCGAAGTGAAGCGGCAGCATGCAAAGGTGACCGGGGAAAACCACCAGCTTATATCCGGCCACGCGCAACGCCAGGCAAGCCCTGCCGCCCGTGACTTCCGGCAGGATGCCGCGCAAACCCCGGTTCTATAATCCAGACCTTTCGCGCGCACCGCGCACCGCCGCCACGGACATGTCATGCAAACGATGAAAGCACTGGTCAAGCGCAAGGCCGAGCCGGGCATCTGGATGGAAGAGGTGCCGGTGCCGGAGATCGGCCCCAACGAGGTGCTGATCAAGATCGAGAAAACCGCCATCTGCGGCACCGACCTGCACATCTACAAGTGGGACGAATGGAGCCAGCGCACGATCAAGCCCGGCCTCACCATCGGCCACGAGTTCGTGGGCCGCATCGTGGACATCGGCCCGGGCGTCACCGGCTACAAGGTCGGCGACCGCGTGTCCGCCGAGGGCCACATCGTGTGCGGCCATTGCCGCAACTGCCGCGCGGGGCGCCAGCACCTGTGCCCCAACACCATCGGCATCGGCGTCAACCGCAACGGCGCGTTTGCCGAGTACATGGCGATGCCGGCGTCCAACCTGTGGCCCATCCCCGACCCGATCCCGTCCGAGCTGGCGGCGTTTTTCGACCCGTACGGCAACGCGGCGCACTGCGCGCTGGAGTTCGACGTGATCGGCGAGGATGTGCTGATCACCGGCGCCGGCCCGATCGGCATCATCGCGGCGGGCATCTGCAAGCACGTGGGTGCGCGCAACGTGGTGGTGACCGACGTCAACGACTACCGCCTCAAGCTGGCCGCCGACATGGGCGCCACGCGGGTGGTGAACGTGTCCAAGCAGTCGCTGGGCGAGGTGGTGAAGGACCTGCACATCGAGGGCTTCGACGTGGGCCTGGAGATGAGCGGCAACCCGCGCGCATTCGGCGACATGCTCGACTGCATGTACCACGGCGGCAAGGTGGCCATGCTCGGCATCATGCCGCGCGGCGCCGGCATCGACTGGGACAAGGTGATCTTCAAGGGCCTCACCCTGCAAGGCATCTACGGCCGCAAGATGTACGAGACCTGGTACAAGATGACGCAGATGGTGCTCACCGGCTTTCCGTTGCAGAAAGTGCTGACCCACCAGATCGCGATCGACGATTTCCAGCGCGGCTTCGACCTGATGGACGCGGGCGAGTGCGGCAAGGTGGTGTGCAGTTGGACCTGACGCGCCGCCACCGTCCCTCACCCCTCATCCGCAGGAAACGCCATGACCTACGCCGCCAAAGACCGCTACGCCGCCGAGCTGGACGCCATCCGCGAACAGGGCCTGTTCAAGGCCGAGCGCATCATCACCTCGCCGCAGTCGGCCCGGATCACGCTGGATGACGGCCGCACCGTGCTCAACTTCTGCGCCAACAACTACCTGGGCCTGGCCGACAACGCCGAGGTGATCCAGGCGGCCAAGGACGCGCTGGACACGCACGGCTTCGGCATGGCCAGCGTGCGCTTCATCTGCGGCACGCAGGACCTGCACAAGCAGTTGGAGGCGAAGATCGCCGCGTTTTTCGGCACCGAGGACACCATCCTCTACGCCGCCTGCTTCGACGCCAACGGCGGCCTGTTCGAGCCGCTGCTGGACGAGCAGGACGCGGTGATCTCCGACGCGCTCAACCACGCCTCGATCATCGACGGCATCCGCCTGTGCAAGGCGAAACGCTACCGCTACGCCAACAGCGACATGGCCGACCTGGAGGCCCAGCTCCAGGCCGCCGACGCGGCCGGCGCGCGCACCAAGCTGATCACCACCGACGGCGCGTTCTCGATGGACGGCTTCATCGCCAGGCTCGACCAGATCACCGCCTTGGCCGAGAAGTACGGCGCCCTGGTGCACATCGACGAATGCCACTGCACCGGCTTCCTGGGCGACACCGGCCGCGGCTCGGCCGAGGTGCACGGCGTGATGGACAAGATCGACATCTTCACCGGCACCCTGGGCAAGGCGCTGGGCGGCGCGCTGGGCGGCTTCACCACCGGCCGACGCGAGATCATCGACCTGCTGCGCCAGCGCTCGCGCCCGTACCTGTTCTCCAACTCGCTGCCGCCGCCGGTGATCGCCGCCGCGATCAAGGTGTTCGACATGCTGGACAGCGCCGGCGAGCTGCGCGAAAAGCTCAAGGACAACACCCGCTATTTCCGCGAGCGGATGACCGCCGCCGGCTTCGACATCAAGCCCGGCGTGCACCCGATCGTGCCGGTGATGATCTACGACGCGCCCAAGGCGCAGGCCATGGCCAGCGCGCTGCTGGACGAGGGCGTCTACGTCACCGGCTTCTTCTTTCCGGTGGTGGCCAAGGGCCAGGCGCGCATCCGCACGCAGATGAGCGCCGCGCACAGCCGCGAGCAACTGGACCAGGCGATCGACGCCTTTACCCGCGTGGGCCGCGCGCTGGGCGTGATCAGCTGATCGCCGCACGCGCCGCCCGCCGGCGGACGGGCGCCATTTGAATCACGCGGCACGCACCCCACTTCATGGCAGCGCCACGCGCGCATCCCCTCCGCCACCGCGAGATCCCATGAGCGACGCCGCCCGCACGCCCCGCCCTTCCCGCCGCATCGGCGCCTTGCGCGAACTGTGGCCCTTCATCCGGCCGCACAAGGCGCTGGCGCTGGGCTGGCTGGTGTTTCTGGCGATGTCGTCGGGCGCCTCGCTGGTGTTGCCGATGGCGTTTCGCCACATCATCGACCAGGGCTTCGGCACCGCCAGCCTGGCGGTGATCAACGAAACCTTCCTGGCCTTGTTCGGCGTGGCGCTGGTGCTGGCCTTTGCCACGGCGGCGCGCTATTTCTGCATCACCTTGCTCAGCGAGCGCGCGCTGGCCTCGCTGCGCAACGTGCTGTACGCCCACGTGATCCGGCTGGACGTGGGCTTTTTCGAGAAAGCCCGCGTGGGCGAGCTCACCTCGCGCCTCAGCGCCGATACCGAGGTGGTGCAGGCGCTGGTCGGCTCGGGCGTGTCGGTGGCGCTGCGCAGCGTGGTGATGCTGGTGGGCGCGGCGGTGGCCATGGTGTGGACCGCACCCTCGCTGGCCGGCCTGACCGCGCTGGTGATTCCTGCCGTGATGCTGCCCATCCTGGTGTTTGGCCGGCGCGTGCAGAAGCTCTCGCGCGCCAGCCAGGACCGCCTGGCCGACGCCGCCGCCATCGCCAACGAAACCCTCAACGCCTCCACCGCCGTCAAGGCCTACGCGCGCGAGGCGATCGAGAGCCGCCGCTACGGCGACGCCATCTTTCGCGCGCTGGCCACCGCGCGCCGGCGCATCGGCATGCGCGCGCTGCTCACGCTGTCGGTGATCGTGCTGGTGTTCGGCGCCATCACCCTGGTGCTGTGGGCCGGCGCCCGCCACGTGCTGGCCGGCACGCTGGACGCCGGCGTGCTGGGCCAGTTCGTGCTGTACGCGATCTTTGCCGCCGGCTCGGTGGCCGGGCTGTCGGAGGTGTGGGGCGACGTGCTGCGCGCTGCCGGCGCGATGGAGCGCATCGGCGAGCTGCTGGCCGAACGCCCCGGCGTCACCGCACCCGCGCAACCGCTGGCGCTGCCCAGCCCGATGCGCGGCACGTTGCGCTTCGACGACGTCACGTTTCATTACCCCACCCGCCCCAACGCGGCGGCGCTGGCGCATTTCACGCTGGACGTGCGCCCCGGCGAAACGGTGGCCCTGGTGGGGCCGTCCGGTGCCGGCAAGAGCACCGTGTTCGCCATGCTGCTGCGCTTCTACGATCCGCAGTCAGGCACGGTGACGCTGGACGGCATCGACCTGCGCGCGCTGGCCCTGCCCGACCTGCGCGGCGCCATTGCGCTGGTGCCGCAGGAAACGGTGATCTTCAGCGGCAGCGCCGCCGACAACATCCGCTTCGGTCGCCAGGACGCCAGCGACGACGAGGTGGTCGAGGCGGCCAGGGCGGCCGAGGCACACGAGTTCATCAGCGCACTGGACAACGGCTACGCGGCGGAAATGGGCGAGCGCGGCGTGCGCCTGTCCGGCGGCCAGCGCCAACGCGTGGCGATTGCCCGCGCCATCCTGCGCAACGCGCCGCTGCTGTTGCTGGACGAGGCCACCTCCGCCCTTGATGCGCAATCGGAGGCCGCCATCCAGCAGGCGCTGGAGCGCCTGGAAAAAGGCCGCACCACCCTCGTCATCGCCCACCGCCTGGCCACCGTGCAGCGCGCCGACCGCATCGTGGTGATGGACGGCGGCCGCATCGTGGCCCAGGGCACCCACGAAAGCCTGCTGGCCGAAGGCGGCCTGTACGCGGAGCTGGCGCGGCTGCAATTCGTGGCGTGAGGGTTGGCCTGCGATCGACGCGGCCGCATTGCGCGCCCAGGTGATCGAGCACTCGGTAGCACACCCGTGTAAAGTTGCAATGCCCAGCCAATCGTTCTGGTTGCGGCCAGGTATCCCGCCTCTGTCCGCTGATGCGAAAACGGATGCCCTTGCAATTGTCGATTTGCTTCTGCGAACAGCTGGTCCACGTCCATATAATCCGGGGGTTATATCGTGTTCAAGACCAAATGCTCAGTAGTGCTCGCGGCGCTTTGCGTGACAGCGGGATGTTCGACCAAATACCAGGTGAAGCTCGACTCGACGCCTCAAGGTGCCGAAGTCGTGTGCGGCAAGAGCAATCACGGCTACACGCCGCTGACCATCGACTTCCTTGAGGATCCCAAAGAGCCGTCCTATATCGACGCAAGCGGCTGCAAAGCCAGGTGGTCGAGCGGAGCCAGCGCAAGTTATCCGGCGCACCTGAAGGTTTCATCGGGCACCCTTACCGAGGTCATGCTGCACAGGCCGAATGTTCCCGGCTATGAGAAGGATGAGCGGGCAGCCCAGCAGATCAAGCAAAAGAATCAGGAAAAGAAGTTCTTCTCCGAAACCGATTCCACCGGCAAAAACCACTCCAGCAACATGCTGTGTTCGGACGTCGGCGGCGCAAAGACCTGCTTGTAACTCCAGCAGGTCCGAGTCAACTGGCGGACAAACCGCTCAAGTCGCGTCTGGCCATTCGTTCAAGATGGATGGCCAGGCGCGACACCAGCGCCGCCAGCCATGGACAAACAAGCCCGGAGCGAGGCAACGCCTGCTGGCCGAGGCGACCTGTACGCGAAGCTGGCGCGGCTGCAATTTGTGGCGTGAGGGCCGAAACCCCGGCCCCGGGACGGGCAAGCGCGTCGTCCATGCAGGCAACGCCTATCGCCACGATTGGCAAAAACGAATGGCCTCGCGGTGCCGTCGCGCGCAGACTGGTCGAACCCGCTCTCCACCAGCCACCGCAGAGGCAGCCCCATGTCCAACGGCAAATTCCCCTCTACCACCGGCGCCGGCGCGCCGGCCGTCAGTGACCGCAACTCGCTGACCATCGGTCCGAATGGCCCCATCCTGCTGCACGACGTGCACTTTCTCGAGCAGATGGCGCATTTCAACCGCGAGAAGGTGCCCGAGCGCCAGCCGCACGCCAAGGGCGCCGGCGCGTTCGGCGTGCTGGCGATCACCGAGGACGTCTCGGCCTACACCAAGGCCGCGCTGTTCCAGAAAGGCGTGTCCACCGAGATGCTGGCGCGCTTTTCCACCGTGGCCGGCGAGGCCGGCAGCCCGGACACCTGGCGTGACGTGCGCGGCTTCTCGCTGAAGTTCTATACCAGCGAGGGCAACTACGACCTGGTGGGCAACAACACGCCGGTGTTCTTTCTGCGCGACCCGATGAAGTTTCCGCACTTCATCCGCAGCCAGAAGCGCCTGCCCGACTCCGGGTTGCGCGACAACCACATGCAGTGGGACTTCTGGACCAGCAACCCCGAGACCGCGCACCAGGTGACCTACGTGATGGGCGAGCGCGGCCTGCCGCGCACCTGGCGCCACATGAACGGCTACGGCTCGCATACCTACATGTGGATCAACGCCGCCGGCGAGAAGTTCTGGGTGAAGTACCACTTCCACACCCGCCAGGGCATGGCCTTTTTCAACAACGCCGAGGCCGCCGCGATGGCCGGCGAGAATGCCGACTTCCACCGCGCCGACCTGTTCCAGGCCATCCAGCGCGGCGACTACCCGGTGTGGGATCTGTCGGTGCAGGTGATGCCCTACGCCGAGGCGAAAAACTACCGCTTCAACCCGTTCGATCTCACCAAGACCTGGTCGCACAAGGACTATCCGCTGATCAAGGTCGGCACGATGACGCTGAACCGCAACCCGGAAAACTTCTTCGCACAGATCGAGCAGGCCGCGTTTTCGCCGGGCAACACGGTGCCGGGCATCGGCCTGTCGCCGGACAAGATGCTGCTGGGCCGCGCGTTCGCCTACGCCGATGCGCAGCGCCACCGCATCGGCACCAACTTCCACCAATTGCCGGTCAACCAGCCCAAGGTGCCGGTCAACTCGTACATGTTCGACGGGCAGATGGCCTACCACCACAGCGGCAACGCGCCGGTGCACGCGCCCAACAGCGGCGGGCGCCCCTGGTCGGACGAGACCGGCCCGGTGGAGAACGGCTGGGAGGCCGACGGCGAGATGGTGCGCAGCGCCTATACCTTGCACGCCGAGGACGACGACTTCGGCCAGGCCGGCACCCTGGTGCGCCAGGTATGGAACGACGCCCAGCGCGCGCAGTTCGTCGACCAGGTCGCCGGCAGCCTGCTCGGCGGCGTGCGCAGCCCGGTGCTGGAGCGCGCCTTTGCCTACTGGAAAAACGTGGACGCCGACATCGGCCAGCGGATCGAGGACAAGGTGCGCGCCGGCCGCGCCGCCGAGCCCGCCGAAGGCATGGGCGAAGCCTGACGCGCCTCGGCGCAATGCGCCCCGCGCCCTCCCCTGCGTTGCGGGGGATGGCGCGGGGCGTGCTGCCGGGTTGACTGCCGCAAGACCGGACGCTGCGCGTCAGCGCGCCGACCGCGCATCCACCGCCTGCTTCACCGCCGCCACGAAAGCACGCCGCGATGCCACCAGCGCATCGGACATCGCCTGCGGCCAGGCGGCCACCTGGGCGATCACCAGTTGGCGCGCGGGATCAACGTAGATCATCTGTCCGAAGATGCCGATGGCCGCGTAGCTGCCGTCGCTGTCCATCCACCACAGGTAGCCGTAGCCGCGCGCCGGCGCACCGACGCTGGCCTGGCCTTGCCGCGCGCCGTCCAGCCAGGCGGCGGCCACCACCGGCTTGCCGTCGATGCGGCCGCCGTCGAGCATGAACTGCCCCAGCCGCGCATAGTCCGCCAGCGTGGCCGACAGCCCGCTGCCGCCGGAGTTGCTGCCGTCACATTCGTCCTTGATCCAACTGGCATCGGCCGACATGCCGTAGGGCTGCCACAGCGTCTGCGACAGGTAGTCGGCCAGCGAGCGCCCGGTAGCGTGCTGCACCAGGATGCCGAGCAGGTCGGTCTCGGCGGTGTTGTAGTTCCAGTGCGTGCCGGCCGGCCATTGCCGTGGCAGCTGGCGCAGGTAGGTGAGCACGTGCGCCTCGCCATCGACACAGGCGCCCAGGTACATCCTGGCCACGTCGGCGTGGGGATCGGTGTAGTCCTCGTTCCAGCGCACGCCGGAGGTCATGGTCAGCAATTGCCGCACGGTGACCTGGGCATAGGCGCTGCCGCGCAACGCGGGGATGTAGGTTTGCAAGGTGTCGTCGAGGCTGTGGATGTCGCCGCGCTGCAGCGCGATGCCCAGCAGCACGGAGGTGACCGACTTGGCCACCGAGAACGACTCCCAGCGCTGCGCCGGCCCGAAACCCGGCGCATAGCGCTGCAAGCGCACACGCCCGTGCTGCAGCACCATCACGCCGGCGATGTGGTGACGGTCCATGTAGTCGGCCAGGCGCGCCGCGTCGCCCTCGCCCAGCAAGGGCGCACCCGGCGGCAACGCGCGCACCTTCGGGCCATGCGCCACCGTGTCGCTGGGAAACAGCCGGTCCATGTGGGGAAACCCGGCCTCGCGCTGCGCCTGCGTCCAGAACAGCACCTGCTCGCGCCGCTGTCCGCCATCATCGGACGCGGCCGCCGGCATGCACGACAGGCCCAGCCACGACAGGACGGCAAGCGCCCGCAGGCAGGGTGGGAGATGCATGGTGGCGGCCTCGCGCAGCGGCAAAGCCCACGATTGTAGTGCCCGGCCGATCCAGCGCCGGGCACGCGGCCTCAAGGCCGGGGCGGCGGCGGCACCGTGGTGTCGGGCGGCCACACGAACGTGACGACGCTGGCCGGCGGCATGTCGTAGGTGAAACGCAGCTTGCCCTGGCGCACCGTCAGGCGGTTGATGTCGGCGTTGCCGTTGACGGCCACCAGCACGGCGCTGCCGTCGCCGGGGTTGCGAAAGGCGACCTCGTGGATGCCCGCGTTGGTGTTTTCCGAGGCCACGCGCACGGCGCCCAGGCGCACGAAGCGGCTGAAGTGGCCAAACGCGTAGTACTCGTCGTTGCGCTCCACCGCGCCGGTGGCCGAATCGATGGTGACCACGCCCTTGCACTCGTCGCAACCGCCGGCATGCGGGCCGTGGTTTTCATCCAGCGCCAGGTTCCAGTACACCACGCCGCGCGACCAGTGCTTGATGGACATCATGATGATGTTGCGCGCAAACAGCAGCAGCTCGCCGTTCTTGCGGGCCGAGGGCCAGTCGCCGCCGGAGCACTCGGTGAGGTAGGCATCCTTTTTCGGGTAGGCGCGATGCACGGTGCTCTGCACGGCGGGGTTGCCGCGATAGCAATGCCACGCGATGCCCGAAATGTAGCGCCGCGCATCGGGGTCGGCCAACACGCTCAGCGGCTGCTGCGGCTCGTCCCAGTTGTGGTCCCAGCCCAGGATCTCGGTGGCCGGCGTGCGCCCGGCCAGCGCCGGTCCCAGGTATTGGCCGATCAACCGCGCGCGCGCGTACGAGGGCAGCGACATGCCCGGATAGGTCTGCGGCTCGAACGCCGGCTCGTTCTGCACGGTGAGCGCGAAGATGGGGATGCCGTAGGCGCGAAACGCATCGACAAAGCGCACCAGGTAGTTGGCGTAGGTGGCCTCGTCCGATTCGAGCAGGCTGCCGCTGATCAGGTTGGCGCTGGTCTTCATCCACGCCGGCGCGCTCCACGGCGAGGCGATGATGCGCAGGCGCGGCTGGATGGCCAGGATGTCGCGCAATACCGGCACCACGTCGCGCTGGTCCACCACGGTGTTGAAATGCGTGAGGTCGGGGTCGAGCTCGCCCGCCGGCATGTCGTCCAGGGTGAAGTGGTGCAGCGAGAAATCGGACGCGCCGATGGTGATGCGCGCCATGGCGAAATCCAGCCCCGGCGGCGGGCCGAACAGCTCGTGCAGCAGTGCCGCGCGCTGCGGCGCGCTCATGGCGTTTTGCAGAAGCCATGCCGACGCATGGGTGATCGCCGCGCCAAAGCCGGTCATGCTCTGGTAGCTGTGGCCCAGGTCGATGCTGACATCGACCGGCGCATCACCGGTGTCGTGCGCGTCGGCGATGAGATCGCGTTGCTGCGCCAGGCGCAATTGCCGGTCGGCCGTGCTCACCCACACCTGCACGCGCGGTCCGGCCGGCGGCAGCACGGCGGCCACCACGCCGGCGAACGAGCGCGGGCGCGCCCAGTAATCGACCGCCGACAAGGCCAGCCATGTCAGCAGCAGCACCAGTGCCGCCGCCGTCCAGCGGCCAATGCCGCGCGTCTCATCCACGGGCGGCTGCTTGCGGCGGCACGGCCGGGGTACCTGCCCCGCCGCTCACCGCTCCCGCCGCCATTGCCCCGCCGGCTTGCGCCGGATCCCGCCACCTGCTGCCACGCATCGACACACTCTCGTCCGAACCATTACACGCGCGCATGCCGCGCCGCCAAGGGCACCGGCCCACGGCACGATGCGTTGCGCACCGCTGGCGGCCGCAACGCATGTTGCCGCCGAACAGCCAGGTTCGCCCGCGTATCGTAAGCCAGCGGCCGCGCCAGCGGCAGCTTGTCGGCCGCCAGGTGTGACGCGGTGCCGTATCGCGCCGGCGCGGGCGGTGTTACAGGCCCAGCTCGGCCATCACCGGAAAATGGTCGGAGGGGTAGCGGTCGCCCTCGTGCATGTCGATGGTGCGCACCGTGCGCACGGCAAAGCCGCGTTCCAGTATCCAGTCGATGCGCTGGTCGGGTACGCCGGTGAAGTTGTGGAAGGTGAGGCCGGGGCCGCCGCGCGATGCGGCGGTGATCCACGCATCCTGCATCGTGCGGGTGAGCGTGGTGTGCACCACGGTGTCGGGGCCGCAGTTGAAATCGCCGGTCAGCACCACGCGCTCGCCGGCCGGCAACCGGCCCATGCGGCGCAGGATCAGCTCGGCGCTGAGCATGCGCCGGCGCGTGTCCTCGGGCAGGTAGGGAAAGTGCGTATTGAAGTAATGGAATGTGCTGCCGTCGCGCAACCGGAACTGCGCCCAGGTGACCATGCGGATGTACGGCTGGCCCCAGGTGTTGCTGGCCACCACGTCGGGCGTGTCCGACAGCCAGAAATCACCCGAGGTCACCACGCCAAGCCGATCGGTGCGATAGAACACCGCCGTGTGCTCGCCCTTGCGGCCACCCTCGCGCCCCTGCCCGAACCACGCATAGCCCGGCAGGTGCGCCGCCAGGTATTCGCCCTGCTCCTCGGTCAGCTCCTGCGTGCCGATCACGTCCGGTTGTGCGTCCACGATCAGCCTGACCATCAGGTCGCGCCGGTTCTCCCAGGCGTTGGCGCCCTTGTCCACCGGCACGCGCACGTTGAATGTCATCACTTTCAACGGCGCCTCGGCGGCGCCGGCGGGTTGGGCCAGGCCAAGCAGCAGGCAGGCGAACATCGGCAACCAGCGGCGAAGATTCATGGCAACTCCAGGCAAACCGTGAGGCGAAGCCGTCGAGGGTAGCGCAAAAAAAACGGCGCCCGCGCATCGCTGCGCGGACGCCGGGGGAGAACGGTGGCGCGCTAGTGCGCCGGTGCCGGCACGCCGTCGCCATAGCTGGCGCGTACGGCGCCGGTGGCGCGATCAAGCAGCACCATGGCGCCGCGCTGCGCGCCCAGCGTGAAGTGCAACCGCGCGCCGGTGACGGCGTCGGTGATGTCCACCACCTGGTCTTGCAGCGAGTCCGACGCAAAGCTGTAGAGCACGGCGTCGTCCAGCACGGTGGGGTACGCCAGCACACCGGGCGACAGCGGTTGCTGCTGGGTGAACGCCGGCGCCACGCCGGCCTGCGCCAGCGCGTAGGCGTACAGCGCAGCCTGCGCATCGTAGCCCTCGGCCAGCGCCACCGGATCGGCCACCCAGAGCAGCTTGCCCTTGCCGTGCCTGACGGTCTTGATCGCGGCGCCGTCGTCAAAGCGCATGCTTTCCAGCGGCGCCTGCTGCACGCCGGCCGGGTAGCTCAGCTGCAACGGCTGCGCCTGGCCCGGCAGCGCCAGCGTGGACTGGCGCACCGCGATGGGAAACACCTCGGCCTTCAGTTGCAGCGGCGACAGGCGATCCACCGCCTGCCAGTGCTCGTCGCGCTGCAACGGGCCGGTGACCAGCAGGCAGCCGCCGCGCGCCACGTAGTCCAGCAACTGCTGCCACGCCGCATCGGTGATCGCCTGCGCCGCCGGCAGGATCACCAGGCCGGGCTGGCCCAATTCGGCCAGGCGGTTTTCCGGCAGCAGGCGCGCCGGCGTGTGGGCGTCGTAGGCCAGCGCGCGCAACGCCTTTTTCTGCGTGGCCATGGCCAGATCGCGCATGCCGCTGTAGATCAGCGACTGCGACATCACCATGGTGACCGCCGGCGGCTGGATGCGGCTGAAGGATTGCGGGCTCTGCGCCACAAAACGCCCGAACCCGGCCAGCACCTGCGCCTCGGGTTTCTCGGTGCCGTCCACGCGGATGGCGCCGATCGGCGTTTCGTTGTCGTTGGCCATGCGGGTGTTGACGTTCCACACCCACTCGATGCCGCCGGCGCCCTGCGCAAACGAGATCGCCAGCTTGCGCTCCAGCTGCCAGCCCTCCACCTGCGGCGAGAAACGCAGCCGCGCGCGCTGGTCCTGCCGGCGCTGCTCGCCCATCTCCTGGATCAGCATGGGCTGCCCCGGCAGCTTGGCCAGCAGGCCGGCCCACAGCGCGCTGTCGAAATCCCACCACAAATGCGTGGTGGTGAAATCCACATACGGCGAGAAGAACGCCGGCGACAAGCGCGTGGCCACGCCGCCCTCCTCCTGCCCCACGGTCACCAACTGCTGCGAGCCGGCATGACGAATGACGTCGCGCATGTGCGCAGCCCAGTCGTTGAACACCGACTGGGTGAACAGGTAGTAGTCGTACACCTTGAGCGGATTGGCGCCGCCACGCACGCCATCGGGGTCGAACGCGCCGGGCACCGGCAACGCCAGCGGATCGGCGGCGGCCGTTTCCGGCGGCACCGTGTCCGGCTTCGACTGCAGCGCGCGGCCCTTGCCGAACGACGGCTCCGCCCACGCCGCCAGCAGCGCCGCCTGGTCGGGGTAACGCTGCTTGAGCCAGCGTCGCCAGGCCTGGTCCTCCAGCGCGTCGCCCTGCGGCAGGGTCTTCCACAGGTTGGTGTTGGCGCTGGGCTCGTTGATCACGTCCCACAGCAGGTAGGGCACGTCCTTGAAGCGGCGCACCAGCGAATCGACAAAGCGATCCTGCATGGCGATGGCGGCCGGATCGAGGTAGGCGTTGCCCGCGCCGAACGTCTCCGGCAGAAACGCGAACAGGTTGAACTGCACCGGCAGGCCATGGCGACGCGCCGTCATCAGCATCGCCTCCACCGCGCGCAGCGTGGCCTCGCTGGCCGACTTGTCGGGGTTCACCAGCCGGTTCCACGCCGACCAGATGCCGGTGCGGATGGTGTTGAGGCCGCTGGCGCGGATGCGCGCCAGGTCCTGGTCCCACACCCATACGTTGGGCTTGCGCAGGTAGTCGCGGTCCACGTCGCCGGACATGTAGGTGGTGCCCACCACCGGCAGCGGCTTGCCGTCGAGCTGGAAATAATCGCCGTTGACGCCGAGCCTGGGGCCGCTTTGCAGGTAGGCCAGGTCGCGCATCCAGAACGCGGAGCGGTACGTCCACACCGGCGCGCCATGGCGCTGCAAGGTGGCCTCCACCACGTGCAGGCCCTTGCCCTCGGCCGCCTGCGGCGGCAGCGTCAGCGTGGCTGCGGGAGTAAACGTGTAGTGCTGGCTGGGGCCGGTGTCGGCATGCACCGTCACCTCGAGCACGTCACCCTCGGCAGCCGCACCATGCGCCGGCTCATACTCGAACGCCAACGCCTCGCCCGGCGCGAACACCGGCATGCGCGGGCGGAAGGTAAAGCGGTCGCCCTGGCGCAACGCCAGCGTCTCCAGATGCTGCAGCAACTGCGGGTTGGACAGGTCGTCGCCTTGCGGATCGCAGGCCAGGAAAATCCAGCGCCCACCCACGAAGCGGTACTGCACGTGATCGACCAGCATGGCCGGCGCCGCCAGCTTGTGGCCGTCGCGCTCGCCCCAGGCCAGCGTGGTGAGAAACGCGTCGCCGCTGCCGTTGTTGGCGGCGGTGTCCTGCGGATCCATCACCACCGACAGCCGGATCACCGGGCTCCACGCCTGTTTCCAGCCAAACGCGGGCAGGCCCGGCGCCACGTCGTCATTGGCGGCAAACCGCAGCGACGCCGAACCCGGCGTGGCCTGCCAACCCTGGATGAAAAGCTCCAACGATGCTGCCACGCTCGACTCGCGCAGCCGCCACGTCTTGCCGTCGCGATACGCCGCACGCGTGAACGCCTTGCCACCCAGCACGATCAGGTTGCCGCCCCGATCCAGATAGCGCAGCAGCGCCGGCCACGACGCCTCGGGATAGGCCGAGCCGTAGGGCAGCACCAGCAACCGCGTCTGCGCCGCGCCCAGCGCCGCATCAAGCTGCGCCGCATCCACCTGGCGCGCGCCGGGAAAGCCCTTGGCCAGCGCCGCCGCCGACACCGGCGCGGTATCGGCCGAGGGAAAGCCCGGCTGCGAAAAAACCACCGTGCCGCTCGCCGCCAGTACGGCCGGCGCCGCACCGCCAAGCACCAGCAGCACAACAAGTCGCACGAAAAAGGACATGGCGCACTCCATCAAAAAAAGTTGCCGGCGCCTTCGGGCGCCCATGAACCCACCGGTCGATTCCCCAACCCGGGCGCCTTGCCCCCGGCGCCGGATCATTTCGGATAACGTTACCATGCCAAATACGGCGACCAACGACAACCACCCCGACGCCCGCCGTCACTCCCCCGCGTAACGCACGCCCAGCGCCTGGCGCCACGCGTCGAGCGCCGCGATATTGCCCAGCGTGTCGTCCCAGCTCATCGCCGGCGCCTCGGTGGCGCCGCGCGCCACGGCCTCGGCCACCGCGTCGGCCTCGTAGGCGTAGAGACCGTGGACCAGGCCGGTGATGGCGATGTCCTGCGGCGCGCTGGCGCCGCGCCGGTGCAGGTGGATCACCTCGTCGTGGCGATCCTGTCCGGGCAGGAACGGGTTGGGAATGTCGAGCCAGCCCTCGGTGCCGTGGATCTGCGCGGACTGGTCGTTCCGCACCGTGGTGCCGCACGACAGCTCGGCCAGCACGCCGCCGGCAAACGTGGCCAGGGCGGTGGCGTATTCATCGGTCTGCGCCTCGGGGTGAACGCGCCCTGCCCCCAGCCACGCGACGGGCTCGGCAAACGCGCGCCCCTGCGCCTGCCCGGCCACCAGCCGTGCGAACGAGACGGGGTAGCAACCCACGTCGAGGATCGCGCCGCCGCCCAGCGCCCGGTTGAACAGGCGATGGGCCGGATCAAACGTGGCCGCGAAATTGAACGACGCACGGATCAGCCGCAGCTCGCCCAGCACGCCGGCGCGCACCAGCTCCACGATCTTCAGCGTCTGCGGATGATGGCGATACATGAACGCCTCCATCAGCAGCACGCCATGCTCGCGCGCGGCGGCCATCACGCGCCGGGTGTCGGCCTGGTTCAGCGTGAGCGGCTTTTCGCACAGGATGTGCTTGCCTGCGCGCGCCGCCGCAATGGCCCACTCGGCATGCCAGGGATGCGGCGTGCTGATGTAGACCGCCTGCACCTGCGCATCAGCCAGCAGCGCCTCGTAGCTGCCGTGGGCGCGCACATCGCCGAACGCGCCGGCAAAACCGGCCGCCGCCGCATCGCTGCGCGAACCCACCGCCACCAGCCGCCCGCTGCGCGAGGACGAAAGATCCGTGGCGAATTTGCGGGCGATATGCCCGGTGCCGAGAATGCCCCACCGCAAAGCTGTCGTCGTCATGCGCTGCCGCAACGTACCGAAAACCGCAGCCTATCCCGCCTGCCAAGCGGAGTCCAAGCCGTGCCCTGTGGGAGCTTCCGCCGCGATGCTTGGGATCCGCGGCTCATCGAAAACAAGCGCATCGCGACTGAAGTCGCTCCCACCACAACCGGCGCATGCCCGTAGGAGCGCACCTTGTGCGCGATGCTCTTGGTTCCGTGACGAAGAGCATCGCGCACAGGGTGCGCTCCTACAAAAAAAGAGCGGCGTCTCCCTGTGGGGCGCGCCTTGTGCGCGATGCTCTTGGGCCGGGATTCGGGATGGGAAGCCCTGGCAAAAAGCGCCCTCTCTCCCCAGCCATCTCCCCTGCCAAGCGGGGGAGAGGGCGCAAAGGCCTGCCGCGCCGTGGGGACCTTCGTGGTTTCACGCCGATCATTCGTGGCACCGCGCCGCGTCAAAACGCATCGTGGAGCGGATCCACGCCGGCGCCGTCGATCCATCAGCCCGCGCGAACGGCTCGAACAGCCACTGCCGCGTCACCGTGCGCGTCACCGACTCGGCCATCAGCGCCGTCGGCGACGACTCCACCACCACCTGCGCCACCCGCCCCGTCGGCGCAATCGCCACCTTGAACACCACCGTGCCGGTACGACAGGCCGCCACATCCGCCGGCGGCCACCGCGCCGGCGGTCTCGCCAGCGCACGCGGCCGCGGGCTTGCCTGCGCGTCGGCCGGGGTGGCCAACGCCGGCGCGGCATGAAGCGCGTCTCCGGCTGTCGATGCGCCCGCAGGCGGTACGGATGCGGCAGAGAGAAGCAGGAGGGAGATAAGGGCATGGATCATGCGGGACCACGAAAATCAGGCGCGCTGCCGGAACCCGGCCGGCCATCGGCCAGCGTCAGCAAAAAGATGGTCAGGCCGCGACCAGCTTGAGTTTGCCAACCCTCTGCAGATCGACACTCTGGCGAGCAAGCCACAAATCATGGGCATCCTGCATGGCGAGCCAGCTCTCGGGACTGCGGCCAATGGCCTTGGACAAGCGGAGCGCCATCTCGGGCGTGACTCGGCTGTCTCCCTTGAGAATGCGGCTGAGGGTAGACGCCGCCACATCCAGCTTCTCCGCAAGTTCGCGACCACTGACCCCATTGGGCTCAAGATAAATGCCGGTGATGAACTCGCCGGGGTGGGGAGGATTGTGCATGGCCATCAGTGATAGTCCTCATAGTCCAGAACGTAGGCGTTTCCATCCATGAACTCGAATGTGATGCGCCAGTTGCCATTGACCGTAATGGACCAGCGCCCCCTCAACTCGCCCTTGAGCGGGTGGAGACGGAAACCCTGGATGTCCATATCCTCGATGGTCCGAGCAGTATCCAAGGCAGCCAGCTGCATCCGAAGCCGCTTTACATGGCTGGCTTGCACGCCAGAGGTACTACCGGTCTCGAAGAGGCGGCGCAATCCCTTGTGCCTGAACGTCTTGATCATCGCCTGATCGTATCATGTTGCGCATCACGCAACAAAAACCTGTCTCCTGAGAAACGCATGGATGCCCCATCCCGTCACCGCCGTGTACCGCCTGGGCTGTCAAACCGGTTGTCCACAGAACGAGATGATGGCCGGCCGATGCGAAATACCTGCTTCAACCCAACGAATCATCAAACGGATGCTCCGCCAGCACCGCCGCCTGTGCCTGCCGCCGGCGGGAGGCCCAGCGTTCACTCGCCCGGGCAAGCAACTCCAGCTCGCGGGCGAAGAGCCAGCGGCGGCAGTCCACGCCGGGTTGGCGATGATCGAGCTCCTCGTCCGAGGCCATGGTCCAGACGCTGTCGGCGGTGAACCAGTACAGCAGCTCATCCTCGTCGGCCGCGACCTTGCGGCAGTATTCCGTACCGCGCTCGGACTGCACGTAGTGATAGCGGCCGTCGACGATCTCGGCATGGGCAGAGCCGTCGCCGACCGGGCTGGTCGGCAGCACGAAGCATCCGTTCGGCCGTGACGGCCCGGCGATGCGCTGCCCTGTCGACAGCAAGGCCTGCTGCAGCTCCGCAAGGGTTTTCATGGCGAAAGGGGGACGCGCGCCGCGGGGCGCGCGTCCGTTGCTCCCTCAGCCGGCCAGCGTGGCGCTGTCGATGACGAAGCGGTACTTCACGTCGCTCTTGAGCATGCGCGCGTAGGCCTCCTCGATCTTCTGCATCGGGATCATCTCGATGTCGGCGACGATGCCCTTGTCGGCGCAGAAATCCAGCATCTCCTGGGTCTCGGCGATGCCGCCGATCATGGAGCCGGTGATGGCGCGACGCTTGAAGATCAGGTTGCCGACGTTGGGCGACGGGTGCGCATGCTCCGGCACGCCCACCAGCACCAGCGCGCCATCGCGCTTGAGCAGCGCGGTATACGCATCCAGCGAATGGCTGGCGGCCACGGTGTTGAGGATCATGTCGAAGCTGCCGGCATGCGCCTTCATCTCCTCCTCGTTGCGCGACACCACCACCTCGTGGGCGCCCAGCTCAAGCGCGGCCTGGCGCTTGCTGTCGGAGGTGGTGAACGCCACCACCTGCGCGCCCATCGCGCGGGCCAGCTTCACGCCCATGTGGCCCAGGCCGCCAATGCCGACCACGCCCACCTTCTTGCCCGGCCCGACGTTCCAGTGCCGCAGCGGCGAATACGTGGTGATGCCGGCGCACAGCAACGGCGCCACCGCCGCCAGCTGATCCTCGGGGTGGCGCACCTTGAGCACAAACTTGTCGCTGACCACGATGCGCTGCGAATAGCCGCCCAGCGTGTGCCCCGGCGCGTCCGTGGTGCGGCCGTTGTAGGTGCCGGTCATGCCGTTCTCGCAGTACTGCTCCAGCCCCTCGGCGCACGACGCGCAGTGCTGGCAGCTGTCCACCATGCAGCCCACGCCCACGGTGTCGCCCACCTTGAACCCGGTGACCTCGCTGCCCACCGCGCTGACGTGGCCCACGATCTCGTGGCCCGGCACGCAGGGATAGCGCGTGCCGCCCCACTCCGAGCGCACCGTATGCAGGTCGGAATGGCACACGCCGCAGTAGGCAATGTCGATCTGCACATCATGCGGACCGGGCGCGCGGCGCTCGATGTCCATCGGCTCCAGCGGCTTGTCGGCGGCATGGGCGCCATAGGCTTTGGTGGTCATGGGGTTTCCTCGTGGGGATGGGGAGACAGAAGGCCAAAGGATAGCCCACGCCCATGACATTCCCATGGGCCGTTCCTCCTGTGCGCCGGCACACCGACCCATCGGGGGAGCCCGCCGCCGCGTTGCGCAAACCCGTCCGCCCCCACCATCGGCCCGGATTGAGCGGGCTGCCGACGCGCAGGCCTACGGATGCTGGAACCACGCCTCCAGTCCGCGCCGGTCCGCCTGCCATGTCTTGCACGTGGCACGGTAGTAGTTGTCGCCATCCATGCCCAGCGAGCAGGACACCTCCGTCACCGGCCGGGTGTCGTACCTGGCACGAAAAAAATGGATCTCGTCCATCCCGCAGCGCTCCATCCAGGCCGTGCCGTGGACGTCGCTGCCGCCCACCGTGCGCGTCACGGTGTAGCCCTGCTTGCCGTATCCGATGCGCAACGTTCCGGTGTAGCCGGCCCCCGTCCCGGCGGCCTTGCCAATCAGCTCGTAGCTGCCGGTGATACCGGGCGGCGACTCCGGGTCCATCGGCAAGCGCTCGCACAGGGCAGAAGCAGCGGCGGCGCCGGCAAACGCCCATGTTGCAAGCAGCAGCGACAATGTTTTCATCAGCGTCCTCGGGATCGGGTCAGGCAAAACAGCCACGTGCAGGCCGGGATGCCATGCCGCTTGAACGTACCGTTGCGCCGCCACGTCGCATTGGCGCGTGGATCAAGGCTGGTCGTCGCCCGGCCCGGCGCCCGGAAACCATTCGACATGCTGATCGCCATGGCGGCCCAGATAGGTAACGCGCTGCCCCCGAAGAAATGCGAAATACCCCTGCACACCCGCACTCATGGCGCGAACGCAGAATTGGCGAAATTTTTGCCCGTTCCGCTGGCTGTCAATGATGGCTTCCTTCAATGCGGCGCCATTCCATTCGCGTGAAACGGGAGGCAACCCCTCAAACAGCAGCGCTGCGGAAACGACGGCGCCACCATCACCGTAGAAGGTGAACGACTTGGAGACATAGTCAACGTGGTAATACTCCACGCCCTGGGCGACAAGTTCGCCAACGATCCGTGGAAAGGGAAGCGCCCCCTCAAGCGTGGCCACGGCCAACGAAGCGACTGCATCAGCATTCATATCCACCCCCACGCCATGAAATTGATCGTGACACCCCAAAGGCCATTTGGCGCAAGACGCCGGTGACAGGCTTGCACCCAGTCAATCGCGCCCCGCCCCGCCATCTTCCTCGACACCCTTCAAAAACCCCACCAGTCCGGCGAAATAAGCCTGCTGGTCGTCGTACATCGCCATGTGGCTGCCCTTGGGGCAAAGCAGAAAGTGGCCGTGGGGGAGTTTCCTGGCCATCGCGGCCATGTAGCTCGGGTCCATGGTGTCGTAGGTGGCGCCGATGACAAGGGTGGGGACGGTGATGCGGTGGAGATCCGCACTGCGGTCCCAGGTTTCCAGGCGGCCGCTGGCGCCCAGCTCGCTGGGGCCTTGCATCAGGGTGTAGATGCCGGCGTTGAGGTGGGCGAAGGAGCGGATGAGGGGCTCGGGCCATTGGGCCTGGGGCTTGCGCAGAATGTGCTGCTCGTAGTGCATGGGGCCGAGCAGCTCCATGTAGCGCGGGTCGTCGGTGCGGTGCTCGGCCTCCAGCTTTTTCACTTCGGCCAGCTTGTGCTGGTCCATCGCCGGCATCAGCACCTTGTGGGCATAGGCGTTGTAGGCGGGGATGGAGTCCATCATGTTGGAGATCACCAGGCACTTGAGGTGCTGCTGGTACTTGAGCGCGTACTCCATCGCCAGGATGCCGCCCCAAGACTGGCCGAGCAGGCAGAAGTTGTCCTTGTCCAGGTGCAGGGCCTGGCGCACCTGCTCCACCTCGTCGACGTAGCGGTCAACGGTCCACAGCGTGTCGTCGTCGGGCTGGTCGCTGTAGGCGGAGCCGAGCTGGTCGTAGTAGTAGTACTCGATGCCGGCGCCGGGGAAAAAGCTGTCGAAGACCTCGAAGTATTCGTGGGTGGCGCCGGGACCGCCGTGCAGCAGCAGCACTTTCAACCGGGGGTTGTTGCCGACGCGCTTGGTCCACACCCGGAAATTGCCCTTGGGCGTGGTGATGGGGATCATCCGCGCGCCGCCGCTGAACGCATCGTCGTGGCCGCTGTTGTCGAAATAACTGGCCGGCGGCGCGCTGGCTGGCGTGGCGGCATGGGCGGCCATGCCGAGCAGCAGGCCGGACAGCAACACAAGAAATCGCGGGTACGTCATGGTCTTGGCCCAGAGCGACAGCAGGCTTGCACTATGCGGCGAGGGAGCGACGGCGGCAACCGGGTACGAGCTGTCGGTCGGCACGGGACTGGCCTTGCTTCGAATGGACTGGTCTTCCGGCCATGGATCTTCGTTGCCCACGAAAACCGTCCCCCGACCGAATGCTCGAAAGGCCCGTCAATCGGAATGTTCCATGTCCGCCGACAAAGTCCGTCCTTGCTCGGCCAAGCACCCAACGCCGGGGTCAAGCCACCCGTCTTCGTCAGGACTCCAGCGTGAATCCCGGCAGCTTGCGACTACCAGCGGCCTCGCGTAGCCCAAACCGTCACGCTCGGCGGCAACGCAAAAAAAGTCATTGCACTCGTAGAGTGGTTCGACACGCCAGCCATGCAACGCGCACGTACCAAGAAACTCATCGCTGCATCCTTGCACCACCAGCTCGTCGTCACGGTAGTGTTTGCAGTGGTGGCAACATGGGGCGACGCAGGTTTTGCAAAAGATCACCATGGAAGCCCAACGTGAGTAGATCGACTGGATCGGGGGCAGCGTCACTTGCTGCCGCGAGAAAGTGAACCTGACCCCGATAATTCTGGCGTCAATCGAGCGTCGCCAGCCGGGTGCCACAGCTGATCACTCAGCAACTTTTGCTGGCGCAACAGCTGCCGTATCCGGCGACGCTCCTCTGGCGGCATGAACCGGCTGGGCGCGAGCCATTCAAGCTCTGCCGGGCCCGCTTCAGCCGACATTGACCGGCACCAAGGTCATCGTGTCGTTGCCGAAGATGTCGACGACTTTCACGGCCACGGTGTAGCGGCCGGGGCGCTCGTAGGTGTGGTCGGCGGTGGTGAGGTCCAGTTGGCGGTTTTTGCGGGTGCGGAAGCTCTGCCATTCGTTCTCGAAGATGTAGCCGCCGGTCCAGCGTTCCTCGAAGTCCAGCGGCAGGCCGCTCTGCGGCGGCTCGAAGCCGGGCAGCACGCCGCCGCTGTCGGCGCCGACCGGCACCTTGATGATCTCCTTGCGCGACTGGTAGTCGAAGTCGACGGCCCAGTAGTCGACCCAGTCGGTCCAGGTCTTGGTGAGCACGTCGCGGGTGACCACACCGGCCTTGTCCTTGCTGATCTTGACCAGCTGGCCACGGTCGCAGATGACGCCGCTCTTGCCGTTGCCCAGGGCCTCGATCGCCTTTTCGGCGGCACCCTGACTGTAGTAGACGGAGAAATCGGTGAGCTCGATCTTCACGGTGAGTTTGTCGTGCGCGCTCCTGCCCTTGGCGTAGCGCGGGGTGGCCTCGACGAAGCTGATGTCGTGGAACACCACCTGGCCGCGATCCACCGCGCGCTTGTCGAACACGTCCGCCGGGATGTACTTGGGCGTGAGGTCGATGCCCTTGGCCTTGGCCTCGTCCAGCACGGCCGGGAACAGGCCCATCTCGAACTCGAACGCCAGCACGTCGACGCGGGTGGCGCCGCGCTTGCGCGTCTCCATGATCACCTCTTCCACGAACAAGCGGCCCACCGGCAGGTTGATCGGGCCGACCACCACCAGCCGGCCGCCCTGCTTGCCGTCGAAGAACGCGTCGCTGTCGAACGATTCGGCCTTGTACGCGCGCAGGATCAGCTCGCGGAACTCGCGCTCCTTCTCGGCCAGCGCCTGTTCCTTCTGTACTCCACTCAGGCGCCCGCCCACGTTGAGATAGGCCTGGCGCTCGTAGCGGCCCAGGTTCAGCACCTCGAACGCGCGGAACGGCTTGTCCGCCACCTGCAACTCGCGCTGCACGCCGATCAGGCGCTTGCGCGTGGTGTGGATGGCGAACTTGCCGAGGTCGGTGGCGATCCATTTGCGACCGAGTTTTTCGGCGATGGCGGCAGTGGTGCCTGAGCCGCTGAAGAAATCGGCCACGAGATCGCCGGGGCCTGTGCAGGCTCTTACTATCCTGTCGACAAGAGCTTCTGGTTTCTGCGTTGGATAGGACAGATTTTGTGTCTTGTCTGCGGGCTGCAGCATCGAAATCCGCCAAACGTTGTCTACAACCCTCTCATCTCGCTCCTGGTAGATCACGTTCCCATCGGAATCACGCGCATTAACCATGCGGCCGTCGACTTTGACGCGCTTAAGTTGTTTTACGGCCTTGTCGCGTTTCTCTTCGAGTGGCTCGAATGCGTAAGGCTTACCCCGATCCTTTACATACCAAAGGATTGTGTCCGTCGCGCGGGGAAACACGCCTTTTCGTGTATCCGGCATTTTATTGTAGTAATACCAGTAGAGTTCATTACGAAAGTTATCCCTCCCGAATACTTCATCGAGGGCAAGCCTTATGAATGGCGAAACTCTCCAGTCGCAGTGGAGAAAAATACTCCCATCCTCCGCCAGCAAATCCCGCATCAGGATCAACCGCTCATAGATCATGCTGATGAAGGAATCCGCCCCGCGTCCCCACGTATCGCGATAGGCAATCTGCTCCAGCAGGTTCGGTTCCTTGTGGAAGGTCTCGCCGCCGATCTCGATGTCCATCGAGAAATCCGCGCCCACGTCGAACGGCGGGTCGATGTAGATCAGCTTGAGGCCGCCGGCTTCCTCGATCTGCCGGCGCAGCGCGCCGGCCTTGAGTGAGGACAGGATCAGCTTGTTGTCGCCCCAGATCAGCTTGTTGGTCCAGCCGCGGGTCTGGCGGCCGCGGGCGTCGAACAGCTCATGCTGCACTTTCGTTTCGGCGCGCGGCTCGTCGACGTGTTCCAGCGTCTGGAACGGCAACACGGTGGTGCACACGTCGCGGTTCTTGCCGTTCCACACCAGCTCCACTTCGCGCTTGTCCTCGAACAGGATGAAGCGGTACTTCTCCGGCAGCGGCTTGCCGGCCTGGATCAGCTGGGTGAGGTCGCGCTTCTCGGCGTCGGTGAGGTCGTAGGCGGGTGGCTTGGCCATGGGTCAGCTCTTTTTTTTCGGGGTGCGCGGCGGCTTGGCCGGCAGTTGCTTGATGGCTTGCTCGAAGGCCGCCTCGTCGGCGGCGTCCTGGGCGGCTAGCCGGCGTGCATTGAACTGCTCGAACTGATCCAGCGCCAGCCGGTCGGCGACGGCCTTGGACACGCGGCCGGCGTCGGTGAGCACCTCGCGCTCGTTGAACTGCAGGAACGCATCGAGCCGGTCGCGCCAGTCGCGCATGTACAGCGTGCGCCGGCGCCGGGCCTGATCCTCGGCGTAGTCCAGATACATCACCACGATGCGATCCAGCTCGGTGATTTCGTCGTGGCGCAGGTAGTTCTTGGCCACGGTCACGTCGCCCGAGCGCACCTTGGCGCCTTTCCAGCTGGTCAGCCCCATGTTGGGCTGTGTGTGGTCGGCGCGCCCGGCGACCAATTCGGCGGCGGTTTGTCCGGTGGCGGCCCAGTGCAGCTTGTTCTGGATGATCTGGAAAAATTCCCGGGTTTGCGCGGCGTCGATGGCGTAATCCGCCGCCAGGGCAAAGATGTCGCGCAGCTTGAGGTACATGCGCTTTTCGCTGGCGCGGATGTCGCGGATGCGCTCCAGCAGCTCGTCGAAATAGTCGGGTACGTCCGGACCGGGCGGATGCTTCAGACGCTCGTCGTCCATGACGAAGCCTTTGCGCAGGTATTCCTGCAGCCGCGCCGTGGCCCACTGACGGAACTGCGTGCCACGCGCGGAGCGCACGCGGTAGCCCACGGCGATGATCGCCTCAAGGCGGTAGTGCAATACCTTGTAGCGCTTGCCGTCCGGGGCAGTTGTCAACCAGGAGTTGACGACTGCATCGGACGCCATTTCGCCCTCGGAAAAAATGGCCTTGAGGTGCTTGGCGATGTTCTGCTTGGTGGTCTGAAACAGCTCGGCCAGCTGCGCCTGGGTCAGCCACAAGGTCTCATCCTGAAAGCGGCACTCGATCCGGGTGCGGCCATCCTCCGTCCGGTAGAGCAGGATTTCACCGCCCGGCGGCGGAGTCGGCTGATCAGACATCGGCCGGCTCCGGCTGGTAATCGCGGAAGCTGGCCGGCAACGCGGCGAAGGTGGTCGGGCGATGCCGCTCGAAACCTTCCTGATCGACGTAGACGAAACGGTAGACGGTGCCGCCGTCGGCGGCGCAGGCCGCGGTGGCATCGCTGCACCACTGCGCCAGCCGCTGCATTTTCTGCGGCAGGTCGAGCTCGGCGCGGCCCTTGGTCTCGATGATCCAGACGACACCGTCCGTGGTCCTGACGATGAAGTCGGGGATGTAGTGCGACAGCTCGCCACTGGCCTTGACGTAGTCGATCTTGAAGCCGACGGCGAGATAGTTCTTGGCAAAGGCCGCCACATCGGGCGCGCCATCGAGAAAGGCCGCAAAAGCCATTTCCAGACCGCCCGCGTTGGGTTCGCCCACGATCTTGTTGAACAGCGAGCGCGCCGGCACCAGGTACGGCCGGTTCTCGGTGCGGAACGGGCGGGTGTCGCGCAAATGCAGGTAGCCGTCCACCGTGGGCGCGCCGGCGTCGCGCACGGTCAGCGCGTTGATCGCCTTGGTGAAGCTGTCGAACAGGATCTTGCCGGCGGCGGGCTCGGCGAGATTGCGCAACACCTGCGGGTCTTCGAGATCGACCGGGGCGGGCTCAAACAACTGATCGCGCATGAAATCGCGCACGCGCGGGTAGAGCAGATCGTAACCACCGACCAGTTTCAGATCCTTGATGAGCTGGCGCGCAAAGAACGCCACCACCGAGCGGTAATCGACCGGGCCGCCGGCATCCAGCTCGATGCTGTGGTGCTCACTGCCATCGAGCATGGTCTTGAACACGATGTGGCGGGTTTCTTCCTGCGGGAAGGGTTTGATCGGCAACGGCACGTGGTAGAAGCCGGCGGGATCGAGCGTGGAAAGCTCGCGGTATTCGCGGTTGTAACGGCGGGTGAGCCGGGGCAACGCGATGTCCAGTGCCTCGATGTCCTTGGCGGGGTTGTCGGCGTCCACCTCCACCACCAGCGAGTCCTTGCGCTCGGCGCCCTTGCCCATCGGCGCGCGCTCCAGCTCGACGCCTTCGCTCTTGATCGCCTCGACAAACTCCATGAAGGCGCCGGTGCCCATCACCGAAACGTATTCCGGTGTGCCGCTGCCGAAGTACATGCGGCGCAGACCGCGGCCCAGGGTCTGTTCGGGCAGGATGTTGGAGTTGGACGTATACGCTCGCAGGCCGACGATGGTGGTGACGTTGCGCACGTCCCAACCTTCCTTGAGCATCAACACCGAGACGATCGCCTTGTACGGGCTGTCCCAGCTGTCGATGGCGTTGGAGGCCTTGCGCAGCGTCTCCAGCTCCTCGCGTTTCTTGCCGGCGGCGGCTTCGGAAATCTCGCCGTTGTTCTTGGTATGGATGACCAGCACGCCGCCAGCCAGTTCGGGACAGATTTTTTCCAGGTGGGCGCCGACCTCGTCGCAGTTGCGGGTGTCGTCGACCATCACGAACAGCACGGCCTTCTTGCCCAGCTTTTCGTGCTCGGCGTAGCTCTTGCGCCATTCCTCCACGCCAAGCTGCAGGTAATCGCCGTAGCGTTCGGTGAACAGCGCACTGTTGTGCTCGGTCAGGCGGTCGATGCTGGCGCGATCGGGCAACACCGGGTGTTTGACCACGTTCTGGTGGATCGCCTCGACCAACGGGTAGTCGGACACGGTCTGCACGAAGATCGAGCCGTTGTTGTGCTTGGGCGTGGCGGTGACGTCGATTTGCAACGACAGCCGCGTGTCCTTCTGCAGCATGCGGTGGTGAATGTCCTGGATCGACTTGAACCAGGCCATGCGCTCGTCGTGGACGTGATGGGCCTCGTCGTTGAACACGGCAAGCTCGTCGATCTCGCGCACGACTTCGCCGAGGTCAGTCTTGCTGTCAGTGGTCTTGCCGACGGGTTTCGGGCCGAACGGGCTGAGGAAATAGTCGCGCAGGTCGTCATCGTCCAGCGACGGTTCGACCACGTCGCCGAGGTAGACGCGGTGGATGTTAGTCAGGAACAGGTTGCCGGTCGGCCGCACGATGCGCACTTCATCCTGCAGGTGTAGGGTGAACTGGAAATCGTCGCGCCAGTTGCGAGCCTCGAAGCCGTTGTCGGGCAACACTGGGTCATTGAAGAAGATCTTCAGGCCGTCGAAATCGGTGCGCAGGCGATCGAGCACGATGATGTTCGGCGCGATCAGCAGAATGTTGCGCGCCAGCGTCGATCCGGCTTCGTAGAGCTTGTGGAAGTAGCACCAGGCGATCAGCAGCGACAGCACCTTGGTCTTGCCCGAACCGGTGGCCATCTTGGTGACGTAGCGCGGCCAGTCTTCGGGAAACATGCTGGCGGACACCGCGCCGGAGGCGTCAAAGCGCATCAGGTCGAACTTGTCGCGTGCCTGCCTGACGTCGTACAGCCAGATGACCGTTTCCACGGCCTCGCGCTGCGCGAAGTAATACTCGAACGGTGCAAGCGAGCCGTCTGCCTGCTCCACCTGGTGCGGGGTGAGAAACCACCACTGCAACAACGCTTGCGAGGTCGCCGACGCCCCCTGGTAGCCGCCTTCCCGCCAGGCACTGACTTCCTCACGGATCTTCGCTACCAGCGGCGGGAGCAGGTTTTCATAACGAGTGGTGCGCAGATCTTCCGACGCGGGAAACCAGCGCTGGTCGGCCCGCGAGACGACATAAGGCGACGTCGGGAACTCTGGATGTAGAGCCATTGAGCTTGCTGCCCCTGTGTTCCATGAATACCGGCCGTCGACCGGTATTCATGCATTGTATGGGGATGAGTCTCAAATGGTGAGATGAAGCCTCTGCTCTCACGAGCACGTTATCGATGCCGCAATCGAGGGAAGCAGAGACTTGCTGGTTACCCGGCTTGGCAACCTCGCCCCTCAAAGCTCCACGCAGTCGAACCGGCGGTCGGCCTCCACATCGACGTCGTAATCCACATCATCCCGGTCAAACCCGAACAGCTTCAAAAACTCGTGCTTGTAGCCGGCGTAGTCGGTGATCTGGCGCAGGTTTTCGGTGGTGACGGTGGGCCATACGGTCTTGCAGGCGTCCTGCACGTCGTCGCGCAGCTCCCAGTCGTCCAGGCGCAGGCGGCCCTCGTCGTCGGTGGCCGCCTCGGCGCCGTCGGCACGGTAGAAGCGGTCGCGGAACAGGCGGTTGGCCTGTTCGATGGGGTTTTCGTGGATGCCTTTTTCCTTCATCACCTTGAAGGCGATGGAGACGTACAGCGGGATCACCGGGATGGCGGCGCTGGCCTGGGTGACGACGGACTTCATCACGCCCACATAGGCCTCAAGACCGGGATGGCGCGCGCGCAGTTGCTTGGCGGTGTTGTCCAGGTGCTGCTTGGCCTGGCCCAGCGTGCCGTGCCAGTACATCGGCCAGGTGACCTCGGTGCCGATGTAGCTGTAGGCGATGGTCTTGGCGTGCTCGGCCAGTACGCCGGCGGCGCTCAGCGCGTCGATCCACAGCGCCCAGTCCTCGCCGCCCATCACGGTGACGGTGTCCTTGATCTCCTGCTCGGTGGCCGGCTCCACGCTGGCCTCGATCACGGTGTCCTTGTTGGTGTCCACCGAGGTGTTGGTGAAGGTTTCGCCGATGGTCTTGAGCGAGGAGCGCACCACCTCGCCGGTATCCGGCAGCTTGCGCACCGGCGAGGCCAGCGAATACACCACCAGGTCGATCGGGCCACCCAGGTCGTTCTTGATGATCTCGATGGCCTTGGCGCGGGTCTCGTGGGCGAAGGCGTCGCCGTTGATGGACTTGGCCACCAGGCCGGCGGCCTTGGCCGCCTTGTCGAACGCGGCGGCGTTGTACCAGCCGGCGGTGCCGGGCTTGTCGGGGCTGCTGGGCTTTTCGAAAAACACGCCCAGCGTGGCCGCGCCGTAGCCGAACGCGGCGGTGATGCGCGAGGCCAGGCCATAGCCGGTGGAGGCGCCGATCACCAGCACGCGCTTGGGCCCCTTGCTCTTGTCGTGGCCGGCGGCCTTGGTGATCTCGATCTGCTCGAGCACGTTGCGCTCGCAACCGACCGGATGGGCGGTGACGCAGATGAAACCGCGGACTTTGGGCTTGATGATCACGCGTTGCTCCTGCTGGCAAATGCACAAACCGGCATCTTAACCAAGTGGGGTGGCCGTGCGCTGCCGTAGGGAGTGGCGCGGAGCGCATTGCCCCTCCCCTGATCGGTGGAAAGGGATGGCTCTTGATCCTGGCTTTCACGCGAAAAGCCTCACCCCCTCCCAGCCTCGCCATGCGCGCAAAGGAAGGAGCAAAGTGCGCGTGCCATGGCGCGCACCTGCTCGGCATCGGTGCGCAGTTCACCGCCCTGCATGTCGTGCAGCCGTGCGAGTCGGTGGTGCATGCGTGAGGGCCGTAGCTGCTTGGCAGAGGCGTGGAACTCATGGGCGCCGGTGGCCTCGGCCAGCGCCGCGATGTTGGCGGCGGTGATGCCGGCGCCGGGCATCACGGTGAGGCGGTCGCCGGCCTGCGCCACGAGGGTGCGGATCAAGGCGGCGCCTTCGACGGCGCTGGGTTGCGCGCCGGAGGTCAGTACGCGTTCGCAGCCCAGCGCGATGATGTCCTCAAGCGCACGCGATGGGTCGTGGCTGAGATCAAAGGCACGGTGGAAGGTGATACCCAGTGCGCCGGCTGCGCCGATCAGGGTCCGGCAGCGCGGCACGTCCACCTTGCCATCGGCGTCGAGCATGCCGAGCACCACGCCGTCGCAGCCCAGCGCCACGCAGGTTTCGATATCGCGCTGCATCGCCTCGCACTCAAGATCGCTGTAGAGAAAGTCGCCGGCGCGCGGACGGATCAGCACATACAGCGGGATGCGCAGGCGTTCGCGGACGAGCGCGATCTGCGCGTGCGACGGGGTGAGTCCGCCCAGCTCCAGTGCGGTGCACAGTTCGACCCGCCCTGCTCCGCCGTCCTGCGCCGCGAGCGCGGAGGCGACCGAATTGGCGGCGATCTCAAGCATCGGGCGTGGCCGGCATCACGTGTAGCTCGTGGTGTAGACGCTTTGCGACGGGATCAGCGCGTCCTGCTTCTGCGCGTCGCACACGGCGTAGGAAAAGCCGTGCTGGATCGCATAGGCGCCCACTTCGCCCTCGCGGTTCATCGCCAGAAAGCCCACCTGCAGGGTTTTCGAGGCCTCGCGGCGCTTCTTGACGATGCGCATCACCGCCTCCTTGCACGCCTCGTGCGGCGAGCGGCCCTGGCGCATCAGCTCCACCACGAGGAAGCTGCCGGCGTTGCGGATCACCTCCTCGCCCACGCCGGTGGAGGTGGCGCCGCCCACCTCGCCGTCCACGTACAGGCCGGCGCCGATGATCGGGCTGTCGCCCACGCGGCCGCGCAGTTTCCACGCCATGCCGCTGGTGGTGCAGGCGCCGGCCAGGCGACCGTGCGCGTCCAGCGCCAGCATGCCGATGGTGTCGTGGTTGTCGGCGCCGCCGGGCAGGCCGGCGCGGCCGTAGTCGCGCACCTCGCTGTTGATCGAGGGGCGGTACTTCGCCGTTTTCAGCCATTCGCGCCAGGCCTTGTCGGCCTCGGGCGTGAGCAGGTCCTGTTTCGTGAAGCCCTGCTCCAGCGCAAACTGCAGCGCGCCCTCGCCCACCAGCAGCACGTGCGGCGTGCGCTCCATCACCCGGCGCGCGACGGCGATGGGGTGCTCGATGTGCTCGAGCGCGGCAACCGCGCCGCAGTTGCCGTCGGCATCCATGATGCTGGCGTCCAGGCTCACGTGACCGTCGCGGTCGGGGTAGCCGCCCTTGCCCACGCTGTGGTTTTTCAGGTCCGACTCGGGCACCTGCACGCCGGTCTCCACCGCATCCAGCGCATGGCCGCCCTTGCCCAGGATGGCCCAGGCGGCCTGGTTGGCGGCCACGCCGAAATCCCAGGTGGATACCACCCGCGCCACCGGCGCCGCCGTGGCCCGTGCCGACACGGCGCCGGCCGACGCCGCCACGCGCGCGAACAGCGACGCCGACGCTCCCAGCAGGGAGGCCTTGAGGAAACGCCTGCGCTCGGTCATCCGCTTTCTCCGGTCGAAAAAAAACCCCGCACAGGGTGCGGGGTCGGCGTGTTTGTGCGCAAGCCTGACTGATGGGTCAGGCGGCGGGCTCGACGGCCGAGGCCTGGGCGCCCTTGGGGCCCTGGGTGATCTCGAACTGCACGCGCTGGCCTTCCTGCAGGCTGCGGAAGCCCTTGGCGTTGATGGCCGAAAAATGGACGAACACGTCATCCCCACCATCCTCGGGCGCGATGAAACCGAAACCCTTGGCGTCGTTGAACCATTTGACCGTACCGAAACTCATTGCGTCGACCTCTGCAAACTAGGGGCTGGAAGCACCAGATCTGTGCGCTGAACCGCCGTATCCTTCGGCTCGCCGCCTTGGTGCGGGCAAAAGTATCGGTGCGTTCGGGTACCGAGTGCAACCGGACGTCTGGCCGTCCATATGTGAACGCGGCAATCAGGATTGCAACAGCGTTGCCAGCAGGCCGGGCACCTCGGCGGTGGCCGCCGCCAGATGGGCAAAGATCTCCTCGATGCTGATCTCCGCCTCGTCGCCGCAGCCGGCGGCAAAGTTGGCCACCAGCGCCAGGCAGGCGTAGTCCAGCGACAGCTCGCGCGCCAGCGCCGCCTCGGGCATGCCGGTCATGCCCACCAGGTCGCAGCCGTCGCGCTTCATGCGGGCGATCTCCGCGCGCGTCTCCAGCCGCGGCCCCTGCGTGGCGCCATAGCAGCCGCCGTCGATCACCGCCAGGCCGCGCCCGCGTGCTGCCGCCAGCAGTGCCTGGCGCAGCGACTCGGTGTACGGCTCGCTGAAGTCGATGTGTTTCACCTCGGCGCCGTCCACGTCGCAGTAGCTGGTGGCACGGCCGTGGGTGTAGTCGATGATCTGGTCGGGCACCACGATGGCGCGCGGCCCCATGTCGGCACGGATGCCGCCCACCGCATTGATGCCCACGACCCGCCGCGCGCCCAGGCTGTGTAGCGCCCACAGGTTGGCGCGGTAGTTGACGCGATGCGGCGGCAGGCTGTGGCTTTCGCCATGGCGCGCGAGAAACGCCACGCGCCGCCCCACGAAGTCACCCACCAGCACCTCGCCGGATGCATGGCCGTAGGGCGTGTCCACGGCGTGGCGCTGCACGTTTTCCAGGCCGGAAAACTGGTAGAGCCCGCTGCCGCCGATCACGGCAAGGTCGATGGTGGGCTGGTCGGCGTGGGGCATGGCGGTATCCGTGGTGGTTGAGTTGTGCCCTCCTCCTGCTTCGCAGGGGAGGGTTGGGGAGGGGTGGCTTTTGAAAAGCTTTACCCCCTCCCAACCTCCCCCTGCAAGCAGGGGGAGGAAAGATCAGGACGAATCCCCTGCAAGCAGGGGCGGAGCAGATCAGGACGACCGCCCCTGCAGGCAGCGGGAGGAACAGAAAGGTGCGGCTTCCTCCACTGGCCGGTCATGGCAAAAGTGGATGGCGTCGCCGCCATCCGCCCACGCCTCAATCATGCAGCGCGTAGATGCCAGGCAGGTTGCGGCCTTGTTCGTGGTAGTCCATGCCGTAGCCGAAGACGTAGCGGTCGGGCAGCATGACGCCGTTGAAATCGGCGGCGATGCCGTCCACCAGGCGGTCGTGCTGCTTGGTGCTCAAGGTGGCGACAAGCACCTTGCGCGCGCCACGGGCGTAGCAGTCCTCACGCACGGCCTTGAGCGTGTGGCCCTCGTCGAGGATGTCGTCCACCAGCAGCACCACGCGGTCCTTCAGCGGCACCTGCGGCTCGCGCAGCCAGTGCAGCTCGCTGCCGGCGGTGGCGCCGCGGTAGCGGGTGGCGTGCACGTAGTCCAGCTCCAGGTCGGTGCGGATGGCCAGCGCCAGTTGACCGGCAAAGACCAGCGCGCCGTTCATCACGGTGAGAAACACCGGCCGCTCGCCGTCCAGCGCCACGTCGATGCGGCGCCCCATGTCGGCAATGACGCTTTCCAGCGCGGTGCGGTCGTACAGCAGCTCGGCGTTGGCCAGCGCGGCCGTGAGTGACGGGATGGGGTTCATGCGTTGTCTCCACCGTGCAGGGCCGTGATGCGCGCCACGAAGCGGTCGCGCTGCGGGTTGTCGAGCAGGCCGGCCCACTCGGCGCCAATGGCGCCGCGCAAGGCGGCGAGCGGGGCGCGATCGGCGGTGTGGCCAGGCGCGGCGCGGACGGCGGCGATGGCCTCCTCCACCACCTCGGGAAAGCACGCCAGCACCAGGTCGCAGCCGGCCGCCAGGTGCGCGAGCACGCGGCCGCCGACGGAACCGGCCACGCCGGCGGCGGCCATGCTGATGTCGTCGCTGACCACGATGCCGGCAAAGCCCAGCTCGCCGCGCAACACCTGTCCGATCCACACCGGCGAGTAGCCGGCCGGCCGCTCGTCCACGGCCGGATAGGTCACGTGCGCCATCATCACCGCTTCCACGCGCGCGTCGATGCATTCGGCAAACGGCAGCAGGTCGTCGCGGCGGATCTCGGCCAGCGCTCGCGGGTCCACCGCCGCCGCCTTGTGCGTGTCGGCGGACACCGAGCCGTGCCCGGGAAAATGCTTGATGACGGCGGCCATGCCGGCCAGGTGCATGCCGCGCACGTAGGCCTGCGCGAGCTCGGCGGTGATTGCCGCGTCGGCGTGAAACGCGCGCGGCCCGATCGCCGCGCTGCCGCGCGCCAGGTCCACCACCGGCGCAAAGCTGAAATCCACGCCGCTGGCGCGCAGCTCGCTGGCCATCACCCAGGCGTGCTCCTCGGCCAGGCGCACGGCCTCGTGCGGGTCACCGGCATAGCGTGCGCCGATGGCCGCCAGCGGCGGCAGGCGGGTAAAGCCGTCGCGGAAACGCTGTACCGGCCCGCCCTCCTGGTCGACCGCGATCAGCAGATCATCGCCGCCCGCCTCGCGCAGGCTTTCGCACAGCGCGCAAAGCTGGTCGCGCGAGGCGAAGTTGCGCGAAAACAGCAGCACGCCGGCCACTTCCGGCTGGGTCAGCCAGCGCTTCTCGTGTTCGGCCAGCGCCGTGCCGGCCATGCCGATCATCAGCATGGGGCGTCCTCGGCGGCGCGTTGTGCCGGCGACCAGTCACGGTACGGCCGCGCCATCAGGTTGACGTTGTAGTAGCGCGCCAGCGCGCTCACCTCGCGGCCCAGCCAGGCCGGCCGGGGAAACGGCGCATCCACCGCCGGCAGCTCCACCTCGGCCACCACCAGCCCGGCGTTGTCGCCGAGAAACTCGTCGATCTCGAACGTGACGTGGTCCAACGGCAGGTAGTGGCGGATTTTCTGCAGCACGCCATCGCACAGCGTGGCCAGCATCGTTGCCGCGTCGTCGGGCGGGATGGGGTAATCGAACTCCGTCCGCGCGATGCCCTCGGTGGCCGCCTTGATGTTGAGCCAGGCCTGGCCGTTGGCCTCGCGCACCCGTACCGAGGCGCGCGCGTGACCGGCCTGCAGCGCCTGCACGCCCACCAGGTAGCCTTGCGACATCCGCTCGCTGCGCGTCACCGCACTGCGCCAGCTGTCGTCGCGCAGCAGGAATTTGCGTTCGATCTCGATACCCATGCGCCGGCTCAGTCGCGCTCGAACAAGGCGATGGACTCGACATGCGCGGTGTGCGGAAACATGTCCATCACGCCGGCCGACACCAGCTTGAAACCGTGCTGGTTGACCAGGATGCCGGCATCGCGCGCCAGCGACGCCGGGTGGCACGACACGTACACCACGCGGCGCGTGTCGCGGTGCGGCAGGTAGGCCAGCAGTTGGTCGGCGCCGGCGCGCGGCGGATCGAGCAGCAGCTTGTCCCACGGCGCGCGCGCCCAGTCGGCGTGGCGCTGGTCCTCGAACAGGTTGGCCACGTGGAACTGCGCGTTGGCGATGCCGTTGCGCGCGGCATTGCGCGCGGCGCGCTCGACCAAGGCATGCTCGCCCTCCACGCCCACCACCTCGGCCACGCGGCGGGCAATAGGTAAGGTGAAATTGCCCAGGCCACAGAACAGGTCGAGCACGCGGTCGGTGGGCTGCGGGTCCAGCAGCGCCAGCGCGTGCGCCACCATGCGCTGGTTCATGCCGGCGTTGACCTGCACGAAATCCAGCGGCTCGAACTCCAGCTCCACGTCGTCGAAACGCGCGTCGTCACTGGCAATGCGAAACGCCAGCCTGGGCTGCGCCGGCCACAGCGGATGCACGCTGGAGTGGTTGCCCGGCTGCAGGTAGATGGCAAAGTTGTGCGCCTGGCCAAACGCGGTCAGCGCGGCCAGGTCGGCCTCGCCCAGCGGGCGCAGGTGGCGAAACACCAGCGCCATGGTGTCGTCGCCGCCGGCAAACTCGATCTGTGCGATGGCGTCGGTGGCGTCCAGGCTGTCGATCAGCTCGGCCAGCAGGCCCACCTTGGGCCCCAGCGAAGGATGCAGCACCTCGCACTGCTGCACGTCGGCGACGAAGCGCGGGTTGGACTCCTCGCGAAAGCCGACCAGCACGCGCCCCTTCTTCACCACGTTGCGCACCGACAGGCGGCCCTTGCGCCGGTAGCCCCACGGCTCGCCGCTGAGCGGCGGCAGCCACTGGCCGGGCGCCACCTTGCCGATGCGCTCGAAGTTTTCCTCCAGCACACGCTGCTTGGTGGCGATCTGCGCGGCGGCATCCAGGTGCTGCAGCGCGCAGCCGCTGCATTGCGAGAAATGCCGGCAGCGCGGCTCCACGCGATGCGGCGAGGGCGTGATCACCTCCACCACCTCCGCCTCGTCGAAATGACGATGCCGCTTGCGCAGGCGCGCCTGCACCTGCTCGCCCAGCAAGGCGCCACTGACGAACACTGCCTTGCCATCGACGCGGGCAACGCCGCGTCCGTCATGGCTCAGGTCGGTGATGGTGGCTGCGAACGGTACGGCGGAAACGGTGTTGGATCGGGACATGGGCGAAACGCAATCATGGAGCCGCGAGGCTGGCCGCCGATTATCGCAGATCGATCCCAGGCCGGTGCGAGCGGCTTCCGCCGCGACGCTTTGGCGAATGCCTGATCCGGGCTCTCAACCGCAGAGCATCGCGACTGAAGTCGCTCCTGCAACACTCACTTTTTTTGCCAGGCGCCGCTGGCGTCCTGGTAGTACCAGCCGGCGTGGGCATGGCGCACCCAGCCCTTGGCGAAGGTGGCGCGGATCTGCGGCTCCCACTCGGGGTGGTTGTTGGCCTGGGCGATCTCGCGGTACAGCTCGGTGCGGTCGCGGTTTTCGTCGGCGACGGTGGCGTTGGCCTGGGCACGCTGGCTCAACGGCAGCTTGGCGGCGTCACGCACCACCACCAGGCCGTTGTTGGTGAAGCCCACGGCGCCACTGTCCAGCAGCGCGCCCAGCGGACCGGACACGCGCGAGCGCATGCGGCCGCGGATGGCCTCGGTGGTGGCGTTCTGGATGCGCAGGTTGGGCACGTCGGCGGCATGCGCGGCGGGAATCAGCAGATCCAGCAGCATGGCCGACGGCTGCGGATGGACGTCGCTGGCGGGCGGCTCCTTGGGCGGCGTCTCGGCCGGCGGCGCGGTGTCGTCCAGCACGTTGCCGATGAACTGGTCGGCCGCCTTTTGCGCGGCGGCCTCGGGGAAATACACGTTGATCGTGACGCAACCGACCAGCGCCACCGCGAGCGTGGTGAGGATCAGGTAGACGAGCTTGCGCATGCGGCGACTCCAGCGGGGTGGGAGGGGCGGATCAGCGGATTTCCGGCGCGTTGCCCGCGATGGCTTCGTGCAGACGGCGCACCAGGGTGGGCCAGTCCACCTCGGCCTGGTGGCCGACCACCTGCAATCGCGGCAAGCCGCTGCCTTCGACGATAGTGTAGCCGCCATCGGTGGGGTCCAACCCGCCCATGTGGCAGACCGAACCTTGCAGCGTGCAATCCAGGCCGATGCGCTTGTAGCCGAAGGTCTTGAACAGTTTCAGCACCGCGCCCTGCAGGCCCGCGCCAATGCCGCCACCGCCGACCGAGGTGAGGTTGTTGACCGCGCGCTGGCTGATGCGCCCGCCCGCGTCCGCGCGCAGGCGCGCCTGGAACGCCACCGGCTTCCAGGCGACCAGGCGCAGGCCGTCGATGCTGCCGTCGAGCGGGCCGGTGATGCTGCCGAAGTCGAACACGCTGGTGATCGCGCCCAGGTCGAGCTGGCGCAAGCCGATGTCGGCGGCCAGCACCGGGCTGGCGCCGAACGGCTGCTGCAGCGACAGCTGGGTGATGTCCACGAAACCGCCGAACACGTTGGCCGACAGTCCGCCGGCCAGCTCGATGCGGTCATCCACCCAGGCCAGCGACGGTATCGCGCCACCCAGCGTGCCGGGAAACTGCGGCCAACCCATGGCGCGGCTGAACTCGGCCATGTCCACGCCGGACACCGCCAGCGCGGTGGACAGGCGCCTGCCCTTGGCGGCGGCCGGTCGCCAGTCCAGCGCACCCAGGCGCAACCGGCCTTGCAGCAGGGGCACGTCCATCGGTTGCTGCAGCGCCAGCACGCCGCCACGGCTTTGCCAGTGCGATGACGCCGCGCCCACCGGCAGGCGATAAAACTGCAGGCCACTCCATTGCAACGCGGTGGCCGGCCGCTCGCCGGCCAGCGACCAGTCCAGCCCGCCGCGCAGGCCGCTGACGGCGAGCCGGCCATCGGCCTCGGCCAGGTCCAGCCCGTCGGTGGAAAACGCAAACGCGTGCAGCCCGTCCGCGCGCAGGTCGATGCTGCCGTTCAATGCCCCCTGCAAGGCCACGTCGCGCAAGCCCAGCGTGGCCAGCCAGGCCTGGCCGTAGCGCTGGTAGGCGGCGGGAAAAACCGCACGCACGCGGTCCAGCCGCAGTTGCGTCAGCGCGCCCTTTGCATCAAAGGCCAGCGCGCCGTCCAGTTGCAACGCATCGGCGTCGCCCAGGTGCAGGTGATCGAGCGCGAACGCACCGCCCCGCGCGCTGGCGTTGACGCCCACCTGCACCGCGTGATCGGGCAGGTTGGCGTAGATCGATCCGAGCAGCAGCTCGCCGCCACGCAGGCTGGCGTCCACGTCGACATGCGCGGTGGCGCCCGTGGTGTCCACGCCAAAGCGCCCGCTGCCGCCCAGGCCCTGCCCCGCCAACGTGCCGGTGGGCGTGTCGAAACCCACGTCGGCCAGGGCAAACTGGCCCGAGGTCTGGATGCCGCTGTCGCGCACGTCCAGCGCCAGCTCCGCATCCAGCTTGCCGCCGGTGGGGCGACCGGACCATACCGTGCCCAGCAACCCCTGCAGCCACGCGGCGGGAAACTGGGTGAGCCGGATCTGCGCGTGGCTGGGCTGGTCCAACGGCAGCGCGGCACTGGCCAGCGACTTGCCCTGCACGATGTCCACTTGCAGCGTGTTGGCCGACTCACTGGCCACCAGGTGCACCGTGGCGTCGCGCAGGGCGCCACCCGGCGCGCCACGCAACTGCACCTGGCCGTCGGCCGTCCAGCGCTGGCGCGCGTCGCGCTGCAGGTCCGCATCCAGCATCAGGCCCACCTTGCGCCAGCCCATCGCCGCCACGTCCGCCTGCTTGGCCTGCAGTTGCACGTGGATGCCGCCTTCGGCGCGATCGGCCAGCCGCACCGTCACACCGGACAGCTGCACGCCCGGCACGCCGACGCTGCGCGCACTGAGCGCCACGTCGGCCCACGCCGGAGCGGCCCGTCCGGACAGCAGCAGGCAAATGCCCAGCAAAAGGTGGCTTGATGAAAAGCGCATGCCAAGCCATTCTGCCAAAGTCGGGGGCACGGAAGAAAACCGCCGCCGGGCGACCGGCCCGCGCCTGGCCGCCCGGGAATCAAGCGCTTGCGTGCCCGACCCTGTCCACGACCTGCCCCGCCGCTGAACGAGAAGGATTTCGTCATGCCCGACCTGCCACGACGCCACGCCGGTATCGACGTGCTGGTCGCCGACGACGACGCGGCCAGCCGCCGCTTTCTGGCCGACGGCCTGACCGGCCTCGGCGCGCGCGTCACGCTGTGCGACAACGGCCTCGCCGCGCTGGACCGGGCGCGCGAAAACACGTTTGCCCTGCTCCTGCTCGATTGCCGCATGCCGGGCGCCGGCGCGCAGCAGATCATCTCGGCGCTGCGCATGGACGAGACGGCCGGCTCGCACCACGCCATCGCCGTGGCCAGCAGTGCGGACATGGCGGCCGACCAGCACGCGGCGCTGCTGGCGGCCGGCTTCAGCGACATCCTGCTCAAGCCCTGCCAGATCGCCGACCTGCTGCGCGTGCTGGCCCTGCTGCCCGACCCGCGCGGCCTGCTGCTGGACGACCCGGCCGCGCTGGCGGCCAGCGGCGACATGACCACCATGCGCGCGCTGCGCGGCCTGCTGCGCGAGGAACTGGAAAGTTTCCGCCCCACCCTGGACAACATCGACGCCGACCGCGAGGCCTTTGCCGAGCGCCTGCACCGGTTGCGCTCGTCGTGCGGGTTCTGCGGCGCGGCGGCGCTGGCCGCCGAGACGGTGGCGCTGCAGCGCCAGCTGGCCAGCCCTCCCGCCGCGCGCGCGCCGTTCGTGCAGCGCTTTGGCCGGGTGCTGGCATCCACGCTGCAGGCGCTGGACGACTGAGCCGTCGATCAACGCGCCGACATCGCCCCGGCCAGCACGCGCCACGCCCGCAATTCGCCACCACCGAGGTGAAAACGGATCACCTCGCGCATCATGCCGCGCAAGGCCTTGAGGCCGGCGGCGTCGGGTTGGCGATCGTGCGCCAGCGCCAGCAACGCCTCGCCGCGCAGCGCGTGCGTCCATCCGGACGGACAGGCCACGGCGCCCTGCTCCGCGTGATAGGCGTAGCAGGCCTGCGGATCAATCGCCTCGCCCGTTTCCGCCTCGTGCTCCAGCTGCAAGGCATAGCCGATGGCCGCCAGCAGGTCGCGCTCAAACCGGCGCAGCGTCCACGCCAGCGGCTCGCCATCGCCCAACCGCCGCAAGGCCAGCGCGTAGGCATCGAACAGGTTGGGCGACGGGTCTTGCCGCTCGCTGAGGCGCACCACCAGCTCGTTGAGATAGAGCCCGGCCAGGCCGGCGTTGCCGGACAGGCGCGGCGACAGCCCCACCGACTCCACCCCGGTCAGCGTGGCCAGTTCGCCACGCAGCAGCAAATCCATCGCCAGCGGCTGGAACGGTTCGAGCTGCGCCCGACGCAGCCGCCCCTTCTCGCCGCGCACGCCCCGCGCCACCACGCCCAGGCGGCCGTGGTCACGCGTCAGGCACTCCAGCAACAGCGACGTCTCGCGGTAGGGCCGCGCATGCAGGACGTAGGCGGGTTGCTGTTCGAGGCGCATGACGGGAAAACCCAGGAGTGAGTGGAGAGGAGTGCGGAGTGAGAGAAAAGCCTCGCAAGAACCGCTTTTGCTCTCCCTCGTTTCTCACTCCTCTTCACTCACTCCCGGCCTCAATCCGTATATCCGAACTGCCGCAGCATGTTGTCGTCATCAACCCAGCCCTCGCGCACCTTCACCCACAGCTTCAGGAATACCTTGCGCTCGAACAGGCGCTCCATGTGGCGGCGGGCGCTGCTGCCGATGGCCTTGAGCTGGGCGCCGCCGGCGCCGATGACGATGGCTTTCTGGCCGTCGCGCTCGACCCAGATGACAGCGTGGATCTCGGCCACGCCATCGGGGCGGTCGTTGAACTGCTCGATCTCCACCGTGGTGGCGTAGGGCAGCTCCTGGTCCAGGCGCAGCATCAGCTGCTCGCGCACCATCTCGGCGGCCAGGAAACGCTCGCTGCGGTCGGTGACCTCGTCCTCGCCGTACACCGGCGGCTGCACCGGCAGGCGCTTGAGGATCGCCTGCTCCAGCTCGCGCAGGCCCTGCTTTTTCAGCGCGCTGACGTAGTGGATCTCGTCGTAGCTGTGGCTGGCGGTCAGCTGGGCCACGAACGGCAGCATCGCGGTCTTGTCCTTGCTGAGGTCCACCTTGTTGATCGCCAGCAGGCGCGGCACGGAAAGCTCGGCCAGGGCGGCGTACAACGCCTCGTCCTCGTCGGTCCAGCGACCGGCCTCGATCAACTGCACCACCAGGTCGACGTCACTGATCGCCGAGCGCGCCGCGCGATTGAGGCTGCGGTTGATGGCGCGCTTGGCGCCGCGATGCAGGCCGGGCGTGTCCACGTACATGATCTGCCCGGCGTCCGTGGTGTTGATGCCCAGGATGCGGTGGCGGGTGGTTTGCGGGCGCGGGCTGACGATGGACAGGCGAAAGCCGATCAGCGCGTTGAGCAAGGTGGACTTGCCCACGTTGGGGCGCCCGGCCAGCGCCACCGTGCCGCAGCGGTAGTCGTCGTGCGGCAGCTCGCCGGCGGCGGGGTCCAGGGGGAGATTCATGGCAAAGACTCGGCAAAATGGACGGCAAGTGTAGTGCGATGCCGCCGGAAGGCGCCGTGCGTGGACGGCGGTGAACACGGGATCAGCCCCGGCGATGCTGCTCCTGCAGCTGGTTCAGCACGCTCTCGGCGGCATCCTGCTCGGCGGTACGGCGGTTGCTGCCGGTGGTGTCGGCCACCAGCGGAACGGGCTCGGACACCGTGCAGCGCACGTCGAACGTCTTGGCGTGATCCTCGCCGTGGCTGGCCACCAGCTCGTAGACCGGCAACGGCCAGCCGCCGGCCTGCAGCCACTCCTGCAGGCGCGTCTTGGCGTCCTTGGAGGAACGGCGCAGCGCGGCAATGCGCTCGCCGAACAACCCGCGCACGGTGCTGCGGCAGGCGTCGAAACCGCCATCGAGATACACGGCGGCCACCAGCGCCTCGAACGCGTCGGCGAGGATCGAGTCGCGGCGAAAGCCGCCGGTTTTCAGCTCGCCGGTGCCCAGCTTCAACGCATCGCCCAGCGACAGCTCGCGCGCCAGCACGGCCAATGCCTGGCCGCTGACCAGTTGCGCGCGCAGCCGCGACAGTTCGCCCTCGCTGGCCTTGGGATGCGCCTCGAACAGCATCTCGGCCACGATCGCGCCCAGCAACGCGTCACCCAGAAACTCCAGCCGCTCGTTGTTGGGCTTGCCCACGCTGCGGTGGGTAAGCGCCAGCTGGGCCAGCGCCGGATCGCGAAAACGGTAATCGAATGCCAAGGGATGCACTTGCCGGTTACTGGCCGGGGTTGCCCTGCAGCGGCACGGTCTTGTCGAAGTGCAGCAGGAAATCGATGTTGTACATGAACGGAACCACCTTGTCGTACGCCACCCGCAGGCGGGCACCGCCACCCTCGCGGTCGCGCTCCAGGGTGATGTCCGACGGCGTGATGGTGGCGTCGTCCACGTACTGGAAGCCCAGCTTGAAGATCAGGTCGCGGCGGATGTCGTTGAGCGATTTGCCGTCCACGCCGGCGGTGGAGATCTGCGTCATCGCCTTTTCCACGCCCATGTACTCGCTGTACGAGGGCGCCAGCCGCATGCCCATGTAGCCCAGAAAGCCCACCACGGCCAGAATGACCAGGAACCCGATCAGGGTGATGCCCGACTGCCTCGATTTCATAGTCCCCTCGCTATGCCGCCTGTGCGGCGTGGTCTGGTTGCGGATACGAGCCGGGCCGGTCCCCGCCGATCGCCCGTGCCGGCGGATTCTCTCACCATTGACCCGGCGAAATCCGCTGCATCCGTCAATGGATCACGGTGCCGATGCGCGAGACATCCACGCCGCCCGTGCCCCAGCCTTTCCAGCTCATCCAGATCAGGAACGCCTTGCCGGCCAGGTTCTTCTCCGGCAGGCAGCCCCACCAGCGGCTGTCCTCGCTGTTGTTGCGGTTGTCGCCCATCACCAGGTAGCAACCCTCGGGCACCTTCGACGGCACCTTGGCGTTGGGGATGGGGTTGGGAATGTTGTAGGCCGGCATGCGGGCAACCATGTGGTCCACGCCGCCCAGGTGCTCGGTCCACACGGTGGCGCCCATGTCCAGCATCAGCCGCTCCTCGCCGCGACGCGGATTGCCCTGGTAGGGGCCGATCTCGTCGGCGGCCACCGGCTTGCCGTTGATGAGCAGGTCGGCGCCGTGCACCTCGATGGTGTCGCCGGGCAGGCCGATCACGCGCTTGATCCAGTTCTGGCTGGGCACCTTGGCGTGCGGGTCGAGGCAGCTGGGATCGCCGCTGCGCACCAGCTGGCCGCTGCCGTCACCGCACAGGAAGCCGGGAAAACGGAACACCACCACATCGCCGCGCTTGGGCTCGCCCAGGTCCACGAACTTGTTGTTGAACGCCGGCAGGCGCAGGCCATAGGCAAACTTGTTGACCAGAATGAAGTCGCCCACGTCCAGCGTGGGCATCATCGAGCCGGACGGGATGCGAAACGGCTCGGCCACGAACGTGCGCAGCAGCAGCACCACCAGCACCACCGGAAACAGCGAACGCGCCCAGTCCACCGGCACCGGATCGGCGTATTCCTCGCCCGCCGCATCCAGCCGCGCCTTGCGCCGCTTGTACAGAAACAGCCGGTCGAGACCCCACACCACGCCAAACAGCACGGTAAGCGCAAGCAGGATCGCCGAAAAATCAAATTCCATGAGGGGCTCCTTGGAGAGCCGGGAATCGGGAATGGGGAACAGGGAATCGGGGCGGCAAGCCCGTGCGATTCCCGATTCCCGATTCTCCATTCCCGACCAAACTATTTATCCACCTTCAGCACGGCGAGGAAGGCTTCCTGCGGGATGTCCACCCGACCGACCTGCTTCATGCGTTTTTTGCCTTCTTTCTGCTTTTCCAGCAATTTCTTCTTGCGGCTGACGTCGCCGCCGTAGCACTTGGCCAGCACGTTCTTGCGCAACGCCTTGACGGTGGAGCGGGCGATGATCTGCGCGCCGATGGCGGCCTGGATGGCCACGTCGAACTGCTGGCGGGGGATCAGGTCCTTCATGCGCTCCACCAGCTCGCGGCCGCGCCGGTCGGCCTGGCTGCGATGCAGGATCAGGCTCAGCGCGTCCACGCGATCGCCATTGATCAGCACGTCGGTGCGCACGAACGGGCCGGCCTCGAAACGCTCGAACTGGTAGTCCATCGAGGCGTAGCCGCGCGAGACGGATTTGAGGCGGTCGAAGAAATCCAGCACCACCTCGGCCAGCGGCAGCTCGTAGCTGATCTGCACCTGGGTGGCCAGGTACTGGATCGAGCGCTGCACGCCGCGCTTCTCCTCGCACAGCTTGATGATGTTGCCGATGTAGTCCTCGGGCGTGAGGATGTTGGCCACGATGATCGGCTCACGGATCTCCTGCACCAGGCTGCCATTGGGCAGCTTGGCCGGGTTGTCCAGCGACATCACGCTGCCGTCGCTCTTGAGCACCTCGTACACCACGGTCGGGGCGGTGGTGATCAGGTCAAGGTCGTACTCGCGCTCCAGCCGCTCCTGCACGATCTCCATGTGCAGCATGCCGAGGAAGCCGCAGCGGAAACCGAAGCCCATCGCCTCGGACGATTCCGGCTCGAAGAACAGCGCCGCGTCGTTCAGGCGCAGCTTGTCCAGCGCCTCGCGCAGCGCCGGGTAGTCGTCGGAGGACACCGGAAACAGGCCGGCGAACACGCGCGGCTGCATCTGCTGGAAGCCCGGCAGCGCATGCTCGGCGGGCTTGCCGGCATGGGTCAGCGTGTCGCCCACCGGCGCGCCGTGCACGTCCTTGATGGAGGCGTTGATCCAGCCCACTTCGCCGGCACCCAGGCGGTCGAGCTTCTTGCGCTTGGGCGTGAACACGCCCACCTCGCCCACCTCGTGGGTGCGGCCGGTGGACATCACCAGCAGCTTGTCGCCGGGCTTGATCTCGCCCTGCATCACGCGCACCAGCGACACCACGCCCAGGTAGTTGTCGAACCACGAGTCGATGATCAGCGCCTGCAGGCGGTCGGTGTCGCCCGGCTTGGGCGGCGGGATGCGGGCGATGATCGCCTCCAGCACCTCGGTCACGTTGAGGCCGGTCTTGGCGCTCACCGCCACCGCGTCGGTGGCGTCGATGCCGATGACGGCCTCGATCTCGCCCTTGACCTTTTCCACGTCGGCGGTGGGCAGGTCGATCTTGTTGAGGACCGGGATCACCTCCAGCCCCTGCTCCACCGCAGTGTAGCAGTTGGCCACCGACTGCGCCTCCACGCCCTGCGCGGCATCGACCACCAGCAGCGCGCCCTCGCAGGCGGCCAGCGAGCGGCTCACCTCGTAGGAAAAATCCACGTGGCCGGGCGTGTCGATGAAGTTGAGCTGGTAGGTCTTGCCGTCGCGTGCGGTGTACGGCAGCGATACCGACTGCGCCTTGATGGTGATGCCGCGCTCGCGCTCGATCGGATTGTTGTCGAGCACCTGCGCCTCCATCTCGCGCTCGGTCAGGCCGCCGCACAGGTGGATGATGCGATCGGCGAGCGTGGATTTGCCGTGATCGATGTGCGCGATGATGGAGAAGTTGCGGATCAATTCCATGGAGCGATGCTGGCCTGCCGAACGGGGTTTGCCGCCTTGCGCCTGCGCGGGCGGCGCGGCACCGGAATGGTGGCGCGAACCCCGCATTATCGCATGGAACCGGCCGGTGCCATCCCCGCAAAACGCGACGGGCGCCACCCGGCCGGATGGCGCCCGCGCTGGCACATGAGGCGTGCGACGGTTATTTCCCGGCCGGCACGGTCAGGCCCACGAAGTTGCTCTGCTCGCCACGGCGCACCAGCAGCAGCACCGTGCTGCCGGCCTTCACGTCCTTGGTGGCCTCGCGGAAATCGGCGACGCTGCCGACCCGCTTCTGGTTGACCATCAGGATCACGTCGCCGGCACGCAGGCCCGCCTGCCCGGCCACCGGACCGGTGATGTCGCTCACCACCACGCCCTGCCCGGCTTTCAGGCCCAGTTGCGTGCGGGTGTCGTTGTCCATCGACTCCACCGTCAGGCCCAGCGCCGCCGAGCCGGTGCGCGAGGGCGCGCTGCCGGCAACCGCCGAGCCCACCGCGTTGCCGTCACGCTCGGCCTCGCTGATGGTGACCTTGAGCGACTGCTTCTTGCCGTCGCGCAAAATTTCCATCGGCACCGTGCTGCCCGGCTTGGTCATGCCCACCAGCGGCGGCAGGTCGGCGGCCTGCTGCAACGGCTGGCCGTTGTACGAGAGGATCACGTCGCCCGGCTGCACGCCGGCCTTGTCCGCGCCGCTGCCGGGCGAAACGCCGGCCACCGCCGCGCCAACGCCGTTGTCCAGCTTGAACGCCTTGACCATGTCGTCGTCCACCGGCTGCACGGTGACGCCCAGCATGCCGCGCGACACGTAGCCCTTGGTCTTGATCTGCTGCACGGCGTTCATCGCCACGTCGATGGGGATGGAGAACGCCACGCCCAGGTAATCGCCGGTGTTGGAATAGATCTGCGAGTTGACGCCCACCACCTTGCCGTCCAGGTCGAACAGCGGGCCGCCGGAGTTGCCCCGGTTGATCGGCACGTCGGTCTGGATGAACGAGGTGTACGGCTGGTCGCGCTGGCCCAGGTTGCGGCCCACCGCGCTGACGATGCCCTGCGTCACGGTGTAGTCGAAGCCGAACGGCGAGCCGATCGCCAGCACCCACTGGCCCGGCTTGAGGCTGCGCGAATCGCCGATGGCGACAGCCGGCAGCGTGCCGCCGGCATCCACCTTGAGCAACGCGATGTCATAGGTGGGATCGGTGCCCACCACCTTGGCCGTCAGCGTGCGGCGATCCTGCAGGCGCACCACCACCTTGTCGGCATCCTCCACCACGTGGTTGTTGGTGAGGATGTAGCCGTCGCCGGAGATGATGAAGCCCGAGCCCAGCGAGGTGTGCTGCTGTTGCTGCGGCGACGGCATCATCGGCATGCCGAAGAAGCGGCGAAACAGTTCCGCCTGCGGGTCGTCGGCCTGGCCCGGGCCGGCCATGCCGCGCGGGCCATTGTCGCGCCCGCCGGTGTACTTGGCCTCCACGTGCACCACGGCCGGCGCGTTCTTCTGCACGATGCCGGTGAAGTCCGGCAGGCCGGCGGCCTGCGCCAGGGACAGCGGGGCAAAGCCCGCCAGCGCGCACCACGCGACGATGCGCAAGATGGATCTATTCATGAGTCCTCCTTGGGTGAAGGGAAAAGCCATGGCGCGCCGGGGGGCGAACGCGCCCGCGCACGTGGCGCGCGTCAGCGGGGGGCGCGGTCTCCCGCGCCAACACGGGGTCTAGCGGGCGAACGCGGGGTTGGGCGTTGTCGCACGCTGCTGCTGGGGATCGAGCAGCAGCAGGTAGCTGCCGTCGTGGTTGTCCAGCGTGCGGTAGCGATGCATGGGCACGCCGTCGCGGGCATAGGGCATCAGCCGCGACACGCCACCCAGCGTGGCCGACGCGCGCTGGCTGTACAGCTCGGCGGAGTTGCCGCTGAGCCACGGCGGCACCGTGGCAGGCACCGACGACGGTTGCGTCACCGGCTCCGGCACGGCCGTCTCGTCCGACTGCACGGCCACCGCCTCGGTGCGCGCGGTTTCACCGGCCGGCTGCACCAGCAACAGCGCCGCCACCGCCACGCTGGCGGCAATGGCGCCACCGGCCGACCAGCGCAGCCAATGGCGCGACGAGGGCGACGCCGGCGTCGCGACCGGGGCAGTCTCCTGTTCGATCGCTGCCATGACCCGGGCGGCAAAGCCGGCCGATGCCAGCGGCGGCAACTGTCGGCGCACGCCGTCGCGGGCTACGTGGTAGCGCGTCCACGCCTGCTGCAGGCCGGCGTCGTGGTCGAGCCGTCGCAGCAGAAAGCGCAGCTCCTGCGTCGACAGCTCGCCGTCGATGCCGGCGGAAAGATGCTCGCGTGCGTCCGGGTTGTTCATGCCTGCCTGGTTCATGTCTGGTCCTCGCGGTCCGACAACAGGGGCCGCAGTTTTTCGTCGATCGCCTCACGCGCCCGGAAAATGCGCGACCGCACGGTGCCGATGGGACAACCCATCGCCTCGGCGATCTCGTCGTAGCTGAGGCCGTCCACTTCACGCAGGGTGATGGCGGTGCGCAGCTCCTCGGGCAGGGCTTGGACAGTGGAGAACACCGATTGTTCAATCTCGTGGCGCATCAGTTCGCGCTCGGGCGTGGCGTTGTCGTGCATGCGCTGGGCGCCGGCCACGAACACGGCGTCCTCCGCGTCGATGTCGTCGGTGGGCGGTCGCCGGCCGGCGGCCACCAGGTGGTTCTTGGCGGTGTTGACCGCGATCTTGTACAGCCAGGTGTAGAACGCGCTGTCGCCGCGAAACGAGCCGATGGCGCGCCAGGCGCGAATGAACGCCTCCTGCGCGATGTCCTCGCACTCGGCATGGCTGCGCACGTAGCGCGACACCAGCCCGATCAGCTTGTGCTGGTACTTGCGCACCAGCAGGTCGAAGGCGGCCTTGTCCCCCTTCTGGACGCGTTCCACCAGGGCCCGGTCCAGCTCGTTTTCGCCCATGCGGGCTGTATCCATGATCAATGCCGTCATCCGCTGCAATTGCCTGTGGAGCCCCGACGCGCAGCTCAGACCGGCGTCGGGCGCGCAAGTTCAGCCTGCGCCGCCGGCAGTGTAATGTCGCGCCCGGTCGCGGTTGTGGAAAAAACGTTGCCCGCGCTGACGGGCGGCGACGCTTCAGGCCGCCTCGCTGGCGTGCGCGCTGAGCAGGCGCTGGCGCTCGGCCAGCAGGTTGTCGAAGCTCACCGCCGAGGCGGGGCGGCAAAACAGGTAGCCCTGCAGCTCGTCGCAGTGGTGGGCGCGCAGAAATTGCAGGTGCTGCTCGATCTCCACGCCCTCGGCCACCACGGCACGCTTGAGCCGATGCGCCATCTCGATGGTGGCGCGCACGATGGCCTCGTCGTCGGGGTCGACACCGATGTTGCGCACGAAGCTCTGGTCGATCTTGATGCGGTCGGCGGGCAGCCGGCGCAGGTAGTCGAGCGAGGCCGCGCCGGTGCCGAAATCGTCGATGGCGATGTGGCAGCCCAGCTCGTGCAGCCCGTGCAGGTTGTCCACCAGGTTGGGCGCCTCCTTGATGCTGATGCTCTCGGTGATCTCCAGCTCCAGCAGGTCGGGGTCCAGGCCGGTATCCAGCAGCACCTGGGCCACGGTGCCCAGCAGGCGCGGCTCCATCAGCTGCACGGCCGAAAGGTTGACGCCCAGGCGCAGGCGCAGGCCGTAGCGCTCCTGCCACTCCTGCGCCTGGCGGCAGGCGGTGCGCATCACCCACTCGCCGATGGAGACGATCAGGCCGGTTTCCTCGGCCAGCGGAATGAACACGGCGGGGCTGATCGAGCCCAGCTCCGGATGCTCCCAGCGCAGCAGCGCCTCCATGCCCACGATGTCCTCGGTCTCGGTGTCCACCTGCGGTTGGTACACCACGCGCAGCTCGCCATTGCCCTCGGCATGGCGCAGGCGCGTCTTCAGCGCCATGCCGTGCTCCTGCGCGTACTCGGGGCTGATCTCGTAGACCTGGAAATTGTTGCGGCCCAGGTGCTTGGCCGCGTACATCGCCTCGTCGGCGTGCTTGAGCAAGGTGTCGGCGTCGCTGGCGTCGTCGGGGAAAAAGCTGATGCCCATCGACACGGTGACCTGCAGCTCGGTGCCGTCCTCCAGGTACAGCGGCGTCTCCATCATCTGCACGATCTTCTCGGCCACGCGCAGTACGTCGTCGTTCTTGACGATGTGGCGCAGCACCACGGTGAACTCGTCGCCCGCGTAGCGCGCCACGGTGTCCGAGGCTCGCACGCTGCCGCACAAGCGGCGCGATACCGAACGCAGCACGGTATCGCCGGCGGCGTGGCCGTGGTTGTCGTTGATCGCCTTGAAACGGTCCAGGTCCACGAACAGCACGGCAAAGCACTCGCCGTTGCGCACCGCCTCGCGGATGATGGTTTCCAGCCGGTCGTTGAACAGCAACCGGTTGGGCAGGCCGGTGAGCGCGTCGAGCAGGCCCTCGCTGCGACCCTGCTCGCGGGTGCGGCCCAGCTCCTGCATCTGCGCGAAACGCGCCGCCGCGCAATGCAGCACCGGCTCCACGATGGCGGTGGCGCCAAAGCCGCGCCGGCTGCCGGCCAGCATGGCGCCCAGCACGGTGTGGCGCTCGTCGTACAGCGGCAGGCCGGCGAAATCGGACAGGTCGAGCAGTTGCAGCAGCGGATCGTTGGCGCCCTGCACGCTCGCATCCTGCCGATACAGCAGCGACTTGCCGGCCAGCACCTGGCCCAGCGAGGTCTGCGACGCGGCCGGCGGCCAGCTCGGCTCCGGGCCGTTCCACAATTGCAGTTGCTGCACCGGCAAGCCGCCGTTGTCCGCCGACCATACGGCCAGGTAGTCCAGCCCCAGCTCGTCGAACAGCAGTCGCGCCGCCGCCGCCTGCGCATCCACGCCGCTGGCGGAGGCGAACATGCGCGACAGCAACGACAGCGCAGCCTCGGCGCGCAGGTCGGCGCGATCGCTGCGAAACATCAGCGCCAGCGCATCACGGCCACCGCGACGGATCACCCGCGCGCTGGCCTGGCCGGTGTCGCTGCCCTCGGCCGAACGCCGCTGGCAGGGATACCAGCGCCGGTCGGCCTCGGTCAGCACCTGCTCGGTGGCCACGCCCTCGAAGGTGAGCATGTTGGCCAGCGGCACGCCGATCCACTGGCTGGCGCGCAAGCGGCTGTGCCGCACCACGGCGGGGCTGACTTCCAGCAGCAAGCGTGCGGGCGACAAGTCGGTCACCAGCCATTCGCTGTCGTCCTCCTGGAAGGCGCGGTGATCGCCCGAGGGCTCGGCGGCCGGCGCGGCGACCGGCAGCGGGCGGTCGGCCCGCGCCGCCGCCTGGTGCCAGCGCGGCACCAGCTCGGCGCCGATGCGCGAGGCGTGCAGCCAGTCGATGGTGCCTGGCGGCCATTGCGCTGGCAGCAGCGGCGCGTCGTCCACCGTCACCACCATCAGCGGCACTTCCCGCCCGGCGGGCAACTGGCGCAGTTGCTGGCAGCACAGCGTGCCCTGCCCGGCCTCGCCGTCAAACACCACCACCATCAACTGCAAGGCGGAGCGGCCTTCGAGCAGGATGGCCGCGTGGGTGGCATCGCGCGCACTGAACACCGGTGCGTGGCCGGCCTGGTCGAGCGCGTCGAATACCTGGCGGCGCAATTCGCGCCGCGCCGCCACCACCAGGATGCCCGCCGTCATGCGCGGCGCCTCATGTGAGCCAGCGACCATCGCGCAGGCGCAGGCGGCGCGGCTGGCTGTCCTCGCTGCGCACGTGCACCGCCAGCTCGCCCAGGTGCTCGGCCAGCGCCGGAGGCGCGTTCACCAGCACCACGCGGCGCAGGTGGCCTTGCGGCAGGCGCGCCAACTGGCGCAGCAAGGTGTCATCCATGGCCGACAGCGGCAGCTCCAGGCCCACCAGCACGTACACGCCGAAATGCAGGCTCTGCTGCATGAAGCGCAGCGCGTTGCCGAGACGCTGGCAGTCGGGCACGCGCACGTGGGCGTCGCGCAGGCTGCTGAGCCCGGTATCCGGCTGCCACAGGTAGACCGCCTGGCCGCTGTGCCGCGCCAGGGCGCGAAACTGCTCCAACAGCGCGGGCCAATCCTCGCTCTGCAGCAGCACCAGGCCGGACGGCGCGCCGAGAATCTGCTCGAACACCTCGGTGCCGCTTTGCAGCGGTGCGGTATCCATGGCCAGCATCATCGTGCGCACATCATGTCTTGCCCCATACGGCGATTGCGTGGCGCGGCGGGCCGCGTCCGTCCGCCAGTCTAGCCCGACGCCCGCGCCCAGAAAACGCACCACGACACAGCCGGCGAACATGGTCGCGGCATGCCGAAAAATTAACGTTCGCGAACGTCGGCGCGTGCCTGCCGGCGAGTCTCGCATTCATCGCGGGGGGACGGTAAGGTTTGAAGCCCCCAAGCCATGCCGGCCCATCCCATGTTCGAAGGATTGCGCTTCAACCACTGGAAAACCAGCGAGGACGACGGCGGCATCGTCACCCTTGCGCTTGATCGCGCCGACAGCAGCGTCAACGCGATCTGCGGCGCCGTGCTGGACGAGCTGGGGCAGATCGTGGAGCGCCTGGCGATCGAGAACCCGGCCGGCGTGATCATCCACTCGGCCAAGCCCGCCGGCTTTGCCGTCGGTGCCGACATCCACGAGTTCAAGGATTACGCGCGCCACGGCACCGTGCTGGAAAACATCGAGAACGGCCAGCGCGTCTACGAGGCGCTGGCGCGCCTGCCCTGCCCCACCGTGGCCGCCGTGCATGGCGCGTGCATGGGCGGCGGCACCGAGCTGATCCTGGCATGCCGCCAGCGCGTGGCGGTGGACGATGAAAAGACCCGCATCGCGCTGCCGGAGGTGATGCTCGGCATCCATCCGGGCTGGGGCGGCACCGCGCGCCTGCCGCGCCTGATCGGCGCCACCGACGCCTTGCCGTTGATGCTCACCGGCAAGTCGCTGTCGGCCCGGCGCGCGCTGACCCTGGGCGTGGTTGACCGGCTGGCTCCCGCCAGCGAGCTGCTGGCCGAGGCACGCCACCTGCTGCGCCGCCGCGCCACGCGCCCGCTGGCGCGGCGCGCCAAAGCCTGGGCCAGCAACCTGTGGCCGGTGCGCCAGGTGCTGGCGCCGATGGTGGTCAAGCAGACCGCCGCCAAGGTACGCAAGGAGCACTACCCCGCACCGTTCGCCCTCATCGAGGTGTGGAGGCGCGGCGGCGCGGACATCCGCCAGCGCCTGAAACTGGAGGCGCACTCGGTGGCCAAGCTGGCCACCACGCCCAGCGCGCAAAACCTCATCCGGCTGTTTTTCCTGCGCGAGCGGCTGAAGAACCAGGGCGCCGGCGTTGCGCACGGCATCGAGCGCGTGCACGTGGTGGGCGCCGGCGTGATGGGCGGCGACATCGCCGCGTGGGCCGCGCTGCGCGGTTTCCAGGTGACGCTGCAGGATCGCGAGATGACCTACGTGCAGCCGGCGCTGGATCGCGCCCGCGCGCTGTATGAGAAAAAACTCAAGTCGCCCGACAAGGCCAACGAAGCCATGCGCCGGCTGCGCGCCGACGTGGAGGGCGCGGGCGTGGCCAGCGCCGACCTCGCCATCGAGGCCATCTACGAGAATGCCGAGGCCAAACGCGCGCTGTACGCCACGATGGAGCCGCATTTCCAGCGCGACGAGATCCTCGCCAGCAACACCTCCAGCATCCCGCTGGACGAACTGCGCGAGGGGCTGGCCGCGCCGCAACGTTTCCTGGGCCTGCACTTCTTCAACCCGGTGGCGCAGATGCCGCTGGTGGAGGTGGTGCGCCATGACCGCCTCGACCCGGCCGTCGAGAAACGCGCAATGGCGTTCTGCAAGGCCATCGACAAGCTGCCGGTGGCGGTCAAGGGCACGCCGGGCTTCCTGGTCAACCGCATCCTGATGCCCTATCTGCTGGAGGCCATGCGGCTGTATGCCGAAGGCGTACCCGGCCCGGTGCTGGACCGCGAGGCCAAGGCGTTCGGCATGCCGATGGGCCCGATCGAGCTGGCCGACACCGTGGGCCTGGACGTGTGCGCCTCGGTCGGCAAGGAGCTGGCGCCGTTCCTGGGGCTGGAGGTGCCATCAACGCTGGAGGGCCTTCTTGCCGCCGGCAAGCGCGGCAAGAAGGATGGCCAGGGCCTGTACGTGTGGCAGGACGGCCGACCGCACAAACCCGAGGTGGACCCCGACTACGTGGCCGCGCCCGACCTGCGCGACCGCATGATCCTGCCGATGGTGAACGAGGCCGTGGCCTGCCTCGACGAAGGCGTGGTGGACGACGCCGACCTGCTCGATGCCGGCGTGGTGTTCGGCACCGGCTTTGCCCCGTTCCGTGGCGGTCCGATCCAGTACGCGCGCAGCGAGGGCGTGGACAAGCTGCGGCACAAGCTGGAGCAGTTGGCGCAGCGCCACGGCGAGCGCTTCAAGCCCAAGAACGGCTGGGACAACGCCGCGCTGGCGGCAAGTGCCGACCTGGTCGACGCCGGCGCCTGACCGGCGCCGGACTCACCACATCAGGTCGTCGGGCACGCCGTCGTCGCCCACCCCGGTGCTGCCGGGATCCACCAGCAAGGCCAGCGCGTTGGCGTCGATCGCGCGCACCTGCTCGGCCACCTCGCGCGTCACCAGCACGTAGCGGCCCGCCTGCTGCACCACGCCCAGCTCGCCCGCGTTGAGCGCGGCCAGTTGCGCGGCGTCCACGTAGACGCGGCGGATCTTGCCGCCGTACTCGAAGTTGCGCGGCTGGTCGGCGTCGTTCTTGTTGAGGCTGCCGCTTGCCAGCAGTTGCTGGATCTTCTGCTTGCGCTCGCGCCGCAGCCGCGCCTGCTCGGCGGCGGCCTGCTCGGCCTGCTTGCGTTCGCTGGCCTCGGTCTGCGCGCGGATGGCATAGGCGCGCGCCAGGTCGATGCCGTCGGCGTCGTCGCCGCGCTCACGGCGACGCGTCGGCTTCGGCGCGCGCCCCTTGGGCGATGTTTTTGCGGGCGGACGCTTTTCGTCGCGCACTTGCTTGACGATGCCGCTTTTCAGCAGCTGGTCGCGCAGGGATTCGGCCATGGTCGATGCTCGTGGGTATCAGTAATGCGGCGGTGGCGGTTCGCTGTGCGGGTCGGAGCCCTGCGCCAGTCGCAGCGAGGCCAGCTCGGTGCGCAGTGCCTGCAACGCGCGCTCCAGCTCGGCGATGCGCTGCGACTGGCTCACGTCGGCCACCGCCAGTTGCTCGACGGTATCGTCGATGAAGGTCAACCGCGTTTCCAGCTCGGCCAGCCGCAGCTCCAGCGCGTCGCCGCTCATGAGCGCACCTGCGCGCTGCGGCCGCGACCCATGCCGTAATACGCCAGCCCTGCCGCCTCCACGGCGGCCGGCTCGTACAGGTTGCGACCGTCGAAGATCGCCGGCGTGTTCAGCAGCTCGCGGATGCGGGCGAAATCGGGGCTGCGAAACGCCTTCCACTCGGTGGCGATGGCCAGCACGTCGGCGCCTTGCAGCGCGTCGTAGGCGTGCTCGCACAGCACCAGGTCGTCGCGCTGGCCGTACAGGCGCGCGGTCTCGGCGCGTGCCTGCGGATCAAACGCGCGCACGCGGGCACCGGCCTGCCACAGCGCCTCCATCAGGCGACGGCTGGGCGCCTCGCGCATGTCGTCAGTATTGGGCTTGAACGCCAGGCCCCACAGCGCGACCGTCTTGCCGGCCAGCTGCCCGTCGAAGTGATGCGAGATCGCCTCGAACAGCTTGCCCTTCTGATCGTGGTTGACCGCCTCCACCGCCGCCAGCAGGCGCGCCTGGTAGCCATGGCCGCGCGCGGTGCGCTCCAGCGCCTGCACGTCCTTGGGAAAGCACGAGCCGCCGTAGCCGGCGCCGGGGTAGATGAAGTGATGACCGATGCGCGGGTCCGCGCCGATGCCCTGGCGCACCAGCTCCACGTCGGCGCCGACGCGCTCGGCGATGTTGGCAATCTCGTTCATGAAGCTGATCTTGGTGGCCAGCATCGCGTTGGCCGCGTACTTGGTCAGCTCGGCGGAGCGCTCGTCCATCAGCACCATGCGGTCGTGGCTGCGGTTGAACGGCGCATACAGCGCGCGCAGCACGGCCGCAGCACGCTCGCTGGAGGTGCCCACCACGATGCGGTCGGGCTTCATGCAGTCCTCCACCGCCGCGCCCTCTTTCAGGAACTCGGGGTTGGACACCACGTCGAACGGCGCCGTCGCGCCCCGCGCCGCCAGCGCCTGGGCGATGGTGGCGCGCACGCGGTCGGCGGTGCCCACCGGCACGGTGGACTTGTTCACCACCACCACGTAGCGGTCGAGGTGGGCGCCGATGCTGCGTGCCACGTTCAGCACGTACTGCAAGTCGGCGCTGCCGTCCTCGTCCGGCGGCGTGCCCACGGCAATGAAGATGATGTCGCCATGCGCGATGGCGGCGCTGGCGTCGGTGGTGAAATCGAGCCGGCCTTCGCCATGGTTGCGCCGCACCAGCGGTTCAAGGCCCGGCTCGTAGATGGGGATCTCGCCGCGCCCGAGGCGCTCGACCTTGGCGGCGTCGATGTCCACGCACACCACGTGGTTGCCCATCTCGGCCAGGCAGGCACCGGTGACCAGTCCAACGTACCCGGTACCGAAAATCGTGACTTTCATCGTGCGGCCTTCCTGCGTCGTGAGCCGTGCATTCTAGCTGCCCGTTCGTTGCGGCACGGTTGCCGCGCAAAAAGAAAGGGCGCGAATCGCTTCGCGCCCATCCTTGTCACTCTCGCGGGAGGCGCTCAGCCGCCCGAGGCGGAACCGGCCGGGGTCGGGCCCGTCTTCACCAGCGTCACGTCGAAGATCAGCGTGGCGTTCGGCGGCATCGGCGGACGCGGCTCCGAACCGTAGGCCAGGCTCGACGGGATGTAGAGCTTGTAGTGGCCGCCCACCTGCATCAGCTGCAGGCCTTCGCGGAAGCCCGGGATCACGCCGGAAAGCGGGATCTTGGCCGCGCCCGGCGGGTTGTGCTGGGCGGAGGCGTCGAACACCTGGCCGTCGATGAAGCTGCCGGTGTAGTTGATTTCCACCGTGTCGTTCGGACCCGGACGCGGGCCGCTGCCCTGGGCCAGCACTTCGTACTGCAGGCCCGAGGCGGTGGTCTTCACGCCGGCCTTGGTCTTGTTCTTGGCCAGGAAGGCATCGCCCTCGGCCTTGTTCTTGGCGGCGAGCTTGTCCATCTCGACCTTGTACTTGGCCTGCACCTTGGCCATGAACGCGTCATGCACCTGCTTGGCCTCGGTGTCGGTCATGGTGGGCTGCTGGCCCGACATGGCGGCCTTGACGGCGTTGGCCACGGCGGTGGGGTCCAGCTCCTCACGCATGATCGGCGGAATCTGCTCGCCCATCTGGTAGCCAATCACGTAACTGGCCTTGGCCTTGTCGACCGTGCCGGCGGCGCCGGTGGCAGCCTGAGCGAACACGCTCGACGTCATGCCCAACGCAACGACCAGCGCGGCGGCGGTCAGCGTGGGACGCAGAAATTGCTTCATTCGAAACTCCCTCGTCATGGAATGTGCCGGCGTCGCCGAGCGGGCCTCCCCAGCGGAGGCAGGCCCCGCATTGTGCGGTGCTTGCCCGGTCTTGGCAACGATGCTGACCTGCGACCACAGGCGTGGCCAAAGGTTCATTCATGCGCCGGATGGATTCACTTGTGGCCGCTCGCGGGAGCCTGCGCCGGCGGCGGCACGACCACGGGCGATGGCGCCGCCGGCGGCGACGCGGACACGGACGCCTCCGGCTTGTCGAGTGTTTCCTTGAGCGCGGCCTGCAACCGCGCATGCATCTGCACCAGGTTGCGCCACAGCACCACCGCCAGCACCGCCAGCACCAGCAGCAGCGACAGCGCCACGCCGCGTCGCGGCAAGATGGTGGAGCCCAGCGCGCTGACCAGCACCGCCAGCGCAAACAACGTGCCCAGCGGAATCACCCGCGCCAGCACATTGCGTATCGCCCACGTATAGGCACCGGCGAAGCGCTCGCGTATGCCGATCTCCGCCAGCAGCATGCCCAGCGCCTCGGCCTTGCGGTACACCGCGATCAGCATGGGCAGCGACAGGAACAACGCGCTGGCCCAGATCAGCGTATGACGCAATTCGCGGCCGATGCCCAGGCGCGAGAACCATGCCCAGTTGTGCGCATTGATGTACGCGCCAAGCATGAACAGCGTCACCACCAGCAGCACGTTGATGCCGATATGCCACAGCAGGCGCCGGAAGATCGCCGCCAGCGCGGCGTTCTCGTTCATCGGCTTGAGGCTGGCCAGCCAGCCGTTGTAGCTGGTGGCCAGCAGGCGCGCCGGGCGCGGCGTGAGCCGGATCAGGCCGTTGGCCAGCGTGTCCGCCGAGCGGTTGAGATACGGCGAGGCGGCCATGCACACCACCGACACGGCCACCGCGATCGGGTAGATGAAATCGCTGATCACGCCCAGCGACAGGCCCAGCGTGGCGATGACAAAGGAAAACTCGCCGATCTGCGCCATGCCCAGGCCGGAGCGCAACGACGTGCGCGCGTCATGCCCCACCGCGAAAATGCCCACGCTGCACGCCAGCGTCTTGCCCACGATCACCGCGCCGGCGATCAGCAGCGCGGGCAGCGCGTACTGCACCAGCATGGCCGGATCGATCTTCAGGCCGATCGCCACGAAGAACAGCGCGGCGAACATGTCGCGCAACGGCTCCACCAGGTGCAGCACGCGCGCCACGCTGCGCGACTCGGCCACCACCGCGCCGGCCAGGAACGCGCCCAGCGCCACGCTGAAACCCATCCACGCGGCCAGCAGGCTGGCACCAAAGCAGATGCCCAGCACGCTCACCAGCAAGGTCTCGCTGCGGCCGAAGCCGGCCACGTAATCGACCAGGCGCGGCAGCAGCAGCAAGCCCAGGATCATGCCCACGATCACGAACAGGCTGAGGTGGCCGATCAGGGTGAACGCCGTTTCCGCCTGCACCGAGCCGCCGATGGCCACGGCGGTCAGCAAGGTCAGCATGATGATCGCCAGCATGTCCTCGGCCACCAGCAGGCCCACCACCAACTGCGCGAACGGCAGGTGGCGCTGGCCGCCCTCGGACAACATGCGCGTGGCCACCATGGTCGAGGACAAGGAGATGATCGCGCCCAGGAACAGCGAGTCCATGCCTTTCCAGCCGAACATCTCGCCGATGCCCACGCCGATCCACAGCATCAGCCCCACCTCGGCCACCGCCGCCAACAGCACGCCCACGCCCACCTGGCGCAGCTTGCGCACGCTGAACTCCAGGCCCAGCGTGAACATCAGCAGCACCACGCCGAGATTGGAGATGTCCTCGATCACGCGCGGGTCCGCCACCAGCACGCCGGGGGTATGCGGGCCGATCAGCACGCCGGCCAGGATGTAGCCCAGCAACACCGGCTGGCGCAGGCGCTGGAACAAAATGGTGGTGGCGCCGGCCACCAGCATCACCATGGCCAGGTCGCGGATGAAACCGATCTCGTGCATGCTTCCTCTTTTTCGATGACGGCGAACAGCGTCCTTCGAGCTTAAACGAACGGCCGTCGCTTGTTGCGGCGGCGGTGGCGGAACGCGCGGATCGACGCCGGTGGCCTGCGCGGTTTTCGCCGCCGAAAAAATTTTTGCATCGATGTGAAAAAAAGCTTGACGGACTGGGAACTCGGACCTATTCTTTCGGGCTTCCAGCGGCGGGGCCATAGCTCAGCTGGGAGAGCGCCTGCATGGCATGCAGGAGGTCGGCGGTTCGATCCCGCCTGGCTCCACCAACTTGAATTGTCCCCATCGTCTAGAGGCCTAGGACACCACCCTTTCACGGTGGCGACCGGGGTTCGAATCCCCGTGGGGACGCCAGGCTGGTCCGCAACGTTGGAAAGTGAAACAAGCAAAAACATGTGGAGCGGTAGTTCAGCTGGTTAGAATGCTGGCCTGTCACGCCGGAGGTCGCGGGTTCGAGTCCCGTCCGCTCCGCCACTGCTTGCAACGGGAAGCCCGCCTCGCGCGGGTTTTTTGTTGCCTGTCGTTCGTGCCGATGTCCCGCGCCCGCATCCCCGCCGGCGCTCAGTCGCCCGGCACCTCGTCACGCTCCAGCGTGCCCGCCGAATGGCCTTGCTCGGCCAGGTATTCCAGCCAGCGCGACAGGAAACCGTTCATGCGCAGGCGATGCTGCAATACCGTATGCGCCGGCGCGAACGGCCCCAGCACCTGCCACAGGTGCCGGCCCGGATGGCAATGCAGCGCCTCGGCCACGTGCGCGTCGGTATACATGCGCAACTGCGCCGACGGCGCGCGCTGGCCGGTGTGCGCATCGACAAAGTCGTAGGTCAGCTCCAGCTCCAGCGTGTACGGATGGCACTCCTGGATGTGCAGGTGCACGTTCAGGCCATCGTCCACGTTGGACAGGTAGCGGCCCGGCGCCAGCTTTTGCGGCGCGAACAGACGCGTCAGGCGGTGGTAGTTCTCCGCATACAGGCCCATCAGGAAGCCGAAGCGCCCGGGCAACAGGTGGGTTCGACTGTCCAGTACGGCACTCATCGCGGTCACGACACTCCAGGGTGGTCAGAACATGGTCCGCTCGATGCCGAAGCGGGAAAAGATCTTGCTGGCGATCTCCTCGATCGACACATGCGTGGTGTTGAGGTTGGGGATGCCGGCGTGGCGCATCAAGCGCTCGGCCTGCGCCAACTCCCACTGGCACTGCTTCACGGTGGCGTAGCGGCTGCCGGCGCGGCGCTGCTCGCGGATCTGCGCCAGCCGGTGCGGGTCGATGGTGAGGCCGAACAGCCGCGATGCATAGGGGCGCAGGCGCGGCGGCAGTTCGAGCCGCTCCAGGTCCTCGTCCGTGAGCGGGTAATTGGCGGCGCGCACGCCGTAATGCAAGGCCATGTACAGACAGGTGGGCGTCTTGCCCGAGCGCGACACGCCCACCAGGATCAGGTCCGCGTCGGCGTAGTCCACGTCGATGCCGTCGTCGTGCGACAGCGCGTAGTTGGTGGCGTTGATGCGCGCCTCGTAGCGGTCGAAATCCACCACGCCGTGCGAGCGGTTCACCGCGCCGGAACGCTTCACGCCCAGCTCGTCCTCCAGTGGCCCGATGAAGGGCGCAAACACGTCCATCATCAATGCGCCGCTGGTGGCCACGATGTCGCACAGCGCGCGCTCGGCCATGGTGTTGACCACGATCGGCCGCTGGCCGGTCTGCGCGTAATGCGTCTTGATGCGCACCGCCGCCGCCTCCGCCTTGTGCGCGTCATCCACGAACGACAGGCGGTGCTTGTCGAACGCCGTGCCCTCGAATTGCGCCAGGATGCTGTTGCCGATCGTCTCCGCCGTAATACCAGTGGAGTCGGAGATGAAAAAAACGGTGCGTGGCATGGTTGTTCCCGTTCGATGGAAGGGGCTTTCACCCCGCCTTGTTTCACCCGCAAGTCACCGCCATCATTGCATTCTCTTGTACTGGTATGCATGTGGATCGGATCATTTCCCCAATGGTCTTCTTGTGCCGTGCCTGAGCGGCGTCGGACAATACCACTCCTTTGCCGGGCGTCCTGGCCCGCCGCTGCCTACCGCAATTCCCCTACCAACTGTCTCCTGGAGATCCTCTTGAACGATCTGGTGCTTTGGCTCGATGCGCTGCGCATGAGCGACCTCGGCAAGGTGGGCGGCAAGAATGCCTCGCTGGGCGAAATGATAGGCAACCTGTCCCGCCTCGGCGTGTCGGTGCCCGGCGGCTTTGCCACCACGGCCGACGCGTTCCGGCAATACCTGGAGCAAAGCGGCCTGGCGCAACGCATCCAGCAGCGGCTGGCCGCGCTGGACGTGGACAACGTGGACGCGCTGGTGGCGGCGGGCAAGGAGATCCGTCAGTGGATCGTGGATACCGCCCTGCCCGCCCAGTTGGAGCAGGCCATCCGCGACGCCTACGTCACCCTGTGCCGGGACGCCGGCGCCGAGGACATCGCCGTGGCGGTGCGCTCGTCCGCCACCGCCGAGGATCTCCCCGACGCCTCGTTCGCCGGCCAGCAGGAAACCTTTCTCAACGTGGTCGGCATCGACGACGTGCTGCACAAGGTGAAGGAGGTTTTCGCCTCGCTCTACAACGACCGCGCCATCGCCTATCGCGTGCACCAGGGCTTTCGCCACGAGGAGGTGTTTCTCTCCGCCGGCGTGCAGCTGATGGTGCGTTCGGACGTGGGCGCCTCCGGCGTGCTGTTCACGCTGGACACCGAGTCGGGCTTTCGCGACGTGGTGTTTGTCACCGGCTCGTACGGGCTGGGCGAGATGGTGGTGCAAGGCGCGGTCAACCCCGACGAGTTCTACGTGTTCAAGCCCACGCTCAAGGCCGGCAAGCCGGCCATCCTGCGCCGCAACCTGGGCGCCAAGCAGTTGCGCATGGTCTACTCCGGCGCGCCCGGCGAACGCGTGAAAACCGAGGACACCCCGGCCGACCTGCGCCAGCGTTTCTGCATCAGCGACGAGGACGTGCAGGCGCTGGCGAAACAGGCGCTGACGATCGAGCAGCACTACGGCCGCCCGATGGACATCGAATGGGCAAAGGACGGCCACACCGGCAAGCTCTACATCGTGCAGGCGCGACCGGAGACGGTGAAATCGCGCGCGCACGCCACCCAGTTGGAGCGTTTCCATCTCGGCGAAAAAGGCCCGGTGCTGGCCGAGGGCCGCGCCATCGGCCAGAAGATCGGCACCGGCAAGGCGCGCGTGGTGCGCTCGCTGGCCGACATGAACAAGGTGCAGCCCGGCGACGTGCTGGTGGCCGACATGACCGACCCCGACTGGGAGCCGGTGATGAAGCGCGCCTCGGCCATCGTCACCAACCGCGGCGGGCGCACCTGCCACGCCGCCATCATCGCCCGCGAGCTGGGCGTGCCCGCCGTGGTGGGCACGGGTGATGCGCTGGCCCGCATCCCCGACGGCGCGCAGGTCACCGTCTCCTGCGCCGAGGGCGACACCGGCACCATCTACGAGGGCGCGCTGGCGTTCGAGCGCACCACCGCCGACCTGGGCGACATGCCCGAGGCCCCGCTGAAGGTGATGATGAACGTGGCCAACCCCGAGCGCGCGTTCGACTTCGGCATGCTGCCCAACGCCGGCATCGGCCTGGCCCGCCTGGAAATGATCATCGCCAGCCATATCGGCGTGCACCCCAAGGCATTGCTGGACTACGCCGGCCAGGATGCCCAAACGCGTGCCCGCATCGACGAGCGCGCCGCCGGCTACGCCGACCCGGTGAGCTTCTACGTGGATCGGCTTGGCGAAGGCATCGCCACCATCGCCGCCTCGGTCTACCCCAAGCCGGTGATCGTGCGGCTGTCCGATTTCAAATCCAACGAGTACGCCGGCCTGATCGGCGGCACCCGCTACGAGCCGCACGAGGAAAACCCCATGATCGGCTTTCGTGGCGCCAGCCGCTATGTGGACCCGGGCTTCGCCGACGCGTTCGCGCTGGAGTGCAAGGCAGTCAAGCACGTGCGCGAGACGATGGGGCTGGACAACGTGTGGGTGATGATCCCGTTTGTGCGCACGCTGGGCGAAGGGCGCAAGGTGATCGACGTGCTGGCATCCAACGGCCTGGTGCGCGGCGAGCACGGGCTCAAGGTGATCATGATGTGCGAGGTGCCGTCCAACGCCCTGCTCGCCGATGATTTCCTGGACATCTTCGACGGCTTCTCGATCGGCTCCAACGACCTCACCCAGCTCACCCTGGGCCTGGACCGCGACTCCGGCATCGTGGCCGGCCTGTTCGACGAGCGCGACGCGGCGGTCAAGAAACTGCTGGCCATGGCCATCGCCGCCGCGCGCGCCAAGGGCAAGTACATCGGCATCTGCGGCCAGGGACCGTCCGACCACCCGGACCTTGCCGAATGGCTGATGGACCAGGGCATCGAATCGCTGTCGCTCAACCCCGACACCGTGGTCGATACCTGGCTGCGGCTGGCAAGGAAAAAAGCGCACTGAACCGCCGCGCCGTCATGCCTGCGCGCATGACGGCGCAAGCGCCATGGCGCGGCGGCCGCCTATCATGCGCGCATGACCACGTCCCCACCCGCCGGCCCCGCCCACCTTTCCACCCGGCACACCAGTACCGGCATCGCCTGCGGCATGGGCGCGGGCGCGCTGTGGGGGCTGGTGTTTCTGGCGCCCGAACTGGTGCGCGGGTTCAGCCCGTTGCTGCTCACCATCGCCCGCTACGCCTGCTACGGACTGATCGCCGCCGCCCTGCTGGCACCGCGCTGGCGCGCGGTGACCACGCCGATGACGCCCCGCCAATGGCGGCACCTGGCATGGCTGGCGCTGGCCGGCAACACCGTCTACTACCTGCTGCTGTCCAGCGCCGTGCAAACCGGCGGCATCGCCATGACCTCGCTGGTGATCGGCTTTCTGCCGGTGGCAGTCACCCTCATCGGCAGCCGCGACCTCGGCGCGGTGCCGCTGCGAAAACTGCTGCCCTCGCTGCTGCTGTGCGCGGCGGGCGCCGTCTGCATCGGCGCGCAGACACTGACCATTCCGTCCCAGGCCACCACCACCCACCGCCTGCTCGGCCTGGCCTGCGCCGTCGGCGCGCTGGCGTCGTGGAGCGCCTATGCCGTCGGCAACGCCCGCTGCCTGAAACATCTGGTGCAGGTGTCGGCGCACGACTGGAACCTGCTCACCGGCATCGTCACCGGCGCGCAAAGCCTGCTGCTCATGCCGCTGGCGTGGCTGCTGGAAACCACCCGCCACGACACCGCCGACTGGGCCCGCTTCACCGCCGTCTCCGCCGGCGTGGCCGTGCTCGCCTCCATCGGCGGCAACGCCCTGTGGAACCGCATGAGCCGCCTGCTGCCGCTCACCCTGGTCGGCCAGATGATCCTGTTCGAAACCCTGTTCGCCCTGCTCTACGGCTTCGCCTGGGAACGCCGCACCCCCACCACCCTCGAAATCGCCGCCCTGGCCTGCGTCATCCTCAGCGTCCTCACCTGCCTGGCCGCCCACCGCAAACCACCCGCCCCCACCCTGCAAACCGCCACCACGGCATAACGCAGCGGCAGCAGCAAAGAAAAAGGGCCACACCTTGCGGCACGGCCCTTTCACGTTAGTGGTAGGGATAAGCGGAACTCAGGTCCCTCACCTCACAAAGCCCCGTGTGGTAACCACGCTGCCAGCTTTGACAACGGCAAACGCTACGCGACAACCAAGCTACGTCTCGGCCAGCAATGGTGTCAGGAAAGTGCACTCTGACCCGGGTTTCTGACCCGGGTTTCCGGCGCAGCCCAAGGGTGTTGTCCTGGCCGAGATGGGCCTAGGTGGAAGCGTGAGGGGTCGTGATGCCGCTTACTGTTGCGGGTAGAATGCGGCAGGGCCACGGGGCGACCCTGCACCTGTTGCTTTGCGTGACCACAATTGGGACGGCTTGGAAGGGTGCGCCGATTACGCGGCTGCCAGTTGCGCAAGCCCGGCGGGTGCCTTTAAGTGCGGTGCCAGCACCAAAAGCTCAGACGCTCGGCGCTTCACCTGTGCGTAGTAGGTGAGACCTTTTCTATAGATCGGCATGCCCGCGTAAAGAGCTTCGATTTGCGGCACGTCGTCGTAGGTCAGCATCCACGGTGTCTTAAGACTTCGCACCAGCTTGGCTAAGCGCGCATGGTCTTCCGGGTCATAGAAGCTGAGATACAGATCCTTTCCTTGGGCAAAATAGGGGGGATCAATATTGATAAGTCCACGGCGCGGAAGCTCCTTAGACCACTTCATGAGGCATTTTTCCGCATCAAGGCGAGTAACTTTGATCACCTCGCGATAGATGTGGATTCGCTGAATCTTGTGAACCAATTCTTCCTTGTTGAACCTACAGTCAAGCTTGTAATTGCCCAACTGTTCTTTGCCGCCAATCACGCCACCCTTGAGGATGCCCGATCTATTGGTGCGATTTAGGAACAACGTGGCGTATGCAAGATCGAGGCGTGTAGATTCGGGATCGAACAGCACTTTGCGCTGACGACGCCACTGCGTCATCGTCACCTTGGTTCGCAGAATGCGCTCGCACAATGGATCAGGGTTGTTGACCACCGTATGCCAGAAAGCAAACAGCGCTGGATCAATATCGTTCAACCAGACTTCGGTCATGTCGCCATTCAATAGCAGGCGCCATGCAATACCGGCACCGCCCGCGAATGGCTCCGCATAGACGCCACCATATAGATGGTTCGCGCGCAGGAGATCGACAACAAACGCGCTGAGCTGGGTCTTGCCGCCCGGGTAGCGGAGAGGGGAATTGGTGACTGGCATAGCCGCACGTTACCGAAAAAGTGATCGGCTGGCCAGCGCTGCGTGCGCCGTCACGGCTTCTTCGTCCCCAACACTTGCAGCATGGCATCCAGGGCCGGTCTCCAAGTGTCAAAGTACGCCCGGAGGTTGTCAGCCGTTGGTATGGTGCCGCCATGAATAGCATGCCCCAGACTATGCAGGCTATGAGGTTGGCTCTGGCTGCCGGCAGCCTTCTGGACTACCGAAAGTGCCTTGCCCTGAACCCCGAGTGCACTTAGTTCGCTGGCACAAGCCTGAGTGAGGGCCTGGTCGGGCATGCCCTGGTTCCACTTGCCACGCTTTCTCGCAAACAGCGTCATGATCTGCTCAACCAATGCGCGCAAAAGGTAATTGGCGCAAAAACGGTATTCTTTCAGCTCCAGGTTAAGTGCCTCTTTGCGTATCCGAAGCAAGACATCGTCACTGATCGCGATTGTGAAGTCGGTTGGGATCAGCCTGTTCCGGGTATCTGGATGCTTAGCGCTTCGCTTGCGCGCTTGCGCCGCTCTTTCTTGTGCAGACACCTTTGTTGGCCGCGGAGCAGGCTCAGGATCGTCAAGCGGCGTAGATGGCGCATGCCCGCTCGATTTCAGGTCGTTGGCATATTTATGTCGATCAGTGCTATTGCTTCGAGAGTTGACACGGTAGCTGCCATCATCGGCTGGCTCAATGCTGTCAAGCACCAACTTCAAGAGTGCGGCGTCTACCTCGTCAGCGTCGTGCGTATAGATCAGCTCCTTCGCGCTAGCAAGGCCGAGAATTGCTCGAACGCTTGGGGTTCCCAGATACCGGGTGAGCGTCGAGACTGACACCTTGTTGCGCTGTTCCTTGGTGAGCATTCCACGCTGCGACAGGCGATCGAGTACCAAGACCGCAAGTGTGTTATCGCGTGCGGAGGTCTTGGTGTTGCCCGTCGATGCACGGGCCTTCTGCGCGGGATTCCATTCTTTGATACCGGCACCACCCTGCAAACCAAGGTGACGCAAGTCGATCCACTGCTTTGCCTCCTCCCTCTTGGCAAAGACGTGGGCCTTTATTTGCTTGGGGACATTAGCGTTGGCCGTGCTTCGTTGTAGCTGCCGCCGGATGGAGTCCGGCGCGCGATTAGGATCGGCCGCAACGATCAGGGCACATGTTCGCCGATTGCCTTCAAGTGAAACGAAGTGCCCCGGGTGTCCTTCCATCGGGATCACGCCGAACACCTCCAGTGGGCTCAAGGAGCCGCGCTGTGCGATGTCTTGCACAAGTTCAGCGATCATCTCTGAATCGCAGAGCTTGGCTATCGCTTCCGCTTCACTTTCCACCGGCTCGTGGCGCGGGTTCTCAAGGTCGAGGTGTAAGCGGCTTGCCGGAATAATCCCGTCACCAAGTTTGACCCGCGACTTCTTAGCAGCGCTTTTCCGCTTCATGGCCATACGTTCTCCCCCTGGGGCAACAGTCCTTTGCCAATCTGCCCCGGTGCCACGGGCAGCGATCACGAGATCGTACACGGGGTTAGCTTCCATGTGATGGGTGTCGGGAAAGCGGAATGTCACGGGGTGAGCGGTGAGGATTGCAGGCGTGCGTGGGCACACGTCGCACAGCGTAATCGGTGCTCTTGCTGGCCTGTGCTGGTCGCACGTAGACGAATCACCACAGACCTGGGCGCATTGCACCGTGTGCGAGTCCGCGCGAAATTCGTACACCAGTCGTACACGGCGAAAAATTGGCCGGACGCCAGGCAAGAAAAAAGGGCTACGCTTTTCGGCGTAACCCTTTGTATTCATTGGCGGAGAGGGTGGGATTCGAACCCACGGTACGCTTGCACGTACGCCTGATTTCGAGTCAGGTACATTCGACCACTCTGCCACCTCTCCTGTGGGGTGCATGGTGGCTCATGCGAGCCGGGGATGATACGCGAGCCGTCCTGCCGTGACAATACACGGCGCATGCGGCATGCTGCGCCGGCTCGCCTGCCCTGGAACGCCATGATCGAGTTTGGACACGCCACCCACGTCGGCCTGCGCCGCACGCGCAACGAGGACACGTATTACGCGGATGCCTCGCTGGGCCTGTTTCTGGTGGCTGACGGCATGGGCGGGCACCAGCATGGCGAGGTGGCCTCGGCGCTGGTGCGCGAGGCGATGGTGGAGCTGGTGTCGCGCGGCCACGGGCTGGTCGAGGCGGTGCATGGTGCGGCCGAGCGGCTGCTGGCGCACGCGCGCGGCAGTGACGACATCCTGCCGATGGGCACGACGGTGGCGGCGTTGCGCCTGGTCGACGATGGCTACGAGGCGGCCTGGGTGGGCGACAGCCGCATCTATGTGTGGCGACAGGAGCTGCAGCAGATCAGCCACGACCACTCGCTGGTGCAGGCGCTGGTGGAGGCCGGCCAGCTTGATCCGGCCAAGGCGTCACAGCACCCGCAACGCAATGTGCTGACCCAGGCGCTGGGCGTGACGGCGGCAGCGCAGTTGCATATCGGCATGAGCCGGGGCCCGGCGATGCCGGGCACGGGTTTCCTGCTGTGCAGCGACGGGCTGACCGAGGAGGTGGCCGACGCGGCCATCGCGGGGCTGATGGCACGCACCGACCTGGCTGCGCAGGAGTGCGTCGATCAGCTGCTGCTGGCGGCGCTGGACGGCGGCGGCAGCGACAACATCACGGCGATCCTGGCGCGCGTGAGCTGAGCGCCTTTCGCCGCCGGCGCGAAGCGACCGGCGACATTCACTCCGCCAGGGCGGCTTCCGGCGCGGCAAGCCGGCGCCACACGCTGCCGTCGGCCGCGCTCTTGTCCAGCGCATCCAGCCGCTGCTGGTGCAGCGCGATTTCCGTATCGGTGGCACGCAGGACACGCGGTCGCTGGCGCAACGCCACCGGGGTGGCGACGGTGGCGCGCTGTTCCTCGGGCGCCTCCTCGAAACCCAGGTCGAGCGCCACCTGGCCGGAGGTCATCGCCAGGTAGACGTCCGCCAGCAGTTGCGCGTCGATCAGGCCGCCGTGCAGGTCGCGGCGGGAGTTGTCCACGCCCAGGCGCTTGCACAGCGCGTCGAGGCTGTTGCGCTGGCCCGGGTAGCGCTCGCGCGCCATTTTCAACGTATCGAGCACGGCGCAGCGGTCGGCGATGCGGCCGGCCTGCTCGCCCAATCGCGCCAGCTCCGCATCGAGAAAGCCCACGTCGAAGCTGGCGTTGTGGATGATCAGCTCGGCGCCGTCGATGAACGCCAGAAACTCCTCGGCCACGTCGGCGAAGCGCGGCTTGTCGAGCAGAAACTCGTCCTCGATGCCGGTGACCTGGCGCGCGCCCTCGTCGATGGCGCGATCGGGGTTGAGGTAGGTCTGGTAGTAGCGGCCGGTAAGGCGCCGCCCTTCCATCTCCACGCAGGCGATTTCCACCAGGCGGTGGCCCTGGCGCACTTCCAGGCCGGTGGTTTCAGTGTCGAGAACGACCTGTCTCATGCGCGGCCCCGCAACTGCTCGGCCTGCTCGCGCGCGGCCTGGTCCACGCGCTCGTTCTCGGCGTGGCCGTTGTGGCCGCGCACCCATTGCCAGCGCACCTGGTGCGTGGCCACGGCGTCGGACAGGCGTTGCCACAGGTCCTGGTTCTTCACCGGTCTCTTGTCGGCGGTGCGCCAGCCGTTGGCGCGCCACTTGGGTATCCATTGCTCGATGCCCTGCATGACGTAGCGCGAGTCGGTGGTCAACGTGACCGCGCAGGGGCGCTTGAGCGCCTCCAGCGCGCCGATGGCCGCCATCAGCTCCATGCGGTTGTTGGTGGTGTCCGGGTCGCCACCGGCGATCATCCGTTCGGTGCCCTTGGCCCGCAGCAGTGCCGCCCAGCCACCGGGGCCGGGATTGCCCAGGCAGGCGCCATCGGTAAAAGCTTCCACTTCGCTCATGCGTTACCCGTGTCGATCCAGAAAATCACATGGCCGAGCTGCGCCGCGTGCCGGGCGACAACCTGCCGCGCGGCAGCGGCGCACGCGCCGGCACCCGTTGGAAAGGCGTCGCCAGCCGGCTGGGCTTGCGCGCCATCAATACATACCCGCCGCCCCACGGCGCGCCGCGACGTCCGCGCGACGCCGCCGGCGACGGCAACACGCGCCCTACCCGCCGCACCCAGGCGATCTCCACGCCCTGCCGCTGCAGGCGGTAGCCCAGCCGCAATGGCAGGCGCAGCGCCTGCCGGCCGCGCGCACGCCAGTAGAACCACGGCGCCCAGCCGCTGACCGGGTGCACGCCCGTCAACACCAGCGAACCGCCTGGCGCCAGCACGCGGATGGCTTCGTCCAGCAGCGCCTCGGGCGCCTGCGCCACTTCGAGCGCATGGCGCAGCAGCACCACGTCGAACGTCTCGTCGAGAAAAGGCAGTGGCTCGTCGCCGGCGGCGCGCACGTCGCCGTGGAAACCGTCGTCACCCAGCCACAACTGGGTCCAGAACCCCACCAGCGGCAAGGCAGGCGGCGCCTCGCCCGCCCTCACGCCCAGCGACAGCGCGCAGGTGCCGGCGCTGCGTTGCAGTTGCGGCAGCATGGCGCGTGTCTGCGCGTCCGCCAGCTGTCGCAGCGGCGTGCTGGCGTAGATGTCGCGATCGCGATGAAGCCTGCGGCTGCCCTGACTCATTGCCGGAAGTGTAGCGGCTGCCGCCAACCAGGTGACGCGCCTGAACGGCACTTGCCGCTTAACGCGACGCTAACGAGCGGACGCGCAAGCCCACTTATAGTCTGGCGCTTCACGCTGCCCCGGATGGCCGCACCCGTCGCCTGCCGGGAAACCGCGTTTCCCGGACGCTCAACGCCGCGGAGCCCCTCGTGCATCTCGTCCCCCTGCCGGCGCTGTCCGACAACTACATCTGGCTGCTGCATGACGATGCCGGCGACGCGCTGGTGGTCGATCCTGGTGATGCGTCCGTGGTGGAGCACGCCCTTGCCGCGCGCGGCCTGCGCCTGCGCGCGGTGCTGCTGACCCACCACCACCCCGATCATGTGGACGGCGCCGCCGCGCTGCGCACCCGGCACGGCGTGCCCGTGCACGCGCCGCACGACCCGCGCATCACCGCCGCCACGCATCGCCACGACGACGGCGACACGCTGGCGCTGCCTGCGCCGACAGCGCATTTCGAGGTGCTGGCCGTGCCCGGCCACACCACCAGCCACGTCGCCTACGCCGGCGCCGGGCTGCTGTTTTGCGGCGACACGCTTTTCAGCCTGGGCTGCGGCCGCCTGTTCGAGGGCACGCCGGCGCAGATGCTGGCCTCGCTCGACCGCCTCGCGGCGCTGCCGGAAGACACCCTGATGTGCTGCGGCCACGAATACACCCAGGCCAACGGCCGCTTCGCCCACACGGTGGAGCCGCGCAACATGGCCTTGTCGGCGCGACTGCGGGAGGTGGACGACCTGCGCGCGCAAGGCCTGCCCACGCTGCCGGTATCGCTGGCCAGTGAACTGGCCACCAACCCGTTTCTGCGCGTGGACGAGGAGGCGGTGGCCGACTGGTGTCGCAAGCACGGCGACGACGATGATCGCGTCGGCCGCTTCGCCGCCTTGCGCCGGGCCAAGGACCATTTCGGCGCATGAGGCGCCAACTTGTCCCCGCCGCGCTGACGCTGGCCCTGGCCGCGTGCACCACGGCGCCGCCAAAGAAAACCCCGTCGCCGGTAGTCATCACCCCGGTCGCTCCCGACCGCAGCCAGCAGGTGCCGCCGCTGGAGGCGCCCGCCGCACCGGACCCGTGGCAGCGCCTGCGCGACAGTTTCGCGATGGCCGATTGCGAGGCCGATCCTTCGATCATGGCCTGGGCCCGCACCTACACCCGCAGCCCGGCGCGTTTCGAGAGCCAACTGGCTGCGGCACTGCCGCGACTGGCCTATGTGCAAGAGGTGGCCAGCCAGTACGACGTGGCGGGCGAGTTCGTGCTGCTGCCGTGGGTGGAGAGCCATTTCCAGCCGGTTGCCAGCCGCGCCAGGAACCGCCCCGCCGGCATGTGGCAGATCATGCCGGCCACGGCCGCCGCCATGGGCCTGCGCGTGGACAGCCACTACGACGGGCGGCTCGACGTGCCCGCGGCGGCGCACGCGGTGATGAAGGCGCTGCGGCGCTACCACGAGCGCTTTCATGACTGGCGCGTGGCCGACTATGCCTACAACGCGGGCGAGTTCGCGGTGGGCAAGCTGATCCGCACCCACGGCGCGCCCGCAGCGGAGCCGGCGATTCCCGCGCTGCCGGTACGGCCGGTGACGCGCGAGCATCTGGCCAAGCTGCTGGCGATCGCCTGCGTCGTGCGCCAGCCCGAGCGCTTCGGCGTGACGCTGCCCACGCTGTCGCCCGAGCATCAACTGGTGAAGGTGCCGCTGGGAAAGTCGCTGCCGGTGGCGCGTGCGGCCGACCACGCCGGCATGGACGTGGATCGCTTCAAGCATCTCAACGCGGCGTTTCGCAGTGACACGATCGACGCGAACAAGGTGTCGTACCTGATGCTGCCGGCCGAGCACGCGCAGCAGTTCCGCACCGCCGTGGTGGAGCAGTCGACCCGCCCACTGGCCGAGCAGCAGGACACGGCGCCCGAAACCGATGCAACCGCACCAGACACGCCCGCGCCACCACGCCATACGGTCAAGCCCGGCGACAGCCTGTGGGGCATCGCCAAGCGCTATGCGGTAAGCGTGGGCGACCTTGAGCGCTGGAACCGTCTGCGCGGACCGTCGATCAAGCCCGGACTGGTGCTGCAGGTGGGCGCCGGTCGCTGAGAGGTGGTGATTTTTTCAACCTCCCAGGCCGGCCATGACGAAGGCATGGATGCCTGGGTTGAGGCAACGCAGAAGCGATTGCCAATGGCCGGCCGCGAATCGATCACGCAAATGATGGATTCACAAACGCTGAGTCGTCATGACGAAAAAGCGGCCATGCAGGCCGCTTTTCGTGGTGCCCGATCGGGCCGACGAGCGAAGGATGCCGTTACAGGCGATCCTTGTTGATGGTGATCTTGGTGCGTGCGCGCAGCACGTCGATCAGCTCGCTGGTTTCCTCGCTGCCGTAGGCCTGCGCCATCTGCTGGCGCAGCGCATCGCGCTGCTCCTGCGGAATCGCCGACAGGTCGCCCGGCTGCACCTTGTCCAGCGCCAGCAAGGCAAACACGCCATGCCCCATGTCCACACTGGCGTACTGCGGCTTGCCCTCGGCCGGATGCGGCAAGAGGAAGGCCTCCTCGCGCACGGCAGGCGGCAACTCGGGCTGGATGCGCAGGGCGTCCTTCACCGACGTCACGCTGGCATGGGCCGATCCGGCCACCGCGTCCAGCGACTCGCCCTTGTGCAACCGCGCCAGCAACGCGTCGGCCTGCGCCTTGGCGGCCGTCGCCACGCGCTCGTCGAGAATGCGGCTGCGCACCTCGTCACGCACCTCGGCCAACGGCCGCGCCGCCGCCGGCAGGTGCTTGTCGACATGGATAACCACCGAGTGGTTGGAGCCCAGGTCGATCAGGCCGGAGTTGTTGCCCTGGGCCAGCACGTCGTCGGAAAACGCGGCGGTGACCACCTTGGGGTTGGCCGCGATGCCCTCGCCACCGGCGCGGGAGAACAGCGAGGTCTCCTTGATCGGCAGCTTGAGCTCCTCGGATGCCGGCTCCAGCGACGAGGCGTTCTGGTAGGTGTTGTCGGAAAGCTTGCCGGCGACCTCGTTGTAGAGGCGGTCCTGGTCGGACGAGGTGGCCTCCTTCACCAGCTCGTCGCGCACCTCCTCGAACGGCTTAGCCTCACCGGCGCGAATGTCGCGCAGCCAGATGATGTGGTAGCCGTCGGGCGACAGCACGGGCTTGGAGATCTCGCCCTTCTTGAGCGCCAGCATGGCCGACTCGAACGCCGCGTTGGTCACGCCCTGCTCCAGCCAGCCCAGGTCGCCGCCCTGGCGCCGCGAGCCCAGGTCCTGCGAGTCCTTGGCGGCCAGCTCGGCAAAGTCTGCGGGCGTGGCCTTGGCTGCCACCTCGTTGGCCTTGGCCAGCGCGGCCTTCTGCTGCTCCGGCGAGGCATTGGCCGGCACGTTGATCAGGATGTGCGACACCAGCCGCTGCTCGGGCTGCACGAAGCGCTGCTTCTCGTCGTCGTAGCGCTTGCGCAGTTCCTCGTCGCTGGGCACCGCCTCGGGCGCGAGATCCGCGCCGTTCACCTCGATGTACTTCACCGAGACACGCTCGGGGTTGGTGTAGTCGGCCACGTGCGCCTGGTAGTAGGCGTCGATCTGCGCGTCGGTGACGGTGGTGTCGGCCGCTTCCGGACGAGGCAGCGCGGCAAAGCGCACGTCGCGCCGCTGCATGCGCAGCGACAGGAAACGTTCGGCATCGGCACTGGACACCATGCTGCTGGCGTCGATCGCCGACGGCAACAACCGCACCGCCAGGTCGGAGCGCACCTCGCTCTCGAACATCTCCGGCGTCTTGCGCTGGCCGGCCAGTGCGGCGGTATAGGAGGTGGGGTCGAAATGACCGTCGATCTGGAACGCGGGGATCGCGGCGATGTAGTCGCGCACGGCCAGGTCGGCCACGCGCAGCCCCAGCTCGTCGTTGGCCTGCAGCAGCAGTTGCTGGTCGATCATCGCGTCGAGCACGCGCAGCTTCATCTCGGGCTTCTCGAAGATGCTGGTGTCGAACTCGTCGCCCTGCTCCGCCGACGCCCGCTGCCGCAGCAGGTTCAGGCGATCCTGCATGTCGTTCTGGCTGATCTCGTGCTTGCCGACCCGCGCCACCGACATGTCGTCGCTGGAGGTCAGATAGCCTTCCATGCCGAAAAACGACATGGCGAAAACGGCGATGCCCAGGAGGAGGATGGCCGGCCATCCATGCATCTTGTTACGCATTGCCTGCAGCATTTTGGACTCTTCCCGCAACGTGATTGGAAGCGCGTGGAGCGCGATGCAAACGCCAGGCCCTACCCCGCGCCATCGGCCGCAACCCGGCGCCGGCTTGCCTGGCGGCAAATCCTGCCTCGACGGGCCGGCTTGCCAAATGACAAGGGCGCCACGCGGGCGCCCTTGTGAACTGTGGCGGAGCGGACGGGACTCGAACCCGCGACCTCCGGCGTGACAGGCCAGCATTCTAACCAGCTGAACTACCGCTCCGCATTTCTGGTGGGTGCTGTAGGGATCGAACCTACGACCACCGCCTTGTAAGGGCGACGCTCTACCGCTGAGCTAAGCACCCCAAAACCAAGCGTCAGCCGCTTAGTTTAGGGCATCCTTCAGGGTCTTGCCAGCCTTGAAGGCGGGCACTTTGGACGCGGCAATCTGGATCATTTCGTTGGTGCGCGGGTTGCGGCCGGTGCGCGCGGCGCGCTCGCGAACGGTGAACGTACCGAAACCGACGACGGACACGTCTTCGCCCTTCTTCAGCGAGGTCTGCACGGTCTCGAAGAACGCCTCGAGCGCGCGCGTCGCATCGGCCTTGGTCAGTTCGGCCTTGTCGGCGATGGCGTTGATCAGATCGGTTTTGTTCATTGAGAAACTCCTAGTTTTCGACCGGCGCAGCTCGTCAGGGTGATGAGACGACGCCGGCCTGGATGGGTGGCACATGCCAGGCGCCTGGTGCAATCCCGAAGTCGCTGCACAGGCAGCCGGAGGATTGCGGTCCCGCCTTTATACCAGTGCGTTGCCGGACTCCGCAATACAAGCCACGGCAAGGTTTTCCGGGCAAAAACCCCGCACAAAACAGCCGCAAAGGCAATGGTGGATGGTGACACCAGGCCACCATTCACCACCGTCTCGCCGCCCTTGCCGGCGTCAGTGCGTGCGCGAATGAATCTCGGCCGCGTCGTCCGCCGGCGCGCCCTCGACGGCACCGGCCTTGTCCGGCTCGGCGGCCTTGTTCGGCTGCAGCGGCCGCTCCAGCGCGATGTCCAGCACCTCGTCGATCCAGCGCACGGGATGGATGTCCAGCGACGCGGTGATGTTGGCCGGCATGTCGGCCAGGTCCTTCTTGTTGTCCTCGGGAATGATCACCGTGGTGATGCCGCCACGCAGCGCCGCCAGCAGCTTCTCCTTCAGCCCGCCGATCGGCAGCACGCGGCCGCGCAGGGTGATCTCGCCGGTCATGGCGACCTCGGAGCGCACCGGCACCTTGGTGAGCACCGACACCAGCGCCGTGCACATGGCCACGCCCGCGCTCGGGCCGTCCTTGGGCGTGGCGCCCTCGGGGACGTGGATGTGCACGTCGAGCTTCTGGTGGAACTCCGGGTCGATGCCCAGCGCATCCACGCGGGCGCGCACCACGGACAGCGCCGCCTGGATCGACTCCTTCATCACGTCGCCGAGTTGCCCGGTATTGACCAGGTGCCCCTTGCCCGGCACCACCGAGGCCTCGATGCTGAGCAACTCGCCGCCCACTTGGGTCCAGGCCAGCCCGGTCACCAGGCCGATCTCGTTCTGCTGCTCCTTGCGGCCGAAGTCATAGCGGCGCACGCCCAGGTAGCGGTCGAGATTTTCGGACGTCACCTCCACCTGCCCGGTCGCCTTGCCGCGCGGCTTGGCGGGCTTGGCCTTGCCGGCCGGCAACTTGGCTTTGGCCTTCTTTACCTCGCCCAGGGTCAGCTCCTTGACCACCTTGCGGCAGATCTTGGAGATCTCGCGCTCAAGATTGCGCACGCCCGACTCGCGCGTGTAGTAGCGCACGATGTCGCGCAGCGCCTCCTCGCTCACGCTCAACTCGGCGGCATCCAGGCCATTGGCCTTCAGCTGCTTGCCGAGCAGGTACTTGCGCGCGATGCCGAGCTTCTCGTCCTCGGTGTAGCCGGGGATGCGGATGACCTCCATGCGGTCGAGCAAGGGACCGGGGATGTTCAGCGAGTTGGCGGTGGCGACCCACATCACCTCGGACAGGTCCAGGTCCACCTCCAGGTAGTGGTCGTTGAACGCGTGGTTCTGCTCCGGGTCCAGCACCTCCAGCAGCGCCGACGACGGATCGCCGCGGAAATCCATCGACATCTTGTCGATCTCGTCGAGCACGAACAGCGGATTGCGCGCGCCGACCTTGTTGAGGTTCTGCACGATGCGCCCCGGCATGGAGCCGATGTAGGTGCGCCGGTGACCGCGGATCTCCGCCTCGTCGCGCACGCCGCCCAGGCTCATGCGCACGAACTTGCGGTTGGTGGCCTTGGCGATCGACTGGCCCAGCGAGGTCTTGCCCACGCCCGGCGGCCCCACCAGGCACAGGATCGGCCCCTTCATGGTGGACACGCGCTGCTGCACGGCGAGGTATTCGAGGATGCGCTCCTTGACCTTCTCCAGGCCGAAGTGGTCGGCGTCGAGCACCTGCTGCGCCACGTGCAGATCCTTGTGCACCTTGCTGCGCTTCTTCCACGGCACGCCGACCAGCCAGTCGAGGTAGTTGCGCACCACGGTGGCCTCGGCCGACATCGGCGACATCTGTCGCAGCTTGCCGAACTCCTGCCGCGCCTTGGCCAGCACGGCCTTGGGCATGCCGGCGTTCTCGATCTTCTTCTGCAGCTCCTCGACTTCGTTGGGGCCTTCGTCGTTGTCGCCCAGCTCCTTCTGGATCGCCTTCATCTGCTCGTTGAGGTAGTACTCGCGCTGGCTCTTTTCCATCTGCGACTTCACGCGGCCGCGGATGCGCTTTTCCACCTGCTGCAGGTCCATCTCGCTGTCGACCAGGCCGATGAGCAATTCCAGCCGCTGCGCGACGTCGGCCGTTTCCAGCACTTTCTGCTTGTCGGCCATGCGCACGGAAAGATGCGCGGCGATGGAATCGGCCACGCGCGAGGCGTCATCGATGCCGGACAGGCTGGCCAGTACTTCCGGCGGCAGCTTGCGGCTCTGCTTCACCAACTGCTCGAACAACGAGATCAACGTGCGCGAAACGACATCCAGCTCGCGCTCGTTGGCGCTGTAGACCGGCTCGATCACGCGCGAACGGGCCACCAGCATGCCGTCGGCCTCGTGACAGTCGCCGATGGCCACGCGCGACTGGCCTTCCACCAGCACCTTGACGGTGCCGTCCGGCAGTTTCAGCAACTGCAGCACGCCCGCCAGCGTGCCGGTTTCATGCAGGTCGGCGACATCCGGATCGTCGATGTCGGGACTCTTCTGCGCCACCAGCAGGATCTGCCGCTCACCCTCCATCGCGCGCTCAAGCGCGCGCATGGATTTGTCGCGGCCGACAAACAGTGGAATGACCATGTTCGGGTACACCACCACGTCGCGCAGCGGCAACACGGGCAGCGCGTCCAGCCATTTGTTTTTGGGAGCGGTCTTGGCCATCGAAAAGGATTCCTGGTGGATCGGCACACGGCCGCGACGGCTCGTCGCGGCATATGGGACGTCAAAATGGAGGCTTTCGCCGCGTCGCACAAGGCTTGCAGTGTGCCAAAAACAAAACGGCCCCGGCAGATTGCCGGGGCCGCGAGTTTGCCGCATGCGCGGGATCAGGCCGCGTCGCTGCCGTCACTGGCCACGCGCTGCTGCAGGTTGCCGCGGTAGATGAGGTACGGCTCGGCCTGGCCGTTGATGACCGCGTCGTCCACCACGACCTTGCTGACGTGCTCCAGCGACGGCAACTCGTACATGGTTTCCAGCAGCACCTGCTCCAGGATGGTGCGCAGTCCGCGCGCGCCGGTCTTGCGCTTGAGCGCCTTGCGCGCGATGGCCTGCAATGCCTCGGGGCGAAACTCCAGCTCCACCTCTTCCATCTCGAACAGTTTCTTGAACTGCTTGGTGACGGCGTTCTTCGGCTCGGTGAGGATCTTCACCAGCGCCGCCTCGTCCAGCTCGTCCAGCGTAGCCACGACCGGCAGGCGCCCCACGAATTCGGGGATGAGACCGAAGCGCACCAGATCCTCCGGCTCCACGTCGGCCAGCACCTTGCCCAGGTTCTCGGTGCGCTCCTTGCTGCGCACCTCGGCCGAAAAGCCGATGCCGGTGGTTTCCGAACGTTGCTGGATGACCTTCTCCAGCCCGGCGAACGCGCCGCCGCAGATGAACAGGATGTTCTTCGTGTCGACCTGCAGAAACTCCTGCTGCGGGTGCTTGCGGCCGCCCTGCGGCGGCACCGAGGCCAGCGTGCCCTCGATCAGCTTCAGCAGTGCCTGCTGCACGCCCTCGCCCGACACGTCGCGGGTAATGGACGGGTTTTCGCTCTTGCGCGAGATCTTGTCGATCTCGTCGATGTAGACAATGCCCGACTGGGCCTTTTCCACGTCGTAGTCGCACTTCTGCAGGAGCTTCTGGATGATGTTTTCCACATCCTCGCCCACGTAGCCGGCCTCGGTCAGCGTGGTGGCGTCGGCGATGGTGAACGGCACGTTGAGCAGCCGCGCCAGCGTCTCGGCCAGCAGCGTCTTGCCCGAGCCGGTCGGACCGATCAGCAGGATGTTGGACTTGCCCAGCTCGATGTCGTCGCTCTTCTGGCGCGACTCCATGCGCTTGTAGTGGTTGTACACCGCCACCGCCAGCGCCTTCTTGGCGCGCGCCTGGCCCACCACGTACTGGTCGAGCGATTCGCGGATCTCGCGCGGCTTGGGCAACTGGGTACGACCGGAGGCGGCTTTTTCCTCAAGCTCCTCGCGGATGATGTCGTTGCACAGCTCGACGCATTCGTCGCAGATGAAAACGGACGGGCCGGCGATCAGCTTGCGCACCTCGTGCTGGCTCTTGCCGCAGAAGGAGCAATAGAGAATCTTGCCGCTGTCGCTGGAACGCCCCTGCCGGTCGTCGCTCATACTTTCGATCCCGCTGGTAAATCCGAATGCGTCGCGAGAATAGCACAGGGCTTCGCGTCTGCCTGCAGACGCGAAGCCCTGCTCGCAACGTGGTTTTTTGTGACTGGAATCAGGCCGATTTCACGGTTTCGCCGGCGCGCTTTTCCAGCACGTCGTCGATCAGGCCATAGGCCTTGGCGTCGGTGGCATTCATGAAACGGTCGCGCTCCATGTCCGCCTCGATCTTCGCCAGCGGCTGGCCGGTGTGCTGGACATACAGGTTGTTCAGGCGCTCGCGCACGTACAGGATCTCGCGCGCCTGGATCTCGATGTCCGTGGCCTGGCCCTGGGCGCCGCCCGAGGGCTGGTGGATCATGATGCGCGAATTGGGCAACGCGTAGCGCTTGCCCTTGGCGCCGGCCATCAGCAGGAACGAGCCCATGCTGCAGGCCTGGCCGATGCACATGGTGCTGACGTTGGGCTTGATGAACTGCATGGTGTCGTAGATCGCCAGGCCCGCGGTCACCGCGCCGCCCGGGCTGTTGATGTAGAACTGGATGTCCTTGTCCGGATTCTCCGACTCCAGAAACAGCATCTGCGCGACCAACAGGTTGGCGACCTGGTCGTTGACCTCGCCCACGAGAAAGATCACGCGCTCCTTCAGCAGGCGCGAATAGATGTCGTAGGAGCGCTCGCCACGGGCCGTCTGCTCGACGACCATCGGTACCAAGTTGAGGTTCTGGATCTGATCCATGGCCATTTAGCGGCTCTCCGGTATGTGCCTGACGGTGGGCGCCCGACCTGGTGCACGACCGGGCCGGGCGTGGCGGCGCCTGGGATCAGGCGCCGGCGGGGCGCATCACCTCGTCGAAGCTCAGGTCGAGCGTGGTGGTCTTGGCGTGTTCCGCCACCCACTCGGCCACCTGGTCTTCCATCACGCGGTTCTGCAGCCCGTTCATCAACTGGGGATCGCCGTTGTAGAGTTCAATGACCTTTTCCGGCTCCTCGTAGGTGGACGCGATCGCGGCCAGCTGCTCGGCCACGCGGGTACGGTCGATCTTGAGGCCTTCCTTGCGGGCGATCTCGCTCATCAGCAGGCCGGCGATCACGCGCTTGCGCGCCATCGGCACGGCCGACTCCACCAACTGCGCCGGCGGCTGCTGGCCGCGCGGCACGCTGCCGGCGGCGAGGTTCTGCGCCTCGGACTGCACCAGCAGCTTCGGCACGTCCAGTTCGCTGTGGGTCTGGGCCAGCTTTTCGGCCACCTCGGACTTCAAGCGGCCCATCAGGGCGCCCTTCAGTTCGCGCTCCAGGTTGGCGCGCACTTCCTTGCGGAACGTGTCCAGGTTGCCATCGGCAATGCCGAACAGCTTGGCGAACTCGCCGTCCACTTCGGGCAGGTGCGGCGCCTGCACCTTCACGATGTTGAAATTGACCTTGGCCTGCTTGCCGGCCAGCTGCTCGTTGCGGAAATCGGCGGGAAACGCGATCTCGGTCTCGAACGCGTCATTGGCGCTGCGGCCCAGCAGGGCATCGTCCAGCGCCTTGAACAGCGTGCCCGCGCCAAGCACGCTGCCCGCGCGCTCCAGGCCCTCGGCCGGGAAACGATAGCCGTCGACCTCGGCGGCGTAGTCGAACATCACGAAGTCGCCCTCGGCCGACGCGCGCTCCACCTCGTTGAAGCTGCGACGCTGCTGGCGCAGGGTTTCCAGCATCGTGTCGATATCGGCGTCGGTGACCTCGGCCTTGACGCGGGTGATCTCCAGCGCCGCCACGTCCACCGCCGGAAACTCCGGCAGGATCTCGAAGGTGGCGGTGTAGGCGATCTCGCCGTTCTCCGGCTTGCCGGTGGTGTCGATGGCAGGGTTGGCGATCGGCTGCAGCTTTTCCTGCGTGACCGCTTCGCGCAGCGTGCTGCCGATCAGGTCGGACAGCACCTCACCGCGCACCTGGTCGCCGAAGCGCTGCTTGATCACTGCCGCGGGCACCTTGCCCGGACGGAAACCCTTCAGGCGCACCGTGCGGCCCATCTCCGCGATGCGAGCGCTCACCTGCGAGTCGAAACGCTCCGCGGGAAACTTCACCGTGAGCTTGCGCTCGAGCGTACCGATGTTTTCAACCGAAACCTGCATGACGTCTCCTGGTACTACCTGATGTATGGGCCTGCCGACCCAGCATGGCGGCCGCGCCACCGCGCGGTGGAAACGCCGGTACTGCATGGTGCGAAAGGGGGGAGTCGAACCCCCACGGGGTTAACCGCCAGAACCTAAATCTGGTGCGTCTACCAATTCCGCCACTTTCGCCCTGCCGCAACCGGCGCAACAAAAACTCCAAGAACCCCTGCCCCGCCGGTGGATGGCCGGTCGGGCGCGTGCCGCTGCGCATGGCCACGCCCAAGGCATGGGATAACGGGCCATTTTACGGTTGGCATGCATGACAGCACAAGCACGCATGACCGCTGGAAAGCCTCTCGACGCCCCCTGCCCCGCCCGCCCGCGACACGCGTCGCCGCCGACATCGGGCACAAAAAAAGACAGGCGCCGGGGTTGCCCCTGGCGCCTGTCTCGATTGGTGGGCCGTCACAGATTCGAACTGTGGACCAATTGATTAAGAGTCAACTGCTCTACCAACTGAGCTAACGGCCCGTGAACTGGCGGTGATGCCTGAACCGGATTTGAAACTGGGGTGGATGATGGGATTCGAACCCACGACAACCGGAATCACAATCCGGGACTCTAACCAGCTGAGCTACATCCACCATCGAGCTGATACTGGTGCGCCAGACAGGACTCGAACCTGCAACCCTCGGCTTAGAAGGCCGATGCTCTATCCGGTTGAGCTACAGGCGCAGTCTCTAACGGAAGAACGCGTCGCTGGTCGGGGCAGAGGGATTCGAACCCCCGACTTTTGCGTCCCAAACGCAACGCTCTACCAGACTGAGCTATACCCCGCTTTCGAACCCCCGGATCATTCACCGGAGCCTTGAAATGTTACGGGTGACGCCTCGCTCAGTCAATCCGTGTCGAAGCACACCAAGACATCTTGAACCTGCCCAGCAAACCGGACAACACCGGTCCGTTGGAACTTCGGCAAAGCGCGAACACCTTGCCACACCGTATAAAAATGGTGCGCCCGGAGAGATTCGAACTCCCGACCACCTAGTTCGTAGCCAGGTACTCTATCCAACTGAGCTACGGGCGCACTGAAAAAATGTTTCGTCTCTGCCGCCGTCGATGCCTTGCGAAACCGGGGCGGTGAAGCGAGAGGCGGAATTATTCAGATTCCGCCCGCATGCGTCAACCTTTTTCGTGAAATTTTTTTTCGCGCCGTCCATCAGTGGCGATGGCGATGCGTGTCGAACCCACGAAAAAGGCGACAACGTCGCCTCTTTCGTGGACGGACAACCCGCGTTTGGCCGTCCATTTCAGCTGTCGATGCCGGCCCTGTTCTGCGTGGCCGGATCGCCCACGTTGCCCACCGGCGAGCCCGCGTCGCTCTTGGGCGGCGGAGGCGGCGGCGTGCTGCCCGCACCCGGGTTGCGCGTCCAGTCGGCCGGCGGGCCCGGCACGCGGCCAGCCATTATGTCGTCGATCTGGTGCGCGTCGATGGTCTCGTACTGCAGCAGCGCATCGGCCATCGTATGCAGCTTGTCGAGGTTGGTGGTGAGCAGCTCGCGAGTACGCGCGTAGGCGCGGTCGAGAATGCCGCGCACCACGTCGTCGATCTTGCTGGCGGTCTCGTTGGAGATGCTCTTGTGCTGCGTCACGGAGCGGCCCAGGAACACCTCGTCCTCGTCCTCGCCGTAGGTGATCGGCCCGAGTTCGTCGGACAAGCCCCACTTGGTGGCCATGTTGCGCGCCATCTTGGTGGCACGCTCGATGTCGTTGGACGCGCCGGTGGTGACCTTGTCCGCGCCGAAGATCAACTCCTCCGCCACGCGGCCACCGTACAGCGAGCACAGCTGCGACTCGATCGCCACGCGGTTGATGCTGTACTTGTCGCCCTCGGGCAGGTACATGGTGACGCCCAGCGCGCGCCCGCGCGGGATGATGGTGACCTTGTAGACCGGGTCGTGCTCCGGCACCAGGCGGCCCACGATGGCGTGGCCCGCCTCGTGGTAGGCGGTGAGCTTCTTTTCGTCCTCGCTCATCGCCATCGAGCGGCGCTCGCCGCCCATCAGGATCTTGTCGCGCGCCTTGTCGAGGTGGCTCATGCGCACCTCGCGGGCGTTCTCGCGCGCGGCGAACAGCGCCGCCTCGTTGACGAGGTTGGCCAGGTCCGCGCCGGAGAAGCCCGGCGTGCCGCGCGCGATGGTCATGGCGTTGACGTCGCTGGCGGTGGGCACCTTGCGCATGTGCACCTTGAGAATCTGCTCGCGGCCGCGCACGTCGGGCAGGCCCACCACCACCTGGCGGTCGAAGCGGCCCGGGCGCAGCAGTGCCGGATCAAGCACGTCGGGGCGGTTGGTGGCGGCGATCACGATGATGCCCTCGCTGCCCTCGAAGCCGTCCATTTCCACCAGCAGCTGGTTCAGCGTCTGCTCGCGCTCGTCGTGACCGCCGCCAAGGCCGGCGCCGCGATGGCGGCCGACGGCGTCGATCTCGTCGATGAAGATGATGCACGGCGCGTGCTTCTTGGCCTGCTCGAACATGTCGCGCACGCGGCTGGCGCCCACGCCCACGAACATCTCCACGAAATCGGAACCGGAGATCGAGAAGAACGGCACCTTGGCCTCGCCCGCGATCGCCTTGGCGAGCAAGGTCTTGCCGGTGCCGGGCGGGCCGACCATCAGCACGCCGCGCGGAATCTTGCCGCCCAGCTTCTGGAAGCGGCCCGGGTCGCGCAGGAATTCCACCAGCTCGCCGACGTCTTCCTTCGCCTCGTCGCAGCCGGCCACGTCACTGAAGTTGACCTTGATCTGGTCCTCGCCCTGCAGCTTGGCGCGCGAGCGGCCAAAGCTCATGGCGCCACGGCCGCCACCGCCGGACTGCATCTGGCGCATGAACCAGATGAACACACCCACGATCAGCAGCACCGGCAGCCAGCTCACCAGCAGGCCGATCAGCGAAAAGCCCTCGGCCGGGTCCTGGCGCACTTCCACGCCCTTGTCCTGCATCTGCTTCACCACCTCGTTGGTGGTGAAACCGAGCATGGGGGCGACGGTGCGGAACGGGCTGCCGTCCTTCAGCTTGCCGCTGATGGTGGCCGGCTGGTCGGCGCTGATCGTGGCGCTGGCCACGTTGCCGTTGTCCACGCTCTGCACGAAGCTGCTGTAGGACATCTCCGACGAGGCCGCACCATGCGGGCTGAAGCTCTGGAACACGGTGAACAACACCACCGCGATGATCACCCAGAGCAATACGTTTTTGGCTGTTTCATTCATGCACGGTTCTCGCCCGTTGGCCCCGGGGCGGCCTTGCGGCCCACCGCCAGCGCGTAGACCTCGCGCGATCGGGCGCGCGAGGCTTTAGGTTTGCGCATCGTCACGCGGTTGAATTGCGTGCGCAAGTCGCGAAGGTAAACGTCAAAACCGACTCCCTGGAACAGCTTGATCAGGAACGAGCCGCCCGGCTTGAGCCACTGCTTGCTGAAGTCGAGCGCCAACTCGGCCAGGGCCATCGCACGGATCTGGTCGGCCAGCGCCACGCCACTCATATTGGGGGCCAGATCGCACAGTACAAGATCCAACTGCTGCCCCTGCAGGCGCGACTCCAGCTCGCGCAGCACGGACTCCTCGCGGAAATCGCCCTGCACGAACTCCACCCCGGCGATGCTCTGCATCGGCAGGATGTCCAGCGCGAACACCTTGCCGGTGTCGCCCAGCCGGTTGCGCACCAGCTGCGACCAGCCGCCGGGCGCGGCGCCCAGGTCGGCCACGCTGATGCCCGGCTTGAGCAGCCGGTCGCGGTCGATCAGCTCCTCCAGCTTGAAGACGGCGCGCGAGCGCAGGCCGGCGGCCTGGGCCTTCTTCACGTATTCGTCATTGAAATGTTCGCGCAGCCAAGCGGCGCTGCTCTTGCTGCGGGCCATGTCGTCGGGGGTCGCACATTGGGGATCGGGAGGCCGCATGATACCCTTTGCCGTTCACCTACCGCGAATCGGCGATACCCGCATGGCCCTCTCCTCCTCGCAGGTGCGCTATCTGCGCAGCCTCGCCCACGATCTCAATCCGGTTGTCCTGCTGGGCAACAAGGGCGCCACCGCTGCGGTGGTCAAGGAGCTCGGCCAGGCGCTGGACATCCATGAACTGGTGAAAGTGAAGCTCTCCGGCGGCGACAAGGACGAGCGCCAGGCACAGATCGACGTGCTCACCGACGGCACCGGGGCCCAGAAGATCCACCAGATCGGCCATGTAGTGGTGCTTTTCCGCCGCAACGCCGACGAACCGAAAATCGCACTGCCGCGCTGACGGCAGCCGGAGCATCCGATGGATCTCTCGCTGGACCGACCCGATGGTTACCTGTACGTGCGCCGCGTGGGCGCGCATGCCGTGACCCTGGCCGACCGCGAGCTCAAACACAGCTTTCTGCTGGCGCCGGACCGCGTCATCGAGGGTTGGCCGGTGGACGCCGCCGCCACGCTGACCGCCGACCACGTCGACGCCCTGCTCGCCCTGCAGCCGGAGCTGGTGCTGCTGGGCACCGGAACGCGGCAGGTGTTTCCCGCGGCGGCGTTCATGGCCGGGTTCCTGCGCAAGGGCGTGGGCATCGAGATCATGGACAACGCCGCCGCTGCGCGCACCTACAACCTGCTGGCCGGCGAAGGCCGGCGCGTGGTGGCCGGGTTCATCGTCGACGCCGGCTGAACCCGGTCGCGCCGACGCCTACTGCGCCGGCAGGTACTTCAGCGGATCGACCGGGCTGCCGTCCTTGCGGATCTGGAATTGCAGCTCGTCGCGCGTGGTGCCGGTGGAGCCCATCTCGGCGATCTGCTGACCGGAGCTGACCTGCTGCCCCTCCTTCACCAGGCGCTTACGGTTGTGGCCATACGCCGACAGGAAACTGTCGTTGTGCTTGATGATCACCAGCTCGCCGTAGCCCACCAGTCCATTGCCGCTGTAGACCACCACGCCGCCCGCCGCCGCCCGCACCGCATCGCCCGCGCGGCCGGCGATCTCGATGCCGGGGATGGCATCGCCGGCATTGAAACGCTTGATCACCGAACCGGAGGCCGGCCAGCGCCAGGTCACGCCACCGGCCGCATGCGAAGCGCCCACCACCACCGGCGGCGCGGCCGGCGGCAGGCGCGGCGGTGTGGATTCACCGGCGACAGGCACCTTGGTGACGGCTGATGTCGCGGCGGCGCCGGCACCGGCGGCCGCGGCCACACTCTTGACGGGTGGCGTGGGCGCGGCGGCCGGCGGAGGGCTGGACGGGGCGGCGCCGGCCGGCTCGACGGTCTGGAATACCGGCGCGGCCGGCACCGTTGCCGCCGCCGTGGCCGGCGATGCGCCGTGGGCAGGCGGCGACAGCTTCAGCGTCTGGCCCGGCCAGATCGTGTACGGCGCATCGACGCCATTCCATTGCGCCAGGTCGCGAAAATCGACGCCGCTGCGGAAAGCGATGGAATACAGCGTGTCGCCATGCACCACCACGTACGAGCCGCCGGGGATCGGCGTGCGGGCGGGCATCGCGCCCGCCGCCGATGGCGCGGGCGCGGGTGCAGGCGTCGAGGCGGGCTCGAACACCACCGCGCTGCGCATGCTGCCGCAGCCGGCCAGTGCCAGGGCCGCCAGTACGGCGGGCATCAGGAGCGCCATTCGGTTCATGCCCGAGAGCATACCCAGCCGTCCCCGGTTTTTCATGGGCAAGCCACCATCGCCCGCCTCAGCGCAGCCACAGCCACCAACCCAGCAAGGCGCCCAGCAAGGCCAGCGCCACCCAACCGAACCACTCGATGTACTGGTGCAGGATGCGCTCGGCACGATCGCCGAACAGGCGAATCAGCAAGGCCAGCAACCACACCCGCTTGCCGCGCCCCACCGCCATGCAGGCCAGGAACGGCAGCACCGGCACGCCGACGATGCCGGACGCCCAGGTGATGAATTTCATCGGTACCACCGGCTGCAGCGCGGCGAGGATCAGCACGCCGAACAAGCCCCAGCGATGCGTGGCCATCTCGGTGCGCAGCACCTCCACGCCATGCTCGATCGGCGCCAGGAAATGCAGCGCCTCCAGCGCCGGCTTGAGCCCCTGGAACGCCCAATGGCCCAGCGCATAGCCCACCAGCGCGCCCAGCAGCGAAAACAGCAGGCTGATATTGGCCAAGTGAAAGGCGCGCTGGCGCTTGCCCAGCATCATCGGCGCCAGCATCACCTCGGGCGGAATCGGAAAGATGAACGCCTCGACGAAGCTCAATCCGCACAGGTAAGGCACCGCGCGGGGCTCGCGCGCCCACACCAGGGCACGCGCATAGAGCGCACTGAACAGGCGCATCAGCCGATACCGCCCAGCAGCGGCACGAAGCTCACCGGGCCCAGTTCGTCCTGCACGAAATCGCCCTGCCCGTCGCCGCGCAGGCGAATCAGCGTCTGGCTGCTGGGCGAACCCACCGGCGCCACCAGCACGCCCGTCGGCGTCAATTGGTCCAGGATGCGGGTCGGCACGGTGTCGCCGGCCGCCGTGAGGATGATGGCGTCGAACGGGCCCTCGTCCGCCCAACCCAGCTTGCCGTCGTCATGCTTGGAGCGCACGTTGGTCAGCCCCAGTTGGCGGAAACGGCGGCGTGCCTGGCGCAGCAACTCCTCGATCCGTTCCACCGTGAACAGTTGCGGCACCAGCGCCGACAGCACCACCGCCTGGTAGCCCGAGCCGGTGCCGATCTCCAGCACCTTGCGCGGCCCGGGTTCGCCGCGCTGGTCGAAATGCTCCAGCAGCGTCTCGGTCATACGCGCCACCACCCACGGCTGCGAGATGGTCTGCCCGTGGCCGATCGGCAAGGCCGTGTTCTCGTAGGCGCGCGCATGCAGCGCCTGGTCGATGAAGTGATGGCGCGGCGTGTTGCGGATCACCTCGATCACGCGCGGATCGCGGATGCCGGCGTCTTTCAGGCTGGCGGCCAACCGGTCACGCGCGCGCTGCGAGGTCATGCCCTCGCCCTTGAGCGCCGCCGGCGGCAGAGGATAGGGATTCACCGTTCAAGCAACCTCGTGATGGGGGCGGCTCCTGCCGCCAAATCATCGTCCAGCGCCTGCATCCAGCTGCTGACTTTTTCCAGGGCCTGGTAGCGGGTCAGGTCGACGTGGATCGGCGTGACCGACACATGGCCACGGCGCACCGCGTCGAAATCGGTGCCGGGGCCGGCGTCGTCCGCCTCGCCGGCCGGCCCGATCCACCAGATCGGCCGGCCACGCGGATCGGCGCGCGGCACCGACGGCGCGGCACGATGGCGGCGGCCCAGCCGCGTCACCTCGAAACCGGCGATCTCGTGCCATGGCCGGTCGGGCACGTTGACATTGAGGATGGTATCGGCCGGCAGCGGATCGACCAGCAGCCGACGCATCAACGCCAGCACCGCGCGCACGGCCGAGTCGTAGTGCAGGCCGTTGTGGTCGTGGCTGACCAGCGACACGGCAATGGCGGGCAGGCCGAGAAAGCGCCCCTCCATCGCTGCCGACACCGTGCCGGAATAGATCACGTCGTCGCCCAGGTTGGCCGAGTTGTTGATGCCGGACACCACAATGTCGGGCTCTTCCGGCAGCAGGCCGGACAAGGCCAGGTGGACGCAGTCGGTGGGCGTGCCGGCCACGCGGTAGTAGCCGTTGCCCATCGGCAGCACGCGCAGCGGCACGTCGAGCGTGAGGGAGTTGCTGGCGCCGGAGCGGTCGCGGTCGGGCGCCACCACCGTCACCGTGCCGACCGCGCCCAGGCCGTCGGCCAGCACGCGAATGCCCGGTGCATCCACGCCATCATCGTTGCTTACCAGAACTCGCATGCCGATCCGTTGGAAAGGAAGCGCGCCGCAGTTGCCGAACCACCCTGACTGCCGTGCGGCGGCGTGCGCTTGAAGCGTTCAAGTCTAGCGCAGCGCGCCAGCGCATTCACGGCCACGGGCGCTACCATGACCGGCATGAAACGCCCGCCCACGCCAGTCAGCGATGACGACGTCCGCCTGTTCCGCGAGGCGATCGGCGACACGCGGCCGCTGCCTTCCGTGGCCGAGCCGCCGCCCACGGCCAAACCCGCGCCGCGCCCGCGCATGTTCGAGGCCGACGAGGCCGCCGTGCCCGGCGAACTGCTGGTGATGGATTTCGACCCCGCCGCGCTGGAGGTGGGCGAGGAGCTGAGCTACCTGCGCGACGGCTACCCGCCACGCCTGCTGCGCCAGCTCAAGCGTGGGCAGTTCAGCGTGCAGGATCACATCGACCTGCACCAGATGAACGCGGCCGCCGCGCAACGCAGCATCGTGGACTTTCTGGCCGAGGCACGCCACGAAGGCCTGCGCTGCGTGCGCATCGTGCATGGCAAGGGGCTGCGCTCACGCGCTACCGGGCCGGTACTCAAGGCGCTCACCGACAAGCTCCTGCGCCGCCGCGACGACGTGATCGCCTTCGCCTCCGCCCGCCCCGCGCTGGGCGGCACCGGTGCCGTGGTGGTGTTGCTGAAAGCGTAGGCGACGCGGCCGGATGAGCAAGCTGTGTGTTTGCCCCCTCTCTCCCGCTTGCGGGAGAGAGGGTTGGGGAGAGAGGGCGCTCTTCGCCGTGGCTTATCAAAAGCCAAGGGCATCGCAGCTGAAGCCGCTCCCACAGCACGGAATTTCCGCGTAGATGTAGGAGCGCACCCTGTGCGCGATGCTTTTGCGAATCTCGAATCCCTGCCAAAACCATCGCGCACAGGGTGCGCTCCTACAGGGCGGTTACGCGGCCAGTTCGCGCACGACGACGGTGGCGTAGGCGCCGGCGGGGAGCTCGAAGGACAGCTCCAGCGCGTCGTCCGCCAGCCAGCGGTGTTTCAGGTTCTGCGGCAGCAGGCGCAGCGACCGGCGCTCCTGGTCCATGCGCGCGGCGGCCAGGCCGCTGGCCAGGTCGGCATCGGCGGCCGCGATGGCACGCTCCAGCGCGCCGGCCTCGCCCTGGGTGGGCGGCTCGCCCTGCCCCCACAACGGGCCGGACGGATGGATGTCGGCGCGGGCCAGGCGGTCGGCCAGGGCATCATTGAACGGCTCCGGCCCGAACCACGAGCGCGAACCGGCCAGCGACCAGATTTCCCCGTCCAGCGGGCGGTCCCACGCATCGCGCTCCACCCTTGCTGCCAGCACGCCGTTGAAGATGTGCGAGCGCGCCGCCGAGAGCAGGAAGCTGCGCTTGCTGCGATCCACCCGCTGGCCGGCGAACATGGCGCGCGCCTGCGCCACGTTGCCGCCTTCGCGACCAAAGCGCTGTTCGCCGAAGTAGTTGGGCACGCCGCGCGCGGCGATCTGACCCAGCACGCGTTCGGCTGCCTCGCGGTCGCCCTGCACGTCGCGCAGCACCAGCACAAAACGGTTGCCGTGCAGCGCGCCGCGCTTGAGCTTGCGCGAATGCCGCGTGGCCGCCAGCACGCTCACGTCGGCATGCGGAAACGCCGACCAGTCCGGGTCGCCCTTGCCGGGCAGTTGCACCGAGAACGCCTGGCGCGTCACCGCATGGCGATCCTTGAGTCCGGCGTAACCGACCGCCACCGGCGGCACGCCGGCAAACTTCGCCAGCTCGCGCGCCACCCAGTCGGTGTTGGCGCCGCGCTTCTGTACCCACAGCAGCGCGTGCTCGCCGGCGCCATCGGCGTCGTAGCCCAGGATCTCCTCCACCTGGAAATCCTCGGGTATCGCGCGCAGGCGGGCGGTCAACGGCGGCGTGCCAAAAGCGTGGGGAAGTTCGGACATGGGAATCATCAGCGAGGAGCAAGGGAAGGATCGTAGCCGGATCGAAGCGCACCCTCGCAACGCGCGCCTCGCCGCCCCACCTAAAGCAGAAACAGCGTCGCCAGCCCGAGAAAGATGAAAAAGCCGCCGCTGTCGGTCATCGCCGTAATCAGCACGCTGGAGCCCAGCGCCGGGTCGCGTCCCAGCTTCATCATCAGCATCGGGATGCCCACGCCGGCAAAGGCGGCCAGCAGCAGGTTGAGCGTCATCGCCGCCGTCATCACCAGGCCCAGCGACAGGCTGTTGTACAGCCACCACGCCACGGCACCGATCACACCGCCCCAGATCAGGCCGTTGAACAGCGCCACGGTGAGCTCCTTGCGCCACAGGCGCTTGCCGCTCTCCGGTGAAATCTGGTTGAGCGCCAAGGCGCGCACGATCATGGTGATGGTCTGGTTGCCGGAGTTGCCGCCGATGCCGGCCACGATGGGCATCAACGCGGCCAGCGCCACCAGCTTTTCGATGGAGCCCTCGAACAGGCCGATCACGCGCGAGGCGATGAATGCGGTGACCAGGTTGATCGCCAGCCACGACCAGCGGTTGCGCAGGCTGGCCCACACCGAGGCGAAGATGTCTTCCTCCTCGCGCAGGCCGGCGCGGCTCAGCGCCTCGCTGTCGCCCTCCTCGCGGATCACGTCGACCATGGCGTCGACGGTGATGCGGCCGATCAGGTGGCCGTTGTCGTCCACCACCGGCGCGGTCACCAGGTCGTAGCGCTCGAACGCCTGCGCCACCTCGTAGGCGTCATCGGCGGGATGGAAGGTGTTGACGTCCGGCGCCATCACCTCGCTGACCATCTTGTCGGGCGCGTTCACCAGCAGCCAGTGCAGCGGCAGCACGCCGGTGAGCAGGTTGTCCTGATTGATGACGAACAGCTTGTCGGTCTGCGCCGGCAGCTCGTCCCAGCGACGCAGGTAGCGCAGCACCACCTCCAGGCTCACGTCCTCGCGGATCGTGACCATCTCGAAGTCCATCAGCGCGCCGATCTGGTCGTCCTCGTAGGACAGCGCCGACTGCACCTGCTCGCGCTGCTGCGCGTCCAGGCCGGCCATCAGCTCCGGCAGCACGGCGGTGGGCAAGTCCTCGACCAGGTCGGCCAGCTCGTCGGCGTCGAGGGTCTCGGCGGCAGCGAGGATCTCGTGGCGGTCCATGTCCGCGATGAGCGACTCGCGCACCGCGTCGGAAACCTCCAGCAGGATCTCGCCGTCGCGGCCGGCCTTGACCAGCTGCCACACCGCCAGGCGATCGTCCAGCGGCAGCGATTCGAGCACGAAGGCGATGTCGGCCGGATGCAGCTCGTCGAGCTGCAGGCGCAAGTCCACCAGCACGTCCGCCGGCAGGCGGCCGTCCTCGTCGTGGCGATGCAGCAGGTCGACGATCAGCTCAAGCTGGTCGTGCAGCCGGTTCGCGGCGCTGCGGGCCTCCACCTCGGTCACGCGCGCTCCAGCAGGACGCACGCTTGCGCGGCGATCCCTTCGCCCCGGCCGCAGAAGCCGAGTTTTTCGGTGGTGGTGGCCTTGACGCTGATGCGGCCGATGTCGCTGGCCAGGTCGGCGGCGAGGCATTCGCGGATGGACGGCACGTGGGGGCCGACTTTCGGCGCCTCGCCGATCACGGTGACGTCCGCGTTGCCGAGCACGTAGCCGTGCTGCTGCATCAGTTGCGCGGCGTGGCGCAGGAACTGGCGGCTGTCGGCGCCGCGCCAGCGTTCGTCACGCGGCGAAAAATGCGTGCCGATGTCGCCCAGCGCCAGCGCACCGAAGATGGCGTCGCACAGCGCATGGATCACCACGTCGCCGTCCGAGTGCGCCAGCACGCCGTGCGCGTGCGCCACGCGCACGCCGCCCAGCATGACGTGGTCGCCCGCGCCAAACGCGTGCACGTCGAAGCCCTGGCCGATGCGCATCGGGGACGGCCTCATGGGGTTGGCCTTGTTGCGGCCCGGTCACGGATGGCGTTCACGTCGTTGTCCTTGAAAGCAGATACGCCGCCAGCGGGAAATCCGCCGCGGTGGTGACCTTGATGTTGTCCTCGGCGCCTTCCACCAGCAACGGCGCGTGGCCGGCCCGCTCCATCGCCATCGCCTCGTCGCTGACCGGCGTGCCGCTGCGCGATGCCTCGCGCAGCGCATCGGACAATGCGCCACGGCGGAACATCTGCGGCGTGAACGCGCGCCAGCGTTGCTCGCGCGGCTCCGTGCGCAGGCTGCGCCCGGCGGCATCGGCGCGCTTGAGCGTGTCGCGCAGCGGCGCACCCAGCAGACCGCCCTCGTCCGCGCCGGCGTGGTCGATCAGCCGGTCGATGTCGGCCAGGCGCACGCACGGACGCGCCGCGTCGTGCACCAGCACGAAATCCCGCGCACTCACCGACGCGGGCAAGGCATCGAGGCCGGCCAGCACCGAATCACTGCGCTCGGTGCCACCCACGGCGGTGAGCACCGGCTTGCCGTCGAGCATGTCGATGCCCGGCCAATGCGTGTCGCCAGCCCCCAGCACCACCAGCAGGCCGGCGATGCGCGGATGCGCGGCCAGGCGCTCCAGCGTGTGCATGATCAGCGGACGCCCCGCCAGCGGCAGGTACTGCTTGGGGCTGTCGCCACCCACCCGCGTGCCGCGCCCCGCGGCCGGCACCACGCACCACAGCGGGCCGGTCATTGCGCGCTCGCGGGCACGGCGGCGGGCGGCGGCGGCACGGTGCGACCCGCGTCGTCCGGTCGCTCGTCCACCTGGTAGAACGTCTCGCCCGGCTTGATGAGGCCCAGCTCGTTGCGCGCCCGTGCCTCCACCGCCTGCTCGCCCTGCTTGAGGTCGAGCACGTCGGCCGCCAGCGCCTGGTTGCGCTGCTGCAGCTTGGCGTTCTCCTCGGCCTGCTTTTTCAGCGCGATGCGCAAGGTGTCCACCTCGCGCACGCCGCCGCTGCCGGACCACAGTTTCAGCTGCAGTCCGATCAGCACCAGAACCAGGACGATGGCGACCCAGCGCAGCATGGGTTGTGGGCCTGCCCCGTCAACCCGGCAGGCGGGTCAGGTTGGGGAACGCGTCGCGACCGGCATAGCGGGCCGACGCACCCAGCGCCTCCTCGATGCGCAGCAGCTGGTTGTACTTGGCCACGCGATCGCTGCGGCACAGCGAGCCGGTCTTGATCTGGGTGGCGGTGGTGGCCACCGCGATGTCGGCGATGGTGGTGTCCTCGGTTTCGCCGGAGCGGTGCGAGATCACCGCCGAGTACTTCGCCGCGTCGGCCATGGCGATGGCCTCCAGCGTCTCGGACAGCGTGCCGATCTGGTTCACCTTGATCAGGATGGAGTTGGCGATCTTCTTCTCGATGCCCTCGCGGAAGATCGACGGATTGGTGACGAACAGGTCGTCGCCCACCACCTGCACCGAGCCGCCGATGCGGTCGGTGAGCAGCTTCCAGCCGTCCCAGTCGCCCTCGGCCATGCCGTCCTCGATGGTGATGATCGGGTACTGGCTGGCCCAGCCGGCCAGCAGGTCGACGAACTCGGCCGAGCTGTACTGCTTGCCTTCGCCGGCCAGGTCGTACTTGCCGTCCTTGTAGAACTCGGAGCTGGCCGCATCCAGGCCCAGCAGGATCTCGCTGCCGACCTTGTAGCCGGCCTTGTTCACCGCTTCCAGGATGGTGTCGATGGCCTCGACGTTGGAGCGCAGGTTGGGCGCGAAACCGCCCTCGTCGCCCACGGCGGTGTTCAGGCCCTTGCCCTTGAGCACGCTCTTGAGCGCATGGAAGATCTCCGCGCCCGAGCGCAGCGCCTCGGCAAAGCTGGGCAGGCCCACCGGCAGGATCATGAACTCCTGCACGTCCACGTTGTTGTCGGCGTGCGCACCGCCGTTGATGATGTTCATCATCGGCACCGGCAGCGCGCCGGGCTTGCCGTTGGACAGGTACTTCCACAGCGGCTCGCCGCGCGACGCGGCCACCGCGTGGGCTGCCGCCATGGAGACGCCCAGCAGCGCGTTGGCGCCCAGCTTGCCCTTGTTCGGCGTGCCGTCCAGCGCGATCAGCTTGGCGTCCAGGCCCTTCTGGTCGACCGCGTCGTGGCCCTTGAGCGTGTCGGCAATGGCGCCGTTGACGTTGGCCACCGCGTTCTTCACACCCTTGCCGCCGTAGCGCGACTTGTCGCCGTCACGCAGCTCCACCGCCTCGCGCGAGCCGGTGGACGCGCCACTGGGCACGGCCGCACGGCCAAAGCTGCCGTCGGCCAGGGTGACCTCGGCTTCCAGCGTGGGGTTGCCACGCGAGTCGAGAATTTCACGGGCGTGGATGCGGGTGATCTGAGTGCTCATGCGGTATCCAGTGGTTGGGAATGGGTCTAGCGAGGGTTGTCTGCAGGAGCGCACCTTGTGCGCGATCGCTTTTCGCGAAAAGCATCGCGCACAAGGTGCGCTCCTACAGGTCTTGTTCGAGGAAGCCGTGGCGCTTGGTCACGGCGTCCAGTTCCAGCAGGGTTTCCAGCAAGGCCTCCATCTTGCCCAGCGGCCACGCGTTGGGGCCGTCGGACAGGGCCTTGCTCGGGTCGGGGTGGGTCTCGGCAAACAGGCCGGCCACGCCCACCGCCACGGCGGCACGCGCCAGCACCGGCACGAACTCGCGCTGGCCGCCGGAGCTGGCGCCCTGCCCGCCCGGCAGCTGCACCGAATGGGTGGCGTCGAACACCACCGGGCAGCCGGTCTCGCGCATCACGCTGAGCGAGCGCATGTCCGACACCAGGTTGTTGTAGCCGAAGCTGGCGCCGCGCTCGCAGACCATGATGTCGTCATTGCCCACGGCCTTGGCCTTGGCCACCACGTGCTTCATGTCCCACGGCGCCAGGAACTGGCCCTTCTTGATGTTCACCGGCTTGCCGGCGCGCGCCACCTTCTGGATGAAATCGGTCTGCCGGCACAGGAAGGCCGGCGTCTGCAGCACGTCGACCACCGAGGCCACCTCGTCCATCGGCGTGTACTCGTGCACGTCGGTGAGCACCGGCACGCCGACCTGGCGCTTCACCTCGCCCAGGATGCGCAGGCCTTCTTCCAGCCCCGGGCCGCGAAAGCTCTGGCCGGAGGAGCGGTTGGCCTTGTCGAAGCTGGACTTGAAGATGAAGGGGACGCCGAGCCTGCCGGTGATTTCCTTGAGCGTGCCGGCGGTATCCAGCTGCAACTGCTCCGACTCCACCACGCAGGGGCCGGCGATCAGGAACAGGCGTTGGTCCAGCCCGATGTCGAATCCGCAAAGCTTCATAGATGGGGTTTCCCTTTCAACGTGCCGCCGCAGGCGAAGGCGTCATGCGCTGGCCTTGAGGCCGGCCAGCCGCACGCCGTCGCGCACCGCCTTGTGTTCGGTGGCCGCGCGCACGAAGCCGCTGAACAGCGGGTGCCCGTCGCGCGGGGTGGAGGTGAATTCCGGATGGGCCTGGCAGGCCAGGAACCACGGGTGCTGCTGTTGCGGCAGTTCCACCACCTCCACCAGCAGGTCGTCCATGGATTTGCCGGAGATCACCAGGCCCTTGTCCTCGAATGCCTGGCGATAGCGGTTGTTGAACTCGTAGCGGTGGCGATGGCGCTCGCGCACCACGTCCTGGCCGTACAGCTCGCGCGCCAGCGTGCCGGCCTTGAGCCGGCACTCCTGCGCCCCCAGGCGCATGGTGCCGCCCAGGTCGGAGCGGTCGTTGCGCTGCTCCACCTCGCCGCTGGCGGTGGTCCACTCGGTGATCAGCGCGATCACCGGGTTGGCCGTGTTGCGGTCGTTTTCGCTGGAGTCGGCGTCGGCCAGGCCGGCCACGTGGCGGGCAAAGTCCACCACGGCCGCATGCATGCCGTAGCAGATGCCGAAATACGGCACGCCGTGCTCGCGCGCGTACCTGGCCGCCAGCACCTTGCCCTCGAAACCGCGCTTGCCGAAGCCGCCCGGCACCAGGATCGCATCCACCTTGCCCAGCACCTCGGCGGCGCCCTCGGCCTCCACCTGCTCGGAGTCGATCCAGTCCAGGTTGACCCGTGTCTGCTGGTGGATGCCGCCGTGGCGCAAGGCCTCGGCCAGCGACTTGTACGCGTCCTTGTGCTCCACGTACTTGCCCACGATGCCGATGGTGACCTCGTTTTTCGGATGCTCCATCGCATCCACCGTGCGCTGCCAGCTGGACAGGTCGGCCGGGCCGGCATCCAGGCCCAGGCGCTTGACCACGATGTCGTCCAGGCCCTGCTGGTGCAGCCACAGCGGCTGCTTGTAGATGATGTCCACGTCGGCGGCACTGATCACCGCCGCCTCCGGCACGTTCGTGAACAGCGCGATCTTGCGCCGCTCGGCCTCCGGCAGCGGCTCCTCGCAGCGGCACAGCAGGATGTCCGGCTGGATGCCGATGGAGCGCAGCTCCTTCACCGAGTGCTGGGTGGGCTTGGTCTTGATCTCGCCGGCGGCCTTGATGAACGGCACCAGGGTCAGGTGCATGAACACCACCTTCTCCGGCCCGTGCTCGATGCGCAGCTGGCGGATGGCCTCCAGGAACGGCAGCGACTCGATGTCGCCCACCGTGCCGCCGATCTCCACCAGCGCCACGTCGAAGCCGCGGGTGGCCTCGTGGATGCAGTGCTTGATCTCGTCGGTGATGTGCGGGATCACCTGCACGGTGGCGCCAAGGTAGTCGCCACGGCGCTCCTTGCGGATCACGCTCTCGTAGATCTTGCCGGTGGTGATGGAGTTCTTGCCGGTGAGCCGCGTGTGCACGAAGCGCTCGTAGTGCCCCAGGTCAAGATCGGTCTCGGCGCCGTCGTCGGTCACGTAGACCTCGCCGTGCTGGAACGGGCTCATCGTGCCCGGATCGACATTGATATAGGGGTCGAGCTTCATCATGGTGACTGCGAGCCCGCGAGCCTCGAGGATGGACGCGAGAGACGCCGCCGCGATGCCCTTGCCAAGCGAGGACACCACGCCGCCGGTGACGAAGATCAGGGGGGTCATGAAATTCAGCCGTGCTGGAAATCGGCATTTTAACGGCAGAAGCGTCCTGCCGCGAGGGATCAGCGCAAATTACTGGCGAAACATTCAGTCATGATGACAACGCGCCGCCCGCCGGCGCCTGGCGTCATGCGGTGGCCTGCTAACATTCGTGGATGAACTCGCCCATCCCCACCCGCCTGGCCGCCCTGCGCGCGGCCATGCAGCGCCATGGCGTCGCCGCCGTACTGGTGCCCAGCGCCGACCCGCATCTTTCCGAATATCTGCCCGCGCATTGGCAATCGCGCACCTGGCTCAGCGGCTTCGACGGCTCGGCCGGCACGCTGGTGGTCACCGCCACGGCCGCCGGGCTGTGGACCGACTCGCGCTACTTCTCGCAGGCCGAGCAGCAACTGGCCGGCAGCGGCATCGACCTGATGAAACTGCGTGTGGCGCATACACCCGAATACGTGGCCTGGCTGCAGCAGCACCTGCGCCGTGGCGACGTGCTGGCCGTGGCCGGCGACAGCATCGCCGTGGCCGGCCAGCGCCGGCTTGAACGCGCCCTGGCCGAATGCGGCGCGAGCGTGCGCGTCGACCTGGACCTGCCCGGCGAGATCTGGACGGACCGCCCCGCCCTGCCGCAGGCGCCCGTGTTTGCCCATGACATCGCCCATGCCTGCGTGCCGCGCCGCGAGAAGCTGGCGCGATTGCGCGAGGCCATGCGCGGCGCCGGCGCCAGCCATCACCTGCTGTCCAGCCTGGACGACATCGCCTGGCTCACCAACCTGCGCGGCAGCGACGTGGAGTGCAACCCGGTGTTCCTGGCCCACCTGCTGGTGGAGGTGGAGGGTCGCGCCACGCTGTTTGTCGATCGCGGCAAGCTCGCCGATGCGCTGGTGGCGGAGCTGGCCGCCGACGGGATGGCCATCGCCAGCTATGCGGCGGTCACCACGATGCTGGGCGAACTGGGTACCGGGCACGCCCTGCTGCTGGACGACGGCCGCGTGGTCGCCGCCGTGGCCGCGGCCATCGCGCCCGGCGTGCGTCGGATCGAGGCGGCCAACCCCAGTACCGCCTTCAAGGCGATCAAAACCGCCGCCGAGCTGGACCACGTGCGCGAGGTGATGCGGTACGACGGCGCGGCGCTGGTGCGCGGCTTTCGCGAGCTGGAGCAGCGCCTGGCCGCCGGCGAGGCGCTGACCGAGCTGGACGTGGACACCTTGCTGCACCGCCAGCGCGCCGCGCAGCCGGGCTGGGTGGGCGAAAGTTTTGCCACCATCGCCGGCTACCAGGCCAACGGCGCGCTGCCGCACTACCGCGCCACGCCCGAGGCGCACAGTGCGCTGCAGCGCAAGGGCCTGCTGCTGATCGATTCCGGCGGCCAGTACCTGGGCGGCACCACCGACATCACCCGCGTGCTGGCACTGGGCGACACCACGCCCGAGCAGCGGCGCGACGCCACGCTGGTGATGAAGGGCATGATCGCGCTCTCGCGCGCACGCTTTCCCAAGGGCGCCAGCGGTCCGCAACTGGATGCGCTGGCGCGCGCGCCGCTGTGGGCGGCCGGCATGGACTACGGCCACGGCACCGGCCACGGCGTGGGCTATTTCCTCAACGTGCACGAAGGCCCGCACGGCATCCGTCCGCCCTCGCCCGGCGGCGCGCTGGTGGCGCTGGAGCCGGGCATGATCAGCTCGATCGAGCCGGGCCTGTACAAGCCCGGCCGCCATGGCATCCGCCACGAGAACCTGGCCGTGGTGGTCGAGGCCGACCGCACCGAGTTCGGCGAGTTTCTGGCCTTCGAGACGCTCACGCTGTGCCCGTTCGACCGCCGCGCGCTGGAACCGGCCCTGCTCGCCCCCGACGAACGCGCCTGGCTGGACGACTACCACGCCACCGTGCGCGCCGCGCTGTCACCGCTGCTGGACGGCGACGACCTGGCCTGGCTGCAGCGCCATTGCGCACCGCTGGAGTGAGATGGGGGCAGAGAAGTGAGTGAAGAGGAGTGAGGAGCGAGAGAAAAGCGCAGTAGCCCTCTCTCGCTCCTCACTCCTCTCCACTCACTCCTGGCCCTTGACCCGCCTGTTACGCCCGCCCATCCTGCCTCGTTACCTTTCACAGTCATCGCACCATGAGCAATCGCTACGACGCCGCCGATATCGAAGTCCTCTCCGGCCTGGACCCGGTCAAGCGCCGGCCCGGCATGTATACCGACACCAGCCGGCCCAACCATCTGGTGCAGGAGGTGGTGGACAACTCGGTGGACGAGGCGCTGGCCGGCCATGCCAGCCAGATCGAGGTGACGCTGCACGCCGACGGCTCGGTGGAAGTGGCCGACGACGGCCGCGGCATGCCGGTGGACATCCACCCCGAGGAGGGCGTGCCGGGCGTGGAGCTGATCCTTACCCGGCTGCATGCGGGCGGCAAGTTCTCGGGCAAGAACTACAGCTTCTCCGGCGGCCTGCATGGCGTGGGCGTGTCGGTGGTCAACGCGCTGTCCAGCCGCGTGGAGGTGACCATCCGCCGCGACGGCGGCGAGCACCGCATGGTGTTCGAGCACGGCGACCGCGCCAGCCCGCTGGAAGTCATCGGCAGCGTGCCGAAGAAGCGCACCGGCACCACCGTGCGCTTCTGGGTCGATCCCAAGTATTTCGACTCGCCGAAAATCTCGCTGCCCAAGCTCAAGCACCTGCTGCGCGCCAAGGCCGTGCTGTGCGCCGGCCTGCGCGTGCGGCTCACCGACGCGGCCAGCGGCGAAGTCGTGGAGTGGTTCTACGAGGACGGCCTGCGCGACTACCTGCTGGGTGAGCTTGATGGCGCCGAGGCGCTGCCGACGGAGCTGTTCGTGCACCACGTGGCACGCGACACCGAGGGCCTGGACGTGGCGCTCACCTGGCTGCCCGAGGGCGAGCTGGTGCAGGAGAGCTACGTCAACCTGATCCCCACCGCGCAGGGCGGCACCCACGTCAACGGCCTGCGCAGCGGGCTGACCGTGGCCATCCGCGAGTTCTGCGACATCCGCAACCTGCTGCCGCGCGGCGTCAAGCTGGCGCCGGAGGACGTGTGGGAGCGGCTGTCCTTCGTGCTGTCGGCGCGATTGCAGGACCCGCAGTTTGCCGGCCAGACCAAGGAGCGGCTGTCCTCGCGCCAGGCCGCCGCGCTGGTGGAAAACGTCATCCACGACGCCTTCAGCCTGTGGCTCAACCAGAACGTGGACACCGGCGAGCGCATCGCCCAGCTCGCCATCGAGCGCGCCAGCGCCCGCCTGAAGGCGTCCAAGCAGGTGGTGCGCAAAAAGATCACCCAGGGCCCCGCCCTGCCCGGCAAGCTGGCCGACTGCACCGCCACCGATCTCAGCCGCACCGAGCTGTTTCTGGTGGAGGGCGACTCGGCCGGCGGCAGCGCCAAGCAGGCGCGCGACAAGGAGTTCCAGGCGATCCTGCCGCTGCGCGGCAAGATCCTCAACACGTGGGAGGTGGAATCCACCTCGGTGCTGGCCTCCGAGGAGGTGCACAACCTGGCCGTGGCGATCGGCTGCGACCCGGGCAAGGACGACCTCTCCGGCCTGCGCTACGGCAAGATCATCATCCTGGCCGACGCCGACTCCGACGGCCTGCACATCGCCACGCTGCTGTCGGCGCTGTTCCTGCGCCACTTCCCCAAGCTGGTCAGCGAGGGCCACGTGTTCGTGGCGATGCCGCCGCTGTTTCGCGTGGACGTGGGCAAGCAGGTGTTCTACTGCCTGGACGAGGGCGAGAAGGCCGCGATGCTGCAGCGGATCGAGCGCGAAAAGATGAAGGGCGCGGTCAGCACCACCCGCTTCAAGGGCCTGGGCGAGATGAACCCGCCGCAGCTGCGCGAATCCACCATCCACCCCGACACCCGACGCCTGGTGCAACTGACCGTGGCCGAGGAGGACGGCACCTCCCGCATCATGGACTTGCTGCTGGCCAAGAAGCGCGCCGGCGACCGCAAGGCGTGGCTGGAGGAAAAGGGCGACCTGGCGACGCTGGAGGTCTGACCGGCATCAGGCGCCCTTCGACGCCACGGCGCTACGCTCAGGGCGAACGGCTGAGCGTGGCGCGACTATTGAACCGTTCGCCCTGGCCGTAGCGCAGCGGCGTCGAAAGGCCGCGCCGCCAAGCCACCACACCCACCGCAGGCCACCCCATGCCAAGCTGGACCCGCCGCTCCATCGAGATCCTCGCCGCCGAGGCGGCGCGTTCGGCCGACACGCACCTGATCCGGCTGGACCTGCCCGCGTTTCCCGGCATTCCGCTGTACCTGAAGGACGAGTCGGTGCACCCCACCGGCAGCCTCAAGCACCGCCTGGCGCGCTCGCTGTTCCTGTACGCGATCTGCAACGGCTGGCTGCGCGAGGGCCAGCCGGTGATCGAGGCGTCCAGCGGCAGCACTGCCATCTCCGAGGCGTATTTCGCGCGGCTGCTCGACCTGCCCTTCATCGCCGCCATGCCGCGCCGCACCTCGCGCGACAAGATCGCGCAGATCGAGCACTTCGGCGGCCGCAGCGAGCTGATCGACGGCACCGACCTGTACGGCGCGGCCGAGCAGTTGGCGCAGGCCTCCGGCGGTTTCTACATGGACCAGTTCACCTACGCCGAGCGCGCCACCGACTGGCGCGGCAACAACAACATCGCCGAATCGATCTACCGCCAGATGGAGCAGGAGCAAAACCCGGTGCCGCGCTGGATCGTGGTCTCGGCCGGCACCGGCGGCACCTCCGCCACCATCGGCCGCTACATCCGCTACGGCGGCGCACGCTGCGAGGGCAGCCAGCTGGCGGTGGTCGATCCGGAAAACTCGGTGTTTCTCGACTATTTCCGCACCGGCGACGCCACGCTGCGGCTCGATTGCGGCTCGCGCATCGAGGGCATCGGCCGGCCGCGGGTGGAGCCGTCGTTCATCCGCGGCGTGATCGACCGCATGATCCGCGTGCCCGACACCGCCAGCATGGCCGCGCTGCGCGTGCTGGAGCGCCTGCTCGGCCGGCGCAGCGGCGGCTCCACCGGCACCAACCTGGTCGGCGCCCTGCAACTGATGTGCGAGATGCGCCAGCGCGGCGAACGCGGCCCGGTGGTCACCCTGATCTGCGACAGCGGCGACCGCTACCGCGACACCTACTACAACCCCGACTGGCTGGCGGCCCAGGGCTACGACGTGGACGGCCAGCAGGCGCGGCTGGAGGAGATCGTCCACGGCGGGCGCTGGATCGACGGATAATGCGCGGCTGGCGCCACCGCCGCCCCGGAGACACGCATGGCCCTGCTACCGCCGCTCAACCTGCAACGCTGGATTGACGAACACCGCCACCTGCTCAAACCGCCGGTCGGCAACAAATGCATCGTCGACGGCGACTTCATCATCATGGTCGTGGGCGGTCCCAACGCGCGCACCGACTACCACTACGACGAAGGCCCGGAGTTCTTCCACCAGATCGAGGGCGAGATGATCCTCAAGGTGCAGGAGGACGGCCGGCCGCGCGACATTCCCATCCGTGCCGGCGAGGTGTTCTACCTGCCGCCACGCGTGCCGCACTCGCCGCAGCGCCTGCCCGGTTCCATCGGCCTGGTGATCGAACGCCGCCGCATGGCGGGCGAGAAGGACGGCCTGCTGTGGTTCTGCGAGCGCTGCAACCACACCTTGTTCGAGGAGTACTTCGTGCTCGAGCGCATCGAACACGACTTTCCGCCCGTGTTCGACCGCTTCTACGGCTCACTCGACGCGCGCACCTGCAAGGCCTGCGGCCACATCAACCCCGCCCCCACGAAATACCTGTAGGAGCGCACCCTGTGCGCGATGCTTTTTGTTGGGGGATTCGGGGTTCGGGATTCGAAAGAGCAAGAGCAAGAGCATCGCGCACAGGGTGCGCTCCTACGGGCAGCTAGCGCGCCAGCCACTTGCGCGCCATGCGCTGCAGCGAGACACCCAGGCTGGCGTCGGCGGCCACCTCCACCACCGGTCGCCACGCGAGCGCGCGTGACTCGCTGTTGAGCACGAAACGCTCGTCCGCACCGGCACGCACCACGTAGCGCATGTCGTAATGCCAGTGCTCGGCCTCGTCGCCGCGCGCGGGGATGCGATGGTGGTCGATGTCGAACAGCCCGCCCTCCACCGCCAGCGCCGCCACGCCGGTTTCCTCCTGCGCCTCGCGCAGGGCCACGCGCGCCAGGTCGTCGTCGCCATCGGCGTGACCGCCGGGCTGCAGCCAGCGGTCGAGCTTGCGGTGGTGCATCAGCAGCACGCGCTCGCCGTCGGCGCTGACCAGCCAGGCCGAGCCGGTGAAGTGCCCGACCGCGTGATGGCGCTCGAAAACATCCGGGTGGCTGCGCAGAAAATCGTCGAAGCGCGCCACCTGCTCCGCCTCCCCCTGCCACAAGTCACGGTAGTGCCGCAGCGAATCGGCCAGAAGGTTTCGTTGTGTCCGCATCGTCGTCCATCAGGTCTGAAAAACGCGCTGCGGCAAGGCCTTGGCGCGCTTGTGCTACCCCCATCGCTGGGCTATGTTGGCCCACCATTTCGCATCCACCCGGCACGCGCCGCGCACGCCCGTCGCGCCTGGCCCGGGGTACCTCAGCCAAGGGGCGCTCGATGATAAAAGAACTTTTTGCCACGCACCCGATCGAGGCGATGCCTCATGTGGATGCGGGCGAGCCGGTGGAAGGCGGCGCCCAGGGCGAGGTCACGCTCAAGCGCGTGCTGACCGCGCGCCACCTGGTGATGCTGGGCATCGGCGCGGTCATCGGCGCGGGCATCTTCGTGCTGACCGGCACGGCCGCCGCGCAGTTCGCCGGCCCGGCGCTGGTGGTGAGTTTTCTCATGGCCGGTTTCGCCTGCGCGCTGGCCGCGCTGTGCTACGCGGAGTTCGCCGCGATGCTGCCGGTGTCGGGCAGCGCCTATTCGTACTCCTACGCCACGATGGGCGAGGTGGTGGCCTGGTTCGTGGGCTGGAACCTGGTACTGGAATACCTGTTTGCCGCCTCCACCGTGGCGGTGGGCTGGTCGGGCTATTTCAACGAGATGCTGACCATGCTGAGCGGGCTCACCGGCCTGCCGCTGTCGCTGCCGCATGCGCTGGCCTCGGCGCCGTTCACCTTCAACGAGGCCGGCCACCTGGTTGCCACCGGCACGCTGATCAACCTGCCGGCCATCCTCATCGTCACGGCGATCAGCTGGCTGTGCTATCGCGGCGTCACCCAGTCGGCCACGGTCAACGCGATCATCGTGGCGATCAAGGTGATCGTGATCCTGCTGTTTCTCACCGTGACGTTTCATTACCTCAACCCGGACCTGTGGCACCCGTTCATCCCCGAGAACGAGGGCGGAGCGAAGTTCGGCTGGAGCGGCGTGATCCGCGGCGCCACGCTGGTGTTCTTCGCCTACATCGGCTTCGACGCCGTCTCCACCGCCGCCGGCGAGGCCAAGCATCCGCAGCGCGACATGCCCATCGGCATTCTCGGCTCGCTGTTCGTCTGCACGTTGCTGTACATCGCGATGGCTGCGGCCCTGACCGGCCTGGCGCCGTTCCGCGAACTCAATACGCCCGAGCCGGTGGCCACCGCGCTCAACTACGTGCTGGGCACGGTGGCGCCGGGCAGTCTGGCCGCCTACGTGCTGGGCACGCTGAAGGTACTGGTGGTGTTTGCCGCGCTGGCGGGCCTGAGCTCGGTGGTGCTGGTGATGCTGATGGGCCAGCCGCGCATCTTCTACGCGATGTCGCGCGACGGCCTGCTGCCGCAGGCGCTCGGGCGGCTGCACACGCGGCACCGTACGCCGTACGTGGGCACGATCATCGTGGGCGTGATCGCCGCCACGCTGGCCGGCCTGTTTCCGGTGGACGTGCTGGGCGACCTGGTGTCGATGGGCACGCTGCTGGCGTTCGCCACGGTGTGCATCGGCGTGCTGGTGCTGCGCCGCACGCGACCGGACGTGCCGCGCGCGTTCCGCGTGCCGCTGCCGTGGATCATCTGCCCGCTGGGCGCGGCCGCGTGCCTGTTCCTGTTCTGGCAGGCGTTCGAGGTGCGCTGGCCGATGCTGGTCAGCTGGACCGTGGTGGGCTTTCTGATCTACGGCTTCTACGGCTACCGCCACAGCCGGCTGCGCCAGGGCGCACGCTGATACGCGATGGCCGGCACGCGCCGGCCATCTTCTTTCTCCCGGTTGCGCGCCGCGCAACGCCCCGATTCGATGACGAGTGACATGCTCAGACAGCTGCTTGCCCGCAAAGCCGATTTCAGCGACGCCGACGACGCCAACGGCCCCACCCTGCGCCGCACGCTGGGACCGATGGGGCTTACCGCGCTGGGCATCGGCGCCGTCATCGGTGGCGGCATCTTCGTGATCACCGGCCAGGCGGCCGCCGACCATGCCGGCCCGGCGGTGATCCTGTCGTTTCTGCTGGCGGCGATCTGCAGCACGTTCACCGCGCTGTGCTACGCCGAGTTCGCCACGCTGATCCCGGTTTCCGGCAGCGCCTATTCCTACGCCTACGCCACACTGGGCGAGTTGATGGCATGGTTCATCGGCTGGAACCTGGTGCTGGAGTACGGCGTCTCCGCCTCGGCGGTGGCGGTGAGCTGGACGGGTTATTTCCTCAGCCTGCTCGACCATATCGGGCAGGCGTTCCACATGGACCTGAGCATCCCCGCCTCGCTCACCAACGCGCCACTGGCGTTCACCGCCGACCATCACCTGGTTGCCACCGGCGCACTGTTCAACCTGCCGGCGGTGCTGCTGGTGCTGCTGCTGACGTGGCTGTGCTACGTGGGCATCCGCGAATCCAGCCTGGCCAATACGGCCATGGTGGTGGTCAAGGTTGGCCTGATCGCGCTGGTGATCGTGGTGGGCTGGCGCTACGTGGACCCGTCCAACTGGCATCCGTTCGTGCCCGAGTCGCAGGGGCACTACCGGTATGGCTGGGGCGGCGTGCTGCGCGGCGCGGCGATGGTGTTTTTCGCCTACATCGGTTTCGAGGCCACCTCGGTGGCGGCGCAGGAGTCGCGCAACCCGCAACGCGACCTGCCGCTGGGCATCCTCGCCTCGCTGGCGATCTGCACCGTGCTGTACATCGCCATGGCGGCGGTGATGACCGGCCTGAGCTCCTACACCCTGCTGGGCACCGACGAGCCGGTGGTGACCGCGCTGCGCGCCCATCCGGCGCTGGGCTGGCTGCGCTGGCTGGTGGAAGTGGGTGCGATGCTGGGGTTGGCGTCGGTGGTGCTGGTGATGATCATCGCGCAGCCGCGCATCTTCATGATCATGGGCCGCGACGGCATGCTGCCCAAGGTGTTCACCCGCATCCATGCGCGCTACCGCACGCCGCATCTCAACACCTTGATCACCGGTGCCGGCATCGCGGTGCTGGCCGCCGTGTTTCCGCTGGACGTGCTGGGCGACCTGGTGTCGATGGGTACGCTGATCGCGTTCATGGCGGTGTGTGGCGGGGTGTGGATCCTGCGCCGCACCCGGCCGGAGCTGCCGCGCACGTTCCGCGTGCCGTGGGCGCCGGTGATCTGCAGCCTGGGCATCCTCAGCTGCGCCGCCCTGCTGGCCACGATGGCCTGGTACAACTGGACGCTGATGATCGTGTGGACCGTGGTCGGGCTGGCCATCTACTTCGGCTACGGCTACCGGCACAGCCACCTGCATGCGCGGGCAACCACCGCCGATCAGGCCTGAAAAGCGGCCAACCTCACCGGAAAAGGCCGCAAATGCCGCGATGTCGCCGTAGCGATGGCCGGCCCGTGACTTTTGATGAAACGCCTCGGGTTTTTTACGCAAGTGATTGTTTCTTCTTGATTTAACATTTTGTTTTCGGGCAAATGATGGCCCGGGATTGCCCCAATCGCCGCAGGCGGGAGTATCATCGGCAGTCCGAGGGTTGATCACTTGGCAGTGGGCCCCGGATCGCCGCCCGGCACGTCAGGCAAGGTCAGCTCCTCACCTTGGCGTGTCGGGCAGCACTTCTACCGCGAAGGCGATGCAGCACCCTCAGGCTTGCGTCGCGTCGGGCACAACGAAAGAGGCCGGCTCCTGCGAGCCGGCCTCTTTCGTTGTGGCGGGAGGGCGATCAGGCCTTCTTGGGCGTATGCGACACGCACCAGCCCTGCGCATCGACCGACTTGCCCGGGAACAACTGGCACGGGCCGCGACCGGTGGTGTTGGTGGCGGTGTAGAACTGGCAGTTGGCGCAGACGTCGCCGGCCTTGTGCTTGGGATTGCTCGACTTGCTGGCGTCATCGACGTAGTCCAGCGCCTTGGCGGTGGGGTCGGACGGACTGACCGGCGGCAGGTCGGCGGCGCGCGCGAAACGCGGCACGCTGCCCAGGACCACGGCGGCGGCCGTCGTGCCGGCAGCGATCTTCAGGAACCGACGACGCGATGGGACATCGTTTTCTTTCGACATGGATGAGTCTCCCTCGTGGTTGCCCGGCACGCCCTGCACCGGTCCGCAAAATGGTACGCGCGCCAGCGAAATGTTTCCTGACTTGCGCGAATGGCTCGCATTACGCCAAGGCCACCGGAGCGCCCATGGTATGATCGGCGCTTGTTTGGACGGCCAAACCGCATGACCCAGCAGCTTCCCGACACCATCGCCCAAAGCCTTTTCGACAGCCGCGCCGATGCGGTCGCCGAGGCCGCGCGCGAGCTGGCCGCACTGGGCTGGACGCCGGCCACCAGCAGCAATTTCTCGATGCGCGTGGACGCCGCGCACGCGGCCATCACCATCTCCGGCCGCGACAAGGGCCGGCTCGGCCGCGACGACATCATGCTGATCGACCTGGACGGCCAGGCCGTCGGCACCGCCGCGCGCCCCAGCGCCGAGACCGCGCTGCACACCCAGGTCTACCGCCGCTGGCCCGAGGCCAACGCCGTGCTGCACACGCACTCGCGCACGCAGAGCGTGGCCTCGCGCCTGTACGCCCGCGACGGCGTGGTGCGCCTTGCCGGCTGGGAGCTGCAAAAAGCCATCAGCGGCTACGCCACCCACGAAAGCGTGCTGGACATTCCCGTGTTTCCCAACACCCAGCACATGCCCGAGCTGGTGGCGCAGGTGGATGCCTGGCTGGACGCGGGCAAGCCGCTGCACGCCTACCTGATCGACGGCCACGGCATCTACACGTGGGGCCGCGACATGGCCGAGGCCCGCCGCCATCTTGAAGCACTCGAGTTTCTGCTCGGCTGCGAAATGGACCTGAGGAGGTTGTCATCATGAGTCGCCTGCGCATCTACGACGAGAACCAGCCGCAGTCGCCGCTGGCCGACATCCACGACCACGCCGCCATCGCCGGCGAGCTGGGCAAGGTCGGCGTGCGGTTCGAGCAGTGGCAGGCCAGCCAGCCGATCCAGCCCGGCGCCAGCCAGGACGAGGTGATCGCCGCCTACCGCAGCGACATCGACCGGCTGATGAGCCAGGAGGGCTACCAGAGCGTGGACGTGATCAGCCTCACGCCCGACCACCCCGACCGCGCCGCGCTGCGCCGCAAGTTTCTCAGCGAGCACACCCACAGCGAGGACGAGGTGCGCTTTTTCGTGGCCGGCGCCGGCCAGTTCACCCTGCACCTGGGCGGCAAGGTCTACGACGTCTTGTGCGAAAAGGGCGACCTGATCGGCGTGCCCGACGGCACGCCGCACTGGTTCGACATGAGCGAGTCGCCCTATTTCGTGGCGATCCGCCTGTTCACCAACAAGGAGGGCTGGGTGGCCAACTTTACCGGCTCGGACCTGGCCGACCATTTTCCGCGCATGACGCCGCTCGCCTCGCCCGCGTAAGCGGCTGCGCGCGGTCAAGGCGAAACGCCGCTCCCGCCCTGAACCACGAATCCCGCCCATGACCGACATCCGCGCCATCGTCACCGACATCGAGGGCACCACCAGTGCCATCACCTTCGTGCGCGACGTGCTGTTTCCCTACGCCCGCAAGCGCCTGCCGGCGTTCGTGGAAACCCACGCCGACCGGCCCGAGGTGCAGCACTGGCTGCATGAGGCGGCGCGCGAGGCAGGCCTGATCGAGGCCAGCCGGCAGGCGGTGATCGAGCTGCTGCTGCGCTGGATCGACGAGGACCGCAAATCCACCGCGCTGAAGGCGCTGCAAGGCATGATCTGGCAGGCCGGCTACGAGGCCGGCGACTACGTGGCCCACATCTACCCCGAGGTGGCCGCGCGACTGCGCCAGTGGCGCGCCGACGGTTTTCGCCTGTACGTGTACTCGTCCGGCTCGGTGCCGGCGCAGCGGCTGTTTTTCGGCCACTGCGAGGCGGGCGACCTGACGCCGCTGTTTGCCGGCTATTTCGACACCGAGACCGGCCCCAAGCGCGCGGCCGACTCCTATCGCCGCATCGCCGAGGCCATCGGCGAGCAGCCGGGCCACATCCTGTTCCTGTCCGACATCGTCGAGGAGCTGGACGCCGCCCGCGAAGCCGGCCTGCACACCGGCTGGCTGGTGCGCCCGCCACAGCCCGCGCCGGTCGCGCCGCGCCATCCCTGCTACGCCGATTTCGACGCGATCACGCCCTGATGCGCTGGCTGCCGCCTGCCCTGCTCGCCGTTGCCGCCGGCGTGGCCGTGGCGTGGTGGCATGGCATGCCGCCGGCCACGGACGTGGCGCTGGCCGGCCAACCGGCCCCGGCCAGCTCGGCGCCGGACACCTTTGCCGACCGCTGGCCCGATGACGCGCCCACGCCCGAGCAGGTGATCTACGCGCAGCCGCAGATGGTGCGCCAGGCGCTGGCCCAGCTCACGCCGCGCGTGGCCGGCAAGCCGAACCTGTACGTGGTGGCGTTTGCCGGCGATGGCGCAGAGGACGTGTTTCGCAACGAGGCCGAGTACGCCGCGCGGCTTTTCCCCACGCGCTTCGGCCCCAGCACGCACACCCTGGTGCTGGAGAACAACCCCGCCTCGCTCACCGAGCGGCCGCTGGCGAGCTGGAGCAACCTGGAGGCCGTTCTCGACGGCCTGGCCGGCATCATGCAGCCGCAGCAGGACATCCTGCTGCTCTACCTCACCAGCCATGGCGACGAGTCGCACACCTTGCTGGTGGACATGGACCCGTTGCCGCTGGACCCGATCGGCGCGAATGACCTGGCCGGCATCCTGGCGCAGCGCCCGTTCCGCTGGAAAGTGGTGGTGGTCAACGCCTGCTATGCCGGCGGTTTCGTGCCGCCGCTGCGCGGGCCGGGCACGCTGGTGCTCACCGCCGCGCGTGCCGACCGCAGCTCGTTCGGCTGCGGCAACGACGCGGACGCCACCTATTTCGGCAAGGCCTGGCTGGTGGACGCGCTCAATGACACCGGCAATGTCATCGACGCCTTCCGGCAGGCCCGCGCCACCATCGGCCAGTGGGAAGCACAGGACGGCCTCACGCCCTCCGAGCCGCAGATGGCGGCCGGCGACGGCATCGCCGCGCAACTGGCGCGCTGGCGCGAGGGCGTCACGCCCGGCCCCAGGCTGCCGTTCGCGCCCGCCGACACGACCCGCACGCCACGCTGAGCGCCTGCCGTGCGGCGGCTTGTCGCACAACCGCTGCGCTTGACCCGGGTCAAGACGAGCGCTGCACAACCGTCGGAAGATCGCGCCACGAGGACACCCTGCCGTGTCCAGCGGAGAGCCCGATGGAATTCCACATCGCCACCCACGACATGCGACCGGACCTGGACGCCATCCAGGACACGCTGTTCGACATCGACTCCAACGCCATGGTCGACCTGGACCCCAACGGCGCCACGCTGCGCATCTCCTCGTTCGTCACCATCGCCGACCTGATCGAGGTGCTGCGCCGCACCGGCTGGAACGTCGGCGAGGAGCAGGTGGAGCAGATGCCCACCATCTGCTGCGGCGGCTGCGCCGGCTGATTGCCCCGCCGCCACGCGACACGCTCCCGCCACTTTCCGGAACCCTGCGCATGTCCTTCGATATCGTGATCATCGGCGCCGGCCCCGCCGGGTTGTGCTTTGCCCGTTCGCTGGCCGGCAGCGGCCTGCGCATCGCGCTGGTCGAGCAGCAACCGGAGGAGGCGCTGGCTGCGCCGGCCGACGACGGCCGCGAGATCGCCATCACCCACCAGTCGCAACGCCTGATGCGTGAACTGGGGCTGTGGCAACGCCTGCACGACAACGAGATCGGCACCTTGCGCGACGCCATGGTGCTCGACGGCGACGACCGTGGAGGCCTGCTGTTTCGCCACGACGAGGCCGGCGCGCCGCAACTGGGTTGGCTGCTGTCCAACCGCGCCATCCGCCGCGCAGCCTACGCGGCGGTGAAGGAACTGCCCGAGGTGGAGCGCATCACCGGCGTGCAGGTCAGCCACGTGCACACCGGCAGCGATGGCGCCACGGTCGAGCTGGACACCGGCGACGTGCTGCACGCGCAACTGGTGGTGGCCGCCGACAGCCGCTTCTCGCAGGCGCGCCGCGCCGCCGGCATCGCGGCAGACATGCACGACTTCGGCAAGACCATGCTGGTGCTGCGCATGCGCCACGAGGTGCCGCACGACCAGGTGGCGTGGGAATGGTTCGGCACCGGCCAGACCCTGGCCCTGCTGCCGCTGCACGACCCGCATACCTCGTCGGTGGTGCTGACCCTGCCGCCGCAGGCGATGCAGGCGCAACTGGCGATGGACGACGCCGCCCTGGAAGCGGCCATGGCCGCGCGTTTCCAGCATCGCCTGGGCGCGATGCAGGTGGCCGGCCCACGCTGCTGCTATCCGCTGGTAGGCGTGTATGCGCGCCACTTCGTGGCCGAGCGCTTCGCCTTGATCGGCGACGCCGCCGTGGGCATGCACCCGGTCACCGCGCACGGTTTCAATTTCGGCCTGCTCGGCCAGGCCACGCTGGCGTGCGAGGTGCTGGCCGCCGTGGCCGCCGGTCAGCCGATCCACGACCGTCAGCGGCTGCGCCGCTACGAACGCCAGCACCGCCTGGCCACCCGCCCGCTGTACCTGGCCACGCGGATCCTGGCCGGCCTCTACACCGACGATCGCCGCCCCGCCCGGCTGCTGCGCAAGCTGGCGCTGCACACCGGCACGCGCCTGGCGCCGTTCCGCAAGGCCGTGCTCGCCGGGCTCACTGCCAGCGGCGGCGCGCCCGTGGCGACGCGCCCCTTTCACCGCTTGCGGCACAAGCTCGCGCGCCCCTGAGCGCAGTGCGCGGCCGCCGGCCCCGACAAAACCGCCAGGGCCAAGCGCGGGTCAGGAGCGCGGACGGTCGAGTTGATCGAGGCGAAAAACGCTGCCTGCGGGGACCGCTTTTTCCGTCGATTCGCCCGACTTCTACTGCTCCTGGGCCAGTTTCATGAGGCCGTTGCTGAAGAGCGTCTTCAGCGCCTGCAGGATCTGCTCGCGGCTGGGGCCGTCGGCCGAGGTCTGCCACGAAAGCACGTCGGGGATGGTGAAGCCCGCCTCCTCGGCCGAGAGCCGCTGGAAGATCGGCGCCATCGTGTCGGGAAACCTGAGCATGCCGTTGTCGCAGGCCACCAGCAGCCCCTCGTCGCTGCGCACATAGCGCAGCAAGGTGGCGGCGATGCGAAAGCGCTGGTCCGGCGCGATGCCCGGCAGCGGCAGCAGGGGCTCGGGTTTCCATCCCTTGTAGGGCTCCTGCGCCAGCGAGCTGAGCCACGCCTCGGCCGCGATCTCGCACACTTCGTCGAAGCGCTGGCGCATGTAGTCGGTCACGGCCGTGGGCATGTCGCCCTGCACTTTCTCCAGCGTGGCCGGCGGGCCGCCGCGCCAGCTTCCGCTCTGCACGGCCAGGTGCTGGATCAGCGGCGCCAGCTGGTGGATGAAGTTCTGCGGCGAGAAATACACGTTCAGCGCCAGCGAATGGCCGATGCCGCGCGCCGCATGCCAAGCGCCGGCCGGCAGGCACAGCAGGTCGCCGGCCTCCAGCACCACCTCGCCAAAGGCCATCTTGGCGGGTGAGGTGCCGATGGCCGGGTCGATCGCACCGTCGCTTGCCGGCTGGTACACGGCGTTTTCGAGCGGCCAGGGCTTGGCCGACTCCAGCGAGTAGCGCCAGTATTTTTTTCCCGAGATCTGGATCGAGGTGGCGACGCGCTTGTCGTAGTGCGTGGGCAACCCGGAGCCGTCCGGGGAGACGTAGCAGTTCACGCCCACCAGGCCGGTGAAGTTGAGCTGCGCGCGCACCGCCTGCGCCCACTGCGCCAGCACCGGGTCGGCCAGGTGGATGTCGGTGATGCAGATGGTCGCGCCCTTGTCGAGCAGCTCGCCGATCTGGCCCGGCTCGGCATCCAGCATGCGCTGGGCGTCGCCCACTTCCTCGCCGTGGGTGAAGGCGGCCTTGATGTTGTAGCTGGTGCCCGAGAGCGACTTGCCGCGCGCGATGGCCTGCCGCAGCCGCTCCCAGCCGAAGATGTGGTCGAACTTGTGCGGATGCCCTTTCACGCTCACCGAGGTGCGCGAGAAATAGCTGTCCACGAACGCCTGGGTGGAAAGCGGGCTCACCAGGTCCTGCAGTTCGCGGCCGGTCAGCGCGGTCGGCGCGCGGGAGGCTTCCACGGCGCCCGCGCCCAGCAGTGAACGGAAATCGATGTCGGTCATGGTCTGGTTCTTTGGATAAGGCCCGCCCGCTGCCGCCGGAGGGCGCCCCTGTTCGAAAACGTCATGCAGCCGCGAAGTATCGCAAAAGCGCGCCGGCGTCGCGCCTCAGCGCGCGCGATGGCGCTGCGCCAGCACCTGCGCCACGTCGGCCAGCGACAGACCGCGCGCGCGCAGCGCCACGGTGAGGTGGAAAATCAGGTCGGCAGCCTCGCCCAGCAGCTCGTCGTCGCCCTGGGCCACGGCGGCAAGCGCCGTCTCGACGCCCTCCTCGCCCACTTTCTGCGCGATGCGGCGGATGCCGCCGTCGAACAACCGCGTGGTGTAGCTGCCTTCCGGCCGCTCGGCGTGGCGCTGCGCCACCAGCGTGTCGAGCTCGGCCAGGAAACCCAGCGGCGGGCGCACCTCGTCGTTGCCGCCGAAGCAGCTGGAGGTGCCTTCGTGGCAGGTGGGGCCGTGCGGCTCGGCCTGGATCAGCAAGGTGTCGGCGTCGCAGTCCACGCGCACGGACTTGAAGTGCAGCACGTGGCCCGAGCTTTCGCCCTTGGTCCACAGGCGCTGCTTGCTGCGGCTGTAGAAGGTCACCTGCCCGCTCGATTGCGTATGCGCCAACGCCTCGGCGTTCATGTAGCCGAGCATCAGCACCTCGCCGCTGCGCCAGTGCTGCACGATGGCCGGCAGCAGGCCCTTGCTCCAGTCCAATCGGGTGGTGTCGCGGGTATCGATCATGCGGAAAGCTCTCTCAAGGGGTCAGGGCCGGATCGCCACGCCCTGCCCGCGCAGATACGTCTTGAGGTCGGGAATGGCGATGGCGCCGGAGTGAAACACGCTGGCGGCCAGCGCGCCGTCCACGTCGGCGTCGAGGAAGGCGTCGCGAAAATGCACCGGCTCGCCGGCACCGCCGGAGGCGATCAGCGGCACACGGCACACCGCGCGCGCGGCGCGCAGTTGCTCCAGGTCGTAGCCGTTGCGCACGCCGTCGCTGCCCATGCAGTTGAGCACGATCTCGCCGGCGCCGCGCTGCTGCGCCTCGGCCATCCAGTCCAGCGTGCGGCGCGGCAGCGCCTGGGTGCGCGACGGGTCGCCGGTGTACTGGCGCACGCGCCATTGGCCGTCGTCGTCGCGCAGCGAATCGATGCCCACCACCACGCACTGCACGCCGAAGGCGGCGGCCAGCTCGTCGATCAGGCCGGGCCGCTCCAGCGCCGGCGAGTTGACCGACACCTTGTCGGCGCCGGCATGCAGCACCGCGCGCGCATCGTCCACCGAGCGGATGCCGCCGGCCACGCAGAACGGGATGTCGATCACCCGCGCCACTTTTTCCACCCAGGCGCGATCCACGCTGCGGCCTTCCGGGCTGGCGGTGATGTCGTAGAACACCAGCTCGTCGGCGCCCTCGTCGCGGTAGCGCAGGGCCAGCTCCACGATCTGGCCCATCACCACGTGGTCGCGAAAGCGCACGCCCTTGACCACCTTGCCGTCGCGCACGTCGAGGCAGGGGATGAGACGACGGCTCAGCATGCCAGCGCGTCCGCCAGGGTAAAGCGGCCCTCCAGCAGCGCGCGGCCCAGGATCACGCCCTTGGCGCCGGCCTCGCGGGCGGCGCGGATGTCGTCCAGCGAGCGCACGCCGCCGGACGCCTGCAACGCCAGTTGCGGCACGCTCCGGCTCAGGTGGCGGTAGAGGTCGAGGTTGAAACCGGCCAGCATGCCGTCGCGGTCGATGTCGGTGCACAGCAGGTGGCGCGCGCCACGGGCCGCGTACCAGGGCGCCAGCTCGTCCAGCGTGTTCGCCTCCGCCTCGGTCCAGCCGGCGCTGGGCAGGGTCCAGCGGTCATCGATGCGGCGCGTGTCCAGCGCGATGGTGAGGCGCTCGGCACCGTGGATCTCCAGCCAGCGCGCCACCTGCTCCGGATCGCGGATGGCCACGCTGCCCAGCACCACGCGCTGCACGCCGGCATCGAACAGGCGGTGCAGATCCTCCTGTGCGCGCACGCCGCCACCGGCCTGGATGCGCATGCCGCTGGCGGCGATGGAGCGGATCACCGCCAGGTTCTCGAGGTTGCCCGAGCGCGCGCCGTCCAGGTCCACCAGGTGCAGCCAGTCGGCGCCCGCGTCGGCGTAGCGCTGGGCCAGTTCGCGCGGATCGGCCGCGTAGGTGGTCTGCTGCGCGTAGTCGCCCTGCTTCAGCCGCACCACCTGGCCGCCGCGCAGGTCGATCGCGGGAATCACCGCAAAGGTCATGGAGGATGCCGTCATAGCTTGAGGAAGTTGGCGAGCAGCCGCGCGCCCAGCGCGCCGGACCGCTCGGGATGAAATTGCATGCCGTGGAAATTGTCGCGCGCGATCACGGCGGAAAACGCCTCGCCGTAGTCGGCGGTGGCCAGCGTGTAGTCGCCCACCGGCACCGCGTAGCTGTGCACGAAATAGGCCCAGTCGTCATCGCCCAGGCCGTCGACCAGCGCATGCGGCCGACGTGCCTGCACGCGGTTCCAGCCCATGTGCGGCACGCGCAGGCCGGCGGCCTCGTCAAAGCGGCGCACCGGCGCGGGGATCAGGTCCAGGCAGGCGGTATCGCCCTCGGCCGAGTGCGTGCACAGCAACTGCATGCCCAGGCACACGCCCAGCACCGGCTGGGTCAGCGAGCGCAGCAGCTCAACCAGGCCCAGCTCGCGCAGCCGCGCCATGCCCGGCGCCGCCGCGCCCACGCCGGGCAGGATCACCTTGTCGGCGGCGCGGATGGCCGCCGCATCGGCGGTCAGCGCCGCATCCACGCCCAGGCGCTGCAAGGCGTAGCGCACCGAGCCGATATTGGTGCCGCCGGCATCGACCAGCACGACGCTCATTACAGTGCGCCCTTGGTGCTGGGCAGCTCGTTGCCCTCGCGCCGGATGGCCTGGCGCAACGTGCGCGCCACCGCCTTGAAGCAGCCCTCGATCATGTGGTGCGCGTTGTCGCCCTGCACGGTGAGGCGCAGGTTGGCGCCCAGCGTCTCGCACAACGAGCGGAAGAAATGCGGCACCAGCTCGGTGGCCATGTCACCCACGCGCTCGCGCGGGAAATCGCCCTCGAACACCAGGTACGGACGCCCGGAGAGATCCAGCGCCGCGCTGGCCAGCGACTCGTCCATCGGCAACGTGAAGCCGTAGCGGCCGATGCCGCGCTTGTCGCCCAGCGCCTGGCGCAACGCCTGGCCCAGGGCCAGCGCGCAATCCTCGATGGTGTGGTGGTCGTCGATGTGGATGTCGCCGTCGCAGCGCAGCGTCAGCGCGAAACCGCCGTGCTTGCCGATCTGCTCCAGCATGTGGTCGAAAAAGCCCAGGCCGGTGTGCACGTCCGGCTCGGCCACCTTGTCCAGGTTGACGCTGACGGTGATGCGCGTTTCCTTGGTGTTGCGCGTCACCGTGGCGGTGCGCGGCGTGTCCAGCAGCTGGTGCGCCAGCTCGCCCCAGCTCACGCCCTGCGGCCCCACGCGAAAACCGCGCACGCCCAGGTTGGCGGCAAACTGCAGGTCGCTCTCGCGATCACCCACCATGGCCGAGGCGGCGCGGCTCCAGCTGTCGTCGGCGAGGTAGTGGCGCACCAGCCCGATGCCCGGCTTGCGGGTGTCCAGGCCCTCGTGCGGAAAACTGCGGTCGATCAGCACCTCGCGAAAACGCACGCCCTGCGAAGCGAGGATGCGCAGCAGCAGCTCGTGCGGACCACTGAAGTGCGCCTCGGGGAAACTGTCGGTGCCCAGGCCATCCTGGTTGGTCACCATCACCAGCTCGTAGCCGGCGGCCACGAAGCGCTGCAATGCGGCGATCACGCCCGGCAACAGCGCCAGCTTCTCGTAGCTGTCGATCTGCTCGTCGGCCGGCTCCTCGATCAGGCAACCGTCGCGATCGACAAAAAGCAACTTGCGGCTCATGCCGCACCTCCCTGCAGGATGGCCAGCACGCGGGCGTTTTCCTCCGGCGTGCCGATGGTGATGCGCAGCGCATCGCCAAGGTTGGGGTAACGGCGCACGTCGCGCACCACGACACCGGCGGCCAGCAGGCGCTGGTAGGCGGCGCCGGCGTCATCGAAACGCACGGCCAGGAAATTCGCCTGCGACGGCAGCACCTCGCGCACGCCGTCGATCCGCGCCAACGCCTGGCGCATCACCTCGCGCTGTTCGCGGATGACGGCCACGTGGCCGGCCGCGGCGGAGGGATCGGCCAAGGCCGCCAACGCCGCCGCCACGCAGGGCAAGGGCATCGGGTACGGCGGCATGATCCGGCGCGCCAGCGCGATCACCTCGGCCCGCGCAAGCAGGCTGCCCACGCGCACGCCGGCCAGTGCCCAGGCCTTGGACAAGGTGCGCAGCACGGCCAGGTTGTCGTGGCTGTCGATCAGGTCGGCCACGCTGCCGCCGGCATCCGCATCGGCAAATTCCACATAGGCCTCGTCCACCACCAGCAAGGCGCGCCCGGCCAGCGCCTGCGCCAGGCGCGCCACGCTGGCGCGCGGCACCGGCTGGCCGGTGGGATTGTTGGGGGTGCAGACGAAAACCAGCTTGACCGCCGGCGTGAGCGCCGCCAGCACGGCATCCACGTCCAGCGTGAAATCGGCCGCCAGCGGCACCTCGACCACGCCGGCATCCTGGATGCGGGCGCTGACCGCGTACATGCCGAAGGTGGGCGGCTGGATGGCGATGGCGTCGTGCCCAGCGCGGCAGAACGCGCGCACCAGGAGGTCGATGGCCTCGTCGCTGCCACGCCCCACCAGCAATTGGTCGCGCCGCACGCCGTACAAGGCGGCCAGCGCATCGACCAGCGCCGCCGGCTGCGGATCGGGATAGCGGTTGCAGCCCAGCCCGTCGTCGCCCGGCGCCAGCCACGGCGATTCGTTGGCGTTGAGCAGGATCTGCCCGCCGCTGGCCTCCATGCGCGCCGACGAATACGGCTGCATGGCGCGGATCTCCGGCCGCGCAAGATCAAGCACGCTCATGCGCCGGCCTCGTCCAGCGCCGCCAGGCGCAAGGTCACCGCGCGCCGGTGCGCCTCCAGTTGCTCGGCCGCCGCCAGCGTGGCCGCGCACGGGCCGATGGCGCGCAGGCCCGCCGCGCTGACGTCCTGCACCGTGATCTGTTTCTGGAAGCTGGACACCGACACGCCGCTGTAGCTGCGCGCGTGGCCATAGGTGGGCAGTACGTGGTTGCTGCCGCTGCAATAGTCGCCCAGCGACTCGGGCGTCCACGCGCCGAGGAAGATCGAGCCGGCCGACTCGATGCTGTCGAGCAGCGCGCGCGGGTCGTCCACCTGCACGATGAGGTGCTCAGGCGCGTAGCGGTTGCTCACCTCCACCGCCTGCGCCAGCGTCGCCACCACGATCAGCCGGCTCTGCGCCAGCGATTTCTCGGCGATGCCGCTGCGCGGCAGCAGCGCGCGCTGGCGCTCCACCTCGGCGGCCACCTTGTCGATCAGCGCAGCCGACGGCGTGAGCAGAATCACCTGCGAATCGGGGCCATGCTCGGCCTGCGACAACAGGTCGGCAGCCACGAACACGGGGTTGGCCTGCGCATCGGCGATCACCAGCACCTCGGACGGGCCGGCCGGCATGTCGATGGAAGCGCCCTCGGCATCGACCGACACTTGCAGCTTGGCCTCGGTGACCCAGGCGTTGCCCGGCCCGAACAGCTTGTCGCAACGCGGCACCGAGGCGGTGCCATATGCCATCGCCGCGATCGCCTGCGCGCCGCCGAGCTTGAACACGCGGTGCACGCCGGTGATGCGCGCCGCATACAGCACGGCCGCATCGCAACGGCCGTCGGCACGCGCAGGCGAGCACAGCACCACGCTGCGGCAACCGGCCACGCGCGCGGGCACGCCCAGCATCAAGGCGGTGGACGGCAGCGGCGCGGTGCCGGCCGGCACGTACAGGCCAACCCGGCCGATCGGCCGCGAGACGCGCTCCAGCCGCACGCCCGGCGCGGTTTCCACCGCCACCGGCCCCGGCGCGGCGGCGCGGTGGTAATGCTCGATGCGCGCGGCGGCCTCGTCGATGGCGGCCTTGAGCGCGGGGTCGAGCGCACGCTCGGCCTCGGCAAATTCGGCCTCGGTCACTTCCAGCGCGTCCAGCGCGCAACCGTCGTAGGTGGCGCTGAACTCGCGCAGGGCGTCGTCGCCACGCTCACGCACGGCAGCCACGATGCGGGCCACGCCGCCGCTCAGGTCGTCGGTGCGCGATTGCGTGGGACGCGCCAGCGCGGCACGGCGCGCGGTTTCGTCCAGTTGGTTCCAGTCAAGCTGCTTCATCGCTCGTCATCCGTTGCCGGTCAGGCCAGCATCTTTTCCACCGGCAGCACGAACATCTCGCGCGCGCCGGCCTTCTTGATCTCCTCCAGCTGACGCCAGCTCACCTCGCCGGCGCACAGCGCCTGCAGCAGCAACTGGTCGGGCTGGCCGGCCACCGGCAGCAAGGTGGGCTGCGGTCCGCCCGGCAGCAGCCGGATGATGGGCTCCAGCGCGCTGCGCGAGGCCTGCAGCAGCAGCAGGCGCGACTCGCGCACCTGGATCACGCCGTCCAGCCGCTTGAGCAGCAACTCCAGCATGTCGCCGCGCTCGTCGGCGGGCGGCGTGGCCGAGGCGGCCAGCACGGCCTCGCTTTCCAGCAGTACGTCGGTCTCGCGCAACTGGTTGGCCACCAGCGTGCCGCCGCTCTGCACCAGGTCGCAGATGGCGTCGGCGGTACCCAGGCGCGGCGCGATCTCCACCGAGCCGGCCAGCGTCATCACGCCGGCCTGCACGCCCTTGGCCTCAAGCCATGCACCGAGCAGGCCCGGGTACGAAGTGGCGATGCGCTTGCCTTGCAGATGCTGCGGCGACTCGTAGGTCATCTCCTGCGGCACGGCGATGGACAGGCGGCAACGCCCGAAACCCAGCGGACGCAGCTCGGCCAGCCGCGTGGTGCCCTCCGGCGCGGTGAGCTGGAACTCGTCCAGCACGTTGCGGCCCACGATGCCCAGGTCGCACACGCCCTGGGCGATCAGCGACGGGATGTCGTCGTCGCGCACCAGCAGCAGGTCCACCGGCTCGCCTTCGCCGAAACAGAACAACTTGTCGCGGCTCTGGCGAAAGCTCAAGCCGCAGCGTTGCAGCAAATCCAGCGCGGGCTCGGTGAGCCGGCCGGATTTCTGCATCGCGATCCGCAAGCGATCACGCTCCTTCATGCACCTGTCCTCTTGTGGGCCAGCGTCCGACGCCGCGCCGCGCGAGCGGCAGCGGCCACATAGCCGCCACTGCCCTGGTTGAGATAACGCGCCACCCGCCCGATCGTGGTGATGCTGACGGCGGTGCGCTCGTGGATTTCGCGGTACGACGCCCCTTCCAGCAGGTGCGGCACCACGCGCCAGCGGTCCACCAGCACCTCCAGCTCCGACGGCGTGCACAGGTCGCGCAGGAACGCCGCCATCTCCTCGGCGTTCTTCAGCGACAGCAGCGCCTCGCACAGGCTGTGTTCGGCGGATTCGAGCGGGGTTTCGGGATCCAGCGACCGACGCTTCATAGTGTACTAACGCGTTAATACGTTAGGGCGGCATCATACGCAGTGTGATGCGGTGCGGCAAGCCTCGAAAGGGAGACCGGCGCATGCAGCGCGGCCGGCGCAGGCACGACCCGCGCCATCCTGCGCCACGGACGAAAAAAAACCCCGCCGTGGGCGGGGTCTTTCTGCGACGGCAGCCTCAGGCCGACTTTTTCTTCGGCGCCGCCTTGCGGGCGGCCGGCTTGGTGACGGTCGGCTTGGCGCCGACCACGGCCGGCTGCGCGGCGTGCGCGCGGCTGTTGCCGTAGCTGCCGCGGTTGGTCTTGCCGCGACGGGTCTTGCGATCGCCCTTGCCCATGGGAACTCCTTGATTCGTGAAGGCCTTGCATCATACCAGCGCACACGTCGCCGCCATAGCCGTGGCGCGCCCGATCAGTGCGGACCGTGACCGCTGCAACCGTCCTGGTGGTGGTCGAGGCATTCGCCTGCATCGATCTGCACGGTGACATGGCGGATGCCGAAACGCTCGCGCAGCATCGCGTGGATGGCCTTGAGCGCACGGCCGCTGTCGGCCGGGTCGTGCAGCGCCGCGTGCACGGTCGCCATGCGCGAACCGGACGCGAGCTGCCACACATGCAGGTGATGGATGTCGCAGATGGCGCCGTCCGCGTCACGCAGCGCCGCCTCCACTGCCGCGGTGTCCAGGCCCTCGGGCACGCCCTCCAGCAGGATATGCGCCGAGCGCCGCAACAGCTGCCAGGCACTGCCCAGCAGCAGCACCGACACCAGCAGCGACAGCACCGGATCGGCCCACAGCCAGCCCAGCCAGCGGATGGCGACGGCCGCGCCCACCGCTGCCAGCGAACCGAGCAGGTCGCCCAGCACATGCAGCCTGGCGCCGGCCATGTTCACGTCGTCATGCGCGTGGCCGTGCAGTGCGCGCAGCACCAGCATGTTCACCAGCAGGCCGGCCACCGCCACCACCAGCATCACGCCGGACAGGATCGGCGCTGGATGGCGCAGGCGCATGATCGCCTCGACCACGATCCAGCCCACCAGCACGAACTGGCTGAGGGCGTTGACGAAACCCACCAGCACCTCGATCCGCCCGTAGCCGTAGCTGCGCCGTGCATCCGCCGGCCGCACCGCCATCCACGCGCCCACCAGCGCCAGCAGCAGCGCCAGCGCGTCCACCAGCATGTGCCCGGCATCGGCCAGCAGGGCCAGCGAGCCCGACCACCAGCCACCGACCGCCTCGGCCAGCATCGTGAGGGTGGTCAGCGCAAACGCCCAGCCCAGCTTGCCGCGCCGATGGTCGCCCGCGTGGTCGTGGCCATGGGCGTGGGAATGAGGGTGACCATGATCGTGATGGTCGTGGGAAGGCGCCGGCGTCATGCGCGCATGCTAGAAAGCGCGGCGCGCGTTACACAATCACGCCGCAACTGACGCTCAATGCGCGCACTGCGGGCTGTGGACATGGACGTGCCCGACCTGGCGGTCACGCCGCAGGTTGACGCCATGGGCCGCCGCCAGCAACAGGCCGCCGCAGGTCACCAGTGCGCTGTGCAGGCCGATCGAGTAATCCTCGGCATAGGTCACGCCCAGCAGCAGCAAGGCCAGGCCCGGCGCGGCCAGCACCAGCGGCAGCGACCAGCGGTGCCGGCGAAAACCGCGCACCAGCACCAGCACCGCCAGCAACCCGGCAAACAGCACAAACGCGCGCTCCAGCCGGTGATCGGCCAGAAATTCCAGCCCCATGAACGGCAGCAGCGCCAGCACGAAAGGCAGCAGCGCACAGTGGATCGCGCACAAAAACGACGCCACCGCGCCAACACGGTCGGCCACGCGCCACCAGCGGGAGGAACTTGCTTGCTCGACTTCCATCGACGTGACGGGCGCCGCCCGGGGTGGCGACTTCATGCCCTGCGCAAAATGTTACTTTATAACAATGCAGATTGCCATGGCCGACCGCGGCGTTGTGCGAGGCCCGCGCCGCTACGGCTTGTGGCAGCGCTTGCAGATGCCGTGCACTTCCAGCGTCTGCGCCTGCGGACGAAACCCCAGCGCGCTGGCCTGGGCCTCGATCAACGCCGCCACCCGCTCGTCGCAGACCTCCTGCGCGCTGGAGCAGACGTCGCAGATCAGGAACGGCACCTGGTGGGCCTCGTCGGGGTGATGGCAGGAGACGAAGGCGTTGATCGACTCCAGCTTGTGGATGAAGCCGTTCTCCAGCAGGAAATCCAGCGCGCGGTAGACGGTGGGCGGCGCCGCGTTGCCGTGCTTCTCGCGCAGCAGCGCCAGCAGGTCGTAGGCCTTGATCGGCTTGTGCTCGCCCGCGATCAGCTCCAGCACCTCGCGGCGCAGCGGCGTCAGGCGCAGGCCACGCGCCTCGCTGGCGGCCTCGACGGCGCGCACGAAACCCTTCGCATCGTGGTGATGCGGATGGGTATGCGCGATGGGGGCGGCATCATGGGACACGTGGTTCACCTCGTGGTCGGATCATAGCCCGGCGCGCCGTTCGGCGCGGCGGCTCCAACGCGCAAGCTCTTGCCCGCTCCAAGATCCAGTGCGCCCTCTTCCGCCCTGCGGGCACCTTCTCCCGCAAGCGGGCGAAGGGAAAAACACCGGTTCAGGCGCGCGCCAGCGCCAGCGCGTCGTCGATGCGCTTGAGCGCCTCGGTGCGGCCGGCCAGGTAGATGGTGTGGTCGATCGAGGGCGACACCTGGGTGCCGGTCATCGCCACCCGCAGCGGCTGGGCGATCTTGCCCATGCCCAGTTCCAGCTTCGCCGCCACCTGCTCGATCACGCCGTGGATGGCCTGCGGCTGCCATGCGACATCGGCGAGCAAGGCCTTGGCCGCGTCCAGCACGGCAGGCGCGCTGTCGTTTTTCAGGTGCTTGGCGACGGCCTTGTCGTCCCATGCGGTGATGGGGCCGTACCAGACCTTGGCGCGCTCGGCCATTTCCTTCAGCGTGTGCACGCGGTCGCGCAGCGCCACGATCACGTCGGCCGGCGCGGGGCCGCCGGTGGTGTCGATGCCCGCGCGCGCCAGGTGCCAGGCGAACTCCGGCGCCAGCGCGGCCGGATCGTCGCTCTTGAGGTAATGCTGGTTGAGCCAGGACAGCTTCTCCACGTCGAAGCGCGAGGCGGCCTTGTTGACGTCGGCGATGTCGAACAGCGCGACCAACTCCTCGCGCGAGAAGATCTCCTGGTCGCCATGCGACCAGCCCAGCCGCGCCAGGTAGTTGAGGATGGCGTGCGGCAGGAAACCGTCGGCGCGGTATTCCATCACGCTGACCGAGTTGGTGCGCTTGGAGAGCTTCTTGCCCTCCTTGTCCAGGATCATCGGCAGGTGCGCGAACTCCGGCACCGGCGCGCCCAGCGCGTGGTAGATGTTGATCTGGCGCGGCGTGTTGTTGACGTGGTCGTCGCCACGGATCACCTCGGTGATGCCCATGTCGATGTCGTCCACCACCACGGCGAAGTTGTAGGTGGGCCAGCCGTCGGAGCGGAAGATCACCAGGTCGTCCAGCTCGCTGTTGGACCACTCCACGCGACCCTTCACCTTGTCCTCGAACACCACCGAGCCCTCGGTGGGGTTCTTGAAGCGGATGACGCGGTTGGGGTCCTCGCGCAGCGGCTCGTTGCGATCGCGGTAGTAGCCGTTGTAGCGCGGCTTTTCGCCCGCCTTCATGGCGGCCTCGCGCATCGCCTCGATCTCCTCCTTGCTCTCGTAGGCGTAGTACGCCTTGCCCTCGGCCAGCAGGCGCTCGGCCACCTCCTTGTAGCGTTCGAGGCGATGGGTCTGGTAGATCGGCGCCTCGTCGGCGGACAGGCCCAGCCAAGCCATGGCGTCGAGAATGGCCTGCACCGCCTCGTCGGTGGAGCGCTCGCGGTCGGTGTCCTCGATACGCAGCACGAACTCGCCGCCGCGACGACGCGCCTCCAGCCAGCAGTACAGCGCGGTGCGCGCGCCGCCGATGTGCAGGAAACCTGTGGGGCTGGGGGCGAAGCGCGTGCGTACGGTCATCGGAATATCGGCGGCGTGAAGGGAAGCCGCCGATTTTACCCGATCCACCCCGCCGATCCGTGGCCGGCGCGGCTTACTGCACGTGGATGGTGATCTTCTTGGAGACCAGCGCCGGCGCGAACGGCACGTGGTTCTGGTCGCCCAGCTCCAGTTGCAGCGTATGCGTGCCGGGCGCCAGCTTCAGCGTGGTCTGGGTCTGGCCGCCGCCGAAATGCAGGTGCTGCGCATCGGCGGGAATCGGCTGGCCGGCCGCCGGCAGCGTGTCCACATCCACCAGCAGGTGATGGTGGCCGGTGTGCTCCTTGGCCACGCCGGCGGGCGCCACGCCCATGCCTTGCAGGCCGAAGCGCACGGTGACGTCCTGCCCCACGGTGGCGCCATCGCTGGGCGAGATGATGTAGACCTCGGCGCCCTGCGGCGCGGGCGTGGCGGGCAAGGCGGCGTCGGCAGCCAGCGCCGAACCGGCCGAGGTGGCGAGCGCAAGGGCGAGCAGGATGCGTTTCATCGAAAGATCTCCGGTCTCGTGGCAACAGCGCCCAGTGTAGGCCGGCGGCTTGCCGTGGGACAAAACGTCACCGCGCTGTCACCGGCCAGCCACGCCTGCGCAACGCCGGCCGGCCACGCTGGTGCCCATCCAGCTCGGGGCAGCTCATGCGCATCGGCATCGTCAGCGAAACCTACCCGCCGGAAGTCAACGGCGTGGCCTTGACCGTCCACGCACTCGCCGCCGGCCTCGCCGCGCGCGGCCATGCCATCGACCTGATCCGCCCGCACCAGGCGCAACCGTGGCAGGACGAGCCCGGCATCGAGCTGCTGGAAGTGCGCGGCGCCGCCCTGCCCCGCTATCCCGGCCTGCGCTTTGGCTTGCCGGCCGGTCGCGCGCTGGCCCGGCGCTGGTCGCAACAACGGCCCGACGCGGTGTACGTGGCCACCGAGGGTCCGCTGGGCTGGTCGGCGATGCGCACCGCGCAGCGCATGGGCATTGCGCTGAGCAGCGGTTTCCACACCCGTTTCGACCACTACGCCTCGCACTACGGCGTGGGCCTGGTCACGCCGTGGGTACGCGGCTATCTGCGCCGCTTCCACCAACGTGCCGCCGCCACGCTGGTGCCCACCGACGCATTGATGCGGGAGCTGAACGCCATGGGCATCACCAACGCACGGCTGCTGCGGCGCGCGGTGGACACGCAGTTGTTTCACCCGTCCCGTCGCGACAATGCCTTGCGCAACGCGTGGGGCGTCGATGCGGCCACGCCGGTGGTGCTCTACGTGGGGCGCATCGCGGCGGAGAAAAACCTGGACCTGGCGATCGCCGCGTTTCGCGCCATCCAGCACAGAGTGCCGGGCGCGCGCTACGTGTGGGTGGGCGGCGGCCCCGAGCGCGCCGCACTGATGGCGGCGAACCCGGATTTCATCCACGCCGGCGTGCAGCGCGGCGAGGCACTGGCGCGCTACTACGCGAGCGCCGACATGTTCGTGTTTCCCAGCCTCAGCGAGACGTTCGGCAACGTCATCATCGAGGCGATGGCCGCCGGGCTGCCGGTGGTGGCCTACCACGAGGGCGCGGCGCGTGAGCACCTGGTCGATGGCGTCAACGGCTATGCCGTGGCCTGCGGCGACGCATCGGCATTTGTCGACGCCGCCGCGCGGCTGGCGAGCAATCCGGCGCTGATCCGCTACATGGGGCGTGCCGCGCACACCCGCGTGGCGGGCTTGTCGCCCGACGCCGTGATCCGCGATTTCGAGTACCTGCTGCGCGAAATGGCCGAGGAGAACCTGCATGAGCACACCGTCACTGCCGCCCACGCCTGAGCTGCCGCTCGGGCCTCGCCTGGCGCTGGACCGCCGCGTCTGCGTGGCGGCCAACCGCTGGGGCGCCCGCCGCATGGTGGGCCAGTTCTTCGGCCTCGTCAGCCGGCTCGGCGACGGGGTGTTCTGGTACGTGCTGATGGCAGTGCTGGCGCTGTTCGGCGGCAACCACGGCGTCGCCGCCGCCGCGCACATGGCGGTGACCGGGCTGGCCACGCTGGCGCTGTACCGCGTGCTGAAGCGCTGGACACGACGGCCCCGGCCGTTTCGCGCCTGCCCCGGCGTGATCGCGCACGTGCCGCCGCTGGACGAGTTCAGCTTCCCCTCGGGACACACGCTGCAAGCGGTCGGCTTTACCGTGGTCGCGCTGGCCTGGTATCCGCCGCTGGCGCCGCTGCTGCTGGGCTTCACCGCGCTGGTGGCGATCTCGCGCGTGATCCTGGGCCTGCATTACCCCAGCGACGTGCTGGCCGCGATCGTCATCGGCGGTGCGCTGGGCACCGCCTCGCTGTCGCTGATGCCGCTGCCGGGGTGAGTGGTCGCACTGGTCACGCGATGCGCAGCGCGTCGGCCACGCCTTTGGGTTCAAGCAGATAGATCGCTTGTCCACAGGCTTTACCGGCGGCGGTCCACAAACGCTGTGGAAAACCGTGCCGGCGTTGCGCAAAACATCGCCAACGCGTGCCAAGTGTCTGGACGCAAAGACGCTCTTTGCGTTTTCCACAGGCTTGTACAGCACACACGCACAGCCGCTGTGGAAAACCGTCCGCCGGAAACGACGATGCCGCCCGAAGGCGGCATCGTGTGGCGAAGGCGAGGCGCTCAGGCGGCGCGCTGCTCGCGGCCCAGGATGCCGAGCAGGTCAGCCAGCTTGTCGCGCATCTCGCGGCGGTCGACGATCAGGTCGATCGCGCCGTGGTCAAGCAGGAACTCCGAGCGCTGGAAGCCTTCGGGCAGCGTCTCGCGCACGGTCTGCTCGATCACGCGCGGGCCGGCAAAGCCGATCAGCGCCTTCGGCTCGCCGATGTTGATGTCGCCCAGCAAGGCCAGGCTGGCTGACACGCCGCCGGTGGTGGGGTTGGTCAGCACGCTGATGTACGGCACGCCGGCGTCGCGCAGGCGCGCCAGCGCGGCCGAGGTCTTGGCCATCTGCATCAGCGAGAACAGCGCCTCCTGCATGCGCGCGCCGCCGGTGGCGGAAAAGCACACCAGCGCGCTCTTGTCGGCCAGCGCGCGCTCGGCGGCGCGGGTGAATTTCTCGCCCACCACCGAGCCCATCGAGCCGCCCATGTAGGCAAACTCGAACGCTGCCGCCATCAGCGGGCGCCCCTTGAGCTTGCCGCTCATGGTCACCAGTGCGTCTTTCTCGCCGGTCTTCTTCTGCGAGGCGACGATGCGGTCGCGGTATTTCTTGGAGTCGCGGAATTTCAGCGGATCGGTCGGCTCCATGCCGGCCCACAGCTCCTGCCCGGCTCCCTCGTCGAACAGCGCCCGCAAGCGCGTCCGCGCCCCGATCGGATGGTGATGGCCGCACTTGGGGCACACCATCAGGTTGCGCTCCAGCTCGGGCCGATACAGCACTGCGCCGCAGCCGCCGCACTTGTCCCACACGCCCTCGGGCACCGAGCCCTTGCCGGCCGTGGAACCCTGTGGCCGCGTGCGCGGCGTCATGATTTTCTGCAACCAGTTCATAGCGGCACCTCAAGACGAAGCGACCATTCTACCCGAGAGGCCGGCCACCGCCGACGTGGGCGACAAGGCCCCGCCTTTGGCTCCCTCTCTCCCGCTTGCGGGAGAGAGTGTTGGGAAGAGAGGGTGCTCTTTGCGCTGGCATCCCGAAAAGCACCGCGCACAGGGTGCGCGCCTACGGCGTGTCGAGGGCGGCGCGGATCGGTGACAGGAAATCTTGCACGCGCTGCGTCACCTCGGCAGCCGAGGTGGCGCCGGCCAGGCGATCCACCAGCGCGCTGCCGATCACCACGGCGTCGGCGAAGCCGGCGATGGCCTTGGCGCTTTGCGCATCGCGCACGCCGAAGCCCACGGCCACCGGCGCCGAGGCCTGCGCGCGGATGTCGGCCACGCGGGCGGCGATGTCGCCGGTGCTCAATCGCGCGGCGCCGGTGATGCCGGCGAACGACACGTAGTAGAGAAAGCCCTCGGCCGCCTGGCACAGCGCGGCAAGGCGTGCGGGCGCCGTGGTGGGCGCAGCGAGCAGGATCTGCGCGAGGCCCGCCTCGCGCAGCGGCGCCAGCACGGCCGACTCCTCCAGCGGGCAATCCACCAGCAGCACGCCGTCCACGCCGGCGGCCACCGCCTCGGCGGCGAAGAGCGCGTAGCCATGGATTTCCACCGGGTTGAGGTAACCCATCAACACCACCGGCGTGTCGGCATCGCGCTGGCGGAATTGCGCGACCCAACCGAGCACGTCGGCCAACCCCACGCCGGCGGCGATGGCGCGCTCGCTGGCGTGCTGGATCACCGGGCCGTCGGCCATGGGATCGGAAAACGGCACGCCCAGCTCGATCAGGTCGGCGCCGGATGCGACCAGCGCGTGCATCAGCGCCACCGCGTGCTCCGGCGACGGATCGCCGGCGGTGACGAACGGGATCAGCCCGGTGCGGCCGGCGGCCTTGAGCTGGGCGAAACGGGCATCGATTCGGTTCATGGGAAAAGGCGGGAAGTTAAGTGGAGAGGAGTGGGAAGTGGGAGGGAGCCATGGCAAGAGCGAGCGGTAACGGGGTGCGAAGCTTTTCTCTCACTCCTCACTCCTCTGCACTCACTCCTAGACTTGCACGCCTTCGCGCGCCGCGATCGTATGCACGTCCTTGTCGCCACGGCCGGACAGGTTGCACAGCACGATGCCGTCCTTGGGGTATTCGCGCGCCAGCTTGATCGCCTGCGCCACCGCGTGGCTGGATTCCAGCGCCGGCAGGATGCCCTCGGTGCGGCACAGCAGGTGGAACGCCTCCAGCGCCTCCTCGTCGGTGACGCCCACGTACTCGGCGCGGCCGGCATCCTTGAGGAAAGCGTGCTCGGGGCCGACGCCGGGGTAGTCCAGGCCGGCAGAGATCGAGTGCGTCTCGGTGATCTGGCCGTCGTCGTCGCACAGCACATAGGTGCGGTTGCCGTGCAGCACGCCGGGGCGGCCGGCCGAGAGCGACGCCGCGTGATGGCCGCTGGCGATACCCTCGCCCGCCGCCTCGGCGCCCACGATGCGCACGTCGCGATCATTGAGAAAGGCGTGGAACAGGCCCATCGCATTGGAGCCGCCACCCACGCAGGCGGTCAGCACGTCGGGCAGGCGGCCGTACTGCTCCAGCAACTGCGCGCGCGCCTCGCGACCGACGATGGCGTTGAAGTCGCGCACCATCAGCGGGTACGGATGCGGGCCGGCCACGGTGCCGATGATGTAGAAGGTATCGGCCACGTTGGTGACCCAGTCGCGCATCGCCTCGTTCAGTGCGTCCTTCAACGTCTTGGAGCCGGAAGTGACCGGCACCACCTCGGCGCCCAGCAGCTTCATGCGGTAGACGTTGATCTTCTGCCGCTCGATGTCCACCGCGCCCATGTAGACCACGCATTTGAGCCCCAGCCGCGCCGCCACGGTGGCGCTGGCCACGCCGTGCTGGCCGGCGCCGGTCTCGGCGATGATGCGGCTCTTGCCCATGTGCCGCGCCACCAGCGCCTGGCCCACGGTGTTGTTGATCTTGTGCGCGCCGGTGTGGTTGAGGTCCTCGCGCTTGAGCACGATGCGCGCGCCGCCCACGTGCTTCGTCAATCGCTCGGCGAAATAGACCGGGCTGGGCCGGCCCACGTAGTTGGTGAGGTCGCGGTCGAGTTCGGCGATGAAGGCAGGGTCCTGGCGCAGGCGCAGGTAGGCCTCGGTCAGTTCGGCCAGCGGCGCCATCAGCGTCTCGGCGACATAGCTGCCGCCGAACCGGCCAAAGCGGCCCTGGGCATCGGGAAAGGCGTGGAAATCGTCGATGACGGGGGCGGTGGAGGACATGCGCAGGCTCTTGGCGGCGATGGAGAGGCGCCACGATAACGCAGCGCCCGGGGCGGAAAAAAGCGATAAGATCGCCCGCCAATGGTCAGGAAAACTCACAAGACATGTCACGCGACCTGCCCTCGCTGAATGCCCTGCGCGCCTTTGAGGCGGCGGCACGGCTGGAAAGCGTGAGCCGTGCCGGTGATGAGCTGCACGTCACCCATGGCGCGGTGAGCCGGCAGATCCGTGCGCTGGAGGCCGAGCTTGGCGTGGCGCTGTTCCAGCGGCGCGGGCGCGGCGTGTCGCTGACCGCCGCCGGCCAGCACCTGCGCGACGCCACCGCCCTCTCGCTGGACCAACTGCGCGACGCCTGCCGCGACATCCGCCACCAGGCCGCGCGCACGCCGTTCGTGCTGGGCTGCCCGGGCAGCCTGCTGGCGCGCTGGATGATCCCCCGGCTGGAACGCCTGCGCGCCGACCTGCCCGGCCTGGCCCTGCACCTGTCCGCGCTGGAGGAAACCTCGCCGCATGCGCTGGACGGCCTGGACGGCGCCTTGCTGCTGGCCGCGCCGCCCTGGCCCAGGGGCTGGCAGGTGACGGTATTGGCGCCGGAGAAAATCGGCCCGGTGGTCAGCCCGCGCTACGCCGGCTGGCCAAGGCTGAGCGGCAAGCCGGCCCGCGAGCTGCTGCACGAACCTCTGCTGCACACCGCCTCGCGTCCGCAGGCCGCCGGGGACTGGGCGCGAGCCGCCGGCCTGGCCGCGCCGCCGCCGGCGGGCCAGGGCTTTCCGCACCTGTACCACTTGCTGGAAGCGGTGGTGGCCGGCCTGGGCGTAGCCATCGTGCCCGCGCCACTGGTGGCGGACGAACGCGCGGCCGGGCGGCTGCTGGCGCCATGGGGCTTCGTGCCGACAACGGCGGCATGGATCCTGGCCGTGCCCGAGCGCCGGCACGACCAGCGCGCGCCGGCACTGGCGGCCTGGCTGCGCGGCGAGCTGGCCGACGGCGAATGAGCGCCCGGCTCAGTGCCCGGCGTCGGCCTGCCGCACGGCGGCGATGAAAGCCGCCAGCCGCGCGGGATCCTTGATGCCCGGTGCCGATTCGATGCCACTGGCGGCATCCACCGCCCACGGGCGCGCGGTGCGTATCGCCGCGCCGACGTTGTCCGCCGTCAATCCGCCGGCCAGGATCAGGCGCGGCGCCAGCGACGGCGGCACCAGCGACCAGTCGAACGTGCGGCCGCTGCCGCCCGCCTCATCCGCGCCGTGGCCATCCAGCAGCACGCCCTGGGCGTGCGGGTAGTCGTCCACCGTCGCCAAGGCCGAGGCGCCCTCGCCCATGGCAATGGCTTTCAGGAAAGGCTGCCCGAACTGCCGGCACCAGGCATCGCTCTCGCGGCCGTGGAACTGCAGCAACGTGGGCCGTACCTCGTCGATCACCTGCCGCACCAGCGCGGCATCGTCGTCCATGAACAAGGCCACCGTGGTCACGAAGGCCGGCATCGCCGCCACGATCGACGCGGCCTGGGCCAGCGTGACGCGACGCTTGCTGCGTGCGGCAAACACCACGCCGATCGCGTCGGCGCCCAGTTGCGCCGCCAGCAAGGCGTCCTGCGTGCGCGTCATGCCGCAGCATTTGATGCGGGTCATTGGCTTACCTCCGGCGGCAGGCCCCAGTGCGCCTCGTAGCGCGGGCCGATAAAGGTGAGGCCGGTCGCCGGACCCGTGGGGCCGGCCAGCTGGCGGTCGGCGCCGGCCAGCAGTTCGGCCATCCACGCCACCGGCCGCTCGCCGCGCCCGACCAGCAGCAGCGAGCCGACGATGTTGCGCACCATGTGGTGCAGGAAACCGTTGGCCTCGATCTCCAGCGTCACGTACTCGCCCTCGCGCCGCACATCCACCGCCAGCACCGTGCGGTGCGGGTGGCGGGCCTGGCACGACAAGGCGCGAAACGCGCTGAAATCATGCAGCCCCCGCAGTGCCTGCGCCGCCTCGTGCATGCGCGCGGCATCCAGCTGCAGGCGCTCCCAGGTCACGTAGCGCGCCTCCAGCGCGGCACGCACCGGCCGGTTGAGGATGCGGTAGCGATAGCGCCGGCTGCGCGCCGAGAAGCGCGCATGGAAATCATCGGCCACCGGCTGCGCCCACAGCACGGCCACGCTGGCCGGCAGGTTGGAGCACGTGCCCAGCACCCAGCCGCGCATGTCGCGCCGCGCCGTGGTGTCGAAATGCACGACCTGGCAGCGGCCATGCACGCCCGCATCGGTACGCCCGGCGCAGGCCACCTCCACCGCATGATCGGCCACCCGCGACAGCGCCTGCTCCAGCTGCCCCTGCACGCTGGGACCATCCTTCAGCCGTTGCCAGCCAAGAAAGTCGGTGCCGTCGTATTCGATGCCCAGGGCAATGCGCATGAGAGGGAAAAGCCGCACGGAAAACGTCGAAGGTTAGCAGCACGCCAACGACAACGGGCCGGCAAGCCGGCCCGTTGCGTGGTGCGTACCGCCGCCGATCAACCCAGGCTGTCGGCCAGCCGCTGCGCCACGTCGCGCTGCATCTGGGTGCCTTCGCGCATGACCTCGTCCAGCATGGCACGGGCGCCGTCGGTATCGCCCATGTCCAGGTAGGCACGTGCCAGGTCGAGCTTGGTATCCACCGGGTCGTCGCTGAAATCACCCTGCTCCGCCTCCGCCATCGGCGCGGCGTCGTGGGTGGCGGGCGTCTCGTCCTCGGCGGCGAACTGCCAGGTGGAAACCGGCTCGTCGGCCGCGGCGGCGGGCATGTCCAGCGGATCCAGCGACGACACGACGGTCGCGTCATCCACGGCAAAGCCCTCGGTCCCGTGGGCGGGCGCGTCGGCGGCCGGCGCGTCGTACGCATCGAACGAGAAATCGGCGTCGGCCTGCGCCGGCGCGGCGGGCGCGGGCGCGGGCGTGAGCTGGAAGTTGAAGTTGTACTCGCTGACCTTCTTGGGCGCCGACGGCGCCGCCACCGGCGCGGGCGACTCGACGGCGGGCTCGTCGCCGTAGTGGTCGATGTCGAACGGCTGGCGCGGCTGGACCTCGTCGTCCGCCAGCGCGGACTCGTCGTGGGCAAACAGCGGATGGCCGGGCACCAGGTCCTCGCCCATGTGCACCACGTCCTGCCACTCCTCCTGCTGCGGATCGACGATGTGCGCGTGCATCGCCTCGGCGGCGGCCTCGAAATGCTCCACGTCGCGACGCGAGTAGTACAGGCTGACCAGCTCCAGGTGCAGACCCACGTCGTCCGGGTGCTCGGCCAGCTGGTCGAGCAACTCGTTCTGGTCGACGTCGTCGCCGCTGTTGTCCAGCGGCGCGGCCGCGCCGAAGCGGTCGGCCAGCGACGAGGTGGGCGCGGCGGGACGCTTGGCGGGCTTCTTGCGACGGCCCAGCAGGGCCAACAGCAGCAACAGCACCACCACGCCGCCACCGGCCAGCAGCACCATCGGCTGCATGTACCAGGGTTGCTCCGGCTCCACCGGGGCCGGTGCGTGATGCGGCGCGGGCTTCTTGGCGGCCGCCGGCTTGGCGACGGCAGGCTTGGCCTGGGCGGGCGCAGCGGCAGCCGAAGCCGCGGCGGTGGTGGCCGTGGACGCGACGGCCGGCGCGGCGGCGCTGGCCGGCTCCGTGCCGGGCGACACGGCATCGGCCGGCGCGGGTGCGGCCGGCTTGGACGGCGCAGCGGCCGGCGCGGCAGCCGGTTCCGGCGCGGCAGGCATGCCGGCGGCCTTGCGGGCCTCGGCCAGCTTGGCCTGCAGCTCGGCGATCTGGTTGTCCTTGAGCGACAGCAGGCGCTCGTTCTTGCTGTTGATGTCGGCCAGTTCCTTCAACTGGCTCTTCAGGTCGCTGCTCTGCTGTTGCAGGTTGGCCAGGCTTTCCTGGCTGCGCAACAGATCCTGCTTCAGTTCGGCGGTGGCCTTGGCGTCGCCGCCGGCCTTGCCGTCGCTGGCCGGCACCAGGGCCAACCGGTCCGCGCCGGCGCCGTCGGCCGCCGGTGCGGCGGTACCGGCGCGGCTGCCCGCGTCGGCCAGCATGGTCGGCGTGGTGGTGGCGGTGGCCCGCCAGTCGCTGTTCTCGCGGCGTACTTCGGCGATGGCCTCGGCGCGATCCATCGACTGGATCTCGTCACGCGAGGGCACGCGCAGCACCTGGCCGCTCTTGAGCGCATTGATGTTGTCGCGATAGAACGCGTCGGGGTTGGCGCGCTTGATCGCCAGCATCACCTGGTGCACGTCGGCATCGGGCACCGCACGGCGCGCGATGGCCGACAGCGTCTGGCCGCGTTCGACCGGGCCCAGGCTGCTGCCGCTGGCGGCGGCACGGGGTGCGGCGGCCGGTGCCGCCGCCGGAGCGGGCGCGGCAGCCGGAGCGGGCGCCGCAGCCGCACGGGGCGCCGGTGCCGGACTCTGCGCACCGGCGATCGTGCCGGGCGGATCGAGCAGCACGGTGTATTCACGCACGCTGCGGCCGGCGTGGTCGTCCACCTGCAGCAGCAAGTCGAGATACGGATCGTTCACCGCCACGGCGCTGGTGATGCGGATCACCTGGCGGCCGCCACCGAGATCGACCACGGCGAAGTTCAGCGGCAACGAGGGCCGGCCACCGGCGATGCCGGCACGGGCGAAATCCTCACCCGAGGCCAGTTGCACCTTGAGGTCGCGGACATCGTCGGGGCTGCCCGCATGCAGCGGGATGTCGGCAAGCAGCGGCTGGCCCAGCGCCGATTTCACCTGGATCTGCCCCAGGTCCAGCGCGCCACCCTGCGCGATGAGCTGGCTGCTGCCCAGTGCCAGCGCCATCAGCACCGACCACTTCAACGAACGATTCATTGCGTGTTCCCCCGAACAAACCTGGCACTTGCACGTGGCCGCCAGCACCGGCGGCATCTCGAAACGCATGCCACTTTAAGTGACAAGCCGTCCAATCAACAATAGGCAGGGCGAATACTTGCGACACATTGCTCTTGCGCGTTCTCGCCCTGTCGTACCACTTGCCGAGCACGCCTTTGCGCCGTACTGCCGCCCGGCAGCCGCACCAGCGCGTCCCGCGCCGGCCACGTCGGCGCCTTCACTGCGGGCCGAAACGCCAAGCGACTGATCGACCGGGCCTTTTCAATGCAAAACGCCCATCGCGAAACCGCTGGCATCCGGTTCGCGATGGGCGCGGGTGCAACAAGGCCGAGGTGCTTACAGATAATCGGCGATCAGCAACTCGGCAATCTGCACGGCATTGAGGGCGGCACCCTTGCGGATATTGTCCGCCACCACCCACATGTCCAGGCCGCGCTCATGCGAGATGTCCTCGCGGATGCGGCCCACGTACACCGGATCCTGCCCCGCCGCCTCGCTGACCGGGGTGGGATAGCCGCCCGCCGCGCGCTCGTCGCGCACCACCACGCCGGGCGACTGCTCCAGCAGCTCGCGCGCGCGGTCGGCGCTGATCTTGCTGCGCGTCTCGATGTGCACGGCCTCGGCGTGGCCGTAGAACACCGGCACGCGCACGGCGGTGGGGTTCACCTGGATGGTGTCGTCCTCCAAGATCTTGCGGGTTTCCCACACCAGCTTCATTTCTTCCTTGGTGTAGCCGTTGGCCTGGAAGTCGTCGATGTGCGGGATCACGTTGAACGCGATCTGCTTGGGAAACTTCTTGGGCTCGGCGCTCTGGAAGTTCAGCAGCGCGGCGGTCTGCTTGCCCAGCTCGTCCATGCCGGAGCGGCCGGCGCCGGACACCGACTGGTAGGTGGCCACGTTGATGCGCTCGATGCCCGCCTCGCGGTGGATCGGCGCCAGCGCCACCAGCATCTGCATGGTGGAGCAGTTGGGGTTGGCGATGATGCCGTGGTTGGGGTAGTTGGCGATCGCGTGCGGGTTGACCTCGCTGATCACCAGCGGGATGTCGTCCTGGTAGCGGAACTCCGAGGTGTTGTCGATCACCACGGCGCCGGCCGCGGCGGCGCGCGGCGCGTGCACCTTGCTGACCGAGCCGCCGGCGGAAAAGAAGGCGATGTCCACGCCCTCGAAGTCGTAGTCGGCCAGGTTTTTCACGACGAGCTTCTTGCCGCCGAAGGACACCTCGCTGCCGGCCGTGCGCTCGCTGGCCAGCGGCACCAGCTCGCTGATCGGGAAATCGCGCTCGGCGAGGATCGCCAGCACGGTTTCGCCCACGGCGCCGGTGGCGCCGACCATTGCTACCTTGTAACTGCTCTTCTTGCTCATGGATGCGGTTCTTGGCTTGGGGTTGGGTGGTCGGAACCGGCCGTGGCCAGCACCTCGGGGTTGAGAATCCCGGGCGGATGCCCGGCGTGCGGTCCGTGGCCGAACACGGCCAGCACATTGTCCACCGCCATCGCGGTCATCGCGCGGCGCGCATCATGGCTGGCGCTGGCGATGTGCGGCGTCAGCAGGGCGTTGTCCAGCGCCAGCAGCTTCGGATGCACGGCCGGCTCGCCCTCGAACACGTCCAGCGCGGCGGCGGCGAGACGGCCGTGCGCCAGCGCATCGGCCAGCGCCTCGTCGTCCACGATGCCGCCGCGCGCGATGTTGGCCAGCACGGCGGTGGGTTTCATGCGCGCCAGCTCGGCGGCGCCGATTGCGTGCCGGCTCTGCGGCGTCAGCGGCAGGGCCAGCACCAGGAAGTCGGATGTGCGCAGCAGTTCGTCCTTGTCCACCCAGCGCGCCCGGCACTCGCTTTCCAGCGCCACCGGCAGCGGCGAACGGTTGTGGTAGATCACCGGCATCCCGAAACCGACCGCGCGTCGCGCCACCGCCTGGCCGATCCGGCCCATGCCCAGGATGCCCAGCGTGCGCCCGCGCGTGTCCATGCCCAGCCAGTCGGTGAAGCGGGTGCCATGCCACTGGCCGGCGCGCAGCCAGCGCTCCGCCTCGCCCATCCGGCGCGCGGCGCCCAGCAACATGGCCCAGGTGAAATCGGCCACGCTCTCGTCCAGCGCGCCGGCCACGTTGGAGGCCACCACGCCGGCGGTGGTCAACGCGGCCAGGTCGAGGTTGTCGTAGCCCACGCCCAGGTTGGCCACGATGCGCAGATGCGGCGCGCCAGCCACCTCGGCCGCGCCCACGCGCTCCTTCAGGCCCACGATGGCGGCGTCGCAATCGGCGATTCTCGCGGTCAGCTCGGCCGACGTGAAAACCCTCTCGGCCGGCTCCGCCGTCACCGCGAAATGCGGCTCCAGCCGCGCCACGATGTCGGGAAACGTGGGCCGCGAAACCCAGACCTTCGGCTTGCCGGTCATGCGCGCCGCCTCGACCTCATGATGCGGCGGCGCCGACGCGCGGCTGCACCGTGCCCACGTCGCCGCATTGCGCGCGATGGCGCAGCGCCTGGTCCATCAGCACCAACGCCACCATCGCCTCGGCGATCGGCGTGGCGCGAATGCCCACGCACGGGTCGTGGCGCCCCTTGGTGACCACCTGGGACGGCTCGCCGGCCAGGTTCACGCTGTGGCCCGGAATCAGGATGCTGGAGGTGGGTTTCAACACGATCGAGGCGGTAACCGGCTGGCCGCTGCTGATGCCGCCCAGAATGCCACCGGCATGATTGGACGTAAAGCCGTCCATATGGATTTCGTCGCGATGCTCGCTGCCGAGCTGGCCGACAGCCGCGAAACCGTCGCCGATCTCCACGCCCTTGACCGCGTTGATGGACATCAGCGCGGCGGCAAGCTCGCCGTCGAGCTTGCCGTAGATCGGCTCGCCCCAGCCCGGCGGCACGCCGTCGGCCACCACGTTGACGCGCGCACCGACCGAATCGCCGGACTTGCGCAGTGCGTTGATGTAGTCCTCCAGCGCCGGCACCTGTGCCGCGCTCGGCCAGAAAAACGGGTTCTGCTCCACCGCGTCCCAGTCGAACGCGTCGGGCACGATGTGGCCGATCTGCGCCAGGTGGCCGCGCACGCGCACGCCATGGCGCTCGGCCAGCCACTTCTTGGCCACCACGCCGGCGGCCACGCGCATGGTGGTTTCACGCGCCGACGAGCGGCCGCCGCCGCGCGGGTCGCGGATGCCGTATTTCTGCCAGTAGGTGTAGTCGGCGTGACCGGGACGGAACGTCTCGACGATGTTGCCGTAGTCCTTGCTGCGCTGGTCGGTGTTGCGGATCAGCAGCGCGATCGGCGTGCCGGTGGTGCGCCCTTCGTACACGCCGGAGAGGATCTCCACCTCGTCCGCCTCGCGCCGCTGCGAGGTGTAGCGGCTGCGGCCGGTGGCGCGCCGCTCCAGGTCGGGGCGAAACTCCTGCGCGTCCAGCGCCAGGCCGGGCGGGCAGCCGTCGATCACGCAGCCAATGGCCGGCCCGTGGCTTTCGCCGAAGGTGGTGACGGTGAAGAGCTTGCCGAACGCATTGCTGGACACGTAGCGATTGCCTCGAAAGGTGGCTGCCCGCCGCAGACGCGGGCGCCCTGGAAATCGTGGCGGGAAACCCCTTCCCGCAAATCAACTTGTCATCATTTCACACGCGGCGCCGGCGTGGAAATAACCATCACGCATGTCGACCTGCGGCGGCGGCATGAATCGCCTGCGCGTGCGCCACCAGGTCGCGGCGCTCCAGCGCGAACACGCCCATCGGCCCCACCTTGAACTCGATCCACACGAACGGCACCTCGGGCAGCAGCGCCGCCAGCGCGTGCTCGCTCTCGCCCACTTCCACGATGAGCAGGCCGTCGTCGGTGAGGTGGTCGGCCGCCTCGTCCAGCATGCGCAGGCACAGATCCAGGCCGTCGACGCCGGAGGTGAGGCCAAGCTTGGGCTCGTGCGCATATTCGCCGGGCAGCGCGGCGTATTCGTCCTCGGTGACGTAGGGCGGGTTGGACACGATCAGGTCGTAGCGGCGGCCGGCCACGCCGGCGAACAGGTCGCCATGGACCGCCTCCACACGGCCATCCACGTGCTGGAAGGCGATGTTCTCGCGCGCCAGCGACAACGCCTCCTCGCTGATGTCCACGATATCCACCTGCCAGTCGGGGTTGTACTCGGCCATGGCGATGCCGATGCAGCCCGAGCCGGTGCACAGGTCCAGCGCGCGCTCCACATGGCGGTCGTCCAGCCACGGCGCGAAGCCCGACTCGATCAGCTCGGCGATCGGCGAGCGCGGTACCAGGGCGCGGCGGTCACTCTTGAATTTCAGCCCCGCGAACCAGGTCTCGCCCACCAGGTAGGCCACCGGCAGGCGCTCGCTGACGCGGCGCTCGATCAGCGCCAGCACGTTCTCGCGCTCGGCGGCGGTAAGCCGGCCGGCGCCATAGGCCGGCGGAATGTCCGGCGGCAGGTGCAGGCTGGCCAGCACCAAGTGGGTGGCCTCGTCGATCGGATTGTCGTGGCTGTGCCCGAACGTGAGCCCGGCAGCCGAAAAACGGCTGGCGCCGTAGCGGATGAAGTCGATGATGGTGGCGAGTTCGGCGGTCACGGCAGGGCCTGGCGCGGGGAAGCCCGTCAGTATAGCCGGGCCCTGACGTTGAGCAGGAACAGCGTGAGGCGAGGAGTGAGTGGAGAGGAGTGAGAAGTGAGAGAAAAGCCGGAGCGTCGGTCGCTGTTCTGCTTTCTCTCACTCCTCACTCCTCTCCACTCACTCCTCGCCCCTATACTGGCCGGATGACTTTCAACGTATTCGTGCAGTACATCCTGCCCCACCGTGCGCTGTCGCGGGTGGTCTACTGGGCCACGCGCTGGACGTTCGCGCCGTGGAAGAATTTCCTGATCAGCCAGATCGTGCGGCGCTACAACGTCGACATGGCCGAGGCGGTGCAGCCGGACGCGCTGGCCTACCAGCATTTCAATGCGTTTTTCACCCGCAAGCTGCGCGCGGACGCGCGCCAGGCCGATGCGGACCCGCGTGCGCTGCTGTCACCGGCCGACGGGCGCATCAGCCAGGCCGGCGCCATCGTCGACGGGCGCATCTTCCAGGCCAAGGGGCAGGACTACACCGCCGCCGAGCTGCTGGGCAGCGCCGAGGATGCCGAGCCGTACCGGCACGGCAGCTTTGCCACGGTCTACCTTTCCCCGCGCGACTACCACCGCGTGCACATGCCGCTGAAAGGCACGCTGCTGGAAACCGTGCACGTGCCCGGCCGCATCTTCAGCGTGGCGCCGTTCGCGGTGGAGGCGATCCCCCGCGTGTTCGCGCGCAACGAGCGGCTGGTCTGCCATTTCCGGGGCGAGCACGGCCCGTTCGTGGTGGTGATGGTGGGCGCGGTGCTGGTGTCGTCGGTGGCCACGGTATGGGACGGGCTGGTGATTCCGCCGTATGCACCGTCGATCCGGCGCAAGTCTTTCGCCGGGCAGGACATCACGCTGGAGCGTTTCGCCGAGATGGCGCGCTTCAACATGGGCTCCACGGTGATCGTGCTGCTGCCGCCGGAGGCGGCCACGCTCGATCCGCTGGCCCCGCAGATGGCGGTGAAAGTCGGCCAGAGGTTGGGGCTGGCACCCCAAAACTGACGCACCGCGTCGCTTTGTGACGTTTTTAGGTATGATCCGGGGCTTCCAGCCGCCAAGCCGGCGGTTCAGTCCACCCGGGAGCCCGATCATGCTCAGTCCCCTGATCACCCTGCTGCGCGCGCACCAGCTTGGTCGGCAACTGCAAGACATCGAGCGCGCCATCCGTGCGCTGTCCACCCGTCACCGCCAGCGGCTGGCGCTGCTGACCCTGCGCGAGGTGGGCCAGGCCTCGCGCAGCGAGTTTCCCCACCTGTACGGCACCTCGCCCGAGGCGCGCTACCTGCCTTGGGGCCAGGGCACGGTGGTGGGTTATGAACGCGCCCGCTCCGGCAACCCGGAGGTGGCACTGCGCGGCATTGCGCTGTGGCTGGCCGTGGCCTACCACGAAACCAAGCACTCGCCCGGCGATCGCCTGCTGCCGCAGCACCGGCTGGTGATGCAGTTGCTGCGCGAGCTGAAGGAAACGCAAAACGCCACCTCCGGCCACGACGCCCGCGCGCGGATGACCGCCGCCGCCTGAGCACCCGGCGACACGCCCGCCGCTCCCCGGGCTGCCCGTCGTCAGTACGGGTGGCCGCGCCTCATCGGCAAACCGGCACCTTGAGCCGTTCGCCCACGCGGATGCGGTGATGCTGCAGGCCATTGAGCTCGGCCAGCGTGCGCACGTCGGCGCAGGGCAGCCGGTGGGCAATGCCGATCAGCGTGTCGCCATGGCGCACCTTGTAGTCGCGCGTGCGCCCGGTGCTGGTGGAGACGCGGGACGGCGCGGGCGGCGCCTGCACGGCGGGCGCCACGGCCTGGTGCAGGTCATCGGCAAGAATCGGCCACGGCCCTTCCACGCAACGCGCGGCGTAGGCCTGCTCCAGTTGCCTTGGCACGCCGACCCGCGCGCCGGCCGGCTGCGGCGCCTGGGGATCGAGGCGCGGATTGAGGTTGCGCAAAGTGCGAAACCAGCCCTGGTCCATGCCACCGGCCGAGCCCAGGCAGATCGCCAGCTCGGACAATGAGGCGGGGCGCTTCAGGATCACCTCGCCCGGCGCCCCATCCACCTTGGGAAAGTGCAGGTTGTAGCTGTCCGGATGCAGGAACAGCCACGCCGCCGCCAGCACCGACGGCACGTATTCGCGCGTTTCCTGCGACAGCTGGTTGTAGATGGCCGGATCGTAGAAGCTGGTGTCGGGGGTGTCGCCCGCCAGCCGCCGCAAGCGCCCCTCGCCGGCGTTGTAGGCAGCCAGCACCAGCTCCAGGTTGTTGTTGAAGATGCCCAGTTGCTGGTTGACGTACTCGGCATTGGCGCGGGCCGACTGGGCCGGATCAAAGCGCAGGTCAAAGCCGTTGTCGGCCACCAGGCCGAAGCGCAGGCCGGTGGCGTACATGAATTGCAGCGGCCCGGCCGCGCCCGAGCGCGACACGGCGTTGACCTTGCCGCCCGATTCCTTCGCCAGGATGCCAAACAGCAAGGCCTCGGGCAGCTCGGCCTTCTCGTACGGCGGCCACATCTGGTAGCGCAGGTACTGGTAGTTGACGTAGGCGTCGATCAGGTTGGGCCGCCACTGGGTCAGCCACATTTCCAGCGCGGCCTTGACCGCGCCGTTCATCGCGATCAGCTCGCTGAGCTTCTGGCCGCGCAGCAGCGTGACGCTGCGCTGCGCCTGCGACAGCGCGCCGATGCCGCCCTGGCCGTCGGCCGGCGCCTCGTCGTTCTGTGCGTCATCGGCAAGCGCCTCGTCGCCCAGAAAGCTGCCGTCCTTCAACCGCAGCAGGTGGTCGAACACGGAAAAAAACCGCTGCGGATCGCAGCCGGCCGTGGCGCCGCAACGCACCGAGGCCTGCTGCAGGCGATCCAGCGCGGCGGTGAGGGTCTTGCGCGACGCGGCACTGTCGCCGGCACGCGCCTGCCGCAAGGCGGTTTCGTAACCCTGGCCGGCCGCGTCGAGCTGCTGGTAGAGCGCCGGAACCGCCGCATCGGGCCGGGTATCGGCGGTGCCGGCACAACCGGCAAGGAGAACGCACGCCGCCACCGACAGGGCGCTGCGCAGGAAACGACACCACACGTACAACAGGCTCACAGGAAACATCCGCAAAACGCCCACCATAGCGGTGGCGCCAACCGGACTCAACGGCGCGCGGTGCGCCCATGGCTTGTCGCTACAATCGCCCGACCCTCCACGGACGAACCGCCATGACCGCGATCCTCATCGGCCGCAACGACACCACCGGCGTCAGCCTCGACGCCCGCTACGGCAACCGCCACGGCATGATCGCCGGCGCCACCGGCACCGGAAAATCCGTCTCGCTGATGGTGCTGGCCGAGGGCTTCTCGAAGCTGGGCGTGCCGTGTTTCCTGGCCGACGCCAAGGGCGACCTGGCCGGCCTGGCGATGGCCGCCGGCGAGCCGGGCGACAAGCTCAAGGCGCGGCTGGACAAACTGCAGCTGGACGACTGGAAACCGCAGGCCAACCCGGTGGTGTTCTGGGACCTTTACGGCAAGCTCGGCCACCCGGTGCGCGCCACCATCAGCGAGATGGGCCCCACCCTGCTGGCCCGCGTGATGGAGCTCAACGACACCCAGGAGGGCGTGCTGGAGGTGGCGTTCAAGGTGGCCGACGACCAGGGCCTGCTGCTGCTCGACCTGGCCGACCTGCGCGCGCTGCTGGGCTTTGCCGCCGAGAACGCCAAGGACATTTCCGCCCACTACGGCCTCATCAGCAGCCAGAGCATCGCGGCGATCCAACGCGCGCTGCTGAAACTGGAGCAGGACGGCGCCGAGGCGTTCTTCGGCGAGCCGGCGCTGGAACTGGCCGACCTGATGCGCCAGGACATGAGCGGGCGCGGCATCATCAACGTGCTGGCCGCCGACCAGCTGATCCTCAAGCCCCGGCTGTACTCCACCTTCCTGCTGTGGCTGCTGTCCGAGCTGTTCGAGCAGTTGCCGGAAGTGGGCGACCTGGAGCAGCCGAAGATGGTGTTTTTCTTCGACGAGGCGCACCTGCTGTTCGACGACGCCTCGCCCGCCCTGCTGCAACGCGTGGAGCAGGTGGTGCGGCTGATCCGCTCCAAGGGCGTGGGCGTGTATTTCTGCTCGCAGAACCCCGACGACGTGCCGGCCAACATCCTTGGCCAGCTCGGCAACCGCGTGCAGCACGCGCTGCGCGCGTTCACCCCGCGCGACCAGAAAGCCGTGAAGGCCGCCGCGCAGACCTTTGTCGCCAACCCGAAACTCGACGTGGTCGAGGCCATCACCAAGCTGGCCGTGGGCGAGGCGCTGGCCTCCACCCTGGCCGACGGTGGCGTGCCCACGCCGGTGGAACAGGTGCTGGTGACCTCGCCGTGCTGCCGCATCGGCGCGCTCACCGACACCGAGCGCGCCACCATCCGCAGCCGCTCGCCGGTGGGCGGCAAGTACGACACCGCGATCAACCGCGAATCGGCCGCCGAGCGGCTGGCCAGGCGCGCCGACGACAAGGCCGCCGACGCCGGCCGCGTCGCCACCAGGCAAGCAGACAAGCCGGCCGACGAGGGCCCGGCCTGGGGCGGCGCCGTACATGACGCCCTGTTCGGCACCAAGCGCCGCCAGGGCATGATCGAGACCATGGGCAAGCAGGTGGTACGCACCATGGGCAGCCAGCTCGGCCGGCAGATCCTGCGCGGCGTGCTGGGCGGCATCTTCGGCGGCAAGCGCTGAGCGCATGAGTCGCTGGCGACCACCCTCCCCCGGCTCCACCGCGATCATCACCCGCGAGGGTTTCGAGCGCCTCAAGGCGGAGCTGGACCACCTCTGGCACACCTTGCGGCCGGAGGTGGTCAAGGCGCTGGCTGCTGCCGCCGCCGAGGGCGACCGCTCGGAAAACGCCGAGTACACCTACCGCAAAAAACAACTCGGCGAGATCGACCGCCGCGCGCGCTACCTCAGCAAGCGGATTCCCTCGCTGAAAGTCGCCGAGGGTGCGCCGGCCGACCGCGATGCCGTGTTCTTCGGCGCGTCGATCACCCTGGAAAACCTCGCCAGCGGCGAGGAGGTCAGCTACCGCATCGTCGGCCCCGACGAGACGGATGCAAAGCGGGGCTGGATCAGCATCGACTCCCCGCTGGCCCGCGCCGCCCTGAAAAAACGCCTGGACGACGAATTCGACGCGGAGCTGCCCGGCGGACGCACGCGGTTTCTCATCGTGGACGTGCGCTACGGGGCGTGAGGCTGGCCTTGCACGTCCGCTCCTCGGCGGCCTTGCTCCATTGTAACCTGTAGATTACGATCATCGTCATGATGATCCATACCACCGCCGTGTTCGACGACTGGTATCGCCACCTGCGGGATCGCCAAGCCAAAGCGCGCATCGCCGTGCGCATCGACAGACTCGCGGATGGCAACCCCGGCGCATGCCGCCACTTGGCGGGCGGCATCAGTGAATTGAAGGTCGATACCGGACCGGGTTACCGCATCTACTACACGGAGCGTTCCGGCCAGATCATCGTGCTGCTGGTCGGCGGCGACAAGGACAGCCAAAGTGCCGACATCTCGCATGCCATGGACATGGCCCGACACCTGACATGAGCCTCCTCCGCTCAAAACCGCAGCGAACGATCGAGACACCACCATGACCAAGATCACCACGCGCCCCTGGGATTCGGCCGAACACCTCAAGACCGACGAGGACATCGCGGCATATCTCGACGCGGCGCTTGAGGAAGCGGGCGAGGACACCGCCTTCATCGCCAAGGCCCTGGGCACGGTCGCCCGTGCGCGCGGCATGACTCAGCTCGCCAAGGACACGGGATTGGCGCGCGAGGCCCTGTATCGCGCGCTTTCGCCCTCCGGCAACCCGAAATTCGACACGGTGCTGAAAGTGTTGCGTGCTCTTGGCGTGCAATTGCACGCGTCGCCCGCCGCCACGCGTTGAACGCGCATTGATTTTCTTCCGTCAGCCAGCGGGGCAACGGGCGTACCCGCCGTCGCAGCTAAGTCCCCCATAAGCGAGCGCCCGCAGACTCGGCCGTGGTGTTTTCCATGGAGAGTCGCATGTCGCCCGATCCACGCCATGTCATCAGCAAGGTGCCCGAGGTCACGCTGGGCTTCTGGCTGATCAAGATCGCCGCCACCACGCTGGGCGAAACCGGGGGCGATGCGTTGTCGATGTCGCTGGGCCTGGGCTATCTGGTCAGCACGGCGATCTTTGCCGTGGCGTTCGCGGTGGCGGTGGGCGCGCAGATCGGCGCGCGACGTTTCCACCCGCTGCTGTACTGGCTCACCATCGTGGCCACCACCACGGTCGGCACCACGCTGGCCGATTTCGCCGACCGCTCGCTGGGCATCGGCTACGCCGGCGGCAGCACGCTGCTGCTGGCGCTGCTGCTGATCTCGCTGTTCACCTGGCACCGCACGCTGGGCTCGATCGCGGTGGACAGCGTGGCCACGCCGCGCGCCGAGGCGTTCTACTGGGTCACCATCATGTTTTCGCAGACGCTGGGCACCGCACTGGGCGACTGGACCGCCGACAGCGCCGGCCTGGGCTACACCGGCGCCATGGCGATCTTCGGCGGCCTGCTGCTGGTGGTGGCGATGGCCTGGTTCGGGACGCGGCTGTCACGCACGCTGCTGTTCTGGCTCGCCTTCGTGCTGACCCGGCCGCTGGGCGCGGTACTGGGCGATTTCCTGGACAAGCCGCTGGACCACGGCGGCCTGGCACTCAGCCGCGTGGGCGCCTCAGCCGTGCTGGTCGTGCTGATGCTGGCGTTCATCCGGTTTTTTCCCCAGCGCGCGGCCGGCAAGGCGCATTGAGCAACAAGAACCAAGGTCAGCCGTACTCGCCAAGCGCCGCTTCAACCAGCGGCTTGGCCCAGTCCGGCGTCGCTTTGATGGACGCCGCCGTGTCAGGGAAAAGCAGCTTCCCTTCGTGCAGGTCGAGAACCCGCACGGGATCGGGGATGGGCTTGCCTGCCCCGGCTTCGACGCTGTTGTCGTAGGCAACCAGGGAATACACACGCGGAAGCAGGGCGATCAGGTTGGCAAGGGAGCTATGCCAGCGCTCGCGGATCTTGTCCTCGGCAATGGCATGTCCGCCCATCGCGACGCGGGCTTTCACGCGTGCGATGTGCTGCTCCGGCGTCGCCAGCCCGCCATACCAGATGACGACGTCGTGCGTGCTGGCGGCAGCGGCGATCTTCGCGGCCACGGTGCGGCCGCCCAGGGTGGTCTCGAAGGCATGGCTGCTGCCATTGGCAACGGCCTCGTCCAAACGGCGCATGCCTTCGTTCCAGGCGACGGCGTTGGCGTCCTGCTGCGCGCAGCCGGTGGCCCGGCGGTATTCGCGCGCAAAGGTGTCCGGATTGAACCACGGCATGCCTGCCTTGTCGCGCAGGTGCCGTCCGCCGATGGAACTCTTGCCGGCGCCGTTCACGCCAGCCAGCACGTAGAGCACGGGGCGAGCGCTCAATACGAGGTTCCCGCCTTGACCTTGCCGCGAAGTTTTGTCGGCGCTCTCGCCGCCGCCCGCAGCCGGTCAGCGGCGTCAGGCTCGCGCAGCGCTTTCAGGCGATCGTCGAAACGCTGGCGCAGCGCCTCCAGGGTGGCCTGGTCCCTGCCCTTGGTCGCCTCCAGGGCCTGCGCGATCGCCGCGTATTCGCTTGCCGAGAGGATGACGGCTTCAGGCACGTCGTGATTGGTCACCACGACGCGACCGGATTTCTGCACATCGCGCATCACGCCGCGCCAACCCCGCTTCTTCACGTCGGAGGCGGGCGTCTTCGGCAGCAAGCCGATGGCATCAAGCTTCAGGGCCAAGGACATGGGAATCTCCTGCGTGTGCGTCTTTCCCCATGTTACCTGAAATGGCCAAATTGGGTATTTTATGGAGGGATCAAGCCGCATGCCGCGCAAACGGCACGATCGCTTTCAGCGCCGGCGCGATGGCGTCCTTGGTCTGCGCACGGTCGTAGTCGTCCTGCAGGCCGGTCCAGAATCCCTCGGACATGCCGAAGAACGCTGACAGGCGCAGGCCGGTATCGGCGGTAACGGAACGCCTTCCGGCAACGATGTCACCGACGCGGGTGGCAGGAATCCCGATTTCCTTGGCCAGGCGGTAATTGCTGATGCCCAGCGGCTTCAGGAATTCCTCGGCAAGAATCTCGCCGGGATGAGGGTAGGAAACGGTACGCATGATGCTCTCTCGGGTTTCTCGTAGGGTTCTCGCGGTCTAGTGGTAATCGACGATCTCCACGTCGTAGGCATCGCCCTGATGCCAGCGGAAACAGATGCGAAACTGGTCGTTGATGCGGATGCTGTACTGGCCTTTGCGGTTGCCCTTGAGCGCCTCCAGCCTGTTGGATGGCGGTATGCGCAAATCATCCAGCGTGGCAGCGCGATGAAGCATGGCCAGCTTCCGCATGGCGGCAGCCTCGATATTGATCCAACGCCGCACGCGCACGCCGTCAAACAGCTTGCCGGTATCGCTGCTTCGGAAGCTCCTGATCATGGCGCCACAGTAACGCCAGGCGGTAATAACGTCAAACGTTAGCAAACAACCCGCCGCGCCGATTCATAATGCCCGGCTCCCTGTCGAACGAGGAAGCCCATGAATCCGTCGCGCCACGACCTGCGTGTCAGTGGGAATACGGGAGCCGCGATACGGCGCTGGCGGCTGCTGGGGCTGGGTTTGCTGGCGCTCGCCGGCAGCGCGATGGCGCGGCAGCCGGCATGGGCCGATACGCCGGCCCGGCGTCAGGCGGCGGCGCAGGCGTTGCAGGCGCTGAATGCGGATCTGCTCGCCCACGCCAGCGCCACCCTCACGCTGGAGCGTTGGTGCGGCACGCACCGGCTGGCCTCGCCGGCGCGCATCGTGGCGCGGCGCGTGCACGATATGGACAAACCCCTGCCCACGCGCTTTCGCCAGCTGCTGGGCATCGACGACGCCGAGCCGGTGGCGTACCGCCGCGTGCAACTAGCCTGCGGCGACCACGTGCTGTCGGAGGCGGACAACTGGTACCTGCCGCGACGCCTGACTGCGGCGATGAACGAGCGCCTCGACCACAGCGACGCGCCATTCGGCAAGGTGGTGCAGCCGCTGCATTTCCGGCGCAGGACGCTGGACGCGCAGATGCTGTGGTCGCCGGCCACCAGCGACACCGCAGCCCTGCCCCACCTGCTGCTGCAACACCACGCCGTGCTGTACGACGGCGAGGGCCGGCCGTTCAGCGCGCTGGTGGAGAGCTATACCGACGAGGTGCTGGCGTTTCCGGCACCGCAGGGTGCCGCCACCAACGCCGGCGGATAACGGCGCCCCGCCCGCAGCGGGCAAAAGCACGGCGCCTGCCGGACAAAAGCCTCGTGCGCGTTGTCCGTGTGCCAGCCGGGGATGCCGGCCAGCGGTAGCGGGCGCAGTTCCAGCGGGTCGTTCAAGACCTGCCCGGCGGCAATCGCCCCGGCGCACAGCGACAGGCTTTGCGCCGGCGACGGCGCCATCACCACCAGCGCCTTGCCCACCAGCAGCTTGGCCGGCGTCAAGGCATGTTCCAGCAGCGCATGCCCGAACAGCTCCACGCCGATGCGGCCATCGCACCATGCGCCGCGCTCGCGCCAAAACAGGCCGTGCCAGTCGTGCGCATCCCACAGCGCCAGCAAGGCCGCATCGCGCAGCGTGACCACCACGCCGGCCTCGTCGAAATGGGTGAGCGCGTACTGCGCGCGCGAGCGGTCCCGCGTGCCCATGTGGGCGATCTCGGCCATCTGCCGCGCATTGAGCGCGCGCTTGAGCGCGGGATGGTGCAGCCAGACCAGGGCGTTGAACAGGTCGTGCCAGTTGCGCTCGCGGGTGGCGATGGCGCCGTGCACGGCGATGCGCTGCTCGTAGTGCTGGCCGTCGGCCAGCAGCTCGTGCGTCTGCGCCACGAAGCGCTCGCGCATGCCGGCGGGACGGGCGACGTTGAGCGCGTCGATGGAAGGCCAATCGAAACCTTCGACCAGGCCGGCGTATTCGGCCCACGCCGCCAGCGGCATCCGCTGGAATACCCGCGGATCGACCGCGTCGCGGGATGGCGCGATGTAGCGGGTTTTCTTCATGCGCCCACTCCTGCGACGCCTGATCCATCGCCCTTCGACTTCGGACCCAAGGGCCTGCGCTCAGGACGAACGGTGGGGGTTGGCGTGCACGTTGCGGGCAAACGGACCACCCGCAGCAACCTGCACTCAAATCACCTTGAGCGTGGGATGCGCCAGCCGTGCATGCAGGTCGTGCTCGCCGGCGCCATCGACCACCACGTCCACGAACTGGCCGGGCCTGAGGCCCTGGCCGTCGGCGATCAGCACGTTGCCGTCGATCTCCGGCGCGTCAGCGGCCGAGCGCGCCACGGCGCCATCAGCGTTCGCCTCGTCCACCAGCACCTTGAGCGTGCGGCCGATCTTGCGTTGCAGCTTGGCCGCGGATATCTCCGCCTGCACCGCCATGAACTGCTCCAGGCGATCCTCCTTCAACTCCTCGGACACCGCGCCGGGCAGCTCGTTGGCCTTGGCACCGTCCACCGGCGAGTAGGTGAAGGCACCGACGCGATCCAGCTCGGCCTCGCGCAGGAAGTCCAGCAATTCCTCGAACTCGGCGTCGGTCTCGCCGGGGAAGCCGACGATGAAGGTGCTGCGGATGGTCAGGTCCGGCACCTGCTTGCGCCAGTTCTGGATGCGTTCGAGCGTCTTGTCGATGTTGCCGGGGCGCTTCATCAGTTTCAGGATGCGCGGGCTGGCGTGCTGGAACGGGATGTCCAGGTACGGCAGGATTTTCCCCTCCGCCATCAGCGGCATCACCTCGTCCACGTGCGGGTACGGGTAGACGTAGTGCAGGCGCGTCCACACGCCCAGCTCGGACAGGCCTTGGCACAGCTCGGTCATGCGCGTGCGGTACGCCTTGCCGCGCCACTCGCGCTCGGCGTACTTCAGGTCGACACCGTAGGCGCTGGTGTCCTGCGAGATCACCAGCAGCTCCTTCACCCCGCCCTTGACCAGCTTCTCGGCCTCCAGCAGCACCTCGTCCACCGGACGCGACACCAGGTTGCCGCGCATCGACGGGATGATGCAGAAGCTGCAGCGGTGGTTGCAGCCCTCGGAAATCTTGAGGTACGCGTAATGCTTGGGCGTGAGCTTGACGCCGGTGTCCGGCACGATATCCAGGAACTTGTTGCGCACCGGCGGCAGCGCCTCGTGCACCGCGCTCATCACGCTGGCGTAGTCCTGCGGGCCGCTGATCGACAACACCTCCGGGTACGCCTCGCGGATCAGCTCGGCACGCTTGCCCAGGCAGCCGGTGACGATCACCTTGCCGTTCTCGTGGAGCGCGGTGCCGATGGAGTCGAGCGACTCCTGCACCGCCGCGTCGATGAAGCCGCAGGTGTTCACCACCACCGCGTCGGCGGCGTTGTAGCTGGGCACGATCTCGTAGCCCTCCACCTTCAACTGGGTGAGGATGCGCTCGGAATCGACCAGCGCCTTGGGGCAGCCGAGGCTGACGAAACCGATCTTGTGGGCAGGCTGGGACATGGGCGGCAGTGACCGTGGACGTGCGGGGTAACAGGCAAGTATACGGGATACCCCCGCTGCCGCCCGCCGAGCCTAGAATCCGCATCTTTAGCCGCAGGAGCCAGCCATGGGCCAGCCCATCAACATCCCCACCTCCGGCACGCAGTGCATCGGCGGCTATCTGGCCAAGCCGCAGGGCACGCCCAAGGGCGGGCTGGTGGTGATCCAGGAGATCTTCGGCCTGACGGCGCATATCCGCAGCGTGGCCGACCGCTTTGCCGAACAGGGCTACGTGGCCATCGCGCCGGCGTTCTTTGACCACCTGGAAACCGGCGTGGAGTTGAACGCCGACCAGGTGGGCGTGCACAAGGGCCTGGCGCTGGTCAACGAGCTGGGGCTGGAGCGCGCGCTGGAGGACGTGGCCAGCGCCGCCGAGTCGATCGCCTCGGCCGGCCGCATCGGCACCGTGGGCTATTGCTGGGGCGGCACCGTGGCGATGCTGGCCGCGTTGCGCCTGGGGCTGCCGTCGGTGAGCTACTACGGCGCGCGCAACGTGCCGTTTGTGCACGAGACGCCGAAGGCGCCGGTGATGTTCCACTTTGGCGAGAAAGACGCCAGCATCCCGCCGGCGACGGTGGAAAAGCACCGCCAGGCGCTGCCGCAGATGGACGTCTTCACCTACCCCGCCGACCACGCCTTCAACCGCGACGGCGGCCACAGCTACCACGAGCCCAGCGCCACGCTGGCGCTGCAACGCACACTGGACTTCTTCCAGAAGCACCTGGCCCGCGCATGAATTTCACCCTCGACCCGCGCCTTGCCGCCGACACCCTGGCCGTGGCCGCACTGCCGCTGTGCGACGTGCGCCTGATGAACGACGCGCGCTACAGCTGGCTGATCCTGGTGCCGCGCCAGGCCGGCCGCTCGGAAACCGCCGACCTGTCCGCCGACGATCGCGCCCGGCTGTGGCGCGAGGTGGACCTGGCCGCCGCCGCGCTGCGCCGGGTGGCGCCATGCGACAAGCTCAACATCGGCGCGCTGGGCAATATCGTGCGGCAACTGCACGTGCACGTGGTGGCCCGCCGCGAAGGCGACGCCGCCTGGCCGGGGCCGGTATGGGGCCATGGCCGCGCCGCGCCCTACCCGCCCGCCGAGGCGGCAACGCTGGTGGCCGCGCTGCAAAAAAGGCTGGCGCACGAAAAAGCCCGCGACTGAGCGCGGGCTTTTCGCGGGGTGCCGGTTGGCGGCTCAGTTCTGCGAGGGATCGAACTGGCTGCCTGACGCATCCGCGTGCGGCGTGCTGTCGTCATCGGACGAGGACGGGCCCTCGCCACCGCGATCCACCGCATTGATGCGCTTGAGCGTGCCGTCGTCGTCATAGAAGCCGGTGAAGCCGTAGTCCAGCTGCATGCCGGCCATGTAGGCCAGGTGCGGCTTGCGGATCTTGGAGTCGTCGCTGCGCTCCAGCAGCACCGTCTTGGGCATCTTGCCCAGCTCCTTCAGGTAGGCGAAATGGCTGCCGGTGTCCTGCGCCGAGAGGACCGCACCATTGACCAGGAACTGGCTGTCCTTGTAGGCCTTGATGACCAGGTCGAACTGGCCCTTCATCGATTCGGTACTGACATCGTCCTTGGTGCCGCCCATGTGGCAGCCGGCCAAGGCCAGCACGCTGCCCAGCACGACCGCGGCGGCGGCACGGGTCAGCAAGGTGGAAAAACGGATCATCGCGGTCTCCTGGAAAATCATCGTGGCACGGGCAAAGTGTAGCGGCGGACGGCGGCGGCGCGGATGCCCGCGCCATGGCCATTCACGTGCGGGGCAAGGTCACGCCCTGCTGGCCCTGGTACTTGCCGCCGCGATCGCGGTAGCTGGTCTCGCACGGCTCGTCCGACTCGAAAAACAGCATCTGCGCCACGCCCTCGTTGGCGTAGATCTTGGCCGGCAGCGGCGTGGTGTTGGAAAACTCCAGCGTCACGTGGCCCTCCCACTCCGGCTCCAGCGGCGTCACGTTGACGATGATGCCGCAGCGCGCATAGGTGCTCTTGCCCAGGCACACCACCAGCACGTTGCGCGGGATGCGGAAGTACTCCACCGTGCGCGCCAGCGCAAAGGAGTTGGGCGGAATGATGCACACGTCCGACTCCACGTCCACGAAGCTGTTCGGGTCGAACGCCTTGGGATCGACGATGGTGGAGTTGATGTTGGTGAACACCTTGAACTCGCGCGCGCAGCGCACGTCGTAGCCGTAGCTGGAGGTGCCGTAGGACACGATGCGCCCGCCGTCGTTGCGCTTGACCTGGCCGGGCTCGAACGGCTCGATCATGCCCTGGCCCTCGGCCATGCGGCGGATCCACTTGTCGGACTTGATGCTCACGCTGTCTCCGGTTCGGTCGACACGCGCCGGTCAAACCGGGCGCAAAGCCGCAAAAATACATGGTCGGCGTGCCGCTGCGCCAGCCTCGGCCTTGTGGGAGCGACTTCAGTCGCGATGCCTTTTGCGCCGGGATTGGGCATTCGCCAAAGCCAAAAGCAGGAGCGTCGCGACTGAAGTCGCTCCCACAGAACAATGGCCCGGCGCTGCGGCCGAGCGTGGTCAGGCGGCGGGCGCGCCCTGCACCACGATCTTGCCCAGCCCCAGCGACTTGTTGCGCGGCTGGCGCGACAGCCGGCCGGCGGCGTTGCGGGCGATCTCGCGATAACGCGCCGCGAGGTCGGAGTCGGGGATGGCCGCCACCGTGGGGTTGCCGCCGTCGGCCTGCTCGCGGATGCGGATGTCCAGCGGCAGCGAGCCGAGATACGGCACGCCGTATTGCGCCGACATGCGCTCACCGCCGCCTTCGCCGAACACGTGCTCCTCGTGGCCGCAGTTGGAGCAGATGTGGGTGGCCATGTTCTCCACCACGCCCAGCACCGGCACCTCGACCTTCTCGAACATCTTCAGCGCCTTGCGTGCATCCAGCAGGGCGATGTCCTGCGGCGTGGTGACGATCACCGCGCCGGCCACCGGCACTTTCTGCGACAGCGTGAGCTGGATGTCGCCGGTGCCCGGCGGCAGGTCCACGATGAGGTAGTCCAGCTGCTCCCAGCGGGTGTCGGTGATCAGCTGCATCATCGCCTGGGTGACCATGGGGCCGCGCCAGATCATCGGCGTGTCCTCCTCCACCAGGAAGCCGATGGACATCACCGGCATGCCGTGCGCCTGCATCGGGATGATGCTCTTGCCGTCCGGCGAGGCCGGCTTGCCGTGCACGCCCAGCATGGTCGGCTGGCTGGGGCCGTAGATGTCCGCGTCCATCACGCCCACGCTGGCGCCCTCGGCCTTCAGCGCCAGCGCCAGGTTGGCCGACACGGTGGACTTGCCCACGCCGCCCTTGCCGGACGCCACCACGATGATGTTTTTCACGTTGGGCAACGGCCCCAGCGTGCCCTGCACCTTGTGCACGTGGATGCGGCTGGTGATGGACACCACGGCCGCCTCGATCGCCGGATGCGCCTGCAACGCCTGACGCACGCGCGCAGCCATCGCCTCGGCCACGCCGGCGGCCGGGTAGCCCAGCTGGATGTCCACCGACACCCGCGCGCCATCCACGCCCACCGCACGCACCGCCTCGGCCAGTGGCGTGCCCGTGTGGGTATCGGGCAGCCCGGCTAGAACGCCGCGCACCAGCGCGTCATCGACCTGTGTCATGGAAGCTCTGAGTTGGGGGGAGAGCGCCCATTATGCCAGCGGCCCCGCCGCCGGCCGCTGATGCAGGTCAGCCGCGCGGGCGCCACCACGGCATGGCGCATTGCAGCTTGACGGCCTGCCCGCGTGCCGGCCAGTCTCGCCGCCATACGCTTTCGTACGGGAGAAAACGCCATGAAGCACGTTTTTCGCCTCACCCTCGCCACCGGCCTGCTGCTCGCCGCCGGTGCCGTCGCCGCTGCCGACACCAGCCCCGTGGGCATCTGGAAAACCATCGACGACACCACCCACCAGGCCAAGTCGCTGGTGCAGATCACCCAGGACAACGGCGAGCTGCAAGGCAAGGTGCTGAAGGTGCTGCAGTCCGACCAGGGGGCCAACCCGGTGTGCGACAAGTGCGACGGCGAGCGCAAGAACCAGCCGGTCGAAGGCATGACCATCCTGTGGGGCGTAAGCCAGGACGGCGACAGCTGGGACGGCGGCAAGATCCTCGACCCCAAGAACGGCAAGACCTACAAGGTGAAACTCACCGTCAGCGACGACGGCCGCAAGCTGGACGTCCACGGCTACATCGGCTTCTCCCTGCTCGGCCGCACGCAGACCTGGGAGCGGCAGGAATAACCCCGCTTTCTGTAGGAGCGCACCCTGTGCGCGATAGCTTTTTGTTCGGGATAACCAGACGTCCGTCTGTTGCGAGCGGGGATTCGGGATTCGGGATTCGCAAAAAGCATCGCGCACAAGGTGCGCTCCTACGGGGGGCGTCTATTCGGCCACCGGTGCGGCGCGATGCACGCGCACGCCCTGGCGGCTGAACGCGGCGCGCTGGCGCGCGCCCACCGCCTGCTCCAGCACCAGGTGCTGTACGTCAGCCAATGCCGCGATGCGGTGGCTGGCGGTGACGCCCAGCTTGTCGCTGGTGGCCACCACCACCGTCTCGCTGCTGGCCGCCACCATCGCCCGCTTCAGCAGTGACTCCTCGCTGTCGATGCCCCACAGGCCGCTGGCCGCGTCGATGGCGCAGGCGCCGGGAAAACACAGGTCGGCGCGAATGCGGCGCACCTCCTCCAGCGTCTGCGCGCCGACCGCGCCGCCGATGCGCACGTCCACGCGCCCGCCCAGCAGCAAGATGGTGAACCCCTCGCGCTCGTACAGCGCCAGCGCGATGTCGGGTGCGTTGGTCACCACGGTGAGGTCCATGCGCTCGGGCAAGGCGGCGGCGATGGCCGCGTTGGTGGAGCCGGCGTCGATCAGCAGCACCTGCCCCTCGCGCACCAGGCCAACCGCCTTGCGTGCCAGCGCCTGCTTGCGCGCCAGCTGCTCGCCGCGACGTTGCCTGAGCGGCGCCACGGTGGCGGCAGGCGGCAACGCGCCGCCATAGACGCGGCGGCACAGCCCCTGCGCCGCCAGCTCGCGCAGGTCGCGGCGAATCGCGTCCTCGGACACCGCAAACTCCACCGCCAGCGCCGCCGCCACCACGCGGCCACGGCTGCGCAGCCGCTGCACGATGCCGTGCTGGCGCTCCTGCGGCAGCATGCCGGTCGCCGGCGACGGCCTAGCCATCGGCCGACCGCTCCGGCAGCAAGCCGCCGTGCACCAGCGCCGCGCGCAGGGCGTGCGCGTCGTGAAAGTGCAACGCGTGCATGCCCATGGCGGCGGCCGCCGCCACGTTGCGCGGCGAATCGTCGATGTAGACCGTGCGCGCGGGCACCAGGCCGAAGCGGTCGATCGTGAGTTGGAAGATCGCCGGGTCGGGCTTGATCAGGCCTTCGCTGCCCGACACCACGATGCCCTCGAACCCGTGCAGAAAATCGAACCGCTCCCACGCCAGCGGAAACGTCTCCTGCGACCAGTTGGTGAGCGCGTACAGGCGCACGCCGCGCGCGCGCAACTCGTCCAGCACGGCCACGCTGGGCGCCATCGCGCCACCCAGCATTTCGGGCCAGCGGGTGTGGTAGGCGTCGATCAACGCCGCATGTTGCGGGTACTGCGCGCTGAGCACGGCCACGGCTTCGCGCCAGGGGCGACCGGCGTCCTGCTGCTCGTTCCACTGCGGCGTGCACACCTCGGCAAGGAAACGCTCCATCGCCGCCTCGTCGTCGAACAACTGGCGATACAGGTAGCGCGGGTTCCAGTCGATCAGCACGCCGCCGAGGTCGAACACCACTGTGTCGAAACGGGCCTCGGGCGCGCTCATGAGCGCACCAGCCGGGCCGAGGCGCACGCGATCACCAGCAGGCCGGCCACCACCATCAGCGCGGTCGCCAGGCTGCTGGCATGGGCCAGGAAACCGATCAGCGCCGGACCGCTGAGCAGGCCGGCGTAGCCCAGCATGGTGACCGTGGCCAGCGCGATGCCCGGCGACACGCCGGGCAGGCGACCGGCGGCGCCAAACATCACCGGCACGATATTGGCCGCGCCCAACCCCACCAGCACGAAACCCGCCAGCGCCGCCGCCGGCCACGGCACGGTCGCCGCCAGCACAAAGCCGGCTGCCGCCACGGCCGCGCCCACGCGCACCGTGACCACCGGCCCCAGGCGCGCCACCACGCGGTCGCCACTGAGCCGACCCGCCGCCATCGCCACCGAGAAACCCGCATAGCCCAGCCCGGCCATGGCCGGCGACACGCCGCGCACATCGCGCAGAAACACCGCGCTCCAGTCCAGCATGGACCCCTCCGCCAGAAAACTGATGAAACACAGCAGGCCCAGCGCCAGCACGATCATGCCCGGCCAGCGCAGCGGCGGCGCATGCTCGTCGTTGGCCTCGACGTGATCGATCAGGTGCGGCCACTGGCTGGCCACGACCAGCGCCAGCACCAGGGCCACCACCAGCGCGCCCGCCGCCAGCGACAATCCCAGCGCCAGCAGCGCGCTCATGCCCGCCGCGCCCACCAGGCCACCCACGCTGAACAGGCCATGGAAGCCGGACATCAACGGCCGCTGCGCGCGATGCTCCACCTCCACCGCGTGCGCGTTCATCGCCACGTCCACCGCGCCCAGCGCCACGCCGAAATACAGCAACGCCAGCGCCAGCCACCACGCGCCGGGCGCCAGCGCCAACAACGGCAAGGCCAGGCAAAGCATGAGACCGCCGACGCCGATCACGCGGCGACTGCCGAAACGATGGGTAAGCAGCCCCACCACCGGCATGGCCACCATCGAGCCGCCGCCAAACGCCAGCAGCACCAGGCCGAGCGTGGCCTCGTCCAGGCCAAGACGCGCCTTGGCGTACGGCACCATCGGCGCCCACGCCGACATGCCGATGCCGGAAAGCAGAAACGTGAGCCGCGTGGCGCGGGCCGCCCGCGCCAGCGGCAAGTCCATGGGCGCGGTGGCCAAAACGCCGTCGTGCATGTGTGCATCATCCCGGAATCAATGCGCACAAATGTACGAAATCGTGCAAAAACACGCAATGCACCCGTGCCGGGCAAACCGCCGCAAGGGCGCGCGGTGGCGTGGGTGGTGCCGCCTGCGCATGGCATAATGCGTGGTCACCCTTGGAAAACCCGCCACCATGAGTCGCCGCCTTCTCGTCACCAATGCCCTGCCCTACGCCAACGGCCCGCTGCACATGGGCCACCTGCTGGGCTACATCCAGGCCGACATCTGGGTGCGGGCGCAGCGCATGGGCGGCAGCGAGGTGGCCTATGTCTGCGCCGACGACGCGCACGGCACGCCGATCATGCTGGCGGCCGAAAAGGCCGGCGTGACGCCGGAGGCTTTCATCGACGGCATCCGCAAGGGCCACGAGGCGGATTTCGCCGCGTTCGGCGTGGCGTTCGACCACTACCACACCACCCACTCGGACGAGAACCGCGAACTGGCCACGCTGATCTACACGCGCCTGCGCGACGGCGGCTGCATCGCCAAGCGCGGCATCCAGCAGTTGTTCGACCCCGAAAAGCAGATGTTCCTGCCCGACCGCTACATCAAGGGCACCTGCCCCAAGTGCGGCACCACCGACCAGTACGGCGACAACTGCGAAAACTGCGGCGCCACCTACGCGCCCACCGACCTGCTCAACCCGTACTCGGTGATGTCCGGCGCCACGCCGGTACTGCGCGATTCGGAGCACTACTTTTTCGAGCTGGGCAAGTTCGAGACGTTGCTGCGCGACTGGTTCGGCGGCGCGTTCACCGACGGCAAGCCGGTGGCCAACAGCGGCGTCAGCGCCAAGCTGCGCGAGTGGCTGGACGGCGGCCTGAAGGACTGGGACATCTCGCGCGACGCGCCCTACTTCGGCTTTCCCATCCCCGATGCGCCAGGCAAGTTCTTCTACGTGTGGCTGGACGCGCCGGTGGGCTACCTGGCCAGCTTCAAGGCGTGGTGCGACAAGACCGGGCTGAAGTTCGACGACTTCCTCGCCGCCGGCAGCACGGCCGAGATGCACCACTTCATCGGCAAGGACATCATCAATTTTCACGGCCTGTTCTGGCCGGCGATGCTGCACGGCGCCGGCTTCCGCACGCCCACCGCGCTGCACGTCAACGGCTACCTCACGGTGAACGGCGCCAAGATGTCCAAGTCGCGCGGCACCTTCATCCAGGCGCGCACCTACCTCGACGCCGGCATCCATCCGGAATACCTGCGCTACTACTTCGCCACCATGCTCAACGACGCGCCGGTGGACGTGGACCTGGACCTGAAAGCGTTCGAGGAGCGCATCAACTCGCACCTGATCGGCAAGTGGGTGAACATCGCCAGCCGGACCGCCGGCTTCACGCAGAAGTTCTTCGACGGCAAGCTGGCCGACCACTTCGAGGCCGAGGAAGCCGCGCTGTGGCAGACGTTGCTGTCGCACTACGACGGCATCGACGCGCTGTACGAAACCGGCGAGTTCGCCGAGGTCACCCGTCGCTTCGTCGCCATCGCCGACCTGGTCAACGGCTACATCGCGGCCAAGGCGCCGTGGGTGATCGCCAAGGATGAAAGCCGCCGCGACGAGTTGCTGCAGGTGTGCTCGCTGGCGCTGCACGGTTTCCGCCTGCTGTCGGGCCTGCTCAAGCCGATCCTGCCGGCTACCGTGGCTGCCGCGGAGGCGTTTCTTGCCGCGCCGGTCGGCAACTTCGCCGATGCCCGCCGCGAGCTGCACGGCCACGTCGTCGGCGCCTTCACGCCGCTGATGGGCCGGCTCGATCCCAAGCGCATCGAGGCGATGGTCGAAGCCTCGAAGGAATCCCTCGGCAACCCCACCGAAACGCCATCACCCCAAAAGAAAGCCATGAACGACACCAGCAAGCCCGCCGCCACGCATCCCGAACCCCAGTCCGGCATCGTCTCCATCGACGACTTCGCCAAGCTCGACCTGCGCATCGGCAAGGTCACCGTGTGCGAGTTCGTGGAAGGCTCGGACAAGCTGCTGCGCTTCGAGCTGGACGCCGGCGAGCTGGGCACGCGGCAGATCTTCTCCGGCATCCGCGCCGCCTACGGCGAGCCGGAAAAACTGGTGGGCCGCAACGTGGTGTTCATCGCCAACCTGGCGCCGCGCAAGATGCGCTTCGGCCTGTCCGAAGGCATGATCCTGTCCGCCGGCAGCGGCGGCAGCGACCTGTTCCTGCTCGACGCCGACCAAGGCGCCCAACCCGGCGCCACCGTGCGCTGAATCGAGCGCTGTCACCTGGTGTACGTCACGAAGAAGCCCACCAGGTCACCGTTCTCGCTGTATGGCGACATCGCCACGAAACGATAGCCGCGCGCGGCGTATTCCGCGTGCGATTTGGTCAGCTTGTCGGCCATGTGCGTCTTGCGGAAACCGAAGGTCGCATCGACGAACACCGTGATGGTGTCGCCCGTGGGCGTTGCCGCCTGCGCGGGAGTCGAATGGGCAAGCAGCACCGAGCCGCCGGCGCCGATCACGACGGCGAGCAGCAGGGACGCGAGATGGGACGGTTTCATGGCACGCTCCGTTGAATGAAAGTTGCGGGACAATACCGCAGCCGCCACCCATTGTTCCCGCACCCTTCCCCATGAGCACGCCCACCGACATCCTGGCCGACCGCATCGACGCCTTGCTGCCGCAGACCCAATGCGAGCAATGCGGCTATCACGGTTGCCGGCCGTATGCCGAGGCGATCGCCCGTGGCGAGGCGCCGATCAACCAGTGTCCGCCCGGTGGCGCGGCCGGTATCGCGAAGCTGGCGGCGCTGCTGGATCGTCCGGTGCTGCCACTCAATCCCGACCACGGCATCGAAAAACCGCGCACGCTGGCGCGCATCGTGGAGGCGGACTGCATCGGCTGCACCAAGTGCATCCAGGCCTGCCCGGTCGACGCCATCGTGGGCGCGGCGAAACTGATGCATACCGTGCTGAGCGACGATTGCACCGGCTGCGAGCTGTGCGTGCCGGCCTGCCCGGTCGATTGCATCGTGCTGGAGCCGATGCCGATGACGCAGATCGACACCGCCCACGCCGACGCCGCGCGCACGCATTTCCGGCGCCGCGAGGCACGACTGGCGCGTGAGCGCGCCGAGCACGAGGCCGAGCTGGCCGCGCGCAAGGCGGCGGTGGATGCGCTGGCCACGCCCTCCAACCCGGTGCTTGCCGCGCTCGCCCGCGCCCGCGCGAAGCAGCAGGGCAAGCAGCCATGAGCCATCCGCCCGCGCCTCGGCTAGAGCCCCTCTCCCGCCGCGAAAGGGGTTGGGGTGAGGACGCGGCCGAAGCCATCAACGCCACGCTTCACCCGCACCCTCACCCGGCGCCTTCGCGCCACCCTCTCCCGATGGGAGAGGGAAACGAGCACGCCCACGGAAACCCGTCATGCCATTGAAGCGCGCCGACGTGGTGGAGATGTTCACGCGGCTGCGCGAACTGAACCCGCACCCCACCACCGAGCTCAACTACAGCACGCCGTTCGAGTTGCTGGTGGCGGTGGTGCTTTCGGCGCAGGCCACCGACGTGGGCGTGAACAAGGCCACGAAAAAACTGTACCCGGTAGCCAACACGCCGCAGGCGATCCTGGCGCTGGGCGAGGGCGGGCTCAAGCGCTACATCAGCACGATCGGCCTGTTCAACGCCAAGGCGAAAAACGTGATCGCGCTGTGCCGGTTGCTGATCGAGCAGCACGACGGCGAGGTGCCGCACACGCGCGAGGCGCTGGAAGCGCTGCCCGGCGTGGGCCGCAAGACCGCCAACGTGGTGCTGAACACCGCGTTCGGCGTGCCGACCATCGCGGTGGACACGCATATTTTCCGCGTCGCCAACCGCACCGGCCTGGCGCCGGGCAAGGACGTGCGCGCGGTCGAGGACAAGCTGGAGAAGGTCGTGCCCGCCGAGTTCAAGCACGACGCGCACCACTGGCTGATCCTGCACGGCCGCTACGTCTGCAAGGCACGCAAGCCCGACTGCCCGCACTGCGCCATCCGCGACCTGTGCCGCTACAAGGACAAGACACCCGCCTGACCCCATCCCTACTGTAGGAGCGACTTCAGTCGCGATGCTCTCGGGCCGGGATGACCAGACGTTCGTCTGTTGAGAGCAGGGATTCGAAAAAGCCAAAGGCAAGAGGATCGCGGCTGGAGCCGCTCCCACAGGTGTGCGGTTTTCGCGTGATGCAGGAGCGCACCTTGTACGCGATTGCTTTCCGTCACACCGCAAAAGCAATCGCGCACAAGGTGCGCTCCTACAGGCCCTCGGCGGTTGCTCCCACAAAAGCCGCGCCGCCCCCGCAAAAAAGCAAACGGCGGGCCATGCCCGCCGTTTTCCGTCCTTGGGTGAAACTCCCTTCGATAACGATCCGTGGATCAGCCGCCACGTTCGGGTGACACGATGCCACCGGCATGTGGCATCAGAATGACACTTCGCCGAACACGCCGATCTCGTTGGTCTTCACGCTCTGCACGTGCGTCGGCAGCACCGCCGCGATGGTGCGCTCGGCGTTCTGGTGCTTCCACACGCCGGCCAGCTTGAAGCCCTTGGTCACCTGGAACTCGACACCGGCGTTGTAGTACACGTCGGTCTGGTCGCGGTCGATGTTCTTGCTGAGCTTGGTGTTGTCGTAGCGCGCGAACAGGCTCACGCCGTCGGCCACGGCCACGCTGGCCCACAGCGAGTAGCCATCGGACTTGTCGCTGACCGGGGTCAGCACGTTGTTCCAGTTCTTGGCGGTGAAGTACTCGGCACCGGCGCGGAACGCATCGCTGGCATAGGCCACCATCAGGTCGCCGCGGCTGGCGGTGTTGACGGCGTCGATGTTCTGCGTCTCCTGGCCGCGATGGCCGCTGTAGCCACCCACGGCCACGACCAGGTTGTCCATCGGCACGAAGCCCACGCGCGCTTCCACGTCCACGCCCTTGCTGCGGCCGGGGTTCTTGTAGCCGTTGCCGTTGACCACGGACACGGCGTAGTTCACCGCCTTGCCGGCGCCGATGTCGCCGCCCAGGTGCAAGCCCCAATCCGCCGAGTTGCCGTACTTCAGGCGGTCGGTGAGCGTGTTCTCGACGTAGCGCAGGCCATAGTATTTCTCCGCGAACGGAATCCACGGCATGTCGGCCGAACCGATGCGCAGCACGGCGGCGTCATCGAACTTGCCCTGCACGTAGGCCTTCTTGACGAACACCTCGGTGGCACCGACGGCGCTGCTGTACTGGAAGTCGGTGGTCAGGTTGGCCGACCACACGTCGTTGAACTTGTGGTCGAAGCCCAGGTAGAAGCGCTTCACGTCGAGGCCGAAACCGTTGCGATCGGTCTTGCCCGAGTCGCTGTTGTCCTCGTTGATGCTGGTGAAGTCGAAGTACATCTTGCCCGAGACCGACGTGCTGTTGACGGCCTTTTCCAGCGCGGCGAGGCGACGATCCTGCGCCGCCACGGTTTCCGTGGGCACGGCGGCGGGCGTGGTCGCGGCGCTCTGCTGCAGCGAGTCCACCTTGGCCTGCAGCGCGGCAAGTTGCGCCTGAAGCGCAGCCAGGTCGGCCTGCGTGGTGGTGTCGTCCGCCGGTGCCGCAGCGGCCTGGAAACTGGCAAGGCCCAAACCGGCCGCAATCGCTACCGCGATCAATCTGCAACGCATGGTGTTCTCCGTCATAGTGGTCATTCGTCCGGCCGGCCCATCCCCTGACGGGTGTACCCGGCTGGCGTCGAGGCGGAAGGTTGCCGTGCGCGCTTTACAGCGCCATGCCACTTTGATGACAGTCCTGCGACAGCGCGCACCTCGATGGCGGCCTTGTGGCGGCTGATATGCTTTGCCGATGCCTATGCCCAACAACAACCCGCCCCGCATGGCCGAGCGTTTCCGCGGCTTTCTTCCCGTGGTGGTGGACGTGGAAACCGGTGGATTCGACGCGCAGCGCGATGCATTGCTGGAGATCGCGGCGGTGCCGCTGGCGATGGACGCCGACGGCGTGCTGTACCGGCAAGCCACGGTGTCCACCCATGTGGAGCCGTTCCCCGGCGCCAACCTCGACCCGCGCTCGCTGGAGGTGACGGGCATCGATCCGTACAACCCGCTGCGCGGCGCGTTGTCCGAGCGCCTGGCGCTGGATGTCATTTTTCAGACGGTGCGCGACGCCGTGCGCGGCGCGCAATGCCAGCGGGCGATCCTGGTCGGCCACAACGCCGCGTTCGACCTGGGCTTTCTCAACGAGGCGGTGCGCCGCTGCGGACACAAGCGCAATCCGTTTCACCCGTTCAGCTGCTTCGACACCGTGAGCCTGGGCGGCCTGGCCTATGGCCAGACGGTATTGAGCAAGGCCGTGCTGGCCGCCGGCCATCCATTTGACAGCCGCGAGGCGCACTCGGCCATTTATGACGCCGAACGCACGGCCGAGCTGTTTTGCACCGTGGTCAACCGCTGGCGGCAGCTGGAGCTGCTGGAAGGCGGCGGCGTGGAAGCGCGCTGACACCTCGCTGCGCGGCCCTGTCACACGCCTGAAATATTCGTTTCATTCAATGGCAACACCAAACGCCTGAAATGGCGCCGTCATTTCGACGCCCTTCAAGGAGCACAACGTGTTGACCCTTCGCAACTCCTCCGTTCGATTCGCCGCCGTTGCCACGCTGGCTGCGGCCTCGGCCTTCGGCACGGCCGCCCAGGCCACCGACATCACCGGCGCCGGCTCCAGCTTCGTCTACCCGGTCATGTCCAAGTGGTCCGCCGCGTATGCCGAGCAGACCGGCAACCGCCTCAACTACCAGTCGGTGGGTTCGGGCGCGGGCATCGCGCAGATCAAGGAAGGCACCATCGACTTCGGCGCGTCCGACGCCCCGATGAGCGCGGAAGACCTGCAGAAGTTCGGCCTGGGCCAGTTCCCGATCGTGGTGGGCGGCATCGTGCCGGTGGTCAACATCGCCGGTGTCGAAGCGGGCCAGGTCAAGCTGGACGGCGCCACCCTGGCCGACATCTTCCTGGGCAAGATCACCAACTGGAACGATCCGAAGATCGCCGCGCTGAACTCGGGCCTGAGCCTGCCGGCCGGCAAGATCACCGTGGTGCATCGCTCCGATGGTTCGGGCACCTCGTTCAACTTCACCAACTACCTGTCCAAGGTCAGCCCGGAGTGGGCATCGCAGGTCAAGTTCGGCACGGCGGTGGAGTGGCCGACCGGCGTGGGCGGCAAGGGCAATGAGGGCGTGTCGCAGTACGTGCGCCAGATCAAGGGCGCGATCGGCTACGTCGAGTACGCCTACGCGGTGAAGAACAAGATCAGCTGGGTGGACCTGAAGAACGCCGCCGGCAACGTGGTCAAGCCCAGCGCCGACACCTTCGCCGCGGCCGCCGCGACCGCCGACTGGGCCAACGCCAAGGACTTCAACCTGATCATGACCAACGCCCCCGGCGACCAGGCGTGGCCGATCACCGCCACCACCTGGATGATCATGTACAAGACGCCGAAGAACGCCGGCAACAGCAAGGTCGCCTTCGACTTCTTCAAGAACGCCCTGGAGAAGGGCCAGCAGGCCGCCAGCGAGCTCGACTACGTGCCGCTGCCGTCCTCGCTGGTCAAGCAGATCGAAGCCTACTGGGCTGCCGAGTTCAAGCACTGATCCATCGGATCAGCCTGCGGGCTGGCACGTGACAAAACCGGGCGGGCGACACTCGTCGCCCGTCCTTGTTCCTCAAGACGACTGATTCGACCAGAGAGGCATCGTGGCCACCACCACCGACGCTACCCGCCTACCCGACCGGCTGGAACAACTCAGCCGTCGCGACGCCCGCCACGAACGGATGTTCCACTGGCTGCTCAAGGGTTGCGCCCTGCTCGTGCTGGCTGCCCTGCTCGGCGCGGCCGGCGCCACCTTGTGGGGTGGACGTGACGCCTTCGCCACGTTTGGCTGGCACTTCCTGGTCAGCGACGCCTGGGACCCGGGCAACGACGTCTACGGCGCCCTGGTGCCCGTCTACGGCACGCTGGTCACCTCCCTCATCGCGCTGCTGATCGCCGTTCCGGTCAGCTTCGGCATCGCGGTCTATCTTTCCGAAGTGGCGCCGAACTGGTTGCGCGCACCGGTCGCCTCGGCGATCGAGCTGCTTGCCGGCATCCCTTCGATCATCTACGGCATGTGGGGCCTGTTCATCTTCGCCCCGTTCTTTGCCGACCACATCAAGCCGTGGCTGACCAACAACCTCGGCAACCAACCCGACGACGGCAAGTTGTCGTGGGTTGCCGCGCACGTGCCCTTTGTCGGCAAGCTGTTCGGCAGCGACTACCCGTTCGGCGCCAGCGTCCTGGTGGCAGGCATCGTGCTGGCGATCATGATCATCCCGTTCATCTCCTCGGTGATGCGCGAGGTGTTCCAGACCGTGCCGACCCGCCTGAAGGAGTCGGCCTATGCGCTGGGCTCCAGCACCTGGGAAGTGTGCTGGGACATCGTGCTGCCGTATACGCGCTCGGCCGTGATCGGCGGCATCTTTCTCGGCCTGGGCCGCGCCCTGGGCGAGACCATGGCGGTGACCTTTGTGCTGGGCAATGCGATGGACTTGTCCGCCTCGCTGCTCGATCCGGGCACGTCGATCGCCGCCACCATCGCCAACCAGTTCAGCGAGGCGGCCGGCCTGCAGAAGTCGTCGCTGATGGCGCTGGCTTTCCTGTTGTTCGTGGTCACCTTCATCGTGCTGCTGATCGCCCGCCTGATGCTGCGCCGCCTGGCCAGCAAGGAAGGCCGGTGATGGACGGCCGGGATTCGGGATTCGGCACTTGGGATTGGCACCGGCAGGCGCGTCGCTCGCGAGCGGGCGCTTGCGGCAACCGGAGGAACGTTGCATGAACGCGCTGTACTTGCGCCGTCGTGCCACCAATGCGGTGGCGATGGGGCTGAGCACGCTGGCGACCCTGGTCGGCCTGCTGTTTCTGGCCTGGATCCTGTGGGAAACGCTGCGCCAGGGTCTGGGCGCGCTGGACCTGAAGCTGTTCACCAAGATCACCGCCTACGGCGAGGACGGCGGCCTGCTGAACTCGATGGTCGGCAGCCTGATCATCAACCTCATCGGCATCGCCATCGCCACCCCGATCGGCGTGCTGGCCGGCACCTGGCTGGCCGAGTACGCCAACCGCACCAAGCTGGGCGAGACGATCCGCTTCCTCAACGACATCCTGCTGTCGGCGCCGTCGATCGTGCTGGGCCTGTTTGTCTACACCATCATCGTGCTGCCCAGCACCGCGCTGACCCACGGCAGCACCACCTTCTCCGGCCTGGCCGGCGGCGTGGCGCTGGCGCTGATCGCGCTGCCGGTGATCGTGCGCACTACCGACGAAATGCTGCGCCTGGTGCCTGCCACCCTGCGCGAGGCGGCGCTGTCGCTGGGCGTGCCGCAGTGGAAGCTGACCTTGCAGATCCTGATCCGCGCGGCCCGCTCCGGCATCATCACCGGCGTGCTGCTGGCGCTGGCGCGCATCAGCGGCGAGACCGCGCCGCTGCTGTTCACCGCCTTCGGCAACAACTACATGGCGGTCAACCCGATGGACAAGATGTCCAGCCTGCCGCAGATCATCTACCAGTACGCCAACGACCCGGGCGACACGATGCATGCGATGGCCTGGGCCGGCGCCTTCGTGGTGACCATGTTCGTGCTGCTGCTGAGCCTTCTTTCCCGCCTGATCCTGTCCCGCACCAAGGTGTCCCATGACTGATCCCGCAACCGCCGTGGCCGCGTCGGCGCCGGCCGTTGACGCGCCCAAGCTCACCGTGCGCGACCTGAACTTCTACTACAACGGTTTCCATGCGCTGAAAGGCATCAACATGGACATCCCGGAAAAACAGGTCACCTCCATCATCGGCCCGTCCGGCTGCGGCAAGTCCACCCTGCTGCGCATCTTCAACCGCATCTACTCGATCTACCCGAAGCTGGAGGCCAAGGGCGAGATCATGCTGGACGGCGAGAACATCCTCGACGCGCGCTATTCGATGAACCGCCTGCGCAGCAAGGTCGGCATGGTGTTCCAGAAGCCGGTGCCGTTTCCGATGACGATCTTCGAGAACGTCGCCTACGGCATCCGCCACCACGAAAAGCTGGGCAAGTCCGAGATGGAGGACCGCGTCGAGCAGGCGCTGCGCAGCGCCGCGCTGTGGGACGAGGTCAAGGACAAGCTCAAGCAGAACGCGCTGGGCCTGTCCGGCGGCCAGCAGCAACGCCTGTGCATCGCCCGCGGCGTGGCGCTGAAGCCCGAGGTGCTGCTGCTGGACGAGCCGACCTCGGCGCTCGATCCGATCGCCACCGGCCGCATCGAGCAGCTGGTGGAAGAGCTCAAGAGCCAGTTCACCATCGTCATCGTGACCCACAACATGCAGCAGGCCGCGCGCGTCTCCGACCTGACCGCCTTCATGTACCTGGGCGAGCTGATCGAGTTCGACCAGACCGAGAAGATCTTCACCAAGCCCGGCAAGAAGCAGACCGAGGACTACATCACCGGCCGTTTCGGCTGATCAAAAACCCCTTTCTCCCGCTGGCGGCGACCGCAGGAAGTCCCCTTGCGGGAGAGAGGGGTTGGGGAGAGGGTCCGGGCGGAGCGTCGACGCTTTGCTCCACCCGTACCTTCACCGCCCCTTCGGGGCACCTTCCCCGCAAGGGAGAGGGGAACAAAGCACGAGGCACACATGAGCACCGGCAAAGACCACATCATCAAGAGCTACGACGACGAGCTGACCCGGCTCACCGGCGAAATCGTGCGCATGGGCGAACTGGCCGTGGCGCAGCTGGAAGCGGCGGTGGACGTACTGGACCGCCGTGACGAGCGCGCCGCGCGACGCGTGGTGGCCAACGACGAGGCGGTCGACCAGCTGGAGCAGGCGATCAGCCACGACGTGGTGCGCCTGCTGGCGCTGCGCGCGCCGATGGCCGGCGACCTGCGCAACGTGTTTGCCGCGCTGCGCATCGCCTCGGACATCGAGCGCATCGGCGACTACGCCGCCAACGTGGCCAAGCGTTCCATCCCGCTGTCGATGGCCCCGCCGGCCGCGCCCGCCAGCGGCCTGCGCCACCTGGCCGAACTGGCCGCCTCGGCGGTGCGCGAGGTGCTGGGCGCCTACCGCTACGGCGACGCCGAGCGCGCCCATCAGGTGTGGAAAAACGACGTGGTGCTGGACGAGGCCTACACCGGCTACTTCCGCCAGTTGCTCACCTACATGATGGAGGACCCGCGCAACATCACGCCGTGCACGCACCTGCTGTTCATGGCCAAGAACATCGAGCGCATCGGCGACCACGCCACCAACATCGCCGAAAGCGCCTGGTACCAGATCACCGGCGAACCGCTGGCGGCCCAGCGTAGCAAGCGTGACTTCACCGCCAGCCCGGCCACGCCCGCGCTGGGCGAGCCCCACGCCGGGGAGTGATCGCCCCGATCAGTCCGCGTGGCCACCGCGATACGTCTTTTCGCCGGCGGTCACGCGCAGGTCCAGCCGGTTCTGCGCCGGCGCCAGCGGACAGGTGGCAAACGCGGTGAACGCGCACGGCGGGTTGTAGGCCTTGTTGAAATCCAGCACCACCTTGCCGTCCTGCGGCGGGTCGATGTACAGGAAACGCGCCGCGCCATAGGTTTCATGCCCGCTGGTGCGGTCGGCAAACACCACGAAATACTGCGCGTCGCCCGGCACCTCGATCACCGGCAGCATCTCGAATGTCTTGCCATCGCGGCTGAAGCGCGCCCTGCCCGGCACCGGGTAGGTTTCGGTAGTGCCGATCACCGTGCCCATCTGCAGCGTCTCGCCCGTCGTGGGCACCCACGACGCCTCGATGCGCCACTGCGGATCGACCGGAAACGCGTCGATGCCGGCGAAATCACGGCGCGTGGGTGCCTCGCTGTCCTTGATGCGCAGGCCCTTGCGGCCCTCGCGGTCGATCAGCAGAAAACTCACGCTGCCCAGGCTCACCGTGGTGGGCGCGCCCTCGCCCGCCTGCATGTCGTCGACCATCACCGCCTCGCGCAGCGGCTTGCCGTCGACCAGCGCGCCGCCCTCACCGGTCAGCGCCAGGTGCACGCTGCCGTCGGGTCGCAGGCTGGCCACGCCCAGGTGCGCGGGCATGGCGGCCACCACGATGTCGTTGTCGGCGGCACTGCCGATGCGATTGTCGCCCGGCTTCAGCCAGGCCAGGCCGATCAGGCTCAACCAGCCCGACGGCGCGGTGAGCCGCGCCACGCGAGCGGCGCGCCATTGTTCGACCTCATGGCGGTAGTCGGCGGTATCGGCTTGCACGGTGGCGACTCCAAGAAGCGTGGTGGCGGCAAAAAACAGCAGGGATTTCATCGCGTGATCCGATCGGGCAGCCGGCTCAGCGGCCGCGCAGGAACAGCTTGTCCAGCTCGGCCATGCCAAGCTGGGTCCAGGTGGGGCGGCCATGGTTGCACTGGCCGGAGCGTTCGGTGGCCTCCATCTCGCGCAGCAGCGCGTTCATCTCCGGCACGCTCAGGCGCCGGCCGGCGCGCACCGAACCATGGCAGGCCATGGTGGAAAGCAGCTCGTTTTCCAGCTCCTGCAGGCGGCGCGAGCTGCCGTGCTGGGCCAGTTCGGCCAGCACGTCGCGGCTGAGCTGGCCCACGTCGGCGCCCTCCAGCAACGCGGGGATGCGCCGCACCACCACCGTGGACGGCCCGCTGCGCGACAGCTCCAGGCCCCAGTCGGCCAGCGCCTCGGCGTGCTCCTCGGCGGCGGCGGCCTCGCGGGCGCTGACCGCGATCGCCAGCGGCACCAGCAACATCTGCGAGCGCAGGTTGCTGCAGGCGCGGCCGGCTTTCAGCTTTTCGTAGGTGATGCGCTCGTGCGCCGCGTGCATGTCCACCAGCACCAGGCCGTGGGCGTTTTCCGCCAGCACGTAGATGCTCTTCAGCTGGGCGATGGCAAAGCCCAGCGGCGGCGTCTCGCCATCCTCGGCGGTCGGCATGGCCATGGGCGCAGCCACCGGCGCCGCGTCGCCAAGCAACGCGGCGTAGTCGGCCAGCGGCTGCTCGCGCACGCCCAGGCCCAACCGTGCCTGGCTGAACTGGCCCGGCCACGGCGCCGACGCATGGCCTGACGACATGGCGGCCGCCGGCGCGGCCGCATACGCCATGGCCGGTGCCGGCTCGACCGGTGGCAGCGCCGCACCGGCGCGGGTCTGCGCCAGCGCCTCGTGCAGGGTGCGAAACAGGAAATCGTGCACCAGCCGCTGCTCGCGAAAGCGCACCTCGTGCTTGGCCGGGTGCACGTTCACGTCCACGCCGGCCGGGTCGAGCTGCAGGTACAGCACGAACGCGGCGTGACGGCCGTGGAACAGCACGTCGGCATACGCCTGGCGCACCGCATGCGCCACCACGCGATCGCGCACCAGTCGCCCGTTGACGTAGAAGTACTGCGCGTCGGCCTGCGCGCGCGATGCCGTGGGCAGGCCCACCCAGCCGGACAGGTGCAGCCCCGCCGCCGCGTGGTCGATGCGCAGGCTTTGCGCGGGAAACTCCGCGCCCAGCACCTCGGCCACGCGCTGCAGGGCGGCATGCTCGTCGCTCGCGGCCTTCCAGATGCGCACCGGCTTGCCGTTGTGGCTGAGCCGGAACTCCACGCCGTCGCGGGCCAGCGCCAGCGATTTGAGCAGATCGTCGATGTGCGCGAACTCTGTGCGCTCGGCCCGCATGAACTTGCGCCGCGCCGGCACGTTGTAGAACAGGTCGCGCACCTCCACGCTGCTGCCTTGCGGATGCTGCGCGGGGATGGCCGTGCGCAGCACGCCGCCATCCACCTCGATACGGAATGCCGCGTCCTGGCCTTGCGCGCGCGAGGTCAGCGAGAAACGCGACACCGACGACACCGACGCCAGCGCCTCGCCGCGAAAACCCATGCTGGCGACGTGTTCCAGGTCGTCGAAGCTGCCGATCTTGCTGGTGGCGTGCGAGGCCACCGCCAGCGGCAGCTCGTCCACGGCAATGCCGATGCCGTCGTCGCGCACGCGGATCAGCCGCGCGCCACCGGCCTCGATCTCCACCTCGATGCGGCGGGCACCGGCATCGAGGCTGTTTTCCACCAGCTCCTTGACGACCGAGGACGGCCGCTCGATGACCTCGCCGGCGGCGATCTGGTTGATGAGCTCGGGGGGCAACGGGCGGATGAACGTCATCCGCCCACTTTACCAGCGAACGCGGCGGGCGCCGGCGGCGCGGCGCGATCAGCCGGCCGGAATGGCCAGCGTGGTGCCGACGCGCACGGTGTCGTTGCGCATGCGGTTGGCGTCCTTGAGCGCGCCCACGCTCACGCCGTACTGGCGCGCGATGCTGCTGAGGCTTTCGCCACGGCTGACCCGGTGCACGTCACGCACGCCGGCATCCGCACTCGCCCCGGCGGCGGGCGTGGCCGAGGCGGCCAGTTGCACGCCGCTGCGCTGCGCGGCCTGCGCCGCGAACCAGGTACCGGGCGGTGGCGCCGCCTCGAAATAATTGCGGATGCCGCCCATCACGGCGGCGGCCAGTTTCTTCTGGTGGGCCGGATCGCGCAGCTTGCGCTCCTCGGCCGGATTGCTGATGAAGGCCGTCTCGACCAGGATCGAGGGCACGTCGGGCGAACGCAGCACCACGAAGTTGGCCTTCTCCACATAACCGCGATGGGTCGGCCCCAGCTGCGACAGCGCCTTGAGCACGTTGCCCGCCACCACGTCACTGGCCTGCATGGCCCAGCCCTGCTGCAGGTCGAGCAGTACCTTGGCCAAGCCGTCGTCCTTGTCGTCCAGCGTGGTGCCGCCGATCAGGTCGGCGCGGTTCTCGCGGTCGGCCAGCCAGCGCGCCGCCTCGCTGGTCTTGCCGCGCGGCGACAGCACCCACACCGACGAGCCCTTGGCATCGTTGCTGGTGAACGAGTCGGCGTGGATGGAGACGAACAGATCGGCGTTGTTCTCGCGCGCGATGTGGTAGCGCTGCGTGAGTGGAATGAAAAAGTCGCTGTCGCGGGTCAGCACGGCCTTCATGCCGGGCTGGCGATTGATCAGCGCGGCCAGGTCACGCGCCACGGCCAGCGTGACGTTCTTTTCCTGGGTGCCGCCGGGGCCCTTGGCGCCGGAGTCCTTGCCACCGTGGCCGGCGTCGATCGCCACCACCACGGCTCGCTGGCCATTGAGCAGCGCGGCAGCCTGCTGCGTGGACACGCGACTGGCCTGCGCCGGCACGCCGCCCGACGGCGCGGCCGCCTTGGCGACCGCCTGCGTGGCGGGAGCATCGGCAGGATAGATGTCCAGCACCAGGCGGTAGTCGTTGCCCTTGTCGGGCTTGAGCACAAAGCTTTTCAGCCGACTGCCCGGTGCCACCTTGGCGGTGAGCTGCACCGCGCTGCCGACGCGCGCATGGCTCATGCCCTTCAGCAGGCCCTGCGCCGCAGGGTCGGAAAAACCACGCTTGAGGCTGCTGCCGGCCAGGTCGACCACCACCTTGTCGCCATCCTGGTTGGCCGTGTAGCGCAGCGGGCCGACGGCATCGACGACGACGCGGGTGTAGTCGGGGCCGGCCCAGACGCGCGCGTCCTTGAGATCAGCCGCCTGCGCGCACACCGGCAGCGCCATCGCCAGGGCGATCGCGACGCGTCGGACGCAGCTGTTCAGGTTACCGGCCATGCGGCGCATTGAAACGCAGCCGCCAGGCGATTGCAAGAGGTTTTCCCTTGAATATCCATGACCTGCAGGGCTTTTGTCAGAACCGCTCCAGCTATCGGCCGCAAGTGACGCTTTCCCGGGCGGATCAGCCCCCCGTCGCCGGCCCGGCGAGGGACTGCAACACGCGCTCGCCGCGCGGCGTGACGGCCTGCAGGCGGGCGCGGCGCCCGTCACCGTCGTAAGCCATGTGCACGAGCAGGTCGGCCGCCGGCAAGGCGCCCGCGCCACGCTCGGGCCACTCCACCAGCACCAGTGCCGAAGGGTCGGCCAGCGCGTCCAGGCCCAGCCACTCCAGCTCGCCGGGATCGGCAATGCGGTAAAGGTCGAGGTGCCAGGCCGGCCGGCCTTGCGCGACATAGCCCTCGACCAGGCTGTAGGTGGGGCTCTTGACGCGCTCGCCCACGCCCAGCGCGGTCAGCAGCGCCCGCGCGAAGCTGGTCTTGCCGGCGCCCAGCGGGCCATGCAGGTAGATCACCAGGCCATCGTGCACGGCGCCGGCCACGCGCGCGGCCAGCGCGATGGTGGCGGCCTCGTCGGGCAACGGCCAGCCTGGATGGAGGGCGGCCTCAGCCATGCTCGGGCGCTCCGGCAATGGCGTTGCCGAGCTGGCGCAAGGGCGCCAGCAGGTCGCTGGCCAGCAGGCCGCGCTCGCCGTGGATGGCCGCCAGGTCGCCCGCACGCGCATGCAGACCCACGCCGAGACAGGCGGCCTGCCACGGCGTGCATCCCTGCGCCAGCAAGGCGGCGATGATGCCGGTGAGCAGGTCACCCATGCCACCGGAGGCCATGCCGGGGTTGCCCCAAGGACAGACGTCCAGACGTCCATTTGCATCCGCGATCAGGCTGCCGACGCCCTTCAGCACCGCTACCGCGCCGCAGCGGCGCGCCAGCGCGCGCACGGCCGCGAAACGGTCGCGCTCCACCTCGGCCACGCTCACGCCCAGCAGGCGTGCGGCCTCGCCCGGGTGCGGCGTGATCACCGCCGGGCCGGCAAAGGGCCGTGGCTCGCGCGCCAACAGGTTGAGGCCGTCGGCGTCGAGCACCGTGGGCTTGCCCGCGTCCAGCGCGGTAAGCCACAGCGCATGCCCCCAGGCGCCCTGCCCCAGGCCGGGGCCCAGCGCCAGCACGCTGGCACGCTCAAGCAGCGGCGCCAGCGTCTGCGGGCCGTCGACGGCCCGCACCATCAGTTCCGGGCGCGTGGCGTTGAGCGCCACCGCGTGCGCCGCGCGGGTCGCCACGCTGACCAGGCCGGCGCCGGTGCGCAGCGCCGCCTCGCCCGCCAGCCGCACCGCGCCGGCCATGCCCTCGTCGCCGCCGATGACCAGCACATGGCCGTTGTCGCCCTTGTGCGCGCCACGTGCGCGCGGCGGCAGGGCGTCGGGCGCCAGCAACCGCGCATCCGGCACCTGCGCGCCGGCCGCCACGCCCAGCGTCGCCAGCTCCAGCACGCCGACATGATCGGCGGCGCGGCCGGTGTGCATGCCGCGCTTGTGCGCGATGAAGGTGACGGTGACGTCGGCGCGGATCGCCGCGCCGGGACAAGCGCCGCTGTCGGCCAGCAGGCCGGAGGGAAGATCCAGCGCCAGCACCGGTCGGCCGCTGGCGTTGATGGCCTCGATCAGCCGCGCGGTATCCGCATCGGGTGCGCGGTCAAGGCCGATGCCGAACAGCGCATCCACGTGCACGGCGGCCGGCGGCAGCGTGCTGCCGTCGCTCCACGGGGTGATGCGCCCGCCGGCGGACAGCCAGGCCTCGCGCGCCGGCGCGGCATCGCCGCGCGAGGTTTCTCCCAATGCCACCACGTCCACCGCCCACCCGGCCTCGCGCGCCAGCATCGCCAGCAAAAAGCCGTCGCCGCCGTTGTTGCCGGGGCCGCAATGGATGGCGATGCGGCCAGCCTGCGGCCAATGCCGTTGCAAGGCGTCCCAGGCGGCCATTGCCGCGCGGCGCATCAACTCCTGGCCGCCGCTGGCCGCCAGCGCGTCGCGCTCGATCGCGCGCACGTGTTCGACAGTGTGGAGATCGCGGTGGGCCGAAGCGCTCATCCGCGAATTATAGGGGCGCGCAACCTCTACAATGCGCGCATGTCAGCCGTCGATTACGCCGCGCTTGCCCGCGACATCAAGCAGTGGGCGCGTGAACTGGGTTTTGCCGATGCCGGCATCAGCGGCACCGACCTGGGCGACGACGAAGGCCATCTGCAGCGCTGGCTCGACGCGGGCCATCATGGCGAGATGGACTACATGGCCCGCCACGGCACCAAGCGCACGCGGCCGGCGGAACTGGAGCCGGGCACGCAGCGCGTGATCTCGGTGCGCATGGACTACATCCCGCCCGGCACCGCCAACGCGTGGGCGGTGCTGGGCGACGCCGAGGCCGGCTACGTGTCGCGCTACGCGCTGGGCCGCGACTACCACAAGCTGATGCGCAACCGGCTGCAAAAGCTGGCCTCGCGCATTCACGACGTGGTGGGCGACTTCGGCTATCGCGCCTATGTCGACTCCGCACCGGTGCTGGAGAAGGCGCTGGCGCGCAACGCGGGCATGGGCTGGATCGGCAAGCACACGGTGCTGATCAACCGCCGCGCCGGCTCGTACTTTTTCCTGGGCGAGCTGTATACCGACCTGCCGCTGCCGGTGGACACGCCCGCCACCGCGCACTGCGGCAGTTGCACGCGCTGCATCGAGGTGTGCCCCACGCAGGCCATCCTCGGCCCGTACCGGCTGGACGCCAAGCGCTGCATCTCCTATCTCACCATCGAGCTGAAGGGCGCCATCCCCGAGGAGCTGCGCGCGCCGATGGGCAACCGCATCTTCGGCTGCGACGACTGCCAGCTGGTGTGCCCGTGGAACAAGTTCGCGCAGGAAACCGCCGAGCCGGATTTCGCGCCACGGCACAGCCTGGACGGCGCGCGGCTGGTGGCGCTGTTCGGTTGGAGCGAGCAGGAGTTCCTCACCCGCACCGAGGGCATGGCCATCCGCCGCACCGGTTACGAGGGCTGGCTGCGCAACATCGCGGTGGCGTTGGGCAATGCGCCGCGCTCGGCGGAAGTGGTGGCGGCGCTCAAGGCGCGGGCCGATCACCCCTCGCCGGTGGTGCGTGAACACGTGGCCTGGGCACTGGCCAGGCAACAGGGCTGAGAGGTTGTGCTTTTTCCGACCCGCCAGACAGAAGAAAACCACCGGGCGTGGTTTTCTTCGCAAGCCCTGAGCGTCAGGCCTCGGCCATCTGCTTGGGGATGGCGTGGTTGGTGTGGCTGATGCGGTTGTGGGCGTCCACATAGACCAGGGTGGGCTGGTAGCCCTTCAACTCGGCCTCGCTCAACTGCGCAAAGGCGGCGATGATCACCAGGTCGCCGGCCTGGGCGCTGCGCGCCGCGCTGCCGTTGACGGAGATGATGCCCGAGCCCTCTTCCGCACGCAGCGCGTAGGTGACGAAGCGCTGGCCGCTGTTGACGTTCCAGGCGTGGATCTGCTCGTACTCGCGGATGCCGGAGGCATCCAGCAGCACGCCGTCGATCGCGATCGAGCCCTCGTAATGCAATTCCGCGTGGGTCACCGTGGCGCGATGGATCTTGGCCTTGAGCATGTTCAGGTGCATGACGTTTCTGTTCCGGCGCGTAACGCGCAAAGCGGCATTATAGGGCGCGCCCGTCGCTGCGTCGCAACACGAGCGCTGGCGGCGACCGCGTCAATCCAGCAGCAGGTTGTCGATCAACCGCGTATGGCCCAGCCGCGCGGCGATCAGCGCCACCCGTTTCTCGCCAGGCTGGCCGGTGGGTTCGGCCAGGTCGTCGGCGCGGCGGACCACGGCGTAGTCGGTCTGGAAACCGTGCCGTGACAACCGCGCCAGCGCGGCCTGCTCCACCGCCTGCCACGGGTGCCCGGCCTCCAGCAGCTCGCTCATCTGCAGCAGCGTGGAGTGGATGGACGGCGCGTGGCCGCGCTCCTCCGGCGACAGGTACTGGTTGCGGGAGCTGAGCGCCAGGCCGTCGTCGGCGCGGCAGATCGGCGCGGCGATCACCTTCACCGGCAGCGCCAGGTCGCGCACCATGCGCTCGATCACCTTCAGCTGCTGGAAATCCTTCTGGCCGAACACGGCCAGGTCCGGCTGCACCAGGTTGAACAGCTTGCACACCACCGTGGCCATGCCGTCGAAGTGGCCGGGGCGATGCGCGCCCTCCAGCGTCTCGGTGATCTCGGGCACGCGCAGCATCACGCTGTGCGCGGCGCCAAACGGGTACATGGTGTCCACGTCCGGCGCAAACAGCAGGTCGCAGTCATGCTCGGCCAGCGCCGCCTGATCCTGCGCCAGGGTGCGCGGGTAGCGCTCGAAATCCTCGTTCGGCCCGAACTGCGTGGGATTGACGAAGACGCTGGCCACCACCTTGTCGGCGCGCTCGCGCGCCAGCCGCACCAGCGACTGGTGCCCGGCGTGCAGGTTGCCCATGGTGGGCACGAAGCCCACGGTCTGGCCGCTGGCGCGCCAGGTGCGGATGGCCGCGCGCAACGCGGCGGCGTCGTGAACGGTTTGCATGGCGTGGGCCGGTGGTCAGTTGAAGCAGTGTTCGGGAGCGGGAAACGCGCCGCTGCGCACGTCGGCGGCATAGGCCGCGATGGCCTCGGCCACCGAGCCGCGACCGGCCAGGAAATCCTTGCTGAACTTGGGCCGCTTGCCTGGCGTGATGCCCAGCATGTCGTGGATCACCAGCACCTGGCCGTCGCAGTGCGGGCCCGCGCCGATGCCGATGACGGGGATGCGCAGCGCCTGGCTGACGCGCTGGCCAAGCGAGCTGGGCACGCCCTCCAGCACCAGCAGCGCGGCGCCGGCGTCCTGCACCGCCTTCGCCTCGGCCAGGATGCGCTCGGCCGCCGCCTCGTCGCGGCCCTGGATGCGAAAGCCGCCGAACTGGTGCACCGATTGCGGCGTCAGCCCCACGTGCGCGCAGACCGGGATCGCCCGCGCGTTGAGCGCGGCGGTGATCTCCAGGATGTGCGGCGCGGCGCCCTCGATCTTGACCATCGCCGCGCCAGCCTCGCCGACCAGCCGCGTGGCCGCCTCCATCGCGTGCGCCACGTCGCGGTCGGCCATGAACGGCAGGTCGGCCACCAGCAAGGTGGAGCGCAGGCCACGCGCCACCGCCGCCGTGTGGTAGACCATGTGGTCCAGCGTCACCGGCAAGGTGCTGGCGTGGCCCTGCACCACCATGCCCAGCGAATCGCCGACCAGCGCCACGTCCACGCCGGCGGCCTCCAACTGCCACGCGAGACTGGCGTCATAGGCGGTCAGCACCACGATGCGCTGCCCGGCCGCTTTCATGGCATGCAGCGACGGTACGGTGACCGGCTTGCGCGGGGGGGCTTCGTTCTGTACGTACACGGCGAATCCTGCAACGGCAAACGCGGATTATCCGGCGGATCGCGATCAGGGCTCAAGCGCACGCCGCGCGGAACGGTTTCGGCGGGAGCTTCAGCCGCGATGCTCGTGATCCGAGGCGCATCGAAAGCAAGCGCATCGCGACTGAAGTCGCTCCCACAACAACCGCCGCAGAGCTGTAGGAGCGCACCTTGTGCGCGATGCTTTTGAGATTCGGGATTCGCAAAAGCTAAAAGCATCGCGCACAGGGCGCTCCTACATCACGCGAGAATCCTGCAACTGAGGGAGCTTCAGCCGCGATGCCCTTGGCTTCCCCGTCGCGACCTAAGGTCGCGCCCACCGAAGCATCAGGCCAGCACGGTGCAGCCGGCCGTATCGACGCGGGCCAGCAGGTCGGCCACCGTGTGGCCGGGCGACAGTTCCAGCGTGGGCGCCACGTCGGCCAGCGGCAGCAGCACAAAGGCGCGCTCGGCAATGCGCGGATGCGGCAGCGTGAGGCGGTCGTCGTGCCACTGGATGCCGTCCATGTGCAGCAGGTCCAAGTCCAGCGTGCGCGGGCCGTTGCGCTCGGCGCGCACGCGGCCGGCCGCGTTCTCGATGGCCTGCAGCGCATCCAGGAGCGCATGCGGGGCAAGAGCGGTATCGAGCGTCACCACCGCGTTGACGAAATCCGGCTGTTCCAGCACACCCCACGGTGGCGTGCGGTACAGGCGCGAGCGACGCAGCACCCGCGTCTCCGGCAAGGCGTCCAGCGCATCCATCGCCTCCAGGACGCGGCGCTGCGGATCACCCAGGTTGCCGCCCAGCGCGACGCAGGCCAGCGTCATGCCGAAGCCGAGCCGCCCGGCTTGCGCCGGCGCCGGCGCGGTCGCGGCGGCTTGCCCGCGACGGGCGCGGCCACGGGCTCGGCCGCCGCGCTGCCGCCACCGGCCGGCAAGGCCGCCGACAGCACGTCGGGCGGCAACTGCTGGGCATGCGCCCACCATTGCCCGAGCTGCAGCATGGCCGGCGATTCGTCGGCGCGCAGCAGCAGAAAATCATAGGCGGCGCGAAAACGCGGGTGCGCCATCAGGCGAAACACGCGCTTGCGCTGCACCTGCTGGAAGCGCGGCTGCAACGACCAGATTTCCTCCATGGTGAACGTGAACCGGCGCGGGATGGCCACGCGCTGGCACTGCTCGCCGACGACCTGCGCCGCCGCGCGCGTCCACGCATCGGTGACATCCACACCGCGCCCCACCAGGTGATGCGCCACGTCGCGCACCTCGCCCCACAGCAGCACCGCGAACAGGAACGCCGGCGTTACCGACTTGCCCTCGCGCACGCGTGCATCGGTATTGGCCAGGCCGTGCTCCACCAGCGAGCGCAGCGCGCCATCGCCCCGCGCCAGCGCGCGTGCCGTGGCCGGAAACAGGAATTTCAGCAGGCCGGCCTGTTCCAGCGTGTGGAAACTCTTCAGGCCGTTGCCGCTCAGAAACATCTTCAGCGACTCGTCGAACAGGCGCGCCGGCGCGGCCTCGCCCAGCAACGGGCCCAGCGACTCGAACGGCGCCATGGCGGCCGCGTCGATGCGCATGTCCAGCTTGGCGGCCAAGCGCGCCGCGCGCAGCATGCGCACCGGATCCTCGCGGTAGCGCGTTTCCGGATCGCCGATCAGGCGCAGCACGCGGTCGTGCAGGTCCTGCATGCCGCCCACGTAGTCGCGCACCGAGAAATCGCTGATGTCGTAGTACATCGCGTTGACGCGGAAATCGCGGCGAACCGCATCCTCCTCGATCGTGCCCCAGATGTTGTCGCGCACGATGCGGCCGTCGACGATGCTGCGGTCGCCTTCACAGCCCTCCTCACCCACGCCGCGAAAGGTGGCCACCTCGATGATCTCCGGGCCGAACACCACGTGTGCCAGGCGAAAGCGACGGCCGATCAGGCGGCAGTTGCGGAACAGCTTTTTCACCTCGTCCGGCGTGGCGCTGGTGGCCACGTCGAAGTCCTTGGGCTGCAGGCCCAGCAGCAGGTCGCGCACCGCGCCGCCGACCAGGTAGGCGGTGTAGCCGGCCTCGTTCAGCCGGTACAGCACGCGCAGCGCGGCCTTGCTGATGTTCTTGCGCGAAATGATGTGCTGGTCGCGCGGAATGATCGTCAGCGCTGACGCGGCGTCGGTTCGGGAGTCGAGGTTCAAGCGGTCAGAATCCTTCCGGGTGCACGGTAGCCCATGACTATAGCAATCACGACGCCGGGCGCCGACGATGCGCGAATGCCCCGTCGCCATGGACGTTTCACCGCTGTGCGAAAACGTGCATGCGAAAGGCATTGCCGCGCGAAACAATTTCGCTATACTAGCGCGCCTCGCAAGAGAACGCTCCCTTCGTCTAGTGGTCCAGGACACCGCCCTCTCAAGGCGGGAACACGAGTTCGAACCTCGTAGGGAGCGCCATTTTTTTCGTGCAATCCTCCATGGTTGCCGCTGTCGGGATCGGGCCCGGCGAGTCGCCCGGCCAGGCTCCGTTTCGCAGGAGCCCACCTGTCGCCACTTCAACAAGGCCGAATGCATCCATGACCTTCGTCGTCGTCGACAACTGCATCAAGTGCAAGTACACCGACTGCGTCGAGGTCTGCCCGGTCGACGCCTTTCGCGAAGGCCCCAACTTCCTGGCCATCGACCCGGACGACTGCATCGACTGCACGTTGTGCGAGCCGGAGTGTCCGGCCAACGCGATCTATCCCGAGGATGACGTCCCCGCCGGACAAGAGGGCTTCGTGGCGCTCAATGCCGAGCTGGCGCGTGGCTGGCCGGTGATCACCGAGCGCAAGGATTCCCCCGCCGACGCCAAGGACTGGGACGGCAAGCCGAACAAGCTGCCGCTGCTGGAGCGCTGATGCCGGCGCACTGATCCACGCCGCCGCGCAACCACGCCTGCCCCGCCAGGTCACACGAAAAAGCCGCCCGAGGGCGGCTTTTTCGTGTCATGCGCGAAAGCGCGACCTTACTTGCCCAGCTTGGGCTTCAACGTATCGACAAGACGGGCAACCGCCGCCGCCGGACCTTCGGCGCGCACTTCGCTGCCCTGCGCGCCGCTGGCGCTGACGGTCACCACCACCTGCTGCACCGCGCCGCCCGACGCACCGGCGTCGTCGCGCTTCTGGCGATGGAACATGCGGCCAAAGAAGCCGCGCTTCTTGTACGTCGCATCCGACACCGCCAGCGTGTAGCTGTGCGCGGCCTCGTCGTGGCCCACGACGCGGCCCAGGGCATCACCGTCCACCAGCTGGCCCAGCTTCGCGTAGGTGGCGTCGACCGGACTGCTGACGACGAACGCGTCGGCGATCTGCCCGCCGGTGGACATCACCCGTGCGGTGGCGCCATTGGCGGTGGGCTGGTTGGCGCCCGGCGGCGGGATCACCAACGCCTCGCTGGCCGACGGCGTATCCAGGCCCGGCGGAATCTCCAGCGGCGATTCCTGCGTGGCGGTCTCCCATGCCTTGTGCGAACGGAACATGCCGCAGCCGCTGAGCAGCAGGCCACTGAGGGCCAGTGCGGGCACGGCGGCGAGGAGTGAGGTTTTCTTCATGTAGTGGGTTCCGTGAGAAATTCGGGCACAGCGGCGTGGTGGCGCCTCAGGCGGCCGTTGCCAAGGATGCCAGACTGGACAGCGCCTGGCGCAGCCGGGCGCGATCCGGACCCTCGGCAAGCTCGACCAGCGGCAGCCGCGGCAACGCCAGCCCCAGGCCAAGCTCCGGCAGGCCGGCCTTGACCGCGATCGGATTGGGCGCGCAGTTGAGCGCCTGCACCAGGGGATCCAGCGCCGCGCGACAACGCGACGTCGCCTCCCTGTCGCCACCGGTCGCCGCGTCGCACAGCGCGCGGAAGGCCCGGGGCACCAGGTTGGCCACCACCGAAATGGTGCCGACCGCGCCACCGAGCATCGCCTCGGCGGCACTGGTGTCGTCACCGGACAGGTAGACGAAATTCTCGCCGGCAAGTTCCGCCAGCGCGGCGATGCGCTCGGCATCGCCGCGCGCCTCCTTGATGCCGAGGATGGACGGATGCCCGGCGAGCCGCGCCACCGTCTCGGGCAGCAGGTCGCACGAGGTGCGGATGGAGACGTTGTAGAGCAGCAGCGGCAGGTCACCGTGCTCGGCCACCTCGAGAAAATGGCGACGCAGGCCTTCCTGCGTGGGACGCACGTAGTAAGGCGCCACCACCAGCGCCGCATCGGCGCCCAGTGCCTTGGCGTGGCGCGTGGCGGCCACGGTCTTGGCCGTGCCCGCCTCGCCGGTGCCGGCAATCACCGGCACGCGGCCGGCGACTCGCTCCACCGTGAACGCCAGCAGGCGGTCGAACTCGTCGGCCTCCAGCATGTGCGCCTCGCCGGTGGAACCGGCCACCACCAGGCCTTGCGTACCGGCGCCGAGCTGGTAGTCGATCAGGCGTCCAAACGCGGGCAGGTCGAGCGCGCCGTCGGCAGTGAACGGAGTGACCAGCGCACAGATGCTTCCACGAATGTTCAAGACACGTTCCGCCCGGTAATCAGCCCTCAATGTTACTTGCGGGCTCGCCGGACGGGCAAGTAAGCTCGAACGGAGTCCCTCCGCGTGACGCGGACGTCGCCACAGGCAAAACCCTTGAAATCTTCCTCCGCTTCTCCCGCACGTGCCGGCAGCGACGAGCAGTTGCTGATCCAGGCGCTCACTCCGTCCGCGCAATCGCCCCTGCTGACACTGGCCCGCCGCATCGCCGACGCCGGCTGCAACCTGGCCGAGGCGCGCGTGTCCACCATCGGCACCGAGGTCTCGCTGATGCTGCTGGCGCGCGGCGCGTGGGATGCGCTGGCCAAGCTGGAGTCGGCGCTGACCAAGCTGGCGCGCGACGAAAGCCTGCGCCTGGTGCATTACCGCACCGGCCCGCGCGAGAGCAGCTCGCACCTGCTGCCCTACCTGGTGGAAGTGGTGGCCGCCGACCGGCCCGGCATCGTGGCGCGCATCGTGGAGTTTTTCACCCAGCACGACATCAGCGTGGAGCAGTTGCACTCCACCCGCTACCAGGCCATGCAGACCGGCGCGGAGATGTTCCAGGCGCAGTTCACCATCGGTATCCCGGCGGAAATCCACATCGCGGCGCTGCGCGACGATTTCCTCGAGCTGTGCGACGGCCTCAATCTCGACGCCATCATGGACCCGGTGAAATTCTGAGCATCGCGCGATCGCCAGGCGCTGACAAGGACTGTTGTCCTGTCACACGCTGGCGCTAGTCTTGGGCCACGCGCATACCGCCGCGCTGGAGCGTCCATGCCCGACATCGGCAAGAAAATCCCCTCGCTCACCGGCCTCACCGGCTCGGGCGACCCGCTGAAACTGGCCAGCCTCAAGGGCCAATGGGTCGTGATCTACTTCTACCCCAAGGACAGCACGCCCGGCTGCACCACCGAGGCGCAGGATTTCCGCGACCTGTACCCGCAGTTTCGCCAGCGCGGCGCGCAGGTGGTGGGCGTGTCGCGCGACGCGGTGGCCTCGCACGCGCGCTTCGCGGAAAAGCAGTCGCTGCCGTTTCCGCTGGTGTCCGATCCGGATGAAACCTGGTGCAAGGCCTTCGACGTGATCCACGAGAAGGTGCTGTACGGCAAGCGCCACATGGGCGTGGTGCGCAGCACCTTCCTGATCGACCCCGACGGCAAGCTGGCGCAGGCATGGCGCGGCGTGAAAGTGGCCGGCCACGCGCAGGCCGTGCTCGACGCCATCCCTTCGCCGTGACCACCGCGCCGGCGCCGCCTCGCGCCGCCGTGCCGACAGTTTCCCCTTCTCCCACCCGCGAGGATTCTTCCGCATGACCGGAAGCAAGCGTATCTACGCCCTGGACACCAATGTCCTGCTGCACGATCCCACCTCGTTGTTCCATTTCGAAGAGCACGACGTGTTCATCCCGATGACCGTGCTGGAGGAGCTGGACGAAAAAAAGAAGGGCGCGTCGGAGGTTTCCCGCAACGGGCGCCAGGTGAGCCGTTTCCTCAACGAGCTGATCGAGCGCGGCAAGCATCACGACCTGGCCGACGGACTGGAACTGACCAACCCTGACGGGGTGAGGCTCAAGCGCGGCTCGGCGGTGGGCCGGCTGTATTTCCAGCAGCGCGTCGCCAACGGCCACGGCAAGGCCGACAACCAGATCCTGGCGGCGGTGATCGAGCTGCGCGAGCGCGAGCCGGACCGCGCCGTGGTACTGGTCACCAAGGACATCAACCTGCGCATCAAGGCCAGCATCCACGGCATCACCGCCGAGGACTACGAGAACGACCGTGCGCTGGACGACTTTTCCCTGCTCTACACCGGCGTGGAGGCCCTGCCGGAGGACTTCTGGGAGCGTCACCCGGAGGTGAAGTCGTGGACCGAGCGCGGCCATACCTATTACCGCCTCAGCCGCCACGAAGACGAGGACTGGTACCCCAACGAATGCCTGTACCTGCCCGGCGAGGGCGGCATCGAGCTGCGCGTGACGGCGATCGGCGAGACCGAAGCCACGCTGGTGCTGCTGGACGACCACGCGCACGCCAACCACCACGTATGGGGCATCGCCGCGCGCAACCGCGAGCAGAATTTCGCGCTCAACGCGCTGATGGACCCGGACATCGATTTCGTCACGCTGCTGGGCAACGCCGGCACCGGCAAGACCTTGCTGGCGCTGGCCGCCGGCCTGGCCCAGGTGATGGACCAGCAGCGCTACCGCGAGATCATCATGACCCGCGCCACGGTCAGCGTGGGCGAGGACATCGGCTTCCTGCCCGGCACCGAGGAAGAAAAGATGACGCCGTGGATGGGCGCGCTGACCGACAACCTCGAAGTGCTGGCCAACCCGGAGGACGGCGGCAGTTGGGGCCGCCAGGCCACCAACGACCTGCTTGCCTCGCGCATCAAGATCCGCTCGCTCAACTTCATGCGCGGGCGCACTTTTCTGTCGCGCTACCTGATCATCGACGAGGCGCAAAACCTCACGCCCAAGCAGATGAAAACCCTGATCACCCGCGCCGGCCCGGGCACCAAGATCGTCTGCCTGGGCAACGTCGAGCAGATCGACACGCCCTACCTCACCGAGACCACCTCCGGCCTGACCTACGCGGTGGACCGTTTCAAGCAGTGGGAGCACTCCGCCCACGTCACGCTGCGTCGCGGCGAGCGCTCGCGCCTGGCTGATTTCGCCGCCGAAACGCTGTAGCCCAGTAGGAGCCCGCTCGCGGGCGATGCTTTTGAAACCGGGATTCGGGATTCGGGATTCGGGATTCGGGATTCGCAAAAGCAAGAGCATCGCCCGCGAGCGGGCTCCTACGTTTCTGTCTTCGGACTCTGCTGCAGGCGGTAGAATGGCCGGACGTCCACGTTTCCCCTGCCGACTGCCGCCATGACCACCGCCCGTCTTGTCCTGCTCGCCCTGTTCGCGTTTTTCGCGCTGTGCGTGCTGCTGGTTCACCTGCGCGGGCGCGTGCGGCTGCGCTTTGACCGCCAGCTGGTGGACCACTCGGCGGTGTTTGCGCCGTACAACCTGCTGATGTACGCGTTCTCGGCGGTGCCGGCGCGGCCGATCCTGGACCGGCGCGGCTTTCCGCAGCTGGACCTGCTGCAGGCCAACTGGCAGACCATCCGCGACGAGGCCGCGCACCTGTTCGACGAGGGTTACATCCGCGCCGCCGCGAAAAACGACGACGCCAGCTTCAACAGCTTCTTCAAGCAGGGCTGGAAGCGCTTCTACCTGAAGTGGTACGGCGAACCGCTGGCCTCGGCCGAGGCGCTGTGCCCGCAGACGGTGGCGCTGCTCAAATCCATCCCCGGCATCAAGGCGGCGATGTTTGCCACGCTGGCGCCCAACAGCAAGCTCAACCCGCACCGCGACCCGTTTGCCGGCTCGCTGCGCTACCACCTGGGCCTGATCACGCCCAACTCGCGCGACTGCCGCATCTTCGTCGACGGCGAGGAGCACGCCTGGGGCGACGGCAAGGACGTGGTGTTCGACGAAACCTACGTGCACTGGGTCGAGAACAAGACCGACCAGACCCGGGTGATCCTGTTTGCCGACGTGGAGCGCCCGCTGCGCGCGCGCTGGATGGACGCCATCAACCATCGCGTGGGCGCCTTCATGGGCGCCATCACCGCCTCGCCCAACAGCGACAGCGGCACCGAGAAAACCGGTTTCATCAACCGCCTGTTCGCGCGCAGCCAGAAGCGCGGCAAGCTGCGCGAGTGGCAGGCCGCGTTCAAGCGCCGGCACCGCAAACTGTTCAAGGCGTGCAAGTACGTGGGCATCGTGCTGCTGGCCTGGCTGATCTTCCTGGCGCCCTGGCCGTTCGCCGGCTGAGCTGTCACATGACGTGACGCCCGCGCGTCCTTGTGGATCACCTCGCCGGAGAACGTCATGGACCCGCACACCGCCCTCTTCCAGCAACAGCGCCAACGCCTGTTCGGGCTGGCCTATCGCATGCTGGGCACGCCCGGCGATGCCGAGGATGCGGTGCACGATGCCTGGCTGCGCTGGCATGCGCAGGACGTGGAAGCGCTGGACGACCCGGAAGCCTGGCTGGTCACCGTCACCACCCGCATCGCGCTCGATCGCCTGCGCCGGGCAAAGACCGAGCGCGCGCACTACCCCGGCCCCTGGCTGCCCGAGCCGCTGATCGAGACGGAGGACGCCGGCAGCGACACGCCCGAATCCACGCTGGAGCACGACCAGAGCCTCACCCTGTCCTTCCTCACCGTGCTCGAACGGCTGGGCCCGGACGAACGGGCCGCTTTCCTGCTCAACGAAGTGTTCGACTACAGCCATGCCGAGGCTGCCGCGATCCTCGGCATCGCCGAGAACGCCTGCCGTCAGCGCGTGCATCGCGCCAGAGCGCGCCTGCGCGAGGATCGCCCGCGCTATCACGTGGACACGCGCGCGCAGCAGCGCCTGCTGCAGCGCTTCGCCGCGGCGATGGAACAACCCACGCTGGCATCGCTGCAGGCCCTGTTCGCCGAGGACGCCATCCACATCAGCGACGGCGGTGGCGTGGTTTCCGCCGCCCTGCGCCCGCTGCACGGCGCCGAGCGACTGGCGCGGCTGTACCTGCAGATCGCCCACAACACCCGCCTGCAACCCTTGCACTACTCGCTGCAGTCGCTGAACGGGGCGCCCGCCCTGCTGCTCTGGGCCGGCGACATGCTGACCACCGCCATCTGGATCGACGGCGAGGGCGAGCACATCCGTGCCATCCACGCCCTGCGCCACCCCGGCAAGCTGGCGCGCCTCGCGGCGACGGTAACGAATCCGATGGCCGGCGCGTCCTTGCACTGAACGGCCGGTTGCGGCCGCCACCCCACTGACACCAGGAGCTTCCCATGACCCGCATTTCCATCCAGCGCCACTACGCCGCCATGCAGCCGCTGGTCAAACTCGGCCAGGAGATCCGCGAACGCGGCCACCTCGACCCCGCACTGATCGAGCTGGTGCTGATGCGTTGCTCGCAGATCAACGGCTGCGCGTTCTGCCTGGACATGCACAGCAAGGATGCCCGCGCCATCGGCGAGACCGAGCAGCGCCTGTACCTGCTGTCGGCCTGGCGCGAAACCACGCTGTACAGCGAGAGCGAACAGGCCGCCCTGGCGTTTGCCGAGGAGCTGACCGAGTTGCCCTCGCACGAGTCGGTGTCCGACGCGCTCTATGCGCGCGTGCGCCAGCACTTCGACGAGGCCGCCGTGATCGACCTGGCCCTGCTGGTGGGGCTGATCAACAGCTGGAACCGCCTCAACATCGCCGTGCGCACCGAAGGCGGCCATCACAAGTCGGCCAGGCACTGACCGGTTGCGAACGTTTCGAAATCCTCTGCAGGAGCGCACGGAAGTGCGCTCGTGCACTGGCCGGCCAAGGCCCGGCGTCAACCGGTCGGCAAGCGATAGCGCTGGTTGAAGTACGCCCAGCCCGGCCACAACGCATGCGCCAGCGCCTCCTCGGCCAGCACCGCGTCCACCGGCTGCGGCGCCAGTGACTCGCCCTCGCGGCCGTAGAGAAACTGCGTGGCCGGGCGTTGCGGCTCCATCACCAGCAGCGTGTCGCCCTTGAGGTAACCGAAGTTGTCGCCGTACTGCATGATCGCGCGGCCCGGATCGCGCGTGGTGAGGTCGGCGCCAGGCATCGGGTGCGCGCTGTCCACGCCGGCCAGCGACAGCAGCGTGGGCGCCAGGTCGATCTGGCTGGCCAGTCGCGGGTCGCGCCGCGCCGGCACGCCCGCGCCCAGGATCAGCGCGGGGATGTGAAAATGCCGCACCGGCACCAGGCTGGCGCCGCGCACGCGCGCATCGTGGTCGGCCACCACCAGGAACACGGTGTTGTCCCAGTACGGCGACTGTTTCGCGCGCTCGAAGAAACGGCCTATCGCCCAGTCGGCGTAGCGCACCGTGTTGTCCACGCTGGCCGGCTCGCCCTTGGGCTCGATGCGTCCGGCCGGGTATTCCCACGGCGTGTGGTTGGTGACGCTGAAGGCCACCGACAGCGTGGGCGCGTCGCCGTCATCCAGCAGGCGCTGGTGCAACTCGTTGAACATGTCCTCGTCGCAGGCGCCCCAGGAGCCGACGAAGGTGGGCTTGACCTTGAACTTCGGCAGGTCGATCACCGTGTCGAAACCGTTGCCGAGGAAAAAGCCCTTCATGTTGTCGAAGTGGGCCTCGCCGCCGTAGATGAAGCGCGAGCGGTAGCCGTGCCGTCCGAGCAACGCGGCCAAGGTGAAAAAGTCGCGCTGGCTGCGCGGCAATTTCACCACTGCCTCGGCCGGCGTGGGCAAAAAGCCGGTAAGCACCGCCTCCAGCCCGCGCACCGAGCGCGTGCCGGTGGCGTACAGGCGCTCCAGCAGCCAGCCCTCGCCGGCCAGCGCGTCCAGCGCCGGTGTCAGCGGCTGGCCGCCCAGGCAGCCGACAAACTGCGCGCCCAGGCTTTCCTCGATGATGATGACGATGTTGCGCGGCCGCTCGCCGGGCACGCTGGCGCGCTGGTGATGCAAGGTGGGCAACTGCGGATCCTGCGGCGGCTCGACCAGTCCCGCGCAGGCGCGCACCACGGCATGCATGCGCGGCTCCGGCAGCTTGCCGTAGACCGCCGAGGCCGGCTTGTCGTTGCGCATGGCCATGATCGCGTTGGCCACCACGAACGCACCGCTGAGCGGCAGCATGTTGACCATCGCGTCGCTGCTGAACGCCACCTGCGCCGCGTTCAGCGGCCGGTGCCCCAGCGTGCCGCGCCCGGCCAGGAACAACCCCACGAACAGTCCGGCAAACAGCAGCGCGCGCTGCCACCAGGACAACAGCGGATCGGGCCCATGCCCGTTCATCCAATGCACGCCCAGCCATACCAGCAGCGCCAGCGCCAGCACGCCGCCAAACAGCATGGCCTTGTAGCCACGCCACAACATCGACGACACCTCGCGCGGGTGCACCAGGTATTCCACGAACAGCCGGTTGGGCCGGCTGTCGTATTCGAGAATGAACTGCGGCGTGGCGATCTCCAGCAGCACCAGCACGAACCACCACAGCCCGAACCACCACGCCGCCACCGTCACCGCCCACGGCACGTGGCCCAGCCACGGCGCCAGCAGCGCGGGAAAGCCCACCACCATCGCCACAAAGCTCAGGTCGATGCGCCAGCCGCCCAGCAGCACCGGCCACAAGCCGCCCGCATCGCGCACGCGCACCCACTGCCACGCGCACAGGCACAGCCGGCTGAACGTGAGCAGCAGCATCGCGGCAAGAAAGAAACGGGCGCTCAGGTACAGCATGTCGGTTCCTTGGGATGGGGACGCCGCCACGCGGCCTGGCGCCCCGGTGCGGGCGGCAAGCCTAGCACCCGCGCCCGACGGTGGCGCCGGCAGCGCGAAACCGGCGTGCAAACCGGCCGGATCGCACGCGCGCACGACCGGTTCCGCCGGCCCGGACGACCGCGCATCGCCCCCGCGCCACGCTGGACGCCCGCATTCCCATCGAGAACACCATGCCCACTACCCGCACCCGTCTCGCACTCGCCCTGTCCGCGGTCGCGCTCGCCATGGCCGGCGCCTGGCTGGCCACCACCGGCAAGGACAGGCTGCGCATCGCCACCGGCTCGGTCAGCCGCGGGTTGTGCGACGCGGTTTTCGTCGCCGGTCTCGATCCCGACCCGGTGTTTCGCGAAGAAAGCGCGCCGATGATGCGCGGTATCGGCGGAGCGATCCGCTACCGCGTGGATCGCACGCGACGCGAGGTCCGCGCCTCGGTGCTGGGCGGATTTTCCTCGCGCGCGGTGTTTCGCCCGGGGCTGGGCTGCCTGCTGGTGCACGGCGACGGTCCCGTCCCCGAAGCCGACGGCTTTGTGCCCCAGCCCATCGCCAGCCCGTTTCCGGAGGGTGTCGTCACGCCCTCCGACCCGGCACTGCAGCAGGCCCTGGAGCACGCCTTTGCCGAGCCCGACCCGGCCCACCCGCGCCGCACCAAGGCCGTAGTGGTGATGCACAAGGGCAGGCTGATCGCCGAGCGCTATGCGCCGGGCTACAGCCCGACCACGCCGATCTGGGCGCACTCGCTGACCAAGTCGCTGGTCAACGCGCTGATCGGCATCCTGGTACGCGACGGCAGGCTGCGGCTGGACCAGCCCGCGCCGGTCACGGCCTGGCAAGCGCCATCGGACCCGCGCCACGGCGTCAGCATCGACCAGCTCCTGCGCATGGACAGCGGCCTGCCGTTCGACGAGACCGACAGCGCGCTCAGCCCGCTGACGCGCATGCTGTTCCTGCAACGCGACATGGCCGGCTATGCCGCGCGGATGCCACTGGCCCATCCTCCCGGCACCACCTGGGGCTACAGCAACCTGGGTTATGTATTGCTCGGCCGCATGATCACCGCCGAGGCCGGCGGCACCGCCGTCGACGCCGCACGGTTCGTCCGGCGCGAACTGTTCGCACCGCTGGGCATGGCGCACACCGTGATCCAGGCCGACGCCAGCGGCAGCCTGGTCGGCTCGGGCAGCAGCTATGGCACGGCACGCGACTTCGCCCGTTTCGGCCAGCTCTACCTCGACGATGGCGTGGTCGACGGCCGACGCATCCTGCCCGAGGGCTGGGTGGCCTACAGCCATTCGCAGACGCTGGATACCGGCTACGGCGCGGGCTTCTGGCTCAACGTGAAAAACGACACGCCGGTTCCGGTGTGGGGCGCGCGCTGGGGCATGCCGGCGCTGCCAACGGACATGTACTACGCACGCGGCGCGTTCGGGCAGTACGTGGTGATCGTGCCGTCGGAGAAACTGGTGGTGGTGCGCATGGGCATTTCGCTGTGGTACGGCGACGACACCGACGACCTGGTGGCGTCGGTCATCACGGCGCTGCGCCGCCCTGCGCCGTAACCGGCCTTGCCCGCTTGCGGTAGCTGCTCGGCGTTTCCCCCACCTGCCGCTTGAACGCGGCATTGAAGGTGGACTTGGCGGTAAAGCCGCAGGCGTAGGCGATATCGAGCACGGTGCGCGTGTCGCCGGCATCGGCCAGGCACGCGCGCGCCGCCTCCACCCGCAGCCGGTTGACGTAGTCCCAGAAGCTGCCGCCCAGCCGCCGGTTGATCACCGCCGACACCAGGTACTCGGGATAGCCGCAGCGCCGGGCCACCTCGCCAATGGTCAACGCCGGCGCCAGATACAACGGCTCGCTGCCACCCATCAGCGCCGCCAGGCGCGCCTCGACGGCATCGAAGCGGGCGTCGTCGGCAACGGTATCCACCCGCGCCGGCATGGCCTCGGGCACCGTCTCCACCCGTACCGGCGGCTGGTTCAGGCTGAACCAGCCCACCACGCACACCCAGCCCGCCACCAGGCCGAACAGCAGCATGTAGTTGATCACCGGCATCCACACCACGGCCTGCACGACGGCAACAACCCAGATCGCCACCTGGCACAGTGCCAGCACGTCGACCCAGCGCAGGACATGACGGTCGACATCGGAACGATGCGCGCGCACGTCGCGCCGGTAGCGATGCACGCACACCAGCGCCGCCACCACATAGGACAGGCTGTAGACGAACAGCGGTGCGTCGAACCATGCGCCCACGCTGCGCTCGCCGGCGATCCATCGCGCCGACAGCGCCGCGATGCCGGCATGGTCCATCGTCCACACGTAGCTGTTGGCCACCAGCATCACGCCGAAACCGAGCAGGTGTGCGCCGTCGCGCCAACGAAAGCCGCGCCCCCGCGTCAGCGCACGCACATACAGGTAAAACAGGCTGCCGTAGAGGAAGGGGAACAGCGCCACGAAGCGATAGGCGCGAAACCACTCCGGCGCCAGCGTGTGCCAGTACGCCGCCTTCACCGCCAGGTCGATCCCGGCCAGCGCCACCCACACGGCAAGCAACCGGTTCGCCTCGCGGTTGACCGGTCGCCGCCACAGCGCCAGCGCCAGCAAGGCCGCCTGCAATGCGGCGGCCACGTAGAGAAAAACCCAGAACGTCATGCGTACGACAACCGGCGACGGCCATGAAACAGCCGGGGCCGCCGATGCTAGCGAAGCCGGTGACGTCGATCCAGAAAACACGAAGGCCGCGGACGGACGCCGCGGCCTTCGCTCACGTCAACGGCGCGTTCAGCCCTTGATGCGCTTGACGATGGCGTCGCCGAAGCTCTCGGTGCTGCCCTTGCCGCCCAGGTCCGGGGTCACGCTGTCGCGGTCGTGGATCATGGTGTCGCGGATCGCCGCGCGCAGCGCCTGGCCCTTGGCCACCATGTCCAGGTGGTCGAGCATGTCGGCGGCAGCCAGCAGCAGCGCGCAGGGGTTGGCGATGCCCTGCCCGGCGATGTCCGGCGCCGAGCCGTGCACGGCCTCGAAGATCGCCGCGCCATGGCCGATGTTGTCGCCCGGCGCCAGGCCCAGGCCGCCGACCAGGCCGGCGCACAGGTCGGACAGGATGTCGCCGAACAGGTTGGTGGTGACGATCACGTCGAACTGCTCGGGCTTCATCACCAGCTGCATGCAGGTGTTGTCCACGATCATCTCGTTGAACGCGATCTGCGGGTAGTCCTTGGCGATCTCGCGCGCCACGTCCAGGAACAGGCCGGAGGCGGTCTTGATGATGTTGGCCTTGTGCACGGCCGTGACCTTCTTGCGGCCCTTCTTCACCGCCAGCTCGAAGGCGTAGCGCACGATGCGCTCGCAGCCCTTGCGCGTGGTGCGGATCATCGATACGGCGGTCTGGCCGTCCTCGGACAACGACTGGCCCTCGGCCAGGTAGGCGCCCTCGGTGTTCTCGCGCACGGTGATGATGTCGATGTTCTCGAAGCGCGCCTTGGTGCCGGGAAAGCTCACCGCCGGACGCACGTTGGCGTACAGGTCGAAGTGGCGGCGCAAGGTGACGTTGATCGAGGTGAAGCCGCCACCGATGGGCGTGGTCAGCGGGCCTTTCAGCGCCACCTTGTGCTTGCCGATGGCGTCCAGCGTGGCCTTGGGAAGCAGGTCGCCGTGCTTCTCCAGGGCCACCATGCCGGCGTCCACGACGTCGTAGGTCAGGCCGCAGTCCAGCGCGTCGAGCACGCGCAGCGTGGCCGTCATGATCTCCGGGCCGATGCCGTCGCCGGGGATCACGGCAATGGTGTTGCTCATGGGGGTACTCCTCTAGATCGGAAATGCGTCGAGCGCGCGAGGGGGAATCGCGACGCGAAACCGATCAATTATCCCCGACCGCAGGTAACGCCACCAGTGCGCAGGCCCCGCAACGCCTTGAAAATACTCGCACGCAGCGTTGCAAAACTTGCAGGTGCGGTGGAGCCTCGTCACCGGCTTCTGTGGGGGCAACTGTCTTTTGTGGGAGCGGCTTCAGCCGCGACGCTGTTGGGCTTGCCGAAAGGTGTGGCGACTGAAGTCGCTCCCACATGATGCGAGGACGGTAGGAGCGCACCTTGTGCGCGATGCTTCTCGAAGCCACGGCAAAGAGCGCCCTCTCTCCGGCCCTCTCCCGCAAGCGGGAGAGAGGGAGTAAAGGCCCGCCGCCGCACCTGTGGGAGGCTCAGCCGTGGTCGGCGCAGGGCGCGGCGGGCGAGCCGTTTTCCAGCTGGTCGAGAAAATCCACCGCGCGGCGCAGGTGCGGGATCACGATGGAGCCGCCCACCACCAGGCCCACGCCGAACACCTCGAAAAACTCGTCGCGCGCCACGCCCGCGTCCTTGCACTGGGCCACGTGGTAGCTGATGCAGTCGTCGCAACGCAGCACCAGCGAGGCCACCAGGCCCAGCATCTCCTTGGTTTTCACGTCCAGCGCGCCGGCCTTGTAGGTCTGCGTGTCCAGCGCGAAAAAGCGGCGCACCACCTGGTTGTCCTCGGCCAGGATCCTCTCGTTCATGCGCTGGCGAAACGCGGTGAACTCGGCCAGGCGATCGTCGCTCACGCCGCATCCCCCAGCAGCTGCGCCAGCTTGCCGCTGCGGTCGGCGGCCACCAGGTCGTCGAAGCCGCCCACGTGCTGGTCGTTGATGAAGATCTGCGGCACCGTGCGACGCCCGCCGCTGCGCGCCAGCATCACCTCGCGCTGGGCGGGGTCGGTGTCGATGCGCACCTCCTCCCACACCAGGCCCTTGGACTTGAGCAGGTTCTTGGCGCCGATGCAGTAGGGACACACGGCGGAGGAATAGATCTCGATCTTGGCCATCACGACACTCCGGAATTCAGCAAAAAGTACCGCCCACACATGGGTGCGCCGATACCGCCGATCAAGCCGGCGAACCCGGGCCCGCGGGCGTGGTCACAATGCTATTGTCGCCCACTCATGCCCATGCCCGCACACCCTCGCCGCCGCCTGATTCCCCTGTTGATGCGCACCGCGCTGGCCGGCGCCGGCCTGTGCCTGGCGCCGGCGATGGCGCAGGACAACGTGCGCCTGCCCGACCTGGGCAGCTCGGCCAACGCGCTGGTGTCGCCGCGCGAGGCGCAGGACTACGGCGCGGCCATGCTGCGCCAGATGCGCGCGCTGGACATGGTGCTGGACGACCCGCTGCTGGACGACTACATCAACGACCTGGGCTTTCGCCTGGTGGCGGCCTGCGCCAAGCCGCGCGAGCACTTCGCGTTTTTCGTGGTGCGCGACCCGCAGATCAACGCCTTCGCCGCGCCCGGCGGCTACGTGGCGGTCAACGCCGGCCTCATCGTCATCACCCGCAGCGAGAGCGAGCTGGCCGGCGTGATGGCGCACGAGATCGGCCACGTCACGCAAAACCACCTGGAGCGCGCCTTCGAGGCCTCGCGCAAGGACGCACCACTGATGGCGCTGGTGCTGCTGGGCGCGCTGGCCGCCGGCGCGGCCAACCATGCCGGCGACGCGCCCATGGCGGTGCTGGCCGGCGGCCAGGGCCTGATCGCGCAGCGCTCGATCAACTTCACCCGCAAGGACGAGATCGAGGCCGACCGCACCGGCATCCAGACGCTGGCCAGCGCCGGCTTCGACCCGCGCGCCATGGCCAGCTTCTTCGGCCACATGGAGGACGTGCTCAGCGCCAACGCCGGCGGCCTGGGCAACACGCCCAGCATGCTGCAGGACCATCCCGTCACCGCCGACCGCATCACCGACGCCAAGTCGCGCGCCGACGGCCTGATCGCCGCGCAAAAGCTGCGCCCGTCCGGCCGCACCATCGAGAAGGAGCACTGGGAGGAGTCCACCGCGCCGATCCCCTTCGTCAAGGACCCCACCACGCTGCTGCCGCCCTCGGTGGAGGTGGGCGCGGGCACCTACGCGCTGATGCGCGAGCGGGTGCGGGTGCTGGCCGGCGATGCGTCCAAGCTGGTGGCGTACTACCGCGGCAAGTTCGACAACCGCGGTTTCGACACGCCCGCCACGCGCTACGGCTACGCGCTGGCGCTGACCGGCAACGGCAACGGCGCCCAGGCGATCACGCAGTTGACGCCGTTGCTGGCCGACCAGCCGGACAACCTGATCCTGCTGCTGGCGCTGGCCGACGCCCACCTGCAGGCCGGGCAACGCGCGGAGGCACTGGCGATCTACGACCGTCTCAACACCCGCTCGCCACGCAACCGCGCCGTGGCCCTGGCCTACGCCAGGGCGCTCACCCTGGGCGGCGACAGCGGCCAGGCCGGCATCGCGGCCGGCCTGTTGCGCCCGCTGCTGAGCAACGCCGTGGAGCCGGACATCTACACCGCCTACGCCCGCGCCAGCGAGCAGGCCGGCGACAGCGTGCGCGCCGGCGAGGCGTTTGCCGACGCCGCCTACTATGCCGGCCGGCCGTTCGACGCGATGGAGCAGCTCAAGCGCCTGCTCAAGCGCGACAACCTCGACTATTACGCCCGCGTGCGCATCCAGGCCCGCATCAGCGAGCTGACCCCGCTGGTGCTGGAGCTGAGCAAGCGCAAGATCCAGACCCGCGACCGCCCCGACGGCGACCAGTAACACGTCACATTTCACGCACCGGCACCGTTGTGTGGGCGCGCGTTTGGCGCCATGTCATTCGCCCGTAACATTTCTCCCCTGAAATGGCGCCACCGCAACATCCCCGTCACGAACCCACGGCAGCCCCTGTGCACAAGCGCATCCTGATCGTCGAAGACGAGATTTCCATCCGCGAAATGGTGGCCTTTGCCCTGCGCAAGGCCGGCATGGAACCCACCCAGGCCGGCGACGCCCGCGAGGCGCAACTGGCGATCGCCGCCCAGGTGCCCGACCTGATCCTGCTCGACTGGATGCTGCCGGGCACCAGCGGGCTGGAGCTGGCCCGACGCTGGCGCCGCGAGGAGCTGAGCCGCGAGATCCCCATCATCATGCTCACCGCGCGCGGCGAGGAGGTGGACCGCGTCAACGGCCTGGAAGCGGGCGTGGACGACTACGTGGTCAAGCCGTTCTCCACCCGCGAGCTGGTGGCGCGGATCAAGGCCGTGCTGCGGCGCAGCCATGGCGACGACGGCGACGGCATGCTCGAATGCGCCGGCCTGCGCATCGACGGCCCGGCCCACCGCGTGTTTGCCGGCGACGAAGCGGTACCCATCGGCCCCACCGAATACCGCCTGCTGTATTTCTTCATGACCCACACCGAGCGCGTCTACTCGCGCACCCAGTTGCTTGACCACGTGTGGGGCGGCAGCGTGTACGTGGAGGAGCGCACCGTGGACGTGCACATCCGCCGCCTGCGCAAGACGCTGGAGCCGTGGAAGCTGGACAACCTGATCCAGACGGTGCGCGGCGCGGGCTACCGTTTCTCCGCCAGTGTCTGAACCTCTCGCCCACGGCACCGCCCGCCGCTGGCGGCGCGCGGCCCTGTTTGCCGCGGCGTTGGCGGCAGGCGCGCTGATCGGCGCGCTGGCGCACGGCCACGTGGCCCTGGGCGTGGCCGTGGTGGCGCTGGCGGAACTGGCCTGGCTGCTGCTGGCCGATCACGCACCCGCCCCCCAGCCCCGACATGCCCTCATGACACAACGATCCCGCCGCCTGGGCGCGCGCTTGCGCGACCTGCGCGGCATCGCCGGCCAATGGCCCGACGCGCTGGTGCTGCTCGACCACGAGCAGCGCATACGCTGGTTCAACCATGCGGCGGAAACCCTGCTGGGGCTGCGCCACCCGGTCGATCGCGGCGCCTTTCTGCCCGACCGGCTGGCCGACACCGAGCTGGCCGCCTGGCTGGCACGCGGCGCGCCGGAGGACGACAACGACGCGGCCGCACCCGGCCAGGCCGACAGCCAGCTCAGCCTCGGCCTGCTGCCGTTCGGCAATCGCCAGTTTCTGCTGCTGGCGCGCGACATCAGCCACATCAACCGGCTCGAACAGATCCGCCGCGACTTCGTGGCCAACGTGTCGCACGAGCTGCGCACGCCGCTGACGGTGATCCACGGCTACCTGGAGCTGCTCGACCCGGAGGATGTCCCCGACCTGGCGCCGGTGCTGACCGAGATGCGCATGCAGTCGCGGCGCATGGGCCAGATCGTGGAAGACCTGCTCACCCTGTCGCGGCTGGAAACCCAGCACGAGGTGATCGACGAACGCGTGCCGATGGCCGTGCTGCTGGCCACCGTGTTCAAGGAGGCGCAGGCGCTGAGCCAGGGCCGGCACCAGATCTCGATGGAATCCACCGCTGCGCTCGACCTGCTCGGCTCGCCGCGCGACCTGCACAGCGCGCTGTCCAACCTGGTCAGCAACGCGGTGCGCTACACGCCATCGGGCGGCAGCATCACCATCCGCTGGCAGCGCACGTCCGAGGGCGCGGTCTATTCGGTCACCGACACCGGCTTCGGCATTCCCGCCACGCACCTGGCGCGGCTCACCGAACGCTTCTACCGGGTGTCGTCCAGCCGCTCGCGCGAAAGCGGCGGCACCGGGCTGGGGCTGTCCATCGTCAAGCACGTGCTGAACCTGCACCAGGCGCAGCTGCGCATCGACAGCGCACCCAACGTCGGCTCCACCTTCGCCTGCCATTTCGGCCCGGCGCGACTGCTGCCGATGGAGCCCGTCTCGCCGCCGTGACCCCTCGCGGATGTGCGAAGGCGCCCGCTGCGCCAGAATGCACGCATGCATCAGCACACCCTGCCCGCCACCATCGACCTCGCCGCGCCCGAGCTGTACCTCAGCCGGGAGCTGGCCGCGCTGGAGTTCAACTTTCGCGTGCTGGCGATGGCGCGCGACGAAACCGTGCCGCTGCTGGAGCGGCTGCGCTACCTCAGCATCGTGGCCAGCAACCTGGACGAGTTTTTCGAGGTGCGCGTGGCGATGCTCAAGCACCACCATGCCTACGGCTCGGCCGCACCCGGCCCCGACGGCCTGCCCTCGGGCGAGCTGCTGGCGCGCATCCGCCACCGCGTGCTGGACCTGGTGGCGCTGCAATACGACACCTGGCAGACGCAGCTCGGCCCGCAACTGGAGCGCGAGCACATCCACATCCTGCCGCGCCAGCAGTGGAAGCCGCGCCAGCGGCGCTGGCTGCAAGGCTATTTCGAGCACGAGGTGCTGCCGGTGCTGTCGCCGCTGGGGCTGGACCCGGCGCACCCGTTTCCGCGCATCCTCAACAAGACACTGAACATCGCCGTGGTGCTGAAGGGCCGCGACGCGTTCGGCCACGAGGGCCACATGGCGCTGGTGCGCGCGCCGCGCTCGTTGCCGCGCATCGTGCGCCTGCCTGACGAGGTATGCGGCAAGGGCGACCACTTCGTGTTTCTGGCCGAGCTGCTGCAGGCCTTTGTCGACCTGATGTTTCCCGGTTTCAAGGTGGTCGGCTCGTACCAGTTCCGGGTCACCCGCAACAGCGAGCTGATGGTGGAGGAGGCCGAGGTGGAGAACCTCGCGCTGGCGTTGAGCGAGGAGCTGGCCGGCCGCGGCTATGCGCGCCCGGTGCGGCTGGAGGTGGCCGACGACTGCCCGCAGGCGATCACCGCCATGCTCACCCGCAATTTCCAGCTGGAGGACGCCGACGTCTACCGCTGCGACGGCCCGGTCAACATCATCCGCGCCGGCATGGTCTACGACTGGATCGACCGCCCCGAGCTGAAATTTCCCCGCTTCGTGTCGCAATTGCCCGCCGCGCTGGACGCCAGCCACAACAAGTTCGACCTGATCGCCCAGCACGACGTGCTGCTGCACCACCCGTACCAGAGCTTCGCCGCCGTGATCGACCTGCTGCGCCAGGCCTCGGTGGATCCGCAGGTGCTGGCGATCAAGCAGACCCTGTACCGCGCCGGCGAGGACACGCCGCTGGTGGACCTGCTGGTGGAGGCCGCGCGCCACGGCAAGGACGTCACCGTGGTGATCGAGCTGCGCGCGCGCTTCGACGAGGAGGCCAACATCCGCCTGGCCACGCGCCTGCAGGAGGCCGGCGTGCAGGTGGTGTACGGCGTGGTGGGCTACAAGACGCACGCCAAGGCGCTGCTGATCGTGCGCCGCGAGGGCGACAGCCTGCGCCGCTACGCCCACCTGTCCACCGGCAACTATCACCAGGTCAACAGCCGCGTCTACACCGACATCGGCCTGATGACCGCCAACCCCGAGATCGGCGAAGACCTGCACAAGGTGTTCCAGCAGTTGTCGGGGCTGGGCCCGGTGATCCAGCTCAAGCGCCTGCTGCACTCGCCGTTCACGCTGTACAAGAGCGTGGTGGACAAGATCGAGCGCGAGACCGGCCATGCCCGCGCCGGCCGCCCGGCCCGCATCGTGGCCAAGCTCAACGCGCTCAACGACGCGCGCGTGATCGAGGCGCTGTACCGCGCCTCGCAGGCCGGCGTGGAGATCGACCTGATCGTGCGCGGCGCCTGCACCCTGCGGCCGGGGCTGCCGGGCATCTCCGAGCGCATCCGCGTGCGCTCCATCGTGGGGCGCTTCCTGGAGCACAGCCGCGTGTACTGGTTCGCCAACGACGGCGATCCGGACCTGTACTGCGCCAGCGCCGACTGGATGGAGCGCAACCTGATGCGCCGCATCGAGATCGCCTTTCCCATCCTCGACCCGCCACTGGCCGCGCGCGTGTTCGAGGAGACGCTGGCCAACGGCCTGGCCGACAACACCCAGGCCTGGCTGCTGGGCAGCGACGGCCGCTACACCCGCGCCGAACCCGGCGACGATCCGCCCTACAGCGCCCAGATGGGCCTGCTGCGGCGTTTTTGCGCATGAGCCACGGCCCCGACACCCCACCCGTCGCGTGCGAAAATCCGCGCCCGGCCCCTGCAGGAGCGCACGCGTGAGCCCAGTGGAACAGACCCCCATCCGCGACGGCGAATTGATGGCCGCCGTGGACATGGGTTCCAACAGCTTCCACATCGTGGTGGCGCGAATGGAACACGGCGAGCCGCGCGTGATCGACCGCCTGCGCGACACCGTGCGCATGGCCGCCGGCCTGCGCGCGGACGGCTCGCTGGACGCCGCCCACCGCACCCGCGCGCTGGCCTGCCTGGCGCGTTTCGGCCAGCGCATCGCCGGCCTGCCCTCGATGCGCGTGCGCGCCGTGGCCACCAACACCGTGCGTCGGCTGGCCTCGCCGCAGACCTTTCTCACCGCCGCCGAGGCGGCGCTGGGACACCCCATCGAGATCGTCTCCGGTCGCGAGGAAGGCCGCCTGATCTTTCTCGGCGCGGCGCACGACCTGCCCGCCTCGCGCGAGCCGCGACTGGTGATCGACGTGGGCGGCGGCAGCACCGAGTTCATCATCGGCCGCGGCCTGGCGCCGCTGCACACCGAGAGCGTGCAGGCCGGCTGCATCGCCTCCACCCTGCGCTTTTTTCCCGGCGGCAAGCTCACGCGCAAGCGCTGGCAGCGCGCCACCAGCGACATCGGCGTGCTGCTGCAGCAATTTGCCGAGGACTACCGCGAATCGGGCTGGCAGGAGGCCTACGGCTCCTCCGGCACCGCCAAGTCGATCGGCGCCGTGGTGCAGGCCATGAAATTTTCCGACGACGGCATCACGCCCGCCGCGCTCGCCTCGCTGCGCGAGGTGCTGCTGGACCAGGGCAGCGTGGGCGCGATCAAGCTGCCCGGCCTGGTGGAGGAGCGCGTGCCGGTGATCGCCGGCGGCGTGGCCATCTTCGAGGCCGCCTTCGCCGCGCTCGGCATCGAGCGTCTGCGCGTGTGCGAAAGCTCGATGCGCGAGGGCCTGCTGTGGGACCTGCTCGGCCGCGCCGGCGGCAGCGACCCGCGCACCGCCAGCATCGATGCGCTGGCCGCGCGCTACGGCGTGGACCGCGCCCAGACCCGCCGCGTGGAAGCCACCGCGCTGCAACTGTTCGACCAGGCCGCCAAGCCGTGGAAGCTCGCCGCCGACGTGCGCGAATGGCTGTCCTGGGCCGCGCGCGTGCATGAGATCGGCCTGGCCATCGCGCACAGCCAGCATCACCACCACGGCGCCTACATCCTGCGCCACGCCGACCTGGCCGGCTTCTCGCGGCAGGAGCAGCAACTGCTGGCCGCCGTGATCGACACCCACCGCCGCAAGCCCGACAAGGCGGTGATCGCCGCCCTGCCCCAGCGCTACCGCCAACTGGCGCGCTACATCACCGCACTGCTGCGCCTGGCCGTGCTGTTTCGCCGCGCCCGCCGCGCCGAATCGCTGCCGCCGATGCAACTGTCCGCCACCCGCCACCGCCTGCGCCTGTCCCTGCCCGCCACCTGGCTCGACCAGCACCCGCTGACCGAAACCGACCTGCAGCAGGAGCAAGCCCCGATGGCCGAGCTGGGGCTCAACCTCGACATCGTTCGCCGCTGAACCGCTTGTCCCATCGGGACATCCTTCAGCCGCGAGGAGCGCCCTCTCCCCCAACCCCTCTCCCGCAAGCGGGAGAGGGGGGCGGCACCGACACTTTTGCTCCCCTCTCCCGCAAGCGCGAGAGGGGGGCGGCGCCGACACTTTTGCTCCCCTCTCCCGCTTGCGGGAGAGGGGCCGGGGGAGAGGGCGCTTTTCACCCCACGCCGTGCCTTCCTCCAAGCCTGCCGTATCATGGCCGGCACACTCCAAAGCTCCGACGCCATGCTCAAGACCCTGCTCGCCGCCCTGCTCCTGACCCTGCCGCTGTCGTCGCAGGCCCAACACGCCAAGCCGGCAGCGGAAACGCCGGCGGCGCCCGCGCCGCAGGTGGTGCTGGAAACGTCGCAGGGCGACATCACGCTGGAGCTGTATCCGGACAAGGCGCCCAAGAGCGTGGCCAATTTCCTGCAGTACGTGCGCGACGGTTTCTACAACGGCACGCTGCTGCACCGGGCCATTCCCGGCTACCTGGTGCAAGGTGGCCTGTACACGCGCGACCTGCAGCCCAAGCGCACGCGCCCGGCCGTGGCCAGCGAGGCGGACAACGGGCTGTCCAACCTGCGTGGCACGGTGGCGGTGGCGCGCGGGGCCGATCCCAACTCCGGCACGGCGCAGTTCTTTTTCAACCTGGTGGACAACCGCCGCCTGGATTTCGTGGGCAGCCAGAGCGGCCTGACCTGGGGCTACGCGGTGTTCGGCAAGGTCACCAAGGGCATGGACGTGGTGGACAAGATCGCCGCCCTGCCCACCCGCGCACTGGGGCCGTTCGCCGGCGACGTGCCCAATCCGCTGGTGCTGATCAAGAACGCCCACGTGGTCGGCGAGGACGCGCCCGCCGCATCGGGCACGGCGGCACAGGCGCCGGCCAAGCCCGCCAAGGGTTGATCCATGACCACGCTGTTCATCGCCGACCTGCACCTGGACGCCGCCCGCCCGCACATCACCGACCTGTTCGAGCGCTACCTGGCCGGCGACGAGGTGCGCCACGCCGAGGCGTTGTACATCCTCGGCGACCTGGTGGAAGCGTGGATCGGCGACGACGACGACGCCGAGCTGCCCGCGCGCATCGCCTCGGCCACGCGCGCCGTGCGCGAGGCCGGCGTGCCGGTGTACTTCATGGTGGGCAACCGCGATTTCCTGCTGGGGCCGGACTTTGCCCGGCGCGCCGGCTTCGAGCTGCTCGACGACGGCACCGTGCACACCGTGCACGGCCGCCCCACCTTGCTGATGCACGGCGACCTGCTGTGCACCGACGACGTCGCCTACCAGGCCGTACGCCAGCAGGTGCGCACGCCGCAGTGGCAGGCGCAGGTGCTGGCCATGCCGCTGGAGGCCCGCCGCGCATTTGCCGCCAAGGCGCGCGAGGACAGCCGCGCCCATACCGGCAGCACCATGGAAACCATCATGGACGTCAACGCCGACGCGGTGGCCGACGCCATGCGCCAGGCCGGCGTCACCCGCCTGATCCACGGCCACACCCACCGTCCCGCCGTGCACCGCTTCACGCTGGACGGCCAGCCCGCCGAGCGCATCGTGCTGGGCGACTGGTACGAGCACGGCTCCGTGCTCAAAGTGGACGACGACGGCGTGCGGCTGGCCGGCCTCACGCCAGGCTGACCGCCGCCGGCATCACCTCGCGCATACGCCGCTCTGACCAGCATGGGCATCCCCCGAGCCCCGGAGTCCGTCCCATGCCCATGGTCCGCTTTCGCCTGATCGGCAGCCGCGCCGACGCCGACGCCATCATCGCCGCCCTGCACGGCATCGACGAGATCGAGCACGTGGAGGAGATCGACGACGAAATGACCGGCATGCGCGACGACTCCAGCTCCAGCGAATCGGTGAGCGACAGCGAGGCCGCGCTCTACCGCATCGAGATCGACGCGCCCGGCGACACCGTGGCCGACATCGTGCGCGGCCGCGCCGAGGCAATGGCCCGCGCGCTGGACGCAGGCATCGAGTTCACCGACGAGTTCTGAGCGGCGCGCGCACCCGACCGCGCACGGCACCGGCAGGTGCTTGGCCAGTCAGTCGTGCTGCCGACCCACGACGCGTGCCAGGTGCAGCGTGGCAAACAGCAGCACCACGCCCACCACCACCATCGCCAGCGCATCGCCCCAACCCGGCACGTGCTCGCTAAAGCCCCAGTTCACCATCATCCGGCCGTCCACATACGGGTCCGACAGTCAGTCGGCATGCTGCGCCATTGCCAGCGGAAAGCCCAGCATCCCCACCGCCACCGCGAGCAGAGTCACCGCCACGGTGAAATACGCGAGCCCTGCGTCTTGCCACGCGGGGCTCGAACGTTTATGCCGCCTTAGGATGCGCTATCCGCTCATGGCTGATCCCCCTTCATCGGATCCGCAGCATCCTAGTCGCCGGACATCACGCCTGAAGCCAAGCTCGCACCACCGACGTGGCAGCGAACCAACCGCAGCAGCCTGGGACCTGAAGCATCTCGATAGGAAGTCGGCTGGTCCGCCGCGCTTTTGCCAAGGCACCCGTCGACGGGTAGCCGAGCACCCGAGCCGTTTCGGCCGCGCTGAGGATGGGAACGCGTGGCAGGTAGCCGTCTATGTCCGCATGAGCGTTCAAATGCGGGGTCATCCGTGCACCTATTGGGGCGTCAGGTTCCCGGTTAGTCGCGCTCTATCGCGAATGAGAGAGTGGGTGCGCAGTTGACTCAGGAGCGGGAACGATCAGACCTCGCTCGAACGCGCCATAGCCGAACCCCAACCGCAAATGCCGCAACTCGTCACAACTGATTGATTGACATAAATATATTGGCCTTCAATCGGGTTGCAGCAAGGAATGCCCGTCGAGGCCTAAGGCTGTTGCAGGGCCTCCTCAACCAACGACAACCGAAGAGAGGTGTAGGATCTGAATCGCCGCCTGCCTATGGAGCTCGCCCATGCACCCATATGTCCAATGGCTGAAGACCGCCAGCCTCGAAGACCTCGAGCGCCCCGCTGATGTCGCCGTCCAAGCGGCCGTCAAGCGGGCTCATGCGGCTGGCCGTTCGACTGTTGGGATGAACGAGGATGGAAGGCTCGTCAGATGTTTTCCGAACGGAGACGAGCATCCCTTGGGCGCAGACGAAGACTAGCGTTTCAATGCGGGGGCATCGCCAAGGACGAGTTGCGCGGGCCGCAGTGATGCTGCCACGCGAAATGACACGGACAATGGGTTCGTGATGTGGCCAAACTACGGGCTGCGTTCCCGAAGGCTGCGCCGTAGTTGCCAACTCTGGCACGTAGACAACGAGCGCGTCGCGCTTTAGAAGGACCATTTGTTGCGCAACTGCGGGCCGAGACACCAAAAATGCCAAGCTTGGCATGGCGCCAATAGATGTGCGGGTTGCACAAATACTGGGCGACAGAAAGGCGTTTGAACATTAATGGCACGCGCTGCCGCCCAAAGTCCGCATCACCAGGCTTGGAGGAGCACTCCTAGAGAAATCGCTCCCGCCCCAAATCGACGACTCACGCAGGGAGAGATCGGCGCCACGCCAGCCATCAGAACGGCCTCTATCGCGCCGGTCCTTCCAGGTAGCATGGAAACTTGCGCTGTTATCTTAGTTGGGTGGCGCGGATTGAGAGATGCGGCGCTTGGAGCAGCGCGGATCTCCGAGAAGTAATAATCCAGCGCAGCTGGCAGACATTACAGAAGTCCGACTGCCGCGAGAACATAGACCGCGTGGGGCCTGCCACCGGATCGGTGGCAGAGGAGACCTCTCGCGACTATATGTGAATGGGTACGCGCTTCCGAGGCTACTTCGACTCTCATGCATCGCTTTGCAGAGGGAGGGAGCGCTTCGGCTGCTCACCACACCGTGGCCGAAGCAATCCGAAAAATTGCACAAGACGTTACCGCGCTAACTGACGAGCAACTGCACCGACTGCTTTCGCACTTTGTATTGATCCGGCTTGACTTCCTCCGCTACTTTCTCTTTACCACCCAAGAGAAAGTGATTCGCTCCGTTGGGAGGGCGAAAGCTCTTGCTTTGTATTCACATGAGAAGCAAGAGCATCGCGGCTGAAGCCGCTCCTGCAGAAAGCGCAAGCAAGAGCGGCACGCACGACCAAAGGAAGCCCCTTGCGGAAGGGTGCGCCCGCACAGAGCGCACGCCCAAGTATCAGGCGCGGGTTGCGCTCGTGTCGCAAGGCACGGGTGCTTGAAGAAAAGGGCATCGCGGCTGAAGTCGCTTCCACAGGAGGAGTGCGCGGGGGCGCAGTGCGGGAGGGGCTTCAGCCGCGATGGTGGGGGGCGGGTCAGTAGATGCCCATCTTTACCCGCAACAGTTGCGTGGCGCTGGAGAAGTTGAGGCCGTAGTCGGTCTGGTCGCCGTTCCAGCGGCGGTGGAACGTCCACTTGCCGTCCACGTAGGTGCCTTCGTCCACGCTGTCAAAGAGCTGGCGGCTGGCCTGCGCAGGGTCGGCGGCGACGATCTGGATGCGCGCATGCGCGCCGGTCACCAGGAATTCGTCGGGGCCAAGCTGCACCACCAGCGCGCGGCCGATCGGCTCGGGGTTGCCCGGCGGCTTGCCCTGAAACCAGAACTGCGGCACGCCGTAGGTCACCACCATGTTCCAGCGGTCGTCGATTTTCAGCGTCTGCACCGCCTCGCCGGGCTGCTCGGCGGTGCCGTGCACGCGGCCTTCCAGCGCGGCCTTGGCGATCACCCGCGCGGCGGGCGCCACCAGGCGGTAGTTGAGCGCGAACGGCTCCAGCGTTTTTTCGTTGAGCACGCGCGCGCCCAGCGGATAGTTGGAGTACTTGGAGTAGTCGATGCCGAACGGCGACCAGCCGATGCCCTGGTGGCCCAGTGCGGCGAAGAAGTAGCGGGCGTACTCGGCGCGGTTGCCGGTTTCGGCCACGAACAGCGCGTTGTCCGGCCGCGCGTAGCGGTCCAGCACCGTGGTGTAGAGCGCGTACTCGGGCATGTAGATGTCCGGCGCCAGCAGGTCGATGTGCGGCGCGGCGGCCTTGTACACGTCAAGCACGTTGTCGGTGGCGCCGCCGCTTTCGTACTGGCCCGGCTGGCCGGGGTTGAACGGGCCGCGCAGCGCCGCGTTGACGTACATCGGCAGCGGGTACTCGGCCTTGCCGGCCTCGGCCACCTGGTCGATGAAATGGGCCACGTGCCAGGCGTGGAAAAACTCGTCGGCGTCGGCGCCGAACACCTGTTTCCACGTGCCGGGCTGCTTGCCCAGCCGCGCCAGCAAGGCCGCCGGCACCGGGCCGTCGAACGCCTGCTGCGCCATGGCGGAAAAGTCGCGCACGCTGCCGTAGGTGCCCGGCTCGTTTTCCACCTGCACCATGATGACGGTGTGCTGCGGGTCGCTGGCCTTGAGGTGGCGCATCAGGGCCACGAAGGCCTTGCGGTCGGCGTCCAGCGTGGCCGCGCCCAGCGGCGACAGCGAGTCGAGCGTGCGGCCGTCGGCGGTCACCACGCGCGGAAAGCGCGCGTTGTCCAGTTTCACCCAGTGCGGCGCGTAGCTGGGCGAGTTGTTTTTCCAGGTGGCAAACCACAACAGCACCAGGCGCACGTGTTTCTCGCGCGCCTGGGTCAGCAGCGTGTCCACGAAGGAGAAATCGAACGTGCCCTCGGTCGCCTCCACCTGCTCCCACGACACCGGCACCATCACGGTGTTGGGCTTGAGCACGTCGATGGCCGGCCACACGTCGTCCAGCGCCTGCGGCCAGTTGCTGGAGTTGTTGACCTGGGCACCCAGCACCAGGAACGGCTCGCCATCCACCATCAGGGCGTGATGGCCGTTGGCCGAGACCAGCTCGGGCATCGGCGCGGCGGCCGTGGTGGCGGCGGCCGGGGCGTTGCCGGTGGCGGCCGACGGTGGCTGTCCCTCGCCGGCCCCCGTGCATGCGGCCAGCGCCAGCGACAGCAGCGCTGCCGGCAAGATCCGCCATGCGGTGCGTGGTGCGGGCGATCGCGTCGCCCCCGTGGGGTTTTCCATGGCCACCCTCCTGCAAAGCGGACCGGCAGGGAAAAGGCGAACCTGGACAGGCACGAACAAGAAGCGCGGTTTCCCGTACCTCGCGCCGGGCATGTCCGGCGCCTTTTCCGTTGAATGAAGCGGCGGGAGAGAGGCCATCCCCTCCCCCGCCGGATGATCAGAACGTCAGCCGCAGCGTAGCGGCATAGCGGCGGTCGTTCACGTACCACGACGTGACCCGGTTGCCGGCCCCGTTCTGGCCCATGATGGTGCGCTGCTCGGCGTTGTTGATGTTGTTCATCTCCAGGCCAAGCTGCACGTGCTCGTTGAACTTGTAGAACACCGAGCCGTCGAGCTGGCCGAACGCGTCGCTGTACACCGGCAGTTTCCAGTTGATGCCCGCGTCGCCGCCGTTGTAGCCGTTCGGGCCCACCGACAACAGGTACTTGCTGCGCCAGTTGTAGGCCAGGCGCACCTGCCACGGACCCTTTTCGTAGAACACCGCCACGTTGTACGAGTCACGCGACAGGCCGTCGGCCGGCAGCTTGCCGAACAGGCTGCCGTCGGTGTCGCGCGGCACCACGTCCACGCTGTCGGGCACCTTGGTGGAGCTGTCGATGTAGGTGTAGTTGGCCGACATGCCCAGGCCGCTGAACGCGCCCGGCAGGAAGTCGAAGAACTGGTTCCAGCCGATCTCCGCACCCTGGATCTTGGCCTTGCCCACATTGACCGTCTGCGTGATCAGGTAGTTGTAGGTGTTGCCGTCGGTGCCCGGATACGGCGTGGAGCGGGTCTCGTGGCGGAAGTAGTCGCTGACGTCCTTGTAGAAGAAGTTGGCCCACGCCATGCCGCCGTGGTCGGGGTCGAAATACCACTCCAGCGACGCGTCGTACTGGTTGGCCTTCATCGGCTTGAGGTACGGGTTGTTCCAGGTGGTGCCGTTCAGGTCGATCTGCGACAGCGGCAGCTGGCTGCCATCGGTGGGCGCGGTGACGCCGGGCTTGGTCGGAGCCGCAAGCATCTGGTTGACCGACAGATCGCTGAAGCTGGGACGGGCCACGGCCTTGGACGCGGCCAGGCGCACGATCAGGTTGTCCGCCACCTCCCAGTTGATGTTGAGGCTGGGCAGCACGTCGGTGTAGCTGTTCTTGGCGCTGACCGGCTCGGACTGGCCATTGCCCAGGTACGGCGCATAGTTCACGTTCGGGTAGATCAGGAAGCCGTTGGCCTCGTTCTCCGTGCGCACCACGCGCACGCCCACGTTGCCCTCGACGCGCCAGTCGTCCACGCCGAAGTTGAGCATGGCGTAGCCGGTGCGGGTGTTCTCGTGCTGCTTGTTGGTGTAAATGCCGCCGGGCTGGCGCTCCTCCCATGTCGTACCGCAGCAGGCGTAGAACGGCATGGCCGCGTCATGGATGGCGTGATAGCTGCCCGGATAACCGAGCGCCGTGCCCACCACCGGGGCGTAGAACGCACCGGGCACGCCGGCGTTGCCGCGGTAGAAGTTCTTGAACGTATCGAGGTGCACCAGGCTGGAGTTGACCTGGTCGTTCAGGTCCAGCCCGGGCATCTGGTCGGAGGGCAGCTGCCACCACGCCATCCAGGTCTGGAACACCGGCTGCCAGTTGTAGCCGGTGTCGATGTTGGTGGCCTTGCGCGTGGTGGTGCGCACGCCGAACTTGAGCGAGCGGACAAACGCGTTGTCGAAGCTCTGCTTGAGGTCGGCGCGCCAGGCCAGCTCGTCGGCCCGGTTGTTCACCACGTCCTCCATGGTGAAACCCCAGTAGTAGTTGTCGGGGTTGGTGGTGAAATCCTGGTCCACGCCGATGGACGGCACGCCGCCCAGCGTCACGTCGATGTACGGCACGTTGACGCCCAGCGCGACGGTGGAATCCAGCGCCTTGGTGTCGGCCTTGATGTACTGCAGGTCGGTGGAGACCTCGGTGTTGTCAGCGACGCGCCACTTGAAGTTGATCGCGTAGTCGGTGGTCTTGGACTTGCGGTGCGAGGCACGGATGTCCGTGCCCATCGGCACGCCGCCCGGCTGGCTGACCGAGCCGGACTGCAGCACGTTGCCGTCGAGGTTGTACGGGCGGCTGAGGTCCAGCGTCTCCTGGAGGGGATCGTTGGAGACGAAGATCGCGTCCTCGTTCCACAGCTCGTCGTAGCGGCTCTGGAACGCGGTGGCGGAAATGTCCATGTCCTCGTTGGGCTTCCACTGGAAGGCCACGTAGGCGCCATCGCGCTTGCGCTCGTAGTTGAGCGTGCGCCAGTCGGCGCCGCGCGGCAGCCACAGCTCGTCGCCGGTGCCGTCGCCGTCCACGTCGGTGTTGGCGTTCTTGAAGAACGGCCGCAGGAACAGGCCGTCGGTGCGCGTGGCCAGCTCCGAATGCGCCACGTCCACCAGGATGCCGAAGTCGCCCGCGTCAGTGCTCCAGCGGTTGGAGTACAGCGCCGAGCCGGAGGGCTTGTACTTCTTCACGAAGTCGCCGTAGTTCTCGCTGAGCGAGAAGCTGATCTTCTGCCCCTCGAAGTCGAACGGCATGCGCGTGCGCAGGTCGACGGTGCCGCCCAGGCCGCCCTCGATCATCTCGGCGGTCTGGTTCTTGTACACGTCCACGCCGCCCATCAACTCGGACGGCACGTCCTGGAAGCTGAGGTTGCGGCCGCCGGACGCGGAAAAGCTGTCACGGCCGTTGAGCTCGGAGCGCACCTGGGTCAGGCCGCGCACCTGCACGCCGTTGCCCTCGGCGGAGAAGTGCTCCGGGTCGCCGACGGAGAGAAAGTGGTCGATGGTGACGCCGGGAATGCGCGACAGCGTCTCGGTGACGCTGCGGTCGGGCAGCGCGCCGATGTCCAGTGCGGTGACCGAGTCGACAAAGGTGTCGGCGTAGCGCTTGATGTCCTGTGCCCGTTCCACCGAGGCGCGGATGCCGGTGACGGTGACCGCGGTAAGGTCGGTGGCCTGCTTCTTGTCCTGCTGGGTGGACTGGGCCGCCTGCGCCGATGCATCGGTGGTGTCCTGCGCGTGGACAGGCGCGGCGCCCAGCACCAGGGCGATGCCCAGGGCAAGGACGGTCGGTTGCAGCTGGAACGTGGCACGACGGCCGGCCGCAAGGCGGCCCTGGCTCGTTGACATGTGATGTTTCCTCCCCGAAATTTTTTGACCTCGATCGGTGCCTGGGCACCTCGTGCAGCCGTCGAGGCGGGCCCGGCGATCACCACTCCCCAGTCGTGGTCGCCGCTCACGCCCCTCCACTTGGCGGTCATGGCGGCGGTCACCCTCTGGCGGGGGCCGCACACTCGACCCGTCGCCTGGTGGCGGCGTCGTGGTGGCTACCCGGCGAGGTTAGAAGGGGCTGCCATGCCGCACCAATGAAATATTGCGCATTAATCATATTAAAAGGGAATACATGGCCTATCCGGGGCCACGCCCTGCGGGTGCCGTTTCCGCCGCGATGCGCCAGCTCTTTTGTAGGAGCGCACCCTGTGCGCGATGGCTTTTCGTCACACCGCAAAAGCAATCGCGCACAAGGTGCGCTCCTACAGACAGGTGCCTCGCATCGTGTGGGAGCGGCTTCAGCCGCGATGCTTTTGATCCGAGGCCCGTCGAAAGCAAGAGCGTCGCGACTGAAGTCGCTCCCTCAGGCAGGGCGTGGGCGCGGTGCTATTGCCCGGCCTGGATGATCAGGTCGACCAGCTCGGGCAGGTACGGCTTGCCGGTCTTGCGGTCGAACAGGGCCGAGCCGTGGACCAGCGCGCCGCTGTCCCAGAACACCGGCACCAACCCGTGCCGGCGTGCCGAGCGGGTCATGTAGTAGTCCCAGTACGCCACGTAGCGCAGCGACTCCTTGTGGTCGACGCGCGGCGTGGCCGCGTATTCGCCCAGCAGCACCGGGATGCCCTTGTCGATGAACTGCGCCTTCATGGCCTGGAACTGGGCATCGACGTGCGCCTCGTTGGCCCACGCCTCCACGGCGGCCGGATCGGTGGCGATCGAGCCCCACTGCCAGATGCCGCTTTTTTCGTTCAGGGTGAAGTTGTAGGGGTCGTAGTCGTGCACCTCGACCATCAGCCGGTCGGCCGTCGTGTCCACCGGCAGGCGAAACCGCTTGAGCGTGTGGTCGATGTTGGTGTTGTAGCCCTGCACCACCAGGTGCCGCCGGGCGTTGTTGCCGCCGCTGGCGCGCACGGTATCGACAAAGACCTGGTTGAACCCGTTCTGCACCTCGGCGTATTCGTCCGTCGGCGGCGCGTAGTCGTCGGTGACCATCACCTCGTTGGTGCCGGCAAACAGCAGGTGGTCGTCGTAGTCGCGAAAGTTGTCCGCGATCTGCGTCCACAGCCGGGCCAGGTGGGCGTTGGCGTCGGCCTGCCGCGCATGGGTGGGCTGCAGCCAGCCGCCATCCCAATGCACGTTGATCACCACGTAGAGCCCGGCCTTCAGCGCATCGTCCACCACCTCGGTCACGCGCTTCATCCAGGCGCGGCGAATGGTGAAATGCCGATCCGCATGCGCGGTCCACGACACCGGGATGCGCACGGTCTTGAAGCCCGCCGCGCGCACCGCGTCCAGCAGTTTCCGCGACGCCGGCGGATTGCCCCACGAGGTTTCCTCCGGCAGCGCCTCCAGCGCATTGCCGAGATTCCAGCCCGGCGACATGTCGCCGGACAAGGCCAGGCTGGTGATGTCGCGCATCGGCGGCGCCTCGCCCGCCATCGCCGGTGCAAGGACCACGGCAAGCGCCATCGCGCAGGCAAGAGACAAGCGTTTCATGGCATGAACTCCCGGATCTGGCGGTTTTTTGTAGGAGCGCACCCTGTGCGCGATGCTCTTCGGCTCATGCGAGAAGCGTCGCGCACAGGGTGCGCTCCTACGGCAGCGTCGCGGCGTGGGCTTACTGGCCCATCACCTTGACCAGCTTGGCGGCGCGCTTGGCGAGCGACGCGTCGCCGCCGTTGGCGCTCAGGGTGCCGGTGGCGTTGGCCCAGTGCAGGCGCGTGGTGGTGCCCTTGCCCTTTTCGTAGGCGTAGGTGCTGCCGTCGTCGTCGTACAGGGCGAAGTCGGCGTCGCTGCCGGGGTAGACGCGGATCTCGGCGATGGACTGCTTTGACGCGGTCGACTGGATGTCCGAGCCCATCGGCACGATGGAGCCGGCGCGCACGAACACGGGGATGCGGTCGATCGGCGCGGCCACCTTCACCCAGCGTCCGCCGGCCAGCTTCTCGTTGGTCCAGAAGTCGTACCAGTCGCTGCCGGCGGGCAGGTACACGTCTTTCTCGGTCTGGCCCTGCTCGGTGATCGGCGCCACCAGGAAGGCCGGGCCGAACATGTACTGCGTGCCGAGGTCGGCCACCGCCGGATCGTTGGGGAAATCCATCCACAGCGGGCGCATGAACGGCGCGCCGGTGTCGTAGGTCTTGCGGGCCTGGCTGTAGATGTACGGGATCAGGCGATAGCGCAGCGCATCGTACTTGGCCATCACCGCCTCGGCCTCGTGCCCGAACGCCCAGATTTCGGCGTGGGTGCGGATGCCGTGCAGGCGCAGCGTGGGCAAGAAGGTGCCGTACTCGAACCAGCGCGTGAGCAGCTCGGGGTAGTCGTTGTTCTGGCCCACCGTGTCGCGCGCGTCGGAGGGATCGAGCAAGGGCGCCTTGGTGGCGGTGGTGGTTTGCGGCAACCACTGCCAGCCGCCGATGTCGTTGCCCCAGTAGGCGATGCCCGAGGCGGTCATGTTGAGGCCGGTGGGAATCTGGCGCTTGAGCGCCTCCCAGGTCGGGTCGATGTCCGACGACCAGAACAGCGCACCGGTGCGCTGCGAGCCGAGGTAGGCCGCGCGCGAGAGGATCAGCACGCGCTCATCCGGCTTCCACTTGCGCATGCCCTGGGCCACGCCCTCCACGTGCAGCAGCGGGTAGACGTTGTGGTAGCGGTCGCCCGAGCCGATGGAGAAGAAATAGCCGTCGGGCACCAGGTCGGGCTCGGTCTCGTCCAGCCACGGGTAGTCAAAGCCGTGCGACAGGATGTTGTCGCGCGCGTGCTGCCAGAACCACTGGCGCGCGCCCGGGTTGGTGGCGTCGATCAGCGCGCCGGCACGGTCGGAGCGGAACGGCAGGCCGTCCACCGTCTTGCCGTCCTTGTCCTTGAGGAAATAGCCCTTGGCGTCCAGCTCGTTGAAGTAGCGGCCGGAGCGCTCGAAGCGCGGCCAGATCGACACGATGGATTTCATGCCCATCGCGTGCAGCTGCTTGTTCATGCCGTCCGGGTCGGGGAACTCCGCCGGGTTGATGTCCATCTGGCCCATGCGCGTCCAGTAGAACCAGTCCAGCACCATCACGTCGAGCGGGTAGCCCTTTTCGCGGTAGGTGCGCGCCACGCGCAGGATCTCGTCCTGGCTGTCGTAGCGCGCCTTGGACTGGATCAGGCCGAACGCCGCCTTGGGCGGGATCGGCGTCTTGCCGGTCACCCGCGCATAGGCCGAGTAGATCTGCTCGGGCGTGTCGCCGGTGACGACGAAAAAGCTGACGCGCTCACCCACCTTGGACTGGAACTTGGTATGCCCGTTGATGCCGGCGACCAGGCGCGTGTCCGAGGGGTTGTCCCAGATCACGCCATAGCCCTTGGACGACACCATGAACGGCACGCACACGGTTTCGCCGGCCGGCGCGTCGTACCAGTGCTTGCAGTCGATGACGCGGCCGCGCAGGTCCAGCGGCCCCAGGCTGTCCTGGTTCTGGCCCATGCCGTAGTAGTGCTCGTCGGCGGGCGCGGTGAAGTTGACGCCCACCTGGTAGGTGGCCTCGCCGGCCACCTCGTGCGGCGCCATGCTCCAGCCAGTCATGTCGACCAGCGTGTCGCCCTTGGCGTTTTTCACCTGCAGGCTGACCGGCGCCAGGTCCGGCGCGAAATAGTGCTCGGTCACCGCCGGTACATGCGGCGGCGGCGGCGCGTCCACATGCAGGCTCAGCGCCGGCGAGGCAAAAGTGTCGCCGCCCGCGTCATGGCTGGCATGGAACGCGGCGTGGTCGGCATGGTCGGCGATGATGCCGTAGCCCGGTCCCTTCAGCGCCTGCGCCTTGTCGGCGGCGATCGTCACGTGGATCACGTTGGGGCCATAGGCATCGACGCTGACCCACGCGCCGTGGCGGTCGAGCGTGGCCATGGGCTCGGCGGCGACGGCCGCGCCGCTGAAGGACAGGGCCAGGGCCAGGCCCAGCAGGGTTTTTCCAGAGATACGCATGACACTCCTCGATGTTGTGGCGAACGCCCGCCGTGCGGCGCGCGTTCGTATCCGCCGCGCGCAACGCGCGGAACGAAGGCTTGCGGCTTGCGGCGCATCGGGCCGCCCCCAGGCTCGTCGCAGCCGGCGGCCCGTGGTCAAGGGCATTGCCCACCCGTGTCACGACATCCCGTCATGCGGGCCATGGCCGTCGTGCCGGCTGCCGTTCGAGGGTAAGAGGCGGCTTTGATGCGCGACCAATGAAATATTGCTCATTGGTCATATGAAAAGGGAATAGCTGTCTCAGCCCGGATCGCGCCCGGGCGGGGTATCCGCCTTGCGGTAAAGCCCGCGCGCGGTGGCGCGCAGCGCCTCCAGCACGCGCTCGGCGCCGGGCGACAGCTGGTGGTGGCGACGGCGCACGATGCCGAAAAACTCCATGCGCACGCCCAGGTCGATCGGCAGCACGCACATCTGCCCTTTTTGCAGGTAGAACTCCACCGACTCCGGCGGCAGCGCCGTCAGCAGGTCGCTGTGGCGCAGCAGGTGGATGATGACCGGCAGCGAGCCGGTTTCCACGATGTTCTGCGGCGGCATCTGGCCGCGTTCGAGAAACACCATGTCCAGCCGCGAGCGCAGCACGCTGGCCGACGGCGGCATGATCCAGCCGTACGCGGCCAGGTCGGCCAGCGTCACCTGCGACTGCTTTGCCAGCGGATGGCCGTTGCGCGCCAGCACCACGTGCGGCTCGTCGGCCAGCAGCTCGAAATCCAGCTCGCCGGCGCCCTCGGACTCCATGATGCGGCCCACCACGATGTCCAGCTGGCCGTCCAGCAGCTTGGCCACCAGCGGCCGGCTGTAGTCCATCTCCACCTTGATAAGGATGTCGGGAAAATCGCGCTTGACCGCCGCGATCGCCTGCGGCACCAGGTTGGTGCCCGGGTTGACCACGGTGCCGATGGACGCCTGCCCCATGCGCCCGTCGCGCAGCGCCGCGATCTCGTCGTAGGCGCGGCCGATCTCCGACAGCGCGGAGCGGGCGCGGCGAATCAGCACCTGGCCATACCAGGTCGGCTCCACGCCGCGCGCGTGGCGGTGAAACAGCGGCACCTCCAGCAGGTTCTCCATCTCCGACAGCATTTTCGAGGCCGCCGGCTGGGTCATGTTGCAGGCCTCGGCGGCGCGCAGCACCGAGCCGTGCTCGTGCAGTTGCAGCAGCAACGAGAGTTGCCGCGTCTTCAATCGCGAAATGTCGAGCCGGCGGGGGCTTGGCGGTGCCATCGATCACTACTCCGGGCGTGCAGCTATGCGCAGGCAGAATATCTCATGTAAAAAATTTCATTGCCCCGCAGGGGCTGGCCCGCATCCCCGGCTGGTATCAAGAACGTTCCACTTTCGGGGAAACACCATGAAACGACGCCTTGCCGCCCTGCTCGCCTGCCTGACCCTGGCCGCCCATGCCGGCGACGCCACCTTTGGCGACGTGCGCTACCAGGGCGACGACGGCGGCCCGCCGGTGGGGGCGGGCGAGTACCGCAACCCGGTGGTGGCGGGGTTCTACCCCGACCCGTCCGCGATCCGCGTGGGCGACGACTTTTACCTGGTCAATTCCAGCTTCGGCTATTTCCCCGGCCTGCCGGTGTTCCACAGCACCGACCTGGTGTCGTGGACGCAGATCGGCAACGCCATCGACCGCCCCACGCAAATGGACTACGGCGACAAGGACGAGCTGACCCGCGGCCTGTTTGCCGCCAGCCTCACCTATCACGACGGCACGTTCTACATCGCCAACACGTGTTTCTACTGCGACGGCGGCAATTTCGTCATCACCGCGAAAAACCCCGCCGGGCCGTGGTCGGACCCGATCTGGCTGGGCATGAGCGGCATCGACCCCACGCTGTTTTTCGACACCGACGGCAGCGCGTGGATCGTGCACAACGACGTGCCCGACGGCCCGCTGCGCTACGACGGCCATCGCGCCATCTGGCTGCAGCGTTTCGACTTCGCCACGCGCAAGCCGGTGGGCAAGGGCATCGTGCTGGTGGACGGTGGCGCCAACCCGGCGGCCAACCCCGAGCACGTCGAGGGCCCGCACCTGTTTCGCCACGACGGCTGGTACTACCTGACCGCCGCCGAGGGCGGCACCGGCGAAAAGCACGCGCAGATGGTGTGGCGCAGCCGCGCGCTCACCGGCCCGTACGCGCCGTATCCCGGCAACCCGGTGCTGACCCAGCGCGACCTGGACCCGACACGCACACGCCCGATCACCTCCACCGGGCACGCCCAGTTCATCGAGCTGAAGGACGGCAGCTGGCGGGCGGTGTTCCTGGGCACGCGGCCGTATCGGGGCAACCAGTACAACCTGGGCCGCGAGACCTTCCTGCTGCCGGTGAGCTGGCATGACGGCTGGCCGGTGATCCTGCCGCACGGCCAGGCCGTGCCCGAGGTGCTTGCGCGCCCGTCGCTGCCGCGCAATGCGCAGCCGCTGCCCAGCAGCGGGCCGATGCACTGGACCGAGCGCTTCGACGGCCCGCGCCTGCCGCTGTCGTGGGTGACCTTCCACCCGCCCAAGACCGCCTGGTACGCCACCGGCGCATCCGGCCTGCGGCTCACCCCCTCGACCATGCCGCTGGGCGCGTTCGGCACCATGCCCGGCCAGCCGGCCTACGTCGGCCATCGCCTGCAACACCACAAGGCCACGCTGGAAACCACGCTGACCGCGTTCGACCCGCAGCCGGGCGAGCTGGCCGGGCTGGCCGTGGTGCAGAACGAGTACGGCCACTACGTGCTGGGCGTGGAGCGCGACAAGGACGGCCTGGCCGTGTCGCTGTACCGCCGCAGCGGCCACGACGGCCCGCTCGAGGGCGAGCGCCTGGCGCGCGTCCCGCTGCCGGCCGGCGCGATGCCGGTGACGCTGCGCCTGCGCCTGGACGGCCCGCGACTCGACGCCGACTACGCGCCGGCCTCCGGCACATGGCACACCGTGGCCAGCAACCAGGACGCCAGCGTGCTCAGCGCCGACGTGGCCGGCGGCTTCATCGGCAACACCTTCGGCCCCTACGCGCTGCGGCGCTGAGAGAACACGACGCCATGCCCGACCTGTCACGACGCACCCTGTTCAAGGCCGGCCTGGCCGGACTGGCCAGCTGGCCGCTTTTGGCGCGCGACGCCGTGGCCGGCGACGGCGCCACGCCCGCGCCACGCCACGCCAGCGGCATCGAAGGCCAGCGCAAGGCCGACCTTGGCGACGGCACCTACCTCAACCCCATCATCGCCGGCGACCACCCCGACCCCACCATCCTCAAGGATGGCGCCGACTACTACATGACGTTCTCCTCGTTCGACGCCTGCCCCGGGCTGGTGATCTGGCACTCCACCGACCTGCTCAACTGGGCGCCGCTGGGGCCGGCGCTGCGCCAGCCGGTGGGCACGGTGTGGGCGGTGGACCTGTGCCGCCACAACGGCCGCTACTTCATCTACCTGCCGGTGCTGGCGCCGGGCCAGCCGTGGAAGATCCTCGCGATCTGGGCCGACGACATCCGCGGGCCGTGGAGCGCGCCGGTGGACCTGGGCATCGACGGCTGCATCGACCCCGGCCACGTGGTCGGCGAGGACGGCAAGCGCTACCTGTTCGTCAACGGCATCCGAAAGATCCGCCTTGCCGACGACGGGCTGTCCACCGATGGCGAGCTGCAACACGCCTACAGTCCCTGGCATTACCCCGACAGCTGGATCACCGAGAACTTCGCCCCCGAAGGCCCCAAGCTGACGCGCCACGGCGACTGGTTCTACCTGGTGACCGCCGTGGGCGGCACCGCCGGCCCGGCCACCGGCCACATGGTGATCGCGGCGCGCTCGCGCTCGGTGCACGGCCCGTGGGAGCACTGCCCGCACAACCCGCTGGTGCGCACGCTGGACGTGGCCGAGCCGTGGTGGTCGCGTGGCCACGGCACCCTGGTGGAAGGCCCGGCCGGCGACTGGTGGATCGTCTACCACGGCTACGAAAACGGCTTTCGCACGCTGGGCCGGCAAACCCTGCTGGAGCCGGTGGTGTGGACCGACGACGGCTGGTTCAGCGCACGCGGCGGCGACCTGTCGCGTCCCTTGCCCGCGCCGCGCGGCGGCCGTGCCGGCCCCAACGGCATGGCGCTCACCGACGATTTCTCGCACAACCGCCTGGGCCTGCAATGGGCGTTCCACGGCGCCGACCGGCGCAGCGACACGCGCGCCGCCTACGATGCCGACGGCCTGCGCCTGGCGTGCAGCGGCAGCTCACCCGTCGACAGCGCGCCGCTGGCGTGCATCGTCGGCGACCGCCACTACCGCGCCGAGATCACCCTGGCGCTGGAGGGCGAGGCCGAGGCCGGCTTGCTGCTGTTCTACAACCCCAAGGCGTTCGTGGGCCTGGGCTTCACCGCGCACGACATCCGCAGCTACCAGTACGCCGAGGAGCAGACCTGGGCGCGCCAGCCGTTCGACGGCCGCCAGTTGCGCCTGCGCGTGGACAACGACCATCACGTGGTCACCTGGTACTACGCGCGCGGCGACGAGCCATGGACGCGCTTTGACACGCGCATGGAAACCTCGGGCCTGCACCACAACGTTTTCGGCGGTTTTCTCAGTTTGAAAATAGCCGTTTATGCGGCTGGACGCGGGCGCGTGTTGCTGCGCGATTTCCGCTATGCCGCGCTGGCGTGACCCCAGCGCGCCCAAGCGTGGGTAGAATCGACAACCTGCCTCCCGGCATTCGTCCGCCGCGTTCCCGCGCGGCGCTGTCCCCTACTGCGCTGGAAACGCCATGCCCGATCTCCGCTCAAAGACCTCCACCTTCGGCCGCAACATGGCGGGCGCGCGCGCACTGTGGCGCGCCACCGGCATGAAGAACGAGGACTTCAAGAAGCCCATCATCGCCGTCGCCAACTCGTTCACCCAGTTCGTGCCCGGCCACGTGCACCTGAAGGACATGGGCCAGCTGGTGGCGCGCGAGATCGAAAAAGCCGGCGGCGTGGCCAAGGAGTTCAACACCATCGCCGTGGACGACGGCATCGCGATGGGCCACGACGGCATGCTCTACTCGCTGCCCAGCCGCGAGATCATCGCCGACTCGGTGGAGTACATGGTCAACGCGCACTGCGCCGACGCGCTGGTGTGCATCTCCAACTGCGACAAGATCACGCCCGGCATGCTGATGGCCGCGCTGCGGCTGAACATCCCCGTGGTGTTCGTCTCCGGCGGCCCGATGGAGGCGGGCAAGACGCGCCTGGCCGAGCACAAGCTGGACCTGATCGACGCCATGGTGATCGCCGCCGACGACGCCGCCTCCGACGACAAGGTGGCCGAGTTCGAGCGCAGCGCCTGCCCCACCTGCGGCTCGTGCTCGGGCATGTTCACCGCCAACTCCATGAACTGCCTCACCGAGGCGCTGGGCCTGTCGCTGCCCGGCAACGGCACGGTGGTGGCCACCCACGCCGACCGTCGCGAACTGTTCCTGGAGGCCGGCCGCCTGGTGGTGGACCTGTGCCGCCGCTACTACCGCGACAACGACGACTCCGTCCTGCCGCGCAGCATCGCCAACCGCCAGGCGTTCGAGAACGCGATGACGCTGGACATCGCCATGGGCGGCTCCACCAACACCATCCTGCACCTGCTGGCCGCCGCGCAGGAGGCCGAGGTGGACTTCGACATGCGCGCCATCGACGCGCTGTCGCGCACCGTGCCGCAGCTGTGCAAGGTGGCGCCCAACACACCCAAGTACCACGTCGAGGACGTGCACCGCGCCGGCGGCGTCATCGCCATCCTGGGCGAGCTGGCGCGCGCCAACCTGCTGCACACCGGCGTATCCACCGTGCACAGCCGCACCCTGGCCGACGCGCTGGCGCGCTACGACGTCGCCGTCACCAAGGACGAGGCCATTCACGCGTTCTTCCGCGCCGGCCCGGCCGGCATACCCACCCAGGTGGCCTTCAGCCAGGCAGAACGCTGGGACACGCTGGACCTGGACCGCGCCGAGGGCTGCATCCGCGACTACGCCCACGCCTTCTCCACCGAGGGCGGCCTGGCCGTGCTGTACGGCAACATCGCCGAGGACGGCTGCGTGGTGAAGACCGCCGGCGTGGACGCCTCCATCCTGGTGTTCGAGGGCACCGCCCGCGTGTTCGAGAGCCAGGACGCGGCGGTCAAGGGCATCCTGGGCAACGAGGTGAAAGCCGGCGACGTGGTGGTGATCCGCTACGAAGGCCCGCGCGGCGGGCCGGGCATGCAGGAGATGCTCTACCCCACCTCGTACCTGAAATCCAAGGGCCTGGGCAAGGCCTGCGCCCTGCTCACCGACGGCCGTTTCTCCGGCGGCACCTCGGGCCTGTCCATCGGCCACGCCTCGCCCGAGGCCGCCGCCGGCGGTGCCATCGGCCTGGTGCGCGAGGGCGACCGCATCCGCATCGACATCCCCGCTCGCAGCATCAACCTGCAGGTGGACGACGCCACCCTCGCCGCCCGCCGCGCCGAGCAGGACGCCAAGGGCTGGAAGCCCGCCGAACCGCGCCCGCGCAAGGTGTCCACCGCGCTCAAGGCTTACGCCCTGCTCGCCACCAGCGCCGACAAGGGCGCCGTGCGCAACAAGGCGCTGCTGGAGGAGGCGGGCGTGTAAGGCCCGCCCGGCCGTGCTGCGCGCATCGGGCCACCGCCTCGCGCTCGCGCTGTGGCTGGCGGGCGTGACGACACCGGGCATCACGGTACGGGCGCAAGACGCGCCCGTGCCGCCGCTGCCCGCCCAGGCCGAGCGCCCCGACTGGAACTGGGCCGACGACACCCGCTTCCCATCCGCCGACTTTGCCGAAAGCAAGGCCACCTGCCGCCGCCTGCGCACCCTCGAACCACCCGCCGCCGACCGCCCCGACGCCGCCACCGCCGCCACCTTGGCCGACTGCGATGCCGAGGCGCTGCTGTACGGCATCGACATGCCGGCCGATGCCACGCGCGCGCGCCAGTGCGCCTTCGTGCAGGCCGACAGCGCCGAGGGCCGCGCCGGCAAGGGCGGCCCGTTCGAGGGCACCGCGCTGCTGATGACCCTCTACGCCAACGGCACCGGCGTGCCGCGCAACCTGGACCTGGCCACCTCGCTGGCCTGTCGCCTGCAAGGCGCCGCCATGGAAAACAGCGGCCGCGTGCGCCACCTGCAAGCGCTCAAGACCCAGCCCGACCACCGCCGCTTCGACTACTGCGACGACATCACCAGCGGCTACGCCGGCGGCCAATGCGTGCAGCACGACGCCGCCCTCGCCGATGCACGGCGCGCCCGCAAGTTCGCCGCCGTCACCCAAGGCTGGGACAGCACCCGGCGCGCCGCCTTCGAGCCGCTTTCCGCCGCTGCCGAGGCCTATGCGCAATCGAGCAGCGACAACGAGGTGGACCTTTCCGGCACCGCCCGCGCCGCCTTCATGATCGAGCAGAAACAGGCGCTGGACGCCGCGTTCATGGCCCTGCTCAAGTCCATGGAAGCCGGCACCCTGGCGCCGGCCTCCGCCAGCGATTTCGCCGACGCGGACGCACAGCTCAACACGCTGTACCGCCAGCTCATGCAGACCCGCGCCGCCCCCGACCAGCGCGGCGCCTACGGCACCGCCGACAGCCTGCCCTACAGCACCGTCACCCACCAGGGCATACGCGACACCCAACGCACCTGGCTGCACTACCGCGACGCCTGGCTCACCTTCGCCGCCACCGCCTACCCCGCCACCCACCCCGACACCTTGCGCACGCACCTGACCCGCGAACGCAACGAACAACTGCGCAACCTGCTGCCCACCCCATAGCCCACACCCGCGCTCTTTGTAGGAGCGCACCCTGTGCGCGATGCTCTTGCTTTTGATGATGGATAAAGAGCCAAAGCATCGCGCACAGGGTGCGCTCCTACGGAAAGCACAAGCGCGAGCATCGCGCACGACCGAAGGACGTCGCTTGTGGACAAGGCGCCTCGCAGCGCTACAGTTCACTCCCTCCAAAAGCCAGCCCCCCCATGCTCACCCGCCTCCTCACCGCCCTGGCCCTGACCGCCACCGTGCCGGCCATTGCCGCCGACACGCCCACCGCCAGCGAGCTGCTGGCCCGTTCGCAGCCGTCCGAGTGGCGCACGCCCGAGCCGCAGAACCTCTTGTACATGCAGTTGCCGCAGGGGCGCGTGGTGATCGAGTTGGCGGCGGATTTCACGCCGCTGCATGCGGCCAATATCCGCACGCTGGTGCGCGAGCACTATTTCGACGGCCTGGCGGTGGTGCGGGTGCAGGACAACTTTGTCACGCAATGGGGCGATCCCAATGACGACGACGACGGCGACAAGAGCAAGCTGCGGCCGCTGGGCCAGGCCAAGGCCACGTTGCCGCCGGAGTTCAGTCGCACCATCGACCCGACGCAGCCGTGGACGCCGCTGCCCGACGGCGACGTGTACGCGCCGCAGGTGGGTTTTTCAGGCGGTTTTCCGGTGGCGCGCGACCCGGCCAGCGGGCGCGAATGGCTGGTGCATTGCTACGGCATGGTGGGCGTGGGCCGCAACGAGGCGCCAGATACCGGCAACGGCAGTGCGCTGTATGCGGTGATCGGCCAGGCACCACGCCGGCTGGATCACAGCCTGGCCATCGCCGGCCGCGTGCTGCAAGGCATGCCGTTGCTGTCGGCGTTACCGCGCGGCACCGGGCCGATGGGCTTCTACACGCACGCGCAGCCGCGCACGCCGATCATCGCGGTGCGGCTGGCGGCGGACGTGCCCGCCAGCGAGCGCACGCCGATCCAGGTACTGCGCACCGACAGCCCCACCTTTGCCGCGCTGGTCGATGCCAGGCGCCACGGCCACAGCGCGTTCTATCCCACGCCGGTGGGCAAGCTGGACGTGTGCGGCATCGAGGCGCCGGTGCGGCCCTGAGGCCGGTTTTGCTCCCTCTCTCCCGCGTTGCGGGGGAGAGGGCTGGGGAGAGAGGGGGCTTTTGCCGTAGTCAAAAGCATCGCGCACAGGGTGCGCTCCTACGGAGAGCGAGAGCATCGCGGCTGGGGGCGCTCCTGCAAAAGCCGCTTCCTCGCCGCCTTATCGATACCCCGCCGCCTGCAACTCGAACAACTCTGCGTAATGCCCATTCGCGGCCAGCAAATCGGCATGGCTGCCGACCTCCTCGATGCGGCCGCCGTCGAGCACGATGATGCGGTCGGCCATGCGCACGGTGGAAAAGCGGTGGGAGATGATCACTGCCGTCTTGCCTTGCGACAGCTCCTTGAAGCGCTGGAACACCTCGAACTCCGAGCGCGCATCCAGCGCGGCGGTGGGTTCGTCCAGCACCAGCAACGGCGCGTCGCGCATGTAGGCGCGGGCAATGGCGATTTTCTGCCACTCGCCGCCGGACAGGTCCACGCCGCTCTTGAACAGCTTGCCCAGCATCTGCGCATAACCTTGCGGCAGCCGCGCGATCACCTCGTCGGCCATGCTGCGGTGGGCAGCATCCTCGATGCGCGGGCGATCGTCGCGCGCGTCGATGCGGCCCACCGCCACGTTGTCGGCGGCGCTCAGGTAGTAGCGCACGAAATCCTGGAAGATCACGCCGATGTTGAGGCGCAAGTCGTCCAGGTCGTACTCGGCCAACGGATGGCCGTCCAAAAGGATGCGGCCCTCGTCCGGGTCGTACAGCCGCGACAGCAGCTTCACCAGCGTGGTCTTGCCGGCGCCGTTCTCGCCCACCAGCGCCAGCACCTCGCCGGCGCGCAGGGCAAAGCTCAGGTGCCGCACCGCCCAGCGCTCGGCATCGGGGTAGCGGAAACCCACGTCCTCGAACACGAAGCCCTCGCGCATCGGCCGTGGAAACGGGCGCGGGTCAGGCGGCGACAATATCTCCGGCGTGATGCGGAAAAACGAGAACAGGTCGTCCAGGTACAGCGCCTGCCCCGCCACCTGCGAAAAGCCCACCAGCAGGTTTTCCAGCAGGTTGCGCAGCCGGCGGAACGAGGAGGACAGAAACGTGAGGTCGCCCACGCTGAAGTCGCCGCGCACCGTGCGCCAGGCGATGATGGCGTAGGCGACGTAATAGCCCACCGTGCCGATGGTGGTGAACAGCCCGCCCCAGCTGGCGCGACGCAGCGCCACGCGGCGGTTGGCCACGTAGATCGAGCGCGACAGCACGCGGTAGCGCTCGATCAGGAACGCGTTGAGGCCAAAGCTTTTCACCTCCTTCGCGTTCTGCGCGCTGGCGCCCACCTGGCGCAGGTAATCCAGCTCGCGCCGCTCCGGCGTCCACTGGTAATTGACTGCGTAGCTTTGCGCGTTGAAATGAAACTCGCCCAGGAAAGCCGGCACCAGCGCCACCAGCAGCAGCGCGATCAACCACGGCGCGTACACCAGCAACCCGATCGCGAAGCTCGCGATGGTGACCATGTCCTGCGCCTGCCCCAGCAACTGCGACAGCAGCGAGCTGCGCCCGGCCACCTGGCGGCGGGCGCGGTCGAGCTTGTCCTGCAGGTCGGCGTCCTCGAAATCCTCCAGGTCCAGCGAGGCGGCGTGCTCCATCAGCCGGATGCTGGTGGCGTTGGCGTACAACTCGGACAGCAGCGAGTCGACCATCGACACGATGCGCCCCAGGATGTCCGCCCCCACCGCCAGCGCCAACTCCCACGCCAGCAGCAGCCACAGGTGGTTGAGCACGCCGCTGGCCAGCCAGTCGTCCACGCCCGCATGGCCGCTGCCGAGCAGCCGCACCACCTCGTCCACGATCAGCTTGCCCACGTACAACGTGGCCACCGGCAACAACGCGCGCAGCAGCCGCAGCGCAATGCTGGACACGCAAAGCAGGCGACTGGTGCCCCACACGCTTTTCAGAAACGGCGGCAGGTTGCGCAACGCCGCGAAACGCTCGCGCAGGCTCTGCTTTGGCGGCGGCTCACCATGACGCCCATGCCCACCCGGCATCCCGCCACGCGGCACCCGCCCTCCCATGCTGTATTCGCGCGGCATCTGTCCTCCTCGATCCAACCACCTGCAGCCCCCATTCAAACACGCGCCACCGATGTGCGACATGCGCCGCGCGGTCGCCGGGCGTGATTCGCCGGAGGCTGTGCTCCCTCCCCCTGCCTTGCAGGGGGAGGAGCCACAGCTCTTGCCCCCTCCCCTGCTTGCAGGGGAGGGCTGGGGAGGGGTTCGCTTTTGATCTTCGCGCTCCGCCCCAGCCACCCCCTCCCAACCTCCCCCTGCCAAGCAGGGGGAGGAGCAAAAGCGCAGCGCAGGGGCAAAGCGCCGGCGCGCTAGAATGCCGCCACCTTTCTCCGCGACATCCCCATGCAAGCCGTCAACCGGGCCCGTCTCCAGATCCATTTCTGCGTGTTGTTGTGGGGCTTTACCGCGATCCTGGGCAAGCTGATCTCGCTGAACGCGCTGCCGCTGGTGTGGTGGCGCATGCTGATGGTGTCGGTGGCGCTGTTGTTGATGCCGCGCGTCTGGCGCGGGTTGCGTGCGATGCCGGCGCGGTTGCGTTGGGCGTATGCGGGCATCGGTGCGCTGGTGGCGCTGCACTGGCTTACGTTCTACGCCGCGATCAAGTTGTCCAACGCCTCGGTGGGCGCCACCTGCATTGCGCTGGGGCCGGTGTTTCTGGCGTTCGTGGAGCCGTGGATCGCGCGACGCCGGTTTGACCCGCGCGAGCTGTTGATCGGCGTGGCCGTGGTGCCGGGCGTGGCGCTGGTGGTGGGCGGCGTGCCGCACGGCATGCGGCTGGGCATCGTGGTGGGTGTGTTGTCGGCGCTGTTCGTGGCCTTGTTCGGCTCGCTCAACAAGCGGCTGGTGGACGGTGGCGACCCGCTCACCGTGACCTGCATCGAGCTGGGCACCGGCGCGGCCTTTCTCACCGTGCTGGCGCCGCTGCTGCCGCACACCGGCGCGGCATTCGTGCTGCCCGGCGCGCACGATGCCTGGCTGCTGCTGGCGTTGTCCTTTGGCTGCACGCTGTTGCCGTTTGCGCTGGCGCTGGTGGCGCTGCGCCACATGAGCGCGTTCGGCACGCAGATGGTGACCAACCTGGAGCCGGTCTACGCCATCGTGCTGGCCATGCTGTTGCTGGGCGAGCAACGCGAGCTGGATGCGGGTTTCTACGTGGGCGTGGCGGTGATCCTGGCGGCGGTGTTCCTGCACCCGCTGCTGCACCGGCGCCAGGCTGCCGCCGCGCAGCCGGAGCTGTTGGCCACCACGGAAAGCCACGGCGTGGTGGACTGATCGGCCCGTATACTGGCGCCTCCCCGCCTGCCGTCATCGCCATGAACTATCGCCACGCCTATCACGCCGGCAATTTCGCCGACGTCCTCAAGCACGTCGTGCTGCACGCGCTGGTCGAGTCGCTGCAGGCCAAGCCCAGCGCGTTCTGCTACATCGACACGCACGCCGGCCGCGGCCACTACCCGCTGGACGGCACCGAGGCGCGCAAGACGGGCGAGCACCTGGACGGCATTTCGCGCCTGCACCCGGCCGAGAAAATGCCGGCCCTGCTCAAGCGCTGGCACGCCGGCATCCTGGCCGGCGAAGGCAACGAGCGCGGGCTGGCGGTCTACCCCGGCTCGCCGCTGCAGGTGGCGCGATTGCTGCGTCCGCAAGACAGCGCCCAACTGTGCGAACTGCACGAAACCGAGGCCGCCGCGCTGCGCCAGCTGTTTCGCGCCAACCCGCAAGTGCACGTGCACCAACGCGACGGCTACGAGGCACTGAAAGCGCTGCTGCCGCCCAAGGAAAAGCGCGGCCTGGTGCTGATCGACCCGCCCTACGAGGCGCAGGACGACGAATACCGGCTGATCGAGCAGGCGCTGAAAAACGCGCTGCAACGCTGGCCCGGCGGCATCTACGCGGTGTGGTACCCGATCAAGCTGCGCCGCCAGGTGCAGCCGTTTTTGCGCAAGCTGCAGCACAGCGGCGCCAAGCGCGTGCTGCGCGCCGAGTTGCTGGTGCACCCGGACGACTCCCCGCTGCGCCTCAACGGCTCGGGCATGGTCATCGTCAACGCACCGTGGAACCTCGACGACGTGCTGCGCGAGCCGCTGCGCGTGCTGGCCGACCTGCTGGCGCAGGGGCACCCGGCCGAGGTCAAGCTGGACTGGCTGCTGGACGAAGCCGGCAGCCAGCTGAACACGCCCAGCCCGTTGCCCGCCTCGCGCCTGTCGCGCCCGCCGGGCCGCCGCTAAGCTCAACCCTTCACCGCGTTTCCAAGGAGCCCGTCATGCGCCCGTCCCTTCGCCCGGCCCTGCTGGCCGCCGCCGTGCTGTCGCTGGCCGCCTGCGCGCCCGCGCCGATCTACAAGACCAACGCCGACGTGGTGACCGCCCTGCCCGCCCAGGTGGCGCAGTCGCCGGAAAACTTCGCCAACCGCGACGTGGTCTGGGGCGGCAAGGTGGTGCAGGCGCAGGTATTTGCCGACCACAGCGAGATCGAGCTGCTGGCCTACCCGCTGGACAGCTCGCAGCGCCCCAAGGCCGACGACAACGGCAACGGCCGCTTCATCGCCGTACTGCCCGGCTACGCCGAGCCGCTGGACTACCCCGCCGGCGCGCTGATGACCGTCAGCGGCAAACTCGCCGGCAGCCGCGCCGGCAAGGTAGGCGAGGCCGACTACGTGTTTCCGCTGGTCAACGTGGCGCAATCGCACGTCTGGACACCGGCAGAGCTGGAGAAGGGCCGCAGCAACGTGCACTTCGGCGTGGGGCTGGGCGTCGGGATACGGTGATTCTTCGGGTCGGGAGTAGGAAACAGGCGGTTCGCCAGCACAACCGGGCTGGCGAGATGTTCCTACTCCCTACTCCCTACTCCCCACTCCCCATTCCCTATTCCCCCGTCGCCCCAAACTGCGCAAACGTGACAAAGTGCCCGCCCGGTTCGCGGTAGGCGATCTCGGTGGCGCCGTAGAACGTGTCATGGCGCGGCGCCACCACTTCGCAACCGTCCAGCGCAGCGGCCAGTGCGTCGATGTCGTCCACCTCGATGAACAGGCTGCTGCGGTCGCCGCGCCAATCCATCGCCGCCGCGTGCGGCTCGGCGGCCAGCGAGGCGGTGGTCTGCAGCATCAGCTCGATGCCGTTGCCGGCGAGGATGGCGAACGCCGGCCCCTCCTCCCCCGGCACCTCGGCGGTGACCGCGAAACCCAGCCGGTCACGCCAGAACGCGAGGCTGGGCGCGAGGGCTTCGACGAAAAGAACGGGCGTGGCCTTGCGGCAAACCGGTGGTGCCATGGTGTCTGTCTCCGTGCGTGAGGAAGCGCCAGCATGCCCCACACCGGCGCCGCGCGATTGAACGATGGCGTCAGCGGTAACGCCCCGGCGTGACGCCGGCAAAACGACGAAACTCGCGCACGAAATGCGGCTGGTCGCTGTAGCCGGCGGCCAGCGCCACGTCCACCGCACGCGCCTCGCCGTTCACCAGCAACTGTCGCGCCCGCTCGAAGCGCAACCAGCGCAGGTGCTGGCGCGGGCTGACGCCGAGCTGGTCCATGAAGCGTCGCTGCAGCGTGCGCATGCCCAATCCCAACTCGTCGGCCAGCGCCGAGGCGGACGACGGCACGAGCGGCGCGTGTTGCAGCCAACGCAACACGCGTGTGCCCTCCCCAGCCGGCAACGACGGCAGGACTGCCTGCAGGCTGGTGTCGGCGCGATGGCAGCGCGCGGCAAAGCCCTCGTCCTCGCCCCACGCCTGCAACGGGGGCTGCCACCATCGCGCCGGCAGCGCATCGACGCTGATGCTGCCGTCGGTAAGCAGCGACAACGGCGCGCCCAGCAGCGGAAATAACCCGCCGGGCGCAAAGCGGATGCCGAACAGGCTTTGGCGCGCGCCGCCGGTCACCTCGATCGCGCGCGTCATCGTGCCCACCCAGCGCATGCGCGGCACCACGCCGGAAAAATCGCAGATCAGGTCGGCGCAGCCATCGGGCAGGATGCGCCGTGGCGCGGGCGCGGCGGCATCGTCCTCGATGCCCCAGTAGGCGGCAACCAGGCCGCGCAGCGGTGGCGACGGCAGGCATTGGCGATACGTCATCACCGCATCTTGCCACGCTGATCGTCGATGCCGCTTACACTTTCCGCCTTTCCCCAGGGATGTCTCCATGTCCGGTCACGCCAATTCGCGCAAGGCGATCTTTCTCGCGCTGGGCGCCAACTTCGCCATCTTCGTGGCCAAGCTGGTGGCCGCCTTTGTCACCGGCTCGGGCGCGATGATGGCCGAGGCGGTGCACTCGCTGGCCGACTGCGGCAACCAGGGCCTGCTGCTGCTCGGCATCCGCCAGGCCCGGCGGCCGCCGTCGGACGAGTTTCCGCTGGGCTGGGGGCGGGCGCTGTATTTCTGGTCGTTTCTGGTGGCGATTCTGCTGTTCAGCGTGGGCGGCATGTTTTCCATCTACGAGGGCATCCACAAGCTGGCCCACCCCGAGCCGCTGAAATGGCCGTGGCTGGCGCTGGGCGTGCTGGTGTTTGGCGTAGTGGCCGAGGGCATCTCGATGCGCGGCTGCCTGCACGAGGTGAACAAAGCGCGCGGCGAGCAAAGCCTGTGGACCTGGTTTCGCCAGACCCGCTCCAGCGAGCTGCTGGTGATTTTTGGCGAGGATCTGGCCGCCCTGGTCGGCCTGTGCCTGGCCGCGCTGGCGGTGGGCGCCACCATGCTCACCGGCAACCTGCTGTTTGACGCGGCCGGCACCGTCGCCATTGGCGTGCTGCTGGTGGTGGTGGCCGTGCTGGTGGCGATCGAGGTGAAGGCGCTGCTGATCGGCCAGGGCATCGAGCCGCGCCGCCGCGAGCAGTTGCTGGTTTTTCTGCGCGAGTGCCCCGAGGTGGACGAGGTGCTCAACCTCATCACCTTGCAGATGGGCCCGGACGTGATGGTGGCGGTAAAGGCGCGCATGCGGCCCACCGCCGACAGCCTGGGCATGATCGCCGCCATCAACACCGTGGAGGCCGCCATGAAGGCCGCGTTCACCGACGTGCGCTGGAGCTTTTTCGAGCCGGACACCACCGACTGAACCGGCGCATGCGCCACTGTCTTTCCAGGAGTACCCATGCGCAATCCGCTGCAGGAACAGCTGCTCAAGGCCGGCCTCGTCAACAAGGCCAAGGCCGCCCAGGTCGTGCGCGAGCAGGCGAAAAAGCACAAGGGCAAGGCACCGGCCGCGCCCAGCGACAGCGAGGTCGAGGCGCAGCGGCTGCAGCGCGAAAAGGCCGAGCGCGACCGCGCGCTGGCGGCCGAGCGCAACGCGCAAAAACGTGCCGATGAGCAGCGCGCGCAGATCCGCCAGATCATCGACGCCCACCGCACGCCGCACGACGGCGAGATCGCCTATCGCTTCACCGATGGCGCGGTGATCCGCAGCGTGCAGGTGAACGCGGCGCTACGCGCGCAGCTCGCCGCCGGCACGCTGGTGATCGTGCGCGACGGCGACCGCTACGCCCTGCTGTCGCGCCCCGCCGCCGACAAGGTGCGCGAACGCGACGCCACCTGCATCGTGCTCGACCACGGCGCCGCGCCGGCCGCGCCCACCGACGAGGACGACGCCTACTACCAGCAGTTTGTGGTGCCTGACGATCTGGTCTGGTAACGCCGGCGCCGCCACGCCGCACCATGCGGCGATGCGGCAAAAAGCCTCACGCCAATGGCGGAAACAACTGCCTTTCAGGGAGAAAACACCATGCGGTGCCGTTGCATGTTGATGCTGCAACGCACACAATACGCAAAAGTACGGATGTCCCATGACCCCCGCTCCCTCGTACGCCCCGCCCACCCGCCTCGCCCCGCTGCCACCACGCAGCCGTGAGCGCTTTGCCCTGCGCCAGCCGCTGGGCCATGCACGCGGCGAGCAGGTGCGTACCGCCGACGGGCGCGAGCTGGTGCTGCGCTCAATCGAGCCGGGCGACGTGGCCGCGCTGCAGCGCTGCTTTTCGCGACTGTCGCCGGAGGACATCCGCCGCCGTTTCCTGCACGCCATGTCCGAGCTGCCCGCGCCGATGGCGCAGCGGCTGTGCCACGTCGATCCGGCGCAGGAAAGCGCCTACGTGCTGATGGACGAGTCGGTAACGCCCGCCGAAATGCGCGGCGTGGGCCGCATCTACGTGGATGCGGCCACCGACAACGCCGAGTTCTCCGTACTGGTGGAACGCGACTGGACCCGCCTGGGCCTGGGCGCCTTGCTCATGCAACACCTGGTGGACGACTGCCGCCACCGTGGCCTGAACGAAATCTGGGGCTACGTACTGCTGGAAAACCGCCCCATGCTGTCGCTGTGCAAGGAGCTGGGCTTTGTCCGCCGCCTGCTCCCCAGCGAACCGGGCACCGCGCAGATCTCCCTGGCACTGGGCAAACCCGCCACCTCAAGCTGACGCAGCCAGCAACGCCTCACAAATCCTTGGCTGAAGTCTCCCCCACAACAATCCCGCAAATTTGTAGGAGCGCACCCTGTGCGCGATGCTTTTCGTCACGCCACCAAAAGCATCGCGCACAAGGTGCGCTCCTACACCACGCGAAAATCCCCCACCTGTGGGAGCGGCTTCAGCCGCGACGCTCTCGGGCGGCATCCGATCGCGACTGAAGTCGCTCCCACAACCGCTACCAAAGGCCTGTAGGAGCGCACCCTGTGCGCGATGCTTTTCGGAAATGGCGAAGAGCATCGCGCACGACCGAAGGAAGTCCCTTGCGCACAAGGTGCGCTCCTACATCACGCGCCCCCCACCTGTGGGAGCGGCTTCAGCCGCGACGCTCTCGGGCAGCATCCGATCGCGACTGAAGTCGCGCCCACAACCGCTACCGAAGGCCTGTAGGAGCGCACCCTGTGCGCGATGCTTTTGGTGGCGTGACGAAGAGCATCGCGCACAAGGTGCGCTCCTACATCACGCGCGCCCACACCTGTGGGAGCGGCTTCAGCCGCGACGCTCTTGCCTTATGGCTTTTGCAAACCCCCAACCACAGCCCTAAGGCATCGCCCCGCGACTCATGGGTGTGGGTGGGGTTGCCACGTTCACCAGCGGCGGCAGGCGGAACAGCCATAGCGCGATCAGCAGGCCGGCGGCCACCAGCGCGCCCACGAACAGCGCCACGCCAAGCCAGCCGTGCGAAGCGTAGAACAGGCCGCCGCTGGCGCCGGCCACGCTCGATCCCATGTAGTAGCAAAACAGATACACCGACGAGGCCTGCGCCTTGGCCGCGCCCGCGCGCCGCCCCACCCAGCTGCTGACGATGGAGTGGCCGCCAAAAAAGCCGAACGTCACCGCCACGATGCCCAGCACGATCAACGCCAGCGGTCGCGTCATGGTCAGCGCCACGCCGGCCAGCATCAGCGCAAACGCCGTCCACAGCACCTTGCGCCGCCCCAGCTTGCCCGCCAGGTGGCCCATCCATGCCGAGCTGAACGTGCCCACCAGGTAGATGCCGAAGATCAACCCCACCACCGCCTGGCTCAGGTTGTACGGCGCCGCCAGCAAGCGGTAGCCCAGGTAGTTGTAGATGGTGACAAACGCGCCCAGCAGCAAAAAGCCCTCCACGAACAGCCACGGGAGGCCACGGTCACGAAACATGCCGCCAAAGCGCCCCAGCACCGTGCGCCAGCGCAGCGGCTGCGCCGTGAAATGCCGTGACGGCGGCAACGCCCGCCAAAAAACCAGGCCGGCCACCACGCCGATCACGCCCACCACCAGCACGCCCGCGCGCCAGCCCACGAAATCGGCCAGCACGCCGGTGATCAACCGCCCACCCATGCCGCCCACGGCGCTGCCGCTGATGTAAAGGCCCATGCCCAGCCCGATCGACTCGGCATGCATCTCCTCGCTGAGATACGTCATCGCCACCGCCGGCAGCCCGCTCAAGGTCAGACCCAGCACGGTGCGCGCCACCAGCAGGTCGGTCCAGTCCGGCATCAGCGCCGTCACCAGCACCAGCAGCGCCGACGACAGCAGCGACGCCACCATCACCTGCTTGCGCCCCCACGCATCGGACAACGCGCCGGCAAACAACATCGCCACCGCCAGCACGCCCGTGGTCAACGACAGCGACAACGCACTGCCCGCCGCGCTCACGCCATAGTCGCGGCTGAACTCCGGCATCAACGGCTGCACGCAATAAAGCAGCCCGAACGTGGCAAACCCCGCCGCAAACAAAGCCAGGTTGGTGCGCCGGAACGCCGCCGTGCCATGGTGGATAAAACCGTCGCGCGCAGCCGGCGACAAAGGCGGCAAAGCGCCCGAAACAGGTGTCGAGTCAGCATCCATCCGACCCATGATACGCCGCCCACCACCCGCCCCCTGTGAAGCACGCCCCATGGGCCGGCATTGGGGACACGCAAAAAGCAGCCCCACCACCACCAACACACACACCTGTAGGAGCGACTTCAGTCGCGATGCTCTTGACCCATGCAGCCCGGATCGTCCATGACCATGCCCTGCGGCGCCCTGCAGCCATCGAGGCTCAGCGCGATGTTGACGAACACCTTGCCCACGAGGTTTCCCCCATCGGCGCCGGCGCCAGGCCGACCGGTCAGGCCGCCCCCGGCGGCGACATCTCGAACTGCGGAATGCCCGCATCCGTACACGTCCACGGCTGCGCACGGGACACGAAAATATCAAGCATCGGCTTGAACGCGGACGCGTCATCCAGCGTCGAAAACCGGATGGACATGAAATCGGGAATCGCGTCGCCGCGCGTAAACAGCGGCGTGCCGCACTTGCCGCAAAACGAGCGCACGGTCTTGCCGCCGCTTGTCGCCGTTACCGCATAGGTACTGGGCGTACCCTCCACCCGCGTGGCCGCCAGCGCCACGATGATGCCCGACGCAAACGGCGCGCCACTGGAAACCTGGCAGTCCCGGCAGTGGCAGTTGAGCATCGCGATGGGCGCGGCCGTGCAGGTGTAGCGAATCTCCCCGCACGCACAACCGCCGGAAAAAGGCGTTTCCATGAAGCATGTCTCCCCAGGTCAAGATCAAGATGCGGCGACGCGCAGGGCGCCGCCACGAAACGAAAAGCCAGCCGCGCCCAGGCAAAATGCCCCCACCCAAGCCCCACACCCCCAGAACCCGTCATTCCCGCGAAAGCGGGAATCCAGCGCCTATGCGCCTTTGCCAGAAACCGGGATCAGAGTGGAATGGCACTTACTTAAGCCCTTTTTGGATGGCCATTCAAGCGGATAGCCTCGCGGAGTACGGCACGACGTTGGGTCATCAAGGAAAAGGGTTTGGGTCGTCGCTTGATGACTCGGGGTTCGACGCG